>Ga0209271_10000557_pt1 | contig 12795 bp, 10 predicted proteins | sample tdAd002_FD_187123 | JGI IMG/M metagenome (GOLD analysis project Ga0209271, IMG submission 187123) | Marine sediment microbial communities from the Atlantic coast under amendment with organic carbon and nitrate - tdAd00.2 (SPAdes)... | ecosystem: Environmental > Aquatic > Marine > Coastal >... | reverse complement strand
ATAGTCTTTTATTTGATCATTGTTTGGATATTCCTTTAAATAATTCCAATAGGCTTTTCGAAGTCTGACCGACTGATAGAATGTCGATTTTTTCTCTGTCTTGTAGTAAACCTGCCGCGAATCTTGGTTGAATAAATTAATGTTAAGTTTTGGTTCCTTTTTACAGACTAATACATTATTAATTTCTCCGAGTGCTTTAAAATATCTTTCGTTATCATTAATTCCAACCTCGACATTTGAAAAATGATACGCCTTTTGCAGTACGCACCCTTCGAGCGACACATCAGTTAAAGCATAAAAAATATCATCAGAGAAATATGTTGGGCAGTTGCCTTTTCGGCAATCTTTTAACATCCGATCAAACCACGCGAAACCTAGATTTCGTTTTAGTGTATGATACCTATCATCCAAATTATTAGGCAATGATTTGCTTTTATACTCAAATAAGTATTCCGTCGTTTTTTCCAGAGTCATTTTCTCATGGTATTTTTTATTATTTGTAATTGTGGCTTTCATTGTCTACTCCTCGATTTAAATTGTTTTTATTAAACATATCGAGCATTTCAGGTTATAACGTCGAAAAGATCTATTCTCAAAATCTTTTTCTGGAACTCAAGGGTTCCTGATACCGCCGTAAATATAAATGGTAATTCTCTCTTCGATGCTTTTTTTCATTCCCGGCTGGGAAATCCTGTCCGTCTTTGACAGTTCAATACGCTTTACACTGTAGTTCTCTTCAAGATGCTTGGAAAGGGAATTTAAAATATCTTGTTGGGCATATGCCGTATTTGGATATGCGATATTCTTTCGGACAATCACATTTTCTTCGATCTCACAGTTGATTTCGGCGGTGTTTTTAGATGTTCCCTTCACCCCAAATCTGCTGTCGGCGCTTTCTTTGAAAACCGGTTCAAAATACTTGCAATAGCTTCCACTGGTTAGCGATATGGTGTCCATATAGCGGACACCATATTTTTTATTTTCAAAAGTAAAAATTTTGCATTTCGGCGCTTTGTTTGAATCACTGATAATTCGAGCACAAGATTCACAGGTTGCATCTCTTAATTTTTCTGAAGAGAATCCACCAAACATATTTTTATCCTTCTGGGTTGATAAAAAGATGTCTGAAATGTCCTCGAATCCACGACCAAGACGCTTTTTTCCCATTTTTCCCCTTAGATCTCGAGTACGGAGTTTTTGCCTCCAAATGAATTATCGACTTGGTAGGAATTGTTTTGATCTTCAACCCATACATCATCTATTAGAAACCTGTATTGGTATGTACCCGGTGCAAGATAGACACGTTTTGACCATGTCCCATCTTTTTTGCGTTCCATGAGAGATTCTTCGGATGTGCTCCAATTGTTGAAGGTCCCGACTATTTTGACGCGATTTGCTTTAGGTGCATGGTAGAAAAATTGCCTTTCTACCATAGTTGGCAAAGGAAAAGGCTTTGTTTGTTTGACAAGTCTTATTCCAAGACCTTTTTCCTCTGCGATCACTTCCTTCGCAAGGTCCATATAGTCGCTAAAGCCCTTGGCTTTTTGATTATAATCAACAATGGATCTGCCAAAACTTGCGGCTTCCTTCAATTTAACGTTCGTATTTACAACTGTTCTAAACATAGAATCCTTAAAATGATTTTTGATATCCTGTAAAACTTCTTTTGAGATTCTTGTCCGTTTATCGTACATCGTAGCAATGACTTTTATCCGAATTTCATGCCCTGTTTTTTCCCGAACCAGTGTTATTATTTCCAGCAGCCTGCTAATCCCCTGTAGTGAAAACAAGCTCATCTCAATAGGAACAATCACCTCCGTCGAAGCAATGAGCGAATTAAACGTCAGCAATCCGAGGCTAGGGGGACAGTCAATGATGATGTAATCATAAATTTGATTTAAACCGTCAATTGCTTCTTTAAGTTTGTTCTCCCTGCCTTGCACCATGGAAAGATGCTGCTCAAACGTACTCAAAGAAATATTTGATGGTGCGATATCGAAATTGTCGTCAACCTTAATCGTCACGTCATTGAGAACTACTTTCGCGTCATTCGAATAGCAAAGCGTGTCGAGAACTGTTTTTTTTAACCCGCTGATATTGATATTTAAACCTATCGCAGAATGCCCCTGAGGATCCATATCGATGAGAAGTACCTTTCGACCTTTATGGGCTAAGCATGCAGATAAGTTAATTGCGGATGTTGTCTTTCCGCATCCTCCTTTTTGGTTGGCAATCGAGACAATCCTCATCATTACCCCCTTTTTCCCAATAATATCATTTGAGCTGTCAAAAAACGCTTTACATCATGGCATCGACATAATCCTTCAATTTGTATAGCTTTGAGGATCTTGAAGAAAACCATTAGGTGTTGTTCTGGAGGAGATATTTCAACTGAGATTTCTGATGGTGCGTCAACGCTTCAAGTGTTAAAAAAAGCATTTCATCGCTATAAAATTGGAAATGAATCGGTCAGCCACCACTTATTCACGAACCAGCATAACAATTATCCTGTTCTCGCTATCACCGAAACGGTTTCTTCTTTCAAGATAGGTTTGGCTTTGTCAATGCATTAAAAAAGCCTCCAAAAGGATATAGAACCCCTATGGAGGCTTCATCTGGATATTTAAGTACCTCTTTCATCATGATATATTACCGTTCAAAGGTTAATATGTGAAAAAGATCTTAATTTTTTGCAGCATATTATAAAACATATTGTGTGTCAAGTAAAAAATAATACAATATATTGTGGTAAAAGGCCATGTATCATTTAAAATGGATGGATATTTGGAAAAAATAAAATATGCTAAATGACGGCGTGCTAAAAAATGGCTTTTTCGACGCTACATTTATGTAAATATCAGCGGCCTAAAAATTTTGGGATATCGTTTTTCAATTAAGAATCCATCCTCAAGCGTATCGGTGAGCTGTGCCTAATATCCATTTAATACTTTATGGCTATCTCCGAATATAGTTCACTTTCTAGGATTCATTATTTTTCTTTTTGGAGGGTGTTTCAGACTTTGGGCAATTATAACTTTAGGGCATTATTATTCGCATATTGTTAGAGAGGTTAATGGTCATAAGATTATTGATTCAGGACCTTACAAATACATAAGACATCCTGCTTACGCTGGTATGATAATTGCTCATTTTGGAGTTCTTCTTTACTTTTTCAATCTGATTACTCTAATGATATTTTTCTTAGCTTTTATACCCGCGATCATTCTTAGAATTTTTGTTGAAGAAAAAACTTTATTTAAAATTGAAGGATATCCCAATTATTCTGAGAATCGTAAACGTCTTATCCCTTTAATATGGTAGAAAACAATAAGGTTTAACACTTAACCATGTGCTGGGCGCCGACTGAGATTTCGCTTGAACTCGATCCCTGCCAGTTAGCACCATGTTAAAATTTCAGATATCTCAAACGAACCAGTAACGAATCCCGATTGCATGTTTCTGCTAAATGACAGGTTTTTGAGGCCCTAAATTATTTGTGATATTGTTTTCAAAAGGGGTGAATCCATTGCGAGGATTTGCCCTTTTCGTTTTTATAATATATGTAATCAGCATGAATTGATTCCAGGATGTGCTACTTGCAAGAAAGCACAAGTTTTATAGAACACTCGATACGAACTTCATTTCAATTTACTATTAAATTATAATTATGGAGGCAACATGGCTTATATAGGTTATTGCGGTGATGACTGTGAGCTATGCCCCAGATTTGTTTCTACAAAGAGTAACGATATTGAAAAATTAAAGGAAGCAGCTGTTTTGTGGGAAAAAGTTGGCTTGCGTGATCGAGTAGTATCTTCTGAAGAAATGATTTGTCATGGTTGTGAATCATTGGAGCAGTGTCATTATAATGAAATTAGGGAATGTGCTAAGGAAAAAGAGATTAGTAATTGTGGCAAATGTGACGATTATCCTTGTGATAAAATCAATGAGGTTTTCAACAAAACCAATTCCTATGCTAGACAGTGTAAAGAGGCGTGTGATTTAAAAGATTATCAATGCTTGCATAATGCATTTTTTTCCAAAAAGGACAAATTGGATTCAATTCATATCGAATACATTTCAGCTGCAAAAAAAAGGAAATTAACATAACATCGCTGTTGCAGGGGAAGATCACGGCGAAAAAGCGTGTCGCCCCTGAGCAGCCCGTTCGGGCGACATCAAGTCAAAATCTCTATTTTTATGGCGCAAATCAAAATTTGTCGAAAGATATTGATGCCATTTTGAGTTAATAAAAATGATTGGTGAACTGATAACAAGAGAGATACATTCATGAAAAATGATTTGAAACATAAATTGTACATGGGGTTTGGCGGTCTTAGGATGCGAATACCGCTGGTTCTTTCACAAATAGGGGCGAAGAAAGGTACAAAGGGTGCCAAGGCAAATGCAGATTGTTTATCGAAAGAGGAGCGTAGAGTCCATCATTTTATCGTTATGAAAATGGCGGTTGTCAAAAATCCTATTACAGCAGATTTGATCGCCAACGAACTCGGGATTTCAAATGACCAAGGAAATGAAATTATTAACAAGCTTGAAAACTTAAAAACATTCATTTTTCGAGGCGATGGAAAGGGAATAAACTGGGCTTATCCCCTTTCTCTTGAGAACACAGGTTTCAAAATAACTGCCTCTTCCGGCGAGCAATTTTTTGCCGCCTGAGGCGTTGACGCTTTAGCGACTCCCTTCGTGTATGGGAGATTACAAAAAAAGGAATTGTCTTTTACTATTCAGTCAGAATGCGCCAATAGCGGCAGACAGATAGAGATTGCACTTGACAGCGAACTGAATGTTACAAATGTGACTGATGGATCCGATCCTATGTTCTGCTTACCATTAGTGTTTCTTGCAAAAACAAAGAGCCCAAGCATTGTGGACGTATTCTGACGAAAGTCATTGCTCTTCTGGTCAGAAGAGGATGCAAGAGAATATACAAAGAAAGTGCTCGATCTTAGAATATATATGAACCTTAGTAAACAAGCGCTTGCGAGTGTCAAAAGAATGCAGGCATTGATTTTCGGTTTTTGATGAAATATAAATTTATAGTTTTGTCTGAAAGGGCACTTGAAGATGCCAAAGCCATCATAATACAGGTAAAACAAGGAGGAAAAATGCTGCCAGAATTTTATCAATTTCACCATCCCACCAAAATGATTTACGGTGAAGGACTTGCGTCTGATTTTTCACATGAGTTGGAAGCTTTGAACGTAAAAAAATTTTTTATGGTATCTGATCATGTGATCAATGGTCTAGGTTTGCTTGATAATATTAAGGAAGGAATGGAAGAGGGAGGTTTTACGGTTACCGGAATATATTTAGATGTTCCACAGGATGCTTCCATAACGGCTGTGGAGGAAATCAGCAAACTGGCTACGGGAACAGGTGCAGAAGGGTTGATCGCAATCGGCGGTGGAAGTGTAATCGATGCTACAAAGGCTGCTAATTTTACCTTTTCCCATGGCGGTGATCTGATTGAGGATTACTCTGGTGCCGGAACACTCACCGAGCCATTGAAACCATTGGTTGTAATACCCACAACAGCCGGGACAGGAAGTGAATGTACCCTTGTGGCGATTATCTATGATGTGGAGAACAAGGTCAAACTGGCCTTCTCAGACGGATATCTCCTGCCGCGAATCGCTGTTCTGGATCCGGTCATGACCCAATCTTTGCCGCCGAAGCTGACAGCTTCAACGGGAATGGATGCATTGACCCATGCAGTGGAGTCCTATGTCGGTGTGGATTCATCCCCTCATTCCGAGGCACTGGCTGTCTTTGCTATTGAAATGATTTTTAACAATATTGTCAAAGCAATCGAAAATGGTGATGACCTGGAAACCAGGGGGGCTATGCTGATTGCCTCAAACATCGCAGGCTCATCCTTTTCTCATTCCATGGTAGGCTGTGTTCACAGTATGGCCCATGCTACAGGCGGCATTGCCAGGGTACCTCATGGTGTCGCCAATGGTATCCTTCTGGCCCATGGCATGGAATATAATTTTGAGGAATGTAAAGAAAAGTATGCCAAACTGGCTTATTTTATGAGAGAGGATGTATCAGGTTTGTCTGTTGATGATGCAGCCAGAAAGGCAATTCAGGCAGTTCGGAATCTTCATGGGAAAATGCACGCCCTTGGAGCGATGCCGCTGAATCTTCGGGAAGCAGGAGTTCCTGAAGAAAGCCTGAAGGCGATTGCAGAGGCTGCAGAGGAAGATGGAACCACGGTTTATAATCTTCGCGAAGTTCTTGCCGAGGATATTCTGGTTCATTTGAAGAATGCATATTAATTATATTGAAGAAAGGGAGAGAGCGTATGCCTGTTTTTGAAAGTTCTGCAAAATTTAATGAAGTGTTGGGTGGATTTTTTCGACTGCTTGGGGAAACTCCTGTGATTGCAGACAAGCTCTTGGCATCCAACTTGATTATTCGTTTTAATTATGCAGACCCGGATCTTGTGCTGGTGATCGATTGCTCCGGGGAAAAAATTGATGTCCGATCCGGAGACCTGGATACCAAAGTAATTGTTGATATGAAGATGAGTTCGGATATTGCGCATAAATTCTGGTTTGGAAAGGTAAATCTGACCATGGCATTGACACGGAAACAGATGGTTGCAAAGGGACCTGTCCCGAAAATTTTAAAACTTCTGCCGGCCATCAAGCCCAGCTATGCTATGTACCCTAAGTATCTTGAGGAAAATGGGTATGGGCAATACAACATTCATTAAGCCCCGAGTATTTTGGGACATTGAAAAGTGACTGGTTTTACTTTTCAAATGGATAAGAGGTAACATTATGGAGAAAAAACAAATGGGCGGTTATGCTGGAAGTATTTTGTATGTTGATCTGACATCCCGCAACATACAGAAAAAGCCGCTGGACTCTGCCTTTGCCAGAGAGCATATCGGTGGCCTTGGTTTTGGCACCCGGATTTTTTTGGATATGATCCACGAAAAACCTGATTTCGATGCATTGTCACCGGATAACCCCTTTGTGCTCATGACGGGACCGTTGACAGGAATGCATATGAACGGTGTGGCAAGGTGGACGGTATGTGCAAAATCTCCATTAACCGGTTTCTGGGGTGATAGCAACGTTGGCGGTCACTTTGGAGCCAGCCTCAAGTTCGCAGGGTATGACGGGATCGTCATCACAGGTGCCTCTGAACAACCGGTATTTTTATTCATCAAGGATGATGTGGTTGAGCTGAGAGATGCCGAACAATACTGGGGAAAGGATGTTTACACGGTTACCGATTCCCTTAAGGCAGATCTTAAGGAGGAGTCCTTCAAAAAGGGACAGGTGGTTACCATCGGGCCCGCAGGTGAAAACCTTGTCGGGTTCGCATCCCTTGTCCACAATAAAGGGCATGTTGCCGGCAGAACCGGTATGGGCGCTGTCTGGGGCTCCAAGAACCTCAAGGCGATTTATGTTACAGGTAGCGGGAAGATAACACCCGCATATCCGGACCGATTGAAAGATCTTCGAAAAGAGCTCAAGGAAGTATATGAGGGGAGTATTTTTATTTCCGCAATGCAATCATCCGGCACACCTTCCCATATGGATGTGGGCATTCTTTCAGGAGACATTCCCATTAAAAACTGGCAACTGACCGAATGGGATGAAATCGATGAGCTGGGACCTGTCGTCATTGAGGAGAAGATATTTGCCGGAAACAAAACCTGTTTTGGTTGCGGAGTAGCCTGCAAGAAAGAAGCGGAAGTAAAAGAGGGACCCTTTCAGATGGAAAAGGGCCCGAGTCCGGAATATGAAACTGTTTGCACATTCGGGACCATGTGTCTGAACCCGAACATTGAGTCAGTGGCCAAGGCGAACGAGATTTGTAATCGTTTTGGAATGGATACGATTTCCTGCGGTTCAACCATTGCTTTTGCCATTGAATGTTTTGAGAATGGATTACTCACCAAGGAAGATACCGATGAATTAGACCTTTGCTGGGGAAATTCAGACGCAATTATCAAGATGGCAGAAAAGATTGGAAAGAAGGAAGGCCTGGGTGCCATACTTTGCCAGGGAAGTCAAAAAGCAGCGGATCATATTGGCGGCAATGCACATGATTTTCTAACCACAGTAAAAGGTCTGGAAGCGCCCATGCATGATCCGAGAAGCGCCCATGGCTATGGACTGGCTTATGGGGTATCTCCGCGTGGTGCCTGTCATGAGGCGAGTCTCACTTATGAGGTGGAAGGCGGTGCCATATATATTCCCGAGATTCCGGAATTGGCTGATGATCTTCCCATGGGAAGTGAAGGCAGGGCAAAGCTGAATGTTGTTAGTCAGGATTACGGGATGTTTTTTTCCAATTGCGCCGTATTCTGCAACCTGGGAGCCGGGCCGCTGACCGCCACACCTGCATTGGATATGGTGAATCACGTTACCGGTTTTGACTATACCCTTGAAGACGTCATGAAGATCGGCAGGCGGGTCTGGTATTTAAAGCGTGGATTGACCAATCTTTTTGGGGCGCGAGCCAAAGAAGACAGGCTTCCCAAACGATTAATGACCCCCATGGAAGAAGGCCCCTCAGAAGGCAGTGTACCGGACATGGAAATGATGCTGAAAGAGTTTTATGAGATGAGAGAACTTGATGAAGATGGCATTCCTCGAAAGGCTGTCTTACTGGATCTGGGGCTGAATAAACTGGCAGGCCTGCTGCACCGGTAATGATACTGATTTCTATTTAGTGTCCGAATAATTCGACTCGTTTGTTATCGTCGGGTGTGTCCCCGAGATTTTTAAGATATTTGCCGGAGTGGCAGGATTGAAGAAATAAGGTCAAGTCTACTTTTGACCCATGGAAGATAAAATGTTATATGTCACAGCATGTTACGTCCACTTAAAATAGAATATCCCGGAGCATGGTACCATGTAATGAACCGTGGGAGACGGTCCGAATCCTTATCAAACTCTAATATCCAGCATTCTACATCGGTTTGTAACTGGACGGCTTATTGAAAAACCAAGGTCGAACAAGTCATTGGAGAATGAGGTGTAAATGCTGCTGCATTCAACGCATCTCAATTCCACGTTAGCGGTAAAGAAAAAACCGGGGAAATCTGTGGATCGAAAGGATACGAGGTTCTCGAAAAGAGCGGCGATCAAGATGCTATGGTTTCCGGAAATCCAACCCAGAAAGATTTTTACTTTGCCATGTTTAAGTATATCTGAGAAATCTTCCCCTAATTCAACACCAAGTCAATGATCTCTTCCAGCTCATTGATTTTGAGGATCTTAAGATCTTTTTGAATACCTTCGGGGATATCTCTGATATCAGCCTCGTTTTTGGCCGGGAAAACCACGGATTTGACACCGGCCCTGTGAGCGGCCAGGACTTTTTCCTTTACACCGCCTACCGGCAGAATTCTTCCACTCAACGTCAATTCACCGGTCAGTGCCACATTCCTTTTGCAGGAACGCCCCGTTATCAAACTGATGAGCGCAACAGCGATGGTCAGGCCGGCGGACGGCCCGTCTTTCGGGATAGCACCGGCAGGCACATGAATGTGGATGTCATGGGTTTCGAACATGTTGTCCGGGATGTTCAAGGACGCTGCATGGCTACGGATATAGCTCATTGCCGCATGGGCCGACTCCTTCATCACATCCCCCAAGGAACCGGTTAGAATAAGATTTCCCTTGCCTTTCATCTTGGCGGCCTCAATGAATATAATCTGGCCGCCGGCCTCCGTCCATGCCAGTCCGGTGGTCACCCCAACCCTTTCTTTGGCTTCCGCAACTTCAAAATAAAACTTTCGGGGACCCAGAAAGCTTTCAACCTTTTCAGAAGTGATGATATTCGACCCTTTTTTATGCTGGCCGCGAAGTGTTTCCCGGGCGATTTTGCGGCAGATGGAAGCGATCTGACGCTTAAGATTTCTCAATCCCGCTTCTCGGGTGTATTCCCTGATGATCTTATGGATGGTTTCTGGGGTGAAAACAGGGGGATTTTCTGAAAGGCCGGCTTCTTCGATTTCTTTGGGTATTAAATAGTGCGTCGCGATTTTTTCTTTTTCTTCTTCGGTATACCCTAACAAGGTAATCACCTCTAGCCGGTCCAGAAGCGGGCCGGGAATCAGATCCAGGGCATTTGCAGTGGCGATGAACATCACTCGAGACAGATCAAAGGGAACATCCAGATAATGGTCCACAAAATTGGTATTCTGCTCGGGGTCGAGAACCTCCAGCAATGCAGCAGCAGGGTCTCCTTTGAAGTCCCTGCCGATTTTATCGATTTCATCCAGCATAATCAGCGGGTTTTTCGTTTCCGCACGGCGAATTTCCTGGATGATTCTGCCGGGTAAAGCACCGACATAGCTTTTACGATGTCCCCTTATTTCAGATTCATCCTTCATTCCGGCCAAAGACATGCGTACGAATTTTCGCTCCAGACTCCGGGCGATCGACATCCCAAGAGACGTTTTCCCGGTACCGGGTGGTCCGGCAAAACAAAGAACAGGGCCTTTGGGTTCCAGCCGGACCATTTTCTTGAACAGCGCTTTCCGGATAGTCGATCTGATTTCATCAAGCTTCAACGGTTTTGTCAGGTAGTGGTATGATCCCTTTTTCATGGCCTCAATGGCAGTTGACACCGTGGCGTATCCGGTGATGATAATCACTTCGGTACTTGGATTGACGTTTTTGGCTTTTTCAAGAACCGCCATCCCATCAACTTTGCCCATTTTAAGATCCGTGACGATAACATCGAAGGCGCTTTTTTCCAAAAAATTCAACGCTTCTGATCCGTTGGAAGCGGTATTGACATGATAGCCGTCTTTTTTAAAAACATGCTCCAGGTTCTGACGTGTTATTTTTTCATCATCCACAACCAATATTTTATGCCGGCGGGACATCTTTAATACTCTGACTGCAAGATGCTCGAGAATCCGATCTTTAATCTGAGCCAGCCCATAATGCTCTTCATTCAAGATTGATTCAGCCCTCTTAATATCAAGGTTGTCATCGGTCATTTTATTCCAGGGAAGACTCACCAGATAATCGATATAGTTAATGCCGATTGTATATTCCGCACTGGATGGACTGGTTTTTGTGAGCCGTTCTATTTCCTTAAAGGCTACTTTTTCCACCTGTTCCGGCATCATAGATTTAATAACATCTTCTTTTAATTCATCTATTTCCGATGACAGTTCCTTAATTTGTCCTTTTTCTTTTTTAAATATGCGCATAATTTATCCTCATTCAGATTTTTACCTTTATAAAACAGATTAAGATCAGGCACGCAATGGTTTATTATAAATCAATCCACATGCTATTACAATATGCAACATCGCGATTCTTTTTTGCAATACGGCATAACATGTCTATATTGTTTTGAATATTACCATCGTTTTAGAAAGCATTGCATATTGTAACGATTGCCTATAGCTTCATCATCATCTCCAACTTCATAATAATATTAATGATATTAATATGATATCCCCATTTTAATATCTTTGGCACGGGAGTTGCTATGTTACATAGTCAAAGACAAGAAATAATATATCGCTTAAAGGAGGAATTCAGACATGTTTAAATTTAAAGAAATGTTCGACAGACTGATGGCCGCAATAACTTTTGCGGAAGCCGGGGAGCATGATACCGCTCTTGATATCATGCATGACAAACCGGAAAAAAGAAGTCAGAAACGTACAGATGTTCGTATCCAGCGCAGGGAAGAAACTCGACAGGATATGCGAATGTAGCAAGAATTGGTTTTTGGTCTGCAAAAGGGGACTAAAATGGAAAAAGTATTATTGGCCATTGACGGAATTGCACCTGATAGAAAGACATTTCGCTATGCGGTAGAACTTTGCAAGCGAATAAAGGCGGAATTAAAGATTCTTCAAATTGTCCGGCCGAAAAATTACAGCAAATACATCAAAAAAATTCGAAAACAGGCCGATCTTGCCAGGACATACATCGAAGGATCCATGGTGGCAGCAACTTTTGCCGAAGCCGGTGAACATGAAACCGCAAAAGAAATTATGGCTGAGGCCTCAAAGCAAATTAATCACCTGATGTTGGAGTCGGAACAAAAAGGCGTTCGATGTCACTTTTCGATGACATCCGGCACGCCTGAAAAAGAGATTATCAACTATGTCAATTACCATCGTGATGTTGTGTTAACCATTTACGATGCTTCGGTTCAAGATATAGGCCAGGCGAGTAGGATTTCAAAAAAGAAAAGAGCGCCGGCCAAAATAAAAAAGCACCTATCGGTTCCGTTGGTAGTCGTTCAAAGCTAAACAACCCAATACCTATGAGGAGGAGATAAAAAATGGCGGGAATTTTTGGAAGAATCAAACAAAAGTTTAGTAGAGCCGGCAGTAAAATGGACAAGTACCAGGAGGCGATCACATTTGCCGAAGCCGGTGAATCCGAATATGCCATGGAGACAATGGCAGAGCAAAAAGAAGAGTTGGCACCCACAAAGCTACTGGTCATGGGCAGAGAAAGCGCTTTTTCAAAGGAAATCATCGACTATGCTCTGGAAATGGCGCAGCGGATGTCCTATGAAATCCTGGCATTAAATACTGCTCCTTTGTCCTGCGAAACATTCAAGCTCTTTTCGTCTTCTCGCAATCAGGTCTGTGAAGAGTTTGAGAGCATGTCTGAAAAAAATGCCGCCATGTTTCAGCAAGCAGCCGCAGAAAAAGGGATAGCTTTTGATCATATCGTTATGTTCAGCGAGACTGAAGAGGCTTTGCAAGAAGTTACAAGAGATAATAAAAACATTGCTTTTGTAGTTTCAGAATCCATA
>Ga0209271_10000556_pt1 | contig 12801 bp, 16 predicted proteins | sample tdAd002_FD_187123 | JGI IMG/M metagenome (GOLD analysis project Ga0209271, IMG submission 187123) | Marine sediment microbial communities from the Atlantic coast under amendment with organic carbon and nitrate - tdAd00.2 (SPAdes)... | ecosystem: Environmental > Aquatic > Marine > Coastal >... | reverse complement strand
CGGCGGTTCCGGTTCCGTGTTAAGAACCTTCGCAGCCCGTCCCTTCCTCTACCCAGATCGGCCGGATCTGGTCCCCGACCGCAATCCCAAGCTCTTCCGCCCGCCCACCGTTGATCTCAAGGGCGGCTCGCGCCGCGATCCCGGTCGGACCCGGAACCGGCGTCAAGTCATGCGGCTGCGCCTCGTGTTTTATGAACTGAATGACCCCAGCGTCGTCGATGAACAGCATGTCGAGAGGGATCAGCGTGTTCTTCATCCAGAGGGCGATGGCCCTGTCAGGCGGATAGACGAACAGCATCCCTGCGTCCGGAGCGAGTTCGGTCCGGGTCATCAGGCCGGTTTCGCGCGTTTCTGGAGTTGTTGCGACTTCGACAGAGACAGAAACCGCGCCTTGCTGGGTTTCGACCGAGAGGGTTGTCACGTTACAGGTGGGGGTATCGGCGCTGGCCAAGGTCAGCGCGACGCTAACAATGACCGCGGCCAGAGCCGCCCTGCGAAAAAGACCTGTGATCACCATGTGCCGCGCTCCAGATGCAGATATCGCGACGATAATCGCTGCCCCCTCGGGGAATGGGAAGAGTCACGCCTGTCTTATCGCCCAGGGGGCCCTGTCGGCCTTTTCGCGGGTCCTCCCGGCCCTCTTCCTGACCAGCGCTTCCGGAGCGGTGGCTGATCCGGTGGGCCCGATGCTCCCACCAAACAGCCTCGTCGCAGACCGTGACCTCGCCTGGTACGCGCAGGACTGGTGGCAGTGGGCCTTCTCCATGCCCGCCAATCAGAGCCCAGTCAGAGATCCTGATGGGCGTCTTTGCGGCGTCAACCAGGACGGGCCGGTCTGGTATCTCGCGGGCGGGTTCGGCACGGCCCGGATCCACAGGTCTTGTACCGTTCCAGAGGGGCGTTTCCTCTTCTTCCCGATTATCAATACCGCCGTGACATCGACACCCGGGCAGACCCGGACCTGCGAGGAGGTGCGCGAGGAGGCCGCTCTGAACAATGATCGGTATGTCCATCTCATGGTCGAAATCGATGGGATCAGGATCCCGGATCTTCAGCGGACCCGGATTGCGCCGGAGACCTGTTTTAACCTTGCCGGACGGGCGTCACCGGACCTGGAGCCGCGATCGTTCTATCCGACCGCCACCGACGGGTTCTGGGTTATGTTGTCTCGCCTGCCCCCGGGCGATCATCATCTCGAGTTTCGGGCGTTCTACACTAACCCTGAGAGTCCCGAAGGAAATGCGGTCCAGAATATCTCTTATGATTTGGTCATCGAGTGACCACTGACCCAGGCACGGCCTCTACAGCGCATACCCGCGGCGTCGTTTCTCTGTGGCGAGCGCCATGAGGGCGGTGACGGCCATACCCTCATCCGGATAGGTGTCGATCATCTGGCGGCCGCGGGTTCCGATCCGGCCCCATTCCCGGATGAGGCTTGCGCCCCCGAAAAGGTCAGGCTGGATGACCATGCGGTAGAAGTGCCTCATGTTCTGAGATGGGTCTTCACGACGGAGCTGGGCTTGATCAGGAAAGATGTCGAGCTGCATGAAGTCACGATATGTCGTGTAGGTTTATTAGAGAAGAACGAAATGTAGTCTTCCTATGTTTCCGTTCTGGTTCTGTATAATTCCCACATCTGCTCGATCAGCTGACCTTGGGTGATCCCCAGACACTCCGCCTCGGCCGCGATCGCCTCCCCCACCTCCGGAAAAACCTTCGGGTGAAGCTGGTGCGTCCGCGGGCTAGGCTTACGGCCCGGCTTTTTTCTGGGGGACCGGTCCACGAACCCCCTCGCCTCCCCGACTTCGTCAACGCGACGGACCTCCGCAACGGACGTATCCTTGGGCCGGGCCTTCAGGCCGGACAACCTATTTGAGCCGCTCATACACCGCCTCCGTGAACCCATGCGCGTTCTCGAGCGCCTTGTCCACCTTCCCTCCCGTCCGCATCTCCGGGTCATTCATCATGCTGGTCAGGTCGCCGCCGTAAGCGAATATCTCGGAGAACGCCGCACGCGCGACAAGTGACGGCTCGATCAGGTCAATCCCTGCGCTGCGGAGCTGCTCTTCCAGCTCCTTCTGGACCCGGCTCTTCACTGCCGCGGACGTCTTCGTCAGGACGACCGCGTGCCGGATCTCGCGGCCGAGCGCCTCCTCCTCTTCCCGGACCAGCGCCAGGGCCTCGGATCCGATCTCGGCGTCAAGTGCTGTCGCCTGCATGGGGACGATGACGAGGTCCGCCTGGGAGATGGCCCGGCTGACGAGCTGGGACGCGACGCCCTCAAGGTCCACGATCACAATCTTCCCGTCCCCGTCCGCGGCCCGGATCGTTGGGACGATCTCGGCACGGCCAATGTCTCCGTGAAGGGTAACGCCCTTCGGTAAACCGTGTGACGCCCACCGGCTCAAAGACCTGTTCGGGTCACAGTCGAGCACGGTGATGTTCGCGCCCATCCGGGCGAACTCGCTCGCGAGGATCGCCGCACATGTTGATTTTCCGACGCCGCCTTTCGGGGATGCCATGACTATGACGGGCACTGTCCCACCTCCAAATGATTACCGGTTTCATATCCGACACCGGAATTATTTTCAATACCGGAAATTATTATGTTACCTGTTTAATTTCTCGTACCGGTATTACATCTAGCCAGCTTCCGACGAAACCGAACACTAAGTCTCAAGAAGTAAGACGAGAGTTTTGTGCTTCGTCATGCGAACCCACGCTAAATGTGAGGTTTTCGGGGAGCGATCGTCACATGAAGTGATGCACGGATAAGCCCCTGAAAATAGATGATTTCATCTCTCTCGTGAATGCAATATCAGCCCTAACTGTGAGGTTTCCAGGCAAGTGTGAACAGATATACGGAATTTTATTCACAGTTTGGGAGCCTCGCTGTATGTTAGCTCTCACCATGACCGAGCCCACCCGCCACAAAGATCTAAAGGTCCTCGACCTGAAGCCCCGTCGAGATCAGGCGACGAAACCGGCTGAGCTTATTCAGATAACGGGCCACCAGACGCTTACCCTAAACGCTCGCCGATCCATCACCATCTTGTGGCACAACGCACACATGCAGGGGGTCGAGGAGGGTAAGGATTACACGATCGAGATCGATGATCTGAAGCCGGATAACCACAAAGGATATGAGCTGGTCGAAGAGGCGATCGAAGCCCTGATGACAAGCATCCTGAAGGTACGACTCGCAGATGGTCGGACGAGACGAGTTCAGTTTCTCGGGGGAAACGACCTAGATGACCCGGCGCGACCCGCAGGGGTCCTAAGCTACAGCTTCGACAAACGTCTGGTCGAGATCCTGCGGAACTCCGCGATATGGGGCAAGATTTCACTCCCGGTCCTGATGGCCTTCAGTTCGAAATATAGCGTCAGTCTCTACGAGCACATCAGTCAGTGGACAGGGCTCAGCCGGAAAAGCTATCAAGATCTAACACTTGGGGAGTTTCGAGACCTGCTAGGGGTGGAGGACCGGAAATACTCGGCGTTCGGCGCGCTAAATAAGCACGTCATCAAACAAACGGTCCTCGAGTTGAACGCGCTGGCGTCCTTCAGCGTAACAGTCGTACCCATCAAAACCGGAAAGAAGGTCACGCATATCCGTGTCGGGTGGTGGCAGAAGGAGAAGGAAGAGATGGACGCAGCCTGGCGTGAAGTTCACCGCTCGAAGGTGGGAAGAAAAGCCAGGATCGCCGGGACAGCGACGACCGTCACCGACCCATACCCAAGCCCGAACCGGCTCGCACGGAAGGGCAGGGGGGAAGTAACTCAACTGATCGACGACAGCGAATAAACTCGATCCAGCCTGTGGATAACTTCGGGAAATCTCCCCGAAAACCTCACATTAATGCCCCTAATCCCTCACTTTAGCCCCCGAAAACCTCACATTATTCCCCGAAAACCTCACCGGAGTCCCCGAAAACCTCACATTTAATGCAATAATAAACTGATCTAAAAAGAGAATTTCGCCCTGAATCTTAGAATCTTGAATCTTGAATTAAGAAGAACGGTTTATAGGCACCTGCTGCACCGACTTCAGGTGCGGGGCTAGACCGATGGCAATGCCGATCGCGAGAACCTCGATCAGGTTTGGCGGGCCGAATGCGACGAGATGGCGGCGATCCTTGAGCGAAAGGATCCGGGGCGGGATCGGAGATGAAGGCCTTTCTAAACATAGCACCCTCTCATCCTGTAGGTGTTGCCCTGCTCTGGAAGGTTACAACCTTCATCGAGGTTCTGGCCTCCCCAGCCTTAGCGGCCCGGCTTATCGAAGGCGGGGTGACCGTCGTCCGTGACGTAGACACGGTCGTCGTCGAAGTCTCCGGTCCGACTCAACGGGCTCGACGCACCGGAGACCTCGACGCAGGTGGGCCGAGAAGCGCATGCCTTCATGGGGAACAACGCGAAGTGCGGGGCAATCAGGCTGCCATGGGCACTTTTTTGGTTAATTTGAGACCCGGATACCATTGTTCGAATTTCGAGCGGAGAGTCCGCGTTCGGGTTTGCAGCATGAGGTGGGCTCCTTGTTTTGACCAGCGCATCTGCTGGCGTTTACCGAAGCGTTTGCCCACTACGGTATTGACGGTGCTTTCGACGAAGCCGGTGGACACGCGCTCGCCGTATCGGCGGCGCTCAGCGTAGTTCGGGATCATCTCCTTGTTGTTGGCGATATACGTCTCGAATTCGGCCGCCGTTTTGCGCAGCGCTTTGATGCTAGCGTACTCCGTCTCGATCTCGTCTAGGTCCATGACCAGATCTTCGAGAACCAGCTGGCTGTCGTAGAGATTGCCATTCCATAGGAAACCCTTGATCTGGCGGAGCAACCTGGCCAGCCTGTCGGCGTCCTCTTCGTTGTGATGCGCCAATCCCTTCACATATTGCTGCATGACGGTGAGGCGCATGGTGATGTGGAACCAGTCAAGGATGTGTTCGGAGGTTGGACCTGTCGCGCTTTTGTGCCGCCCCAAGTGCTCGTTTAAGCCACCTTGCGTTCGAAAGCGACCGGGCTTTTCCAACCCAATGCTGAGTGTCGGCGGCGCGGATTGTAAAAGCCGTTTATGTATTCGAAGATTGCCATCTCAGCCTTGCGTCGTGTCTCCCAAGGATGCCGCCAGATCAGCTCTGCCTTGATCGTCTTGAAGAACGTCTCAACAGCCGCATTATCGTAGCAATTACCTTTGCCAGACATCGATACCTTGAATCCGTGCTGGCGCAGGATTTTCATGATAGTCATGAGAACAGTATTGCGATCCGCGATCCGTGTGGTGGATGCAGCCTCTGGGCGGTGTTCTGAACGCAATGGCCATTTCCAACGCACGGATCGCCAAGTCCCGCTTCATCCGATTGCTGACCGCCCAGCCAATGACACGGCGTGAATGCAGGTCCAGGATCACCGCAAGATAAAGCCAACCCTCTTGGGTCCAAACATAGCTGATGTCACCGGCCCATTTCTGGTTCGGCGCGTTGGCGGTGAAATCACGATGGTTGTGTCCCAACGATTGGTGTAATTTCCGCCGTTAGCGCAGGCTGAGCGGAGCCTTTTCGTAGCGAAGCGAGGCCCGCGCGGGCCGCTTGGCGGCCACGGTTGTTCTTCGGCTAAAGTTTGGTTTGCCGACCTGACCTATGACCGAGGAGAACAACCATGACCAAGGCCAGCCTATCAGACACCGCGGCACTGCGCGCGCTTTTGTCAGACACTTCTGACACCAACCTGCTTGCGCAGATGCTCGGGTTCGTCGCCGACCGCCTCATGGCGCTGGATGTCGACCATCTCTGTGGTGCCGGTGCGCACGAGCGCAGCGGCGAGCGAGTGAACCACCGCAATGGTTACCGGACCAGAGCCTGGGAGACGCGTGCCGGAAGGGTGGATGTGAAGATTCCCAAGCTGCGTAAGGGCAGCTACTTCCCGGAGTTTCTAGAGCCCCGCAGGGCGGCGGAGAAGGCGATGACGGCCGTCATCCAGGAGGCGTATGTCCAAGGCCTCTCAACACGTTCTGTGGACGACTTGGTCAAAGCAATGGGAATGACCGGCGTGTCCAAGAGCCAGGTCAGCCGTCTTTGCGGCGAGATCGACGAAAGGGTCGACGCGTTCTTGGGTCGGCCGCTTGAGGGCGAATGGCCGTACCTGTGGCTCGACGCCACTTACATCAAGGTGCGTCGCGGCGGCCGGATCGTCAGCGTTGCTGCCATAGTGGCCGTGGCGGTCAACCTGGATGGCCGTCGCGAGGTTCTGGGCATCGCCGTCCAGCCCAGCGAGGCTGAGGTTTTCTGGGATGAGTTTCTTCGCTCTCTCGCAGATCGCGGGCTGCGCGGAACCCGTCTGATCATTGCCGACGATCACAAGGGCCTGAAGGCAGCCGCGGCCAAGGTGCTCGGTGCCACCGTCCAGCGCTGCCGTGTCCACTTCATGCGCAACGCGCTCGCCAGCGTCGGCAAAAAGGACCGCCCGATTGTCACCGCGGCACTCAGAACCGCCTTCGATCAGGACACACTCGCGGCATCGAAAGACCACTGGGCAAAGTTAATCGACGCGTTCGAACCGCGCCATTCAAGGCTAGCAGAACTGATGCGCCGCGCGGAGGATGATGTGTTGGCTTACAAGAGCTTTCCGCGCGATCACTGGGCGAAAATCCATAGCACGAACCCACTGGAGCGCCTGAACAAGGAGATCAAGCGTCGGACCAACGTGGTCGGGATCTTCCCCAACGAAGCTGCGGTCACGCGCCTCGTCGGTGCCTTGATGCTGGAGCAGAATGATGAGTGGGCGATCACGCGGCGCTACATGACACTGGAAACCGTCGCCGCGATTTGCGACACTGCTCCCATGGACCCGGCGGAAATCGCCGCCCTGTAATTGCGGCCGAGCTAAGGCCGAAGAACAAAGTTACACCAGTTCCCGGGACACAATCAATCACGATCCAGCAGGTTCGGCGCAATGTTGAACTTGTGATCGCTGTCTGTGGTGACCTTGTGTTTACGGGTTCTGACGACGGATATACCATTCTGGCGCATCAATCTGCCAACCCGGCGATGTCCGACATCCAAGCCGATTTCCTTCAGCTCTTCCGTCATCCGTGGCCTGCCGTAGCTGCCCAAGCTGAGACGAGATTGTTCCTTGATATGTGCCAGCGTCACCAGATCGGACCGCTGCCTGCGACTGGCCGGACGGCTGCGGAACGCCCGCAATCCGCGCGTGCTAACGCCGACGACATCGCAAAGACGATTGGTTGGAAAGTCGGACCTGTGTTCTTCGATAAACCTAAACTTCATTGCTTTAGGCCCGCGAAGAACTGGGTGGCCTTCCTAAGAAACAGCCTCTGTCTGAGGAATGGGAGCCAATGAAAAACCGAGGGTCTTGGCGCGCCGCTGAAGGTTCGAGAACACGCGTTGCCGATGTCTTTCATCGTAAACCGCCGCCCCCTGATCCTGATATGTCATGCCATGGCGAACGGCGTTGTAGAATAATACGGCAATCTTGCGCGCTGTCGCTGTGACCGCCTTCTGCTTGCCGATACGTGACGACAGCCGCCGATAGAACGCGCCAAGGGCCGTGTCGCTTCGGCCAATCGTGACAGCAGCCAAACGCAGGAGGGCAGCTGCGCGGCTTGAAGATCGGCGCGTCCGAGATGACAGCAGTTTGCCCCCAGAGATCTTGTTGCCCGGGGCCAGACAGAGCCACGAGGTGAAGTGCTTGGCGCTTTTCCAAGCGCGCAGGTCCGTGCCGCATTCGGCCACAAGCTTCAGAGCCAGCGATGGCCCAAGCCCGTGCATCTGCGTCAGGTCCGTGCCCAACACCCCGTAAAGCGCGGCCCGAACATCGAAGGACGGCGCATTGTGCTGCCTGCCTTTGATCCGTGCCTTCGGCAGCGGCGCCAGGTCATCATTTGCCCGGACAGTCAGCTCTCCAACCGCCGCCTCCAGCCTTCGGTCGCACGCCTCGATCTGTGCTTTGTAAAAGTCGTAAAGCTCCAGAGACTGGGTAAGCGCAAAGATGTGCTCCTCACGGTCGTTGCCGACCAGTGCGGCTTTGATCGTATCCATCGAGGATTTACAGCGGACATCCCGGAAAGCGGCAAGAACTTCAGGATCACGCTCGCCTCCAACGATGGCACGGATGATCCGCATGCCCGTTGAGCCCGTAATGTCGGAAACGACATGATGCAGTTGCAAGTTCATCTCCATCAACGCCTTCTGCATGTGCTGGATGTGAGCGGCAGCATATTCAGTGAGTCGTTCCCTTTGCCGCATGTAGGCGCGCAGGGTGGCGATCTCCGCCTCAGGGCGGAAACTGCCGCGAAGCAGGCCGTAGGAATGCAACTGGCGCAGCCATCCAGCGTCGCTCACATCGGTTTTGCGGCCCGGCACATTCTTGGCGTAGCGGGCATTCACAAGGATGACCTCGAAGCCATGTGCTTCCAAGATCTCGAAGGCTGGTATCCAGTAAACGCCGGTGGATTCCATGGCCACGCTGGTAACGCCGCATGAGCGGAACCAGGCAGCGAGATCGTGCAGGTCTTGGGTAAATGTCCCAAAGGCGCGCACCGGCATGGCGTCCGCGTCAGGATTGACGGCGGCCATGTGCGTTTTCGAGCCGATATCGATCGAAGCCGCATTGGGGTTGACCATCTTCAAATCCGGGTGGCCGCCGGTCTTACGCTTCGTCATGGCATATCCTTCGTTCAAGTCGAAGGGCGTGGGCCATGCAAGTTTGTCATCTTCCTAACCGGGATCACCGCGATGGCGGCGTCACCACTCTCAAGTGCGCATCAGCCCATGTGCCACGTTTTCTAACGGGGTCCAGCCCACCAATAAGCCATCGGCAACTGCCCTTCAGGCGCAGCATAGCACAGACTGTTGCTACCGCGCACAGGCGGGCTGCGGCCCGGAACGGTTTTTTAGAATTTCCCTCTCCTCCTTGAGGAGCCGGATCTCACGTCGAAGCCGGTCATTCTCTTTTGCGAGGTCCAAATCCTCTTGCGACACCACATCCGTGTCTCGATGTGCTGTGATCCACTTATTCAGTGTCGACATACCGACACCCAAATCATCAGCCACCTGTTTGCGCTTCAGTCCACTGGTCAGTGCAATGCGCACCGCATCCTTACGGAATTCGTCCGTCCGTTTCAGTCCCATAGTTCATCTCCTTTGTTGCAGTAAATGCTATCAAAGGAGCGGCATCAAACCGCGACAGGTCCATGGCAGGCATCAGAAAGCATTGGCATCGTCAAATCCCAAAAGCAACTGCCCCGCACTTTGCGGTGCTCTCCAGGTTGTCGGAGCCTCGACCACGACACGTTCACGCGGAAGATCCTCAGGAAAGGCTTTGGCACGGGCTTTCTTCGGGCAAATGCTCGCACGGTGCTCGTGTTGTCGTCCTGCGCGGCGTCTTTAGCGGCCAGCGCATCCTCGGTGGCGGCAGCTTCCAATTCCTCGTGCAATTCCAGCTGATCGATCAGCCGCGCGCGGCGCTCTGAGGAGATGCCGATCTGAGAAGCCCAGGGGCACTATCGAAAGGTCGGGTGGTGGTTCGAACGGGACAGCATTAGCTTTTTTGGTGGTGTTATATCCCTTCGCTCTGAGAGCGACGGCGTCTTGAACACAGCCATGATATGCCGCCTACTTCAGACCGCTAACTTTCGGGTGTAACTATTTGTTTGTATTTTTTATTTCATTATTTTATGGTGTTTTACTGTTTTACAGCCACACCCATTTTCGTGCCTTCACAAAGCTGCGCGGGGATTGCCTCGCCGTACAGTCCTCGCATGTCGGTGAGCCGGCTCGCGTTGGTGGCGTAGCTGTCCTGCTGTCGCTTCTGACCGTGGCCATTATTCGAATCGTATTCCAGGAAGCCGACCAAACACTGCTTCTACTGCTATCGGCTCTTCCCGTATTCATAGCCGGGCTGGCGGAAGATTTTGGCCACCGGGTTTCGCCACGCGGACGATTTCTGGCCGCTATCGTCTCGGCAATTGCTGCGGTCAGCTTGCTCGGGGCATGGGCGCCACGGTCAGACATTCCCTATCTTGACGCAGCCATGTCTCTCCCGTTTGTGGCGATTACACTCACTGTTCTCTTCTCGGCCGGATTTTGTCACGCGGTCAACCTGATTGACGGGATGAACGGGCTCGCATCTGTGGTTGTCACGGTCTCCGCCCTGGGCTGCGCTGCGATCAGCGCGCGGGCAGGACAAACCGAAATTACCGTCTTTGCTCTCCTGCTTGTGGCCGGGACTATCGGGTTCATACCGTTGAACTGGCCATATGCGCACCTCTTCCTAGGTGATGCAGGCGCTTATGGGCTCGGTCACCTTCTGGTGTGGCTACCGATTCTCTTGGTATGGAAAATAGATACAGTCGCCGTCCCCGCGCTGATGCTTGTCATCTTCTGGCCACTCGCCGATATCGTTCACACAATCTTGCGGCGGCTGGCCACAAAAGCTGCGATCATGCACCCGGACAGGATGCACCTGCATCAGAAGGTCCGCCGGATGCTTGACCTGGCGTGGTTCGGCTATCGGGGACGCCAGCGCTCCAATCCGCTGACCACACTGATCCTACTGCCCAGCATCACAGCCCCTGTCATCACGGGCGTAGTGCTGTGGGACCGACCGGCCGCCGCATGGTGCTCCCTGGGAGCTTTCATGCTGGCGTTCTCACTTTCCCATCCGGCAGCGGTCAAGCTTGCACGCAGGTTCCGGAAATGACCGCGCCGTGGCCCTTGGACGCAGATTACCCACTGGAGCGTGCCGTCATAGGCAGCTAAAAGCGGAGATTTGTGACTCATGCCGATCGTTTCGACATTCTATCCCTTGTCTTTCAGTGTTTCGGACGCTGCAATCCGGTTTTCAGCACGTATCCGCGCACTCGGCATGTTCCTCCTGCTATTTCTACTTGCAGCATGCTCGGATGGGCATGTTACGTTTCCACTATCAACCGAGGCGCAGCGCAACCTTGGCGAAGATGTATCGGTAATCGTACTCGATGCGAATAACATCGCCAATTTCACCAGCCCTGCCCGGGGGCACACACCCTCCTCTCTCCCCGTGGGTCGGCAATGGTCCTATCTGGTCGGCCCCGGCGATATCCTGTCAGTCATTGTTTTCAATCACCCCGAGCTCACGCTGCCGGCCGGCCCTCAACGGAGCGCGGCCGAAAGCGGGTTTCAGGTCGGAAGTGACGGCACCATCAACTATCCCTACATTGGCACGATTCAGGCCGCTGGACGGCGGGTAGACCAAATTCGCGGTGACATCTCGCAGCAGCTCGCAACCTTCATTCCCGATCCGCAGGTTGAAGTCCGTATCGCAGCCTACAACGCACAGGCCATCGTCGTCTCCGGCGAGGTTAACACCCCGAACCGTCAGGCACTTACCGCCGTCCCACTGAGCCTGATCGAAGCGATCAACGCTGCAGGCGGGTTCACTGACGATGCAGAGCTCCGCAATGTCAGTGTCCAGCGCGGCGGTCGCATGTACCAGGTCGATGTGGAGGGTTTCCTGTCGGGCGGGCTGGCGCAGAACAATCCTGTCTTGCGCAATGGCGATGTAGTCAGCATTCCACGCCGCCGCGCCGAGGAAGCCTATGTGCTCGGCGAAGTGTCCCGACCGGATGTGGTTGACCTCTCGCAAGAACAGATTACCCTAGTCCAGGCCATTACTCGCCGTGGCGGTTTGCAGCAAACGCGCGCAGACGCACGAGGCGTCCTTGTATTCCGATCCCATGGGACGAGGACGCTGGTGTTCCAGCTCGACACGTCTGATCCCACTGGCTTGCTGCTGGGTACCAGCTTCGTTCTGGAACCCGGGGATGTGATCTATGTCATGCGCTCGCCTATTCAGCACTGGAACGACACAATCTCTCGCTTGCTGCCATCGGTGCAGGCAATCAACACCGCAAATGACATACCGGACTGACCCGTGGAAACGCCGATGTTCCGTTCAATTGTCGTCGTCTGTGTCGGAAATATCTGCCGCTCACCGGTAGGTGAGCGCCTGCTCGCGTCACGCCTGACGGAGCGTGGATCAGACATGAAAATGTCTTCGGCCGGCATCGGCGCACTCGTCGGTGTGTCAGCCGACGAAACAGCTTCCGATGTCGCATCGCAACACGGCATACTGCTCGACGGGCATATCGCCAGACAGTTCACTCGCGGGATCGGGCTGAAAAATGACCTAATTCTGGTCATGGAACCCGGCCACCAACGCGCGATCATCTCTTCTGCTCCGGATTTGTCCGGCAGGGTCATGCTGTTCGACCATTGGCTGGGCGGCCGGGGGATCCCTGATCCCTACCGCCGCTCCCGGCAATTTCATGAAGAAGTTTTTTCTCTGATAGACAAGGCAGGTACTGCATGGGCTGCCAAGCTGGCACCATCAGGCAAGGGTTGAATAATTGAAAAATAAAGAAATTAAACCTACGCTTCAAGTGACGGACGTAACGAACAGCAATCGGACAGGACTGGTAAACGGGACGGTTGCCGATGGTGACGAAATCGACCTCGGCCAGCTCTTCAGCTCTCTATGGAAGGGGAAGTGGCTGATTGCCCTGACCACGGCGATCGGGGTCGCGGCAGGTGTTTTCACCATCGCCAATACAGATCCAACCTTTCAGGCCGACGCACTTTTGCAGCTCGAGGAAAGGACGGGGTCTCTGGCTCTCCCCAGTGGCCTCTCGGATATGGTCGAAAATGCTCCACGCAGCGTGACAGAGATCGAGATCCTGCGATCACGTATGGTGCTAGGTCAGGCCGTCGCAGACCAGAACCTTGACTGGCGCGTCGAGCCCAAGAGGG
>Ga0209271_10000554_pt1 | contig 12807 bp, 11 predicted proteins | sample tdAd002_FD_187123 | JGI IMG/M metagenome (GOLD analysis project Ga0209271, IMG submission 187123) | Marine sediment microbial communities from the Atlantic coast under amendment with organic carbon and nitrate - tdAd00.2 (SPAdes)... | ecosystem: Environmental > Aquatic > Marine > Coastal >... | reverse complement strand
GACTGTACGGCCTTTTGAGGTTATTGAAAAAATATTCAGTTTGCCCGGGGACGAAATAAAACAGGCCGCCATTGTTAAATTAAGCTAACGATCCGATATTTGGCAACACCTTGCTTTTTGAAAATATTGCCGCTTCAGGTATAATTAAATTTTTACTGAAAAAACTCGTGGATAGCGGCTCGTAATGAAAGAACCCGCTCGTGCCTTTCGTGGCAGGCGGGTCAAACAGTTTCCAGCATAAAATTTAATCATACCCGAAGCTCGTTTGAAGTCGATTTGTTTAAAAGAACGACACTATTACAATATTTGATATGATCTACAGGGTAGGAAAGTTGAGATAATGAATAAAAAAATTGTCATAAATGTTGCCGAGCATGAAACTAGGGTTGCTCTTCTTGAAGATGGAAACATCGTGGAACTTTTTATCGAGAGAGGAGATGTTTCAGATATTGCAGGCAATATTTACAAGGGGAAGGTACAACGGGTTTTACCGGGTATGCAAGCCGCCTTTGTGGATATCGGGCTAAAGCAAGCCGCTTTTATCTACGTGAGCGATATTGATGGTGCAAGATATAATGATATCGAAAATCTTATGATGAAAAGCAATGAGGGTAAGGAGGATCTTCTTAACATAAATGGTTCTATATCGACACCGCCCTTGATTAACTACAAATATCATATAGAGGAACTCATTACAGAAGGCCAGGAGATAATGGTGCAGGTATCTAAAGCTCCTTTAGGCTCCAAGGGTGCTCGCGTAACGACACATATATCTCTTCCCGGCCGCTTTCTTGTTCTTATGCCGACTTCTGATCATATCGGGGTATCACGGCGAATAGAGAATGAAATTGAACGGGTGCGATTAAAAGGAATTGTTGAATCTTTACGCCAAGAGCAGTTCGGGTATATTGTAAGAACTGCTGCAGAGGATGTCCAGAAAGAAAAGATCGCGTATGAGATGGGTTTTTTAAAAAATTTATGGGGAAATATACAAAGAAAGTACCAGACAGCTCCGTTTCCGTCTCTTTTGCACAAAGAAGTTGCACTTAGTCTTCGTGCTGTTAGGGATCTTCTGGTGCACGAAGCTGAAAAGCTGATCATCGATGCCCGTTCTAGCTATGAGGCTATACTTTTGTTACTTGATACATTTATGCCAAGTCTTAAAGATTCTGTAGAACTTTATGAGGAACGGGAGCCCATTTTTGATGCCTATAATTTAGAAGGTGACGTTTCTCGTGCTTTAACAAGGAAGGTATGGCTGAAATCCGGCGGTTACATAGTGATTGAACATACAGAGGCGCTTGTTGCAATCGATGTAAACACAGGACGATATGTCGGTAAACATAACCTGGAAGAAACCATATTAAAGACTAATCTCGAGGCTGTAAAGGAGATCGCTTATCAAATCCGCCTCCGGGATATCGGCGGCATTATAATTATCGATTTTATAGATATGGAAAGAACGTCCAATCAGGAAAGGGTTTTTAATGCGTTTAAAGAGGCTCTTACAAAAGATAGGAGCAAAACCCATATCCTTCCCATATCAGAGATGGGTATGATTCAAATGACTAGAAAGAGAATCAGAATGCCGCTTACAAGGATGCTATGTGAGCCATGCTTTTATTGCGAGGGGGAAGGTTATCTGATATCGAGGCAGACGATTTGTCACAATATATACAGGGATATACTCCGTGAATCACGCGACATGGTGGGGGTCAAAGTGAGCTTGAGAGTAAACCCTGAAATTGCCGAGTTGCTTCATGGCGAGGAAAACCATCTCATCATCTCTCTTGAACGAATTATTGGAAAACAAATTGTAATATACCCCGATGCACAACTTCATATGGAAGAGGTGGATGTTTTTGAAATTTTTAAAGATTAAATGAACTGCCATTGTTGTATTAGTTTCTTTGAAACAAATCGATTTTAAACGAGCTTCAGTAAAAAATTTCATTATACTTGAAGTGGTAATATTTTCAAAAAGCTAAAGTGTTACCAATTATTTTGTTTTACACATTTTTCGGTCTTGACAATATAGAAAGCTTGTGCTTTCCTTGTAAGGTTAAAATTGTCCAATTTCATTTTTTGTTAGCAGACATAGACTTTGGTGTTTGATTAAGGATTTTACATTATGAAAAGAACTTATCAACCAAGCAGAATTAAACGTGCAAGAACACACGGGTTTTTGAAAAGGATGTCGACCAAACAGGGAAGAAAGATTATTAACAGGCGTAGATCTAAAGGCAGAACCCGTTTGGCGGTATAAAAAAAATTGTTTACGGCACACAAACAAACACAGTAAAACCAATAGGTTGCAGAGGATAATGTCTTTTGCGCTTTTTTTTTACCAAGGCAGACAGAATTCTGAAACGCTCCGAGTTTCTTCAATTATCAAAATTCGGCAAAAAAATACAAAATAGACACTTTGTTACTATATTTGCTCCGGATCGATTTCAAAGAACACGCCTTGGTATAACAGTTACGAGAAAAGTTGGCAACGCAACAACACGTAATAGGATTAAAAGGTTTTCTCGTGAATATTTTAGGCTAAACAGGCACATTATTACAGGTTACTGGGATATTAATATCATAGCTAAGAACAAGGCCGCCGACCTATCATCAAAACAAGCTTTTTTGTCCCTGCAAAACATTTTTGACAGCATATCCGGGAGTCATGGCCGTTAACAAAATCTTCCTGATACTTCCTTTGTGTTTGATAAAGGCATATCAACTAATATTATCTCCGGTTTTGGCTCCTGCGTGTCGTTTTTATCCAACCTGTTCTGAATATGCCTATCAGGCTATTTCGCGTTATGGACTTCTTAAAGGATTTTTCCTTGCTTTAAAGAGAATTTTAAAGTGCCATCCCTTTAATCCGGGAGGAATCGATTCTGTTCCTTAAAGCGCAACATCCTACAACCTTGATAGAATGGAATTGGTATTAAAGAAGCCGGTTCCGGACGGGCGACATATGCCGCCGCTTTCTATCAATCCCGCAAACATTTTGCTCCTCTGCAGCTGAAAGATAGCGGCTATGCATTTTGATCTGATTTGTCTGACCGGAATTTTATTTCTGGTTATTACTGGAATTTGGAGAGGATAATGGAACATGTACGACTATTGATTGCCATCGCGCTTTCTATAATTGTCTTTATAGTATGGAATTTTTTCTTTGTTGCAAAGCAAGTGGATCAGCCGCTCGAACAAACTCGGCAAACAGAGCAGCAAACAAAGCAGCAAACAGATAAAAAGCCGGATATACTAAAAAAAGAGCCGGTTATAGCCGATACATCGCCACAATCCGGACAGGTCCCTTCGCTACCGGTGAAACCTTCCAGAACTGTCACTGTGAACTCACCGTTATATGTGGTAAAAATATCAGAAATAGGAGCCGTATTTAACAGTTTTGTCCTTAAAGAATACCGGGATACCATAGATACCGATTCCCCGTTCTATGAAATGATATCTCCGGATATATCCGGTGGGACAGTAAAATTGGGATTTGTCGGTAATAGCCTCAGTGGTCTCGATGATGCTGTGTTTTCAGCAAGCCTTGACGCTGATTCTTTAAATATTGACGACAAATCGCAAGAGATCTCTTTTTTCTGGACATCTCCCCAGGGTGTGGTTGTCGAAAAAAAATATATATTTTCACCTGAAACTTATATGATCAATCTTCACGTTACCATAAAAAATAGTTCCAACCAGAACTTTAGAGACAGTCTTGCCCTGTCCTTAGTGCGGCAGGAAGCAGTCAAAAAGAGCAGGTACGGTTTTGAGGGTCCAAGCGCCCTGATAAATAATAAGCTCGAGCAGATTAAGACTAAAAAAATAAAGGATAAAGGCGTATATACAGGAAACATACGATGGATAGCGGTACAGGATCGTTATTTTATGTCCGCCATCATACCTGAAGAGACTGTCGACGCCGATATGCATCTATACTTAACTGACGATAATATACTGCAAAGCCGGTATGTAGAACCGGAAAGCGTGATTAACCCCGGCACTGAAAATGTTTTCAAATACAGGCTGTTTTTTGGTCCCAAGAGCATGAGGATATTGAAATCTGTCGATTATGATCTGGTCAAAGCCGTCTATTTCGGAATGTTTGATATAATCGCCAAACCATGCGTCTGGATAATGAACTTTTTATATGATCATTTTATTGGCAACTATGGTGTTGCCATTATCATTTTAACAATATTTACCAAGATTCTTCTGTGGCCGCTTGGAAATAAGAGCTATAAGTCGATGGCTGAAATGAAAAAAATCCAGCCGCTTATGGCGGAGATCAAAGAAAAATATAAAGATGATAAGAAAAAAATGAATGCAGAAGTCATGGGATTGTATAAAACATACAAAGTCAATCCGGTGGGTGGATGTCTTCCTATGATTGTCCAGATTCCGGTATTTTTTGCCCTTTATAGGATGTTATACGAAGCTATAGAATTAAGGCATGCCCCTTTTTTTGGGTGGATTACCGATCTGTCTGCTCCTGATCGGCTTTTTCGATTTGATGTTTCAATACCATTGATGGAACCGCCATACGGGATTCCTGTTTTAACCATCATTATGGGCGCCACCATGTTTTTACAACAGAAAATGTCGCCGCCAATGGGTGACCCTACTCAAGCCAAGATGATGATGATGATGCCGATAGTTTTTACGGTTATTTTTATCAATTTTTCTTCGGGACTTGTTTTGTACTGGCTTGTAAATAATGTTATTTCAATGGCGCAACAGTATTATATTACAGAGAAAAAAGCTAAATGATGGAGGTTATATAATGTCGCCTTGTTTGGAATTTGAAGATAGAAATGTCGAAATGGCTGTAAAGAAAGCCTGTGAAGAACTAAATATACCCAGGGGAAAACTTAAACATGATGTTATTTCTTATGGGTCAACCGGCATTTTTGGTCTGGTTGGGACCAAGAAGGCACGAATTCGCGTTACCATACCAGAACCGTCCCCAGAGGCCGTTCTTGAAGAATCGGATGCGGAACAGCACAATGAAGCTTCTAATAAACAACCTATCAAAGATACAGCTTCCAAGATAGAAGTAACGCATGATGAACGAACCGTTAACAGTCTTGTTAATGATGCCAAGAATCTCGGACGAGATGCTTTGCAGCGCATCATCGATTTAATAACTACAGATGCATCCATATCGATTGAGGAGCATTCGAATCGAATATATTTCCATGTTCATGGCGGAAACTCTGCCGTTCTTATAGGTAAGCGGGGACAAACCCTTGAGGCGATTCAGTATATAGTTGAAAGAATTGTCAATAAGAACAGAAGAGAAGATCGGGTGGGTATTCAGATTGATGTGGAGGGGTACCTGGAAAAAAGACGAATCAGCCTTCAAAGGCTGGCTGTGAGGCTGGCGGACAAGGTCAAGCGCACCGGTAAACCTGCGACAATCGGACAAATGAATGCTTACGACCGAAGAATCGTTCACATTGCCTTGAAGAATGAAAGCATGGTTAGAACTCAGAGCAAGGGGGAAGGGTTTTTAAGGAAACTTGTCATATTTCCCAAGAGAAATTCACCCCGAAAGCAAAGGTCTGACCGATAAACAATGAAAAGTGCTACCATCGCCGCTATAGCAACGCCTGCCGGCCGTGGCGGTATCGGGATTATTAAAATATCCGGCAAAGATGCTTTTAAAATTGCTGCATCTATTTTTCAAAGATCCACTCCTTTGTCCAATGATTCCCAGCGAGCGAGCAGGTCACTTTTTTCTTCTTTAAAATCCCACCGCCTTTATCATGGTCATATTGTGGATACGGGAAACAGACGGATCCTTGATGAGGTTCTTCTGTCAGTGATGATGGCCCCCCGTACGTATACCATGGAGGATATTGTTGAAATTAACACGCATTCCGGACCTGTTGTACTATCGTCGATTCTCAATTTAGTATTAAAAACGGGAGCCAGGCTTGCTGAACCGGGAGAGTTTACCAAGAGAGCCTATCTTAATGGCCGGATTGATCTGACTCAGGCCGAGGCTGTTATTGATATTATTAATTCAAGGACCGATAAAGCTCTTGAGATCGCCACTTCACAGATAAAAGGGGGGTTAAAAAAAAGTGTTGAGGTGACAAGGAATTTGCTCCTTGATATTCTGATAGAAACAGAAGCCGCTATAGATTTTCCGGACGATGTTGAGGAAAACATTAATACAGATAGTATCATTGAGGTTTTAGAAAATCGAGTTATAGATAATTTAAAAGAGCTTGTTGAACAGTATGAATATGCGCATATTTTAAGAGACGGCATGAACATGGTTGTTGTCGGCCGGCCCAACGTTGGGAAATCGAGCCTTATGAACCGTTTGATTCAGGAAGATAGAGCAATTGTTACTCCTTTTCCCGGAACGACGAGGGATTTGATCGAAGAAACGTTGAACATCCGGGGCATTCCGGTTATTATCGCCGACACAGCAGGTCTTCATGAAACCGATGATCCGGTTGAAGTTATAGGCATAAAAAAAGCACAGGAATATATTAACGACTCTGATCTGATTCTATTTATGGTAGACGCCGGCGCTTCCCTGTCCAGCGAAGATTATAAAATATATGAAACCATACAGGACAAGCGAGTCATACTTGTGGTAAACAAGGTGGATCTTGTGGCAGATGACTTCGAGCCCGAACTGCCCGATGTATGGAAAAAAACACCGTACCTAAAGATCTCAGCGCTGTATGGCAGGGGACTCAATGAGCTCAAGGATTTAATCGCCAGGGTTGTAACGGGGAAAGATGGTCTCGAAATCCGCAATACCATTATTCCCAATCTAAGGCATAAAATAGCCCTTGAGAAAAGCCTGCAGCTCTCTGTTTCTGCAGTTGAGGAAATCTGCAAGGGAACACCTTTTGAGTTGATTGCAATCGATATTAAGGAGGCAATTGACAGTCTTGGCGAAATTGTTGGCGTTACTGCAAAGGAAGATGTAATCGATCAGATATTTAGACGATTTTGTATCGGAAAATAATGTTTCACGTGAAACAAATGAGTACCTAAAATCTGATTTCTTGTGCTTTTATGTCAAAAAAACAAATAACAAAAAACAAATAACAAACGATTGACGGTGGATCTTATGTGGAATTTGGAGCTTGTAATTTGGAATTTATTTGAGATTTGATGCTTGTGATTTGTTATTGCCGGTTTATCCGGGTTGGGAGTTAAGTTATGAAAATAGACTTTAAACCGTATTTTGAAAAATACGAAGCGGTTGTCGCCATGGCAGACGAGGTGTTTGAACGCGTGCAAAAAGAGTTTCCCGAATGTGTAACATGTAAAATCAAATGTGACGACTGCTGTTATGCCCTCTTCGATCTTACATTAATCGAAGCGATCTATCTCAACCATCAGTTTAATAAAATTATTAAGGGCAAGGAAAGAGAGCGACTGATCGAAAGATCAAACCGGGCTGATCGTAAAATACACAAAATAAAGAGAAAAGCATATAAAGAAAAAGCGGCCGGCAAGAATGAGGCAGACATACTGACGGATTTAGCCGGTGAACGGGCCAGATGCCCTCTGCTTAATGATGAAGCAATGTGTGATCTGTATGAACATCGGCCGATAACATGCCGGTTGTACGGCATACCTACATCCATAGGAGGGGTCGGCCATACATGCGGAAAGTCGGGATTTGTTGAGGGCAAACAGTATCCCACGGTTAATTTGGATTTAATTCAACAAAAGCTGTATGATATCGCCGCTGAATTTGTTCATCAAATTAAGAGCAGGCACGTAAAAATGGCGGATATGCTTGTACCGGTATCGATGGCGATACTTACAGACTACGGTGCGGACCATCTTGGAATTGCTGTAAAAAAAGATAAAGAAAAACGGAACGGAAAATGACGACTACAATACCTGAAGAAGAAAAGAGAAAAAAGGCTATTTTTGATAGTATGTCTCCCAGACGCCAGAAACATATTCTTAAAAAAGGTTACGAAAAATGGAATCCGTTTATAGAGCCGAAAGATCCCATAGATATAAGAAAAGATAAAACAAAGCGGACAACCCAGGAACTTGTCCGGGAGTTTTTGCATACAGTAAGCTCGGAAGATTACACCAACGCATATGGAAGAGGTGTGTTTGAGATTTGCCTGGGTCTTATCAATGAAGATGATCGCTACAAGGGGATGTTTGAGTTTGCGATCTGGTACCAAAAATTGTTGCAACAGGAAGGGTATGAATGATCCTAAGGTGCTGAAACAATACAGGCCGGCAGCAAAAGGCTGTCTTGTTTTTGATAAAGTTAAGATCCGACCAAAAAGCTCCACAAAATACCAGCACAGATTGCGGAACCGATGACTCCGGAAGAATTACAGGCCATAGCGTGCATGAGCAGGAAATTTTCCGGATCCTCAGACTGACCAACCAGATGAACCTCTCGGGCTGAACCGGGAACAGCCGACACACCGGATGCGCCCAGCAGCGGGTTTATTTTTTCTTTAAGAAAGAGATTCAATATTTTTGCAAAAATAACACCCGAGGCGGTTGCAATACTGAAGGCAACGGCACCCAGGAAGAAAATAAGCACAGATTTTCCAGTTAAAAATACATCACCTTGGGTGCTGGCGCCAACCGTTAAACCCAAAAGTATTGTTGCCGTATCGATAATGGCTGTACGGGCTGTCTGGGCCAGGCGGTCGGCTACGCCACATTCCTTTAAAAAATTACCGAAAAAGAACATTCCAAGAAGTGGTATGGAGGCCGGGGCAAGAAAACAGCAAAGTATAACGGCTACGGCAGGAAAAAGGACGCGTTCTTTTTTGGACACCTCGCGGAGTTCCGGCATCCGGATCAATCTTTCCTTGCGGCTGGTCAGGAGCCTCATAATGGGTGGCTGGATTACAGGTATCAATGCCATATAGGAATATGCGGCGATGGCAATGGGCCCGATTAGGTGGGGTGCCAGTTTGGCAGTGAGAAATATGGATGTAGGCCCATCGGCGCCGCCGATAATGGCGATGGAGGCGGCTTCCTTGGGCAAGAAGCCGAGGGCCAGTGCACCCAGAAGCGTAAAAAAGATTCCCATCTGAGCCGCAGCGCCTAAAAGCATAAGAACCGGCCGTGCCAGCAAAGAAGAAAAATCGGTCATTGCTCCGAGGCCCAAAAAGACGATAGAAGGATACAGACCGGTTGTAACGCCGAAATACAGATAGTGCAAAACACTATTGCTTTCATATATTCCAAGCCCAAACCCCTTGAAAAAAGGGATGTTTCCTACAAGAATGCCAAAGCCGATCGGCACCAGAAGAAGCGGTTCATATTGTTTGGCAGTTCCCAGATACAAAAAGACAGACCCGACCACAATCATAATAATCTGACGGTAGTCAGCCAGGTAATATCCGGTGTTTGATAAAAACTGAAATAGCAGCTCCATTTATTAACCTTTAACCATTTGCATTATCGTCATTTTCTTCCGGAAGATTCCAGGTGAAAACACCTTCACCATAAGGGATTAATATTGCGGACTCACGAAAGGCGGTAAACGTTATGTGTGGGTGCGGCAATTTGTTTTTTCTTGAAATTGCATATAGGTCGGAAAGATAAAAAGTTTCACCAAGCTGATCAATCAGAGGTTGATAAAGACGAGCAATTTCGTTAATGTCTGTGGGGAACTGTTTTGGCAGAGATATCAAGGGCTTGTCCTCAAGTTCATCTTCCTTAGGTGCTTCAAGGTCTTGTTGAAAACCAACCTCTCTTTTTTCTTTTTCAAAGAGTGTCAGTATCTTATGAATCTGAGATATTGCGAGAGAAAGTACCACAAGACCGGAAAAGACAATCAAAGCGCCCGCAAGGGCCATGGCCCAGCCGTTGTTAACGGTTATGGCTTCAAAACCGTACACTTGATAGCTCCTTGCTTTAGATATTGGGTTCAAAAATGCAAAAATCTTGACAAGAAAACAGAATACTCTTTTCGACCATACATCATAAAAAATGTCAACAATAAAGAGCCGTTTTCTCTATCTATATGTTATGAATCTAACCTTGAACCGTGAACGGTTACAAGATATTATATATAAAAAAAATTTTATGATAATGATCTAAAGGCTCAGATTAACAGTCAAGAAGTAATATTGGAGGGTTGAAATGAAAGTATTGGTTACTGGAAGGCTTCCACATGTAATCCTATCACGCCTTGAAAAAGAATGTGAGGTTGTGATCAACAGACATGACAAGCCTATGCATAGAGAAGAGATTTTATCAAATATCGGTGACAAGGATGGTCTTCTTTGTATGATTACGGACAGAATCGACAAAAACCTCATAATCAGCGCACCGCGGCTAAAAATCATTGCCAACTACGGAGTCGGGTTCAATAATATTGATGTTGAGGCGGCCACCGAAAAAGGTATACCGGTTACCAATACTCCGGGTGTGCTTACTGATGCAACGGCAGACTTGGCCATGGCCTTGATACTGGCTTCGGGAAGAAGGTTGGTTGAGGGTGACAGAAGAACAAGAGCGGGACAATTTAGATACTGGGCTCCTTTTCATTTTCTGGGACATGAAATCACAGGAAAAACTCTTGGCATTATAGGCTTTGGGAGAATTGGGAAGGCTGTAGCCAGAAGGGCTGCAGGATTCGATATGAAAGTGATCTATTACAATCGCCGTAGATTAGAAAGTTCAGAAGAAGAGGTACTGAATGTAGAATACGTAGATTTTAACAACCTACTTAAGGAAGCGGATTTTGTTTCTCTCCATGTACCGCTTTCACCTCACACTGTGCATCTTATAGGCTCTGACGAATTAAAAAAGATGAAGCCGTCTGCATACTTGATAAATACTTCACGTGGGTCTGTGGTTGATGAAAAAGCTCTTCTTGAAGCGCTTAATAATGCGGAGATACAAGGAGCGGGTCTGGATGTATATGAGAATGAGCCTGACCTCACACCGGGCCTTTCAGATCTTGAGAATGCAACTCTTCTTCCGCACATGGGAAGCTCTACAGTAGAGACGCGGACAAAAATGGCTTTTATGGCGGCCGAAAACCTTCTGGCAGGCCTGAAGGGTAAACTTCCTCCTAACTGTTTGAACTGTAGTGATCTTTACAAAGAGATATAAAATCTGAAATTTGGACAAACAAACTGGCCGAGATGAAAAACCATGGTGTCATTTCAAGATGACACAGTAAACCCGCCTACCCAGAACGTGCATAGGTTGCGAAGATATGTCGTAGGTCATTAAACCGGAAATCAGTAATTCCGGCACTTAGCATAACGCGATTAAAGGCATTTCTGATATTACGATAAAGCGCCTATAGTACCCGTTCACATCGACCTCATGTCTTTGTATGACATCAATCAAAAAATATCATACAAAAAAAGACGATTCAACAGAACCCACTAAAATTATTTTAACGATTACAAAACTATGATTGGATGGATATTGTAACATCCTCTGTCTCACCATCAGTTGTTACAACAAGGCATTGATATTCATTGATGGAAGTGTCCGCCAGAAGTTCGTAAATACCGAAATAGCCCAGAGAGTCAATAGGGATTCCGTTGACTGAAATTATTTCATAACCTTCTCTGAGTCCTCCTTCCCACGCAAAGCTCCCTTCACCCACATAAACAATATCGCTTGCATCGTATATGTTTATCTGAAGCCCTGTTCTTTGGATGCCGCTATTTTTGATGTGGCTTCTGTCGTAATAGCGGTCAAGTTTAATCTCTTTTAGGGTTTAATTCCCCGCTGCTTGCAGCGCTAAAACGGGTGATTCCTTTAGTGAGATACCCCGTAGCTTGCTGCGGGGTAATTCATTAATTTTCTGTTTCATCGCTTTTGATACGTCTTCCTTTTCTTTTTCCGTCACTTGTTTGCCATGACCTGCTGTTGTTGCCATCGGAACAATTAAACTTATCCGTTATCAAAAAGCAAGGTAGGACAGAAATGCTTATAACGAAATATCTTTTAAAGTTCAACATAGTGAAATAAAACTTGCCAGTCGCACAGATTCCCCCAAACGCCCTCATGGCTTTTGTTTTAGCGCTTTTTATTTAAGCCATTTTGGGTGTTGACTTAATGCAAACTGCATGACATAAAGCATCTGAAGCGTTATAGATTGACGTTACTAGATAACCCTATAAGGAATATTTTAATGGCGACAATAGAGCAAAGACGAAAGGTCGACAGGGAACGCCAGAAGCGGTGGCGTAAAAGGAAACTGACGGAGGGCAACAAACAGACTCTTGTAATGCTGTCCCTTGCAGCACAAGAGGTTCTAAAGCATGAAAAAGAACGTGCCGGGGAGCCGTTTGTCCGTATAATCAATCGAGCAATTATTAATATTGGAAAAGGACCGCCCAGCATCTCCGATGAGATAGAGGTTTGGCCGCCGGGATGATAAACAATATTCCGTAGGATCAAAAAGCTATGGTTTGAGGGATATACTTATTCGGCCATTGCGAAAATATTCAATGATAAGGGAATAAAGACATTCAAGGGATTCGACAAAGATACAAGTTTTCCAGCATTTAGTGACAAGGCTTTTATTGTGGCAGAAAATGTAAATGAAAAAGCAAATATAATCCTTCCTTTAAAACTCCCTAACTTTCACCCAAAAGTTAGCAAGTCACCAATCCCAGTAAACCCGCTCATCCAGAACGTGAATTAAGCTTCAATTGTATCGAGGCAGCAATCTCGTTCTAGCCTTTTAAATTGTTGGGAAAACATAACCAAAAAAGGCACCTCAAATAAAGTGCCTTTTATATTTTAAAACTATGGTCGGGGCGAGAGGATTTGAACCTCCGACTTCCTGCTCCCAAAGCA
>Ga0209271_10000553_pt1 | contig 12827 bp, 11 predicted proteins | sample tdAd002_FD_187123 | JGI IMG/M metagenome (GOLD analysis project Ga0209271, IMG submission 187123) | Marine sediment microbial communities from the Atlantic coast under amendment with organic carbon and nitrate - tdAd00.2 (SPAdes)... | ecosystem: Environmental > Aquatic > Marine > Coastal >... | reverse complement strand
GGGATCGTTTCATACCGCTGAACCAGGCAGTATCAGGGCAAAGATGCTGGTCTGCCACGGCGCCGCCGATTCAATGGTGAGCATGGACGAGCTGGAGGGCTTCAAACAGGAAATGGACGCCGCCAAGGCCGACTACCAGGTATTGTTGCTTGAGGGCGCAAAGCACGGCTTCAGCAATCCACAGGCTGATGTCAACGCCGAAAAATATGGCATCGACCTCGGCTATCAACAGCAGGCCGATGAACAATCCTGGGCCGCGATGCAGACCTTTTTTGCTGGCGTATTCTGATGGCTCTCGAACTGGATTTAAACGATGTGCGCCGTGATTATGAAGCGCATAACATCAGCCGGAAAGACATGGACTCCGATCCGGTTGTGCAGTTCGGGAGCTGGTTACAACGCGCGCGCGACCTGGAACTGCTCGATGCCACTGCGATGACCCTGGCCACGGCAGATCTCAAAGGCAAGCCATCGGCACGCATCGTTCTGCTCAAGCATGTCGACGCTGATGGATTTACCTGGTACACCGATTCACGCAGTTTAAAAGGACAACATATCGATGCCAACCCCAATGCCGCGCTGTTGTTTCACTGGCGTGATCTAAGCCGCCAGGTGCGGGTGCATGGCAGGGTTGAAGTGTTACCTGCGCATGATGCTGACAAGTATTTTCAGATACGTCCCGAGGGTAGTCGCTACAGCGCGGCTGCCTCACGCCAGTCCGCCGAAGTGGAGAGTCGATCGCATCTGGAAGACGAGGTATTACGCCTGCGCGCGGCTTACCCGGACGGTGATGTGCCACGTCCCGATGGCTGGCTTGGCTACCGGTTGATGCCAGAATATTTTGAATTCTGGCAGGGGCAGAGCAACCGACTGCATGACCGTATCGTCTATACACAGACTGAAAATACCTGGGTGATGACGCGGATTTCTCCATAATGCTGCTGCCCGCGCTCATCGCATTCGGGCATTTTGTGGCTTTCTTCGCGCTGGCCGCCGCGCTGGTGCTCGAGCTGACACTGATCACCGAATCTTTGAGTGTCGAAACGGCGAAAAGAATTCAACGTGCCGATCGCTTTGTCGGCATGGCGGCGATTCTTGTGCTGGTGTTTGGTTTTCTGCGTGTTATCTATTTTGAGAAGGGCAGCGATTATTATTTCAGCAATACTTTTTTCCAGATCAAGCTTGGTTTATTTTTCGTTGCGGCGTTGATTTCGCTGGTGCCGACGATGCAGTTTGTGCGCTGGAATCACGAGCTCAAACAGGGAATTGCTCCTGATATGACGAGCGCATCGGTGAAGCGCCTGAAGCGTATCATTCACTGGGAGCTGGTGTTGATTGGCGGCATCATGTTGTGTGCTTCACTGATGGCGAAGGGATTCGGTGTTTAGCGAGGCCATGACCCGGATAATTTTCGTCCCCGCGTAATCGGGGGCATTTCACAACTTGTCATGATTACAGGGGTCCTGCCGGCGCGGGATCAAATATCGAGGAGAATTGTATGTCCGAACAGAATAAAACTCTTAGCCTGGCGCAGGTAGATGACCTGGCACGGCGTGCGCTGGGCGCATGCGGCGCTCACGGAACACAACTGGATCTGGCCGTACAATCGGTGGTCGATGCGGAATGTGACGGAATTCGTACCGTAGGACTTGGTTATTTACCGCTTTACTGCGGGCATATGCAGGTTGGTAAGATCAATCGGGATGCACGACCGGTACACGCGCAAGTTGCGCCATCGGCATTGCGATCGTTGGCCGATAGCGGTTTTGCGCATGCCGCTTTCGCCGAAGCCGAAGCCGATTTTTTTGCGCTCGCTCATGCACAGGGTATCGCGGCACTATCGATTGTCGATTCGTATTCGGCCGGGGTAGTCGGCTGGTTCGTACAGCGTATGGCCAGCGCCGGGTTGATCGGCCTCGGCTTCGCAAACTCGCCCTCGGCGGTTGCACCGGCACCGGGTGCGAGTCCCTTTTTCGGAACCAATCCGATGGCATTTGCGATTCCGCGGAGTGGAAAAGACCCGCTAATTGCCGATATGGCAACCAGCCAGGTCGCGCTGGTAACGATTAAAAAAGCCGCTGCTGAAGGTAAAGCGATTCCGACTGGCTGGGGGTATGATCAGGATGGTAACGATACCACCGATGCGGCCGCAGTGATCAATGGTGGTGCACTGGCACCGGCCGGTGGCTATAAAGGGATGTTGCTGGGATTGCTGGTCGATTTGCTTGCGGGCGTGTTAAGTGGACCAAATTGCTCATTCCAGGCGCCGGTATTCAAGAATAATACGGGTGGTGAACCGAAGGTTGGGCAGTTTTTTATCGCCATTTCTCCGGGTGGATTCACTCCCGGTGGGGATAGCGCCTACGCTAATCGACTTGAAACCATGCTGGGCGCGCTGGCAGCGGAGCCGGGGGTGCGGTTACCGGGTTCACGCCGCCATGAATTCAGATTAAGAGCCGAAACCGAAGGCGTCGAAGTGCCCAACGATTTGATCGACAAACTAGAAACTTTCGCGGCCTCCGCATAACCTGAAACACGATTTTCGTGTCAAAAAGGCCATATTTCTGATAGCTCTTACTGTGAATTATTTACATTTAAGATTCCCTTAAGGAACCCGCTGGATACTTGCCTCCATATTCTTTGAGAGGCAAGTTAAATGAGCTTGGCAACCAGCACAGCAACGACGATCCCGGTGCTTCCCGCGATACCGGAATCGATGCCTGCAGCTAAACAGCCCTGTTTGATCGATGCGCAACACCCGCTACGCGCGCAGGTGGAACAGTTTATTGCGCAGCGATTCCTCGACATGCATGGTGCGCGCATATCCAGTTTCATGCCGTTGTTGATCGCGTTGTTGAGTGAAGACGGGAAAATCCTGGCCGCAGTCGGTATCCGCGGTGCGGCGAGCGAAGCGCTCTTTCTCGAACACTATCTTGACACTTCAGTTCAACAGGCGATCTCGAGTAATGCCGGGCGAGCGATGTTTTCGCCTGACAGAGACCGTATCGTCGAAATTGGTAACCTGGCTTCGATCGATCGTCACGCCAGTCGAAAATTGTTCGAAGTGCTGGCCGGCCTGCTGCAGGCTGAGAATTTTGAATGGGCCGTATTCACCGGTTGCAGCTCGCTGCACCGCATGTTTAAAACCATGGGTATCGAGACTATCGGTCTTGGCAGAGCATTGCAGTCACGTCTGCCAGTCGATCAGCAAACCTGGGGTGGCTACTACGAAGATAATCCCCAGGTCGTCGCGGGTAAGGTCAGTCGCGGCTGTATTGCGTTTGAGCAAGCTCCTGGCGCGTCATCGAGTAGAGCAACGGCATGAATACCCTGCTTACCAGTCTGGCGAAGCATGCGCTTGCCAGACCGCAAGCGATCGCTGTCCGCTCTCGCGATGAAAGCCTGACCTACGCTCAGTTGATGACTGCCGTGAAGCAGGTCGCACAGCGATTAGGCGATTGCCGGGCCAGGTCGGTGGGGATTTACCTGGACAATGGCATCGAGTGGATAGTGCTGGACCTGGCGAGTATTGCTGCCGATATTAAAGTCGTGCCGTTGCCCTGGTTTTTCAGTGACGAGCAACTAAGCCACGCGGTCGAAACCGGCGCCGTCGATGTTGTTGCCTACACTGATGATTTGCCGCGCGGCGTCACAGGCACCGGTGTGGCGGAGGAACTGTATGGCAACTGCCACTTACAGCCTTTGTCGTTACCCGTCTCCAGGGCCGCCACGGCAACGCCCGGCAGCACTAAGTTGAGTTTTACTTCGGGTTCTACCGGCACCCCCAGGGGTGTCGAGCTCGAGCATCGATTTATCGATCAAACCTGTCGCTCAATCAGCAAAGCCATCGCCACGCTGGATATAGAAAAACATCTGAGCATTTTACCTTACGCGATCCTGCTGGAAAATATCGCCGGGGTTTATCTTCCGCTGATGCTCGGGAAAACGGTATACGCCGAACCTGCCGCGCGCGTTGGTTTATCAGCCGAACTTCGTCTCGACCCGGTCCGGCTGCAGCAAACTTTTAACCAGATACAGCCCGACAGCCTGATTCTTACGCCGCAGTTACTGGAGCTTTTCTGCCGGCTGGTCGAAAACGATGCAATCGATCCCGCTTGCCTGGTATTTGTGGCAGTCGGCGGTGCACGTGTCGGCGAGTCGCTGATGCGCAGGGCTCGAAGTGTCGGTATTCCAGCCTACGAGGGCTATGGCCTGACCGAGTTTGGTTCGGTCGCAATATTGAATACACCGCAGGATAACCGGATTGGCAGCGTCGGCAAGCCATTACCGGGTGTGACGGTTGAGTTCGCCGCCGACGGGGAGATATGTCTCAGCACGACGCTCTGGCAAACCACCGCAAACGCCAGGCCCGCAAAAAAGGTTACCGTGCAAACTGGTGATTTTGGCAGTATCGATAGCGACGGATTCATTTATGTTCACGGTAGAAAATCGAATCTGATCGTTTTGTCTAGCGGGCGTAACGTATCACCCGAATGGGTTGAGACCGAGCTCAACTCGTCGCCATTGATTTTGCAAAGCTACGTATTTAGTGAAACCGGGTCCGAACTATCGGCACTGCTGGTAACTGCCGGCTCCGGCGTAGCAAATTCCGCTCTCGATGCTGAAGTCGAACGCATCAATCTGAAACTGCCAGCCTATGCACAGATAAAGCACAGTCATCGTCTGCCGTACCCGTTTTCGCGTGATAACCAGATGCTTACCGCCAACGGGCGGCTCAGACGCCAGCAAATCGAGCAGCTGCTGCCAACGCTGTTGAGCAGTTCGAAATCCGGACCACCGGTGACTGGTGGCGATTTGCCAAATCATTCAGTACAGGAGATTAACCCATGTTGAACGAAACTTTTTTTAGCGAGATCGAGACGGCCACCGCCGCGGACAGACAACGCCTCGAGGCTTCCCCGGCGATTCAACGCTGTCTTAGCGGTGAGGTTGAAATGCAGACCTACAAGGCGTTCTTAACCGAGGCTTACCATCATGTAAAACACACTGTGCCTTTATTGATGGCCTGTGGTAGTCGCCTGCCGGAAAGACTCGAATGGTTGCGTCAGGCGATCGTCATGTACATCGAGGAAGAGGTCGGACACCAGGAGTGGATTTTGAACGACCTGGCGAGCCTGGGAGTAGACAAGGAGCTGGTCCGTCATGGCAAGCCCTCGTTGCCAACTGAGTTGATGGTGAGCTACGCCTATGACACGGTGGCGCGTAACAATCCGCTTGGACTGTTCGGCATGGTCTATGCGCTGGAAAAAACCAGCTCGACGATAGCGACCTACGCTGCCAGCCAGATCGTTAGCGCTCTCGATTTAACCCCTGAATCGATGACCTACATGGTTTCCCACGGGAGTCTCGACATAGAGCATATGCAGCATTTCGAGCGCTTGATGAATCGCCTCGAAAACCCCGCTGATAAAGCTGCAGTGTTGCACTCAGCACCCGTTTTTTACGAGCTCTACAGAAGAATTTTTCAGTCGCTTCCGTTAGCGCAGTGTGCGGCAGAGGAGAACAGTCATGCAGCCTGATCAAATGACCGTAGTACTCACCGGCGCCTGCGGCGGTATTGGGCAATTGCTGGCACGCAAGCTGGCAGCATCCGGGGCGAGCCTTTTCCTGTGCGGTCGTGACGGCGATGTCCTGGCTGTCCTGCAACAGGAGTTGCGCGAAAAAGCAATCGATGATCAGTACATCGATGCCAGGGTTGTCGATTTAACCGATGACCGTGCAATGGATCAGTGGCTCGAGTCGATTGCGCAAACCCGACGGCCAGTCAATGTGCTGGTCAATAATGCCGGCATTTGCAAATTTGAAATGTTCGAGAAACTCGAAGATCGGGATATCGAACAGATCATGAATCTTAATAGCATCGTGCCGATGAAGCTGACCAGAAAACTGCTCTCCGGATTAAAGCAGCGTCCTGCAGCGCGGGTCGTCAATATTGCTTCTACCTTCGGCGCTATCGGCTTTCCCGGGTACAGCGTTTACTCGGCGAGTAAGTACGCAATCCGCGGGTTTTCGCAGGCCCTTACGCGTGAACTGTCAGACACCGGCGTACGCGTTGGCTGCATTTTGCCGCGAGCCACCAAAACCGCGATAAACAGTGCTCGGGTGGTCGAGATGAATCGCAAGCTCAGCGTCACCATGGATCCGCCGGAGACAGTTGCCGACGCGGTAGTCAAGTTCATTTCTAGTAATCGCAGTGAGCTCGCGTTGGGCTGGCCTGAAAAACTGCTGGTGCGTATCAATTCCGTATTCCCGACCCTGGTCGGTAATGCGATTTCCAAAAAACTTCCACTGATCAAGCAGTACACCGCTTGAGTGGTTTGGATTTATTCAACATTTAATGAGGTGCAACATGCAAAAGAAACTTTTTAAAATCACCCTGCTGTCATTAGCACTGGTCTATTTTCAACCGGGAATTGCCGGTCTTTCTTCATCGGCGGAAATGCCCGAGGTCAAGGAAATTCAACACGAATGGGCGCAGCTTTATTACATGGATGAATTTCTCAACGTTAACTATCAGGAGCTACAGGCGTTGGTGCAAAAGGCGAACGAGGTCGCTGCCGCAAATCCGCAAAGTGCCGAAGCACTGGTCTGGGATGCGATCGTGCTGAGCACGCTGGCGGAAAAGAAGGGCGGTTTAGGCGCCCTGAGTCTGGTCAAGGAAGCCAAGATGAGGCTGGAGCAGGCTGAAGCAATCGATCCTGCGGTGCTGGGAGGATCAGTCTATGCCAGCCTCGGATCGCTTTACTCCAAGGTGCCAGGTTGGCCGATCGGGTTTGGCAGCGACAAAGAGGCTGAAAAATACTTCAAGAAAGCACTTGCTATAAACCCCCAGGGACTGGATATTAACTATTTTTATGCCGAGTATCTGGCCGATAATGACGAAGAGCAACTCGCTCTGGTATATGTCGAAAAGGCGTTAAAGGCTCCGCGCATGGAAGAACGTCCGCTGGCAGATAAGGGCCGCCGCGAACAGGCGCTGAAGTTGCGGGAATCTTTGCTCGGATCCTGAGTAGTATCATGCCAGCGGATCCATACTGCCCGGGTATCTAGCCGTGGCCGGCCACGCGTAAGCCGATTCTAATGGGACATGCTGTGAGATTATTGCTGGTAGAAGATGATGAGCAACTGGGTGGGGGAATCCGCAAGGCATTGATGCGCGACGGAGACCACGTCGACTGGCTCACCGATGGCGCCCAGGCGCTTGCCGCGATTCGTGCGGAGGATTTCGAGCTGATCATCCTGGACTTGCAGCTTCCCGGCAAGGATGGCATTTCAGTGTTACAGGCCATGCGCAGAGAATCGATCAATACGCCGGTTTTAATCATGACCGCCAGGGATACAGTCGATGAACGCGTACTCGGGCTTGACAGCGGTGCCGATGATTATGTCGTCAAGCCTGTCGAACTGAAGGAGCTGCGTTCCCGGGTGCGCGCGTTGAGTCGACGTAGCCATGGGTTCGCAGCGCCAGAAATAATGCTTGGTGAGTTACGTCTCGACACGGCAGCCAAACAGGTCTGGTATCGCGGCGCCCAGATCGAATTGAGTCGGCGGGAATTTGTGGTTTTGGCTGAATTTGTAAACAAACCTGGCCAGGTACTGGCGCGCGGTTATCTCGAAGAAATCCTCTATGGATGGGATGAGGGCGTTGAAAGCAACGCGCTTGAAGTTCATATTCACCACCTGCGCAAGAAGCTGGATAGCAAGTTGATCAAAACCGTCAGAGGCGTCGGCTACAAGCTGGATATTGAGCATGGCTGAGGTTGTTTCACTGCGCCGGCGCCTGACCTGGTATGTGGTTGCCATCCTGGTGCTTATGACTACGGCATCTGGAGCACTCGTCTACCAGGGCACCACCCATGAAGCAGACGAGATATTCAGTGCTTCCCTGGTGCAGACGGCACGAATCCTGGATGGCCTGATTTCACGTGCGGAGCTCGAGTCTAACAAAAAGCGTTTAACGCGCGCGCTCGAACAGGGCCCGGATGCCCACGAGTATGAACGAAAACTGTTTTTTGCCGTGCTCGATGCCAATGATCAGGTGCTGTTGCACTCACGACAATCGCCCGATGTGCCCCATGATGTTATCAATAAAGGATTTTCCGAATTTGAGTTCGAAGGTGAGAAGTGGCTGACTTTTGCGCTGAAATCGAGTCAGGATGATTTGCTAATAATCGTCGGTGAGCGTAGCGAAATCCGGCAGGAGATTACCGAGTATATCAGCGGCGGGTTACTGTTGCCGCTAATTTTACTGTTGCCGGCGGGGCTGTGGTTGTTGTGGCAGATTGTCGGGGTTGCGCTGAAACCATTGCAGGATGTAACCGATCAGTTGCGTCAGCAGGACCTCAAGGATTTGAAGATAATCGACGTCGACGGTGTCCCCGCGGAGATTAGTCCGCTGGTGGAAGCGTTAGACCAGATGATTACCGACCTCGATGCAGCCTACGCGCGCGAACGGCGTTTTGTAAGCGATGCTTCGCATGAATTGCGTAACCCCTTGGCCTCGTTATTGATCAATGTGGACAATGCGATCGAGGAAAGCCGCGACACGGAGTCGATCGAATCGCTGCAAAGCATGAAGACCAGTATTAAGCAACTTGCTCACCTGGTCGCGCAGCTACTGGAGCTCAGTCATTTCGAGAATCCGCTGGTTAGCAGGGAGTTCGAACGGGTTGACCTGTACCAGATTTGTGGCCGGGTAGTGAGTTCCTTTGAGGCGCCAGCTGCTGCAAAGGAGCAGGAAATCGAGTTGCTACCGACAGACGATCAATGTGAGATAGAGGGGATTGATTCTTTGCTCACCAGCCTGGTTTCAAACCTGGTCGACAACGCGATTAAATACAGTACGGATGGTTGCAAGATACAGGTTCGTTGTTTTAAAGATGGCAAAAGCCTGGTGCTTGCGGTCGAAGATTCTGGTGCCGGACTGGATCCCGGTGAACATGAAAAAGTGCTCGGTCGTTTTTATCGCGCGGCGGACACCAATACCCGCGGGGCCGGCCTCGGCCTGTCGATCGTCAAGTCGATCGCACAAATCCATTCCGCTCAAATTGAACTGAGTGAATCCGACCTGGGCGGCCTTGCGATCAGGATTCGCTTCGAATTAGGCTAATAATTGCAGCGCATATCCGGTAAAATCCGGTTGCACCTGCGCTCGACAGGGTAGCGATTCAGAGTGGGTATTCCATGAGCTACAACAATCACAGCGTCCGTGTCGGCGCCGATATCGGTGGTACTTTTACCGATGTCGTGCTCGAGATCGGAACGGATCAATACAGCGCGAAAGTGCTGACTAATTATAGCGAGCCCGAACAGGCGATTATCGATGGTTTGATCAAGGTGGTCGAGATTGCCGGGATTGGCATCGAGCAAGTCGATCAGTTGATTCATGGCACCACGCTGGCGACCAACGCGCTTATCGAGCAGCGTGGCGCCAATACCGCATTTATCACCAGCAAGGGATTTCGCGATGTGATCGAAATGCGTACCGAGGGACGCTTCGAACAATACGACCTGAACCTGCGCCTGCCACCGCCGTTAATTTCGCGCGAGCATCGTTATGTTGTCGATGGTCGCGTCGCTGCCAGCGGGCGCGAACTGGTGCCTCTGGATGAAGCGGGTCTTGGCGAAATAGCAGGGCGAATCCGCGCGGGTGGTTACGAGAGCGTCGCCGTCGGCTTTATCCACTCCTATGTTAATCCTGATCATGAACGGCGCGCCCGCGATATTCTCGCCCGCGAACTGCCCGCCATCGCGATATCGATTTCGAGCGAAGTTTCGCCGCAAATGCGTGAATTCGAGCGCTTCAACACGGTATGCGCCAACGCGTTTGTTAAACCCTTGATGGCATCATACCTCGGGCGCCTGGTCGACCGGTTTAAAGCTGAAGGTGGTAATTGCCCGGTTTTCATGATGCATTCGGGTGGTGGCCTGATCTCGGTTGAGAGCGCGATTGAATTTCCGGTACGCCTGCTTGAGTCAGGTCCCGCCGGTGGCGCGATTTACGCGGCCGATTTTGCGGCTCGTTTCGGTCTCGACAAGGTCTTGTCTTACGACATGGGTGGAACCACGGCGAAAATTTGCCTGATCGAGGATCGGGTGCCTAAAACAGCACGTACCTTTGAAGTGGCACGTACCTACCGCTTCAAGAAAGGTTCCGGTATGCCGGTTTCGATCCCGGTAATTGAAATGGTTGAAATCGGTGCCGGTGGTGGCTCGCTAGGATGGGTAGATGAGATGAAGCAGATTCGAGTCGGACCGGAGAGTGCCGGCTCTGAACCCGGCCCGGCCTGTTACAACCGCGGTGGCCAAAATCCAGCGGTCACCGATGCCGACCTGTTACTTGGGCGGCTCGACCCCGACCGATTTGCCGGTGGAGATATACGCCTGGAAACGCAAAACTCGACTGCGGCAATGCAGCAGGCTATCGGGCAATACCTGGATATGGATAGCGAAACCGCGGCCGTTGGAATTTGCGAGGTGGTGGATGAAAATATGGCCAATGCCGCCCGCGTGCACGCGGTAGAGAGCGGTAAGGAGCTGGCTGAATTCACGATGATCGCTTTTGGCGGTGCGGCACCGTTGCATGCTAGTCGCTTATGCGAAAAGCTGGACATAGACGAACTGCTGATTCCACCCGGAGCCGGCGTTGGTTCGGCGATTGGCTTTTTACGCGCGCCGTTCGGTTTCGAGGCCGTGCGTGGTGCCTTTCTGCGCTTGAGCGAATTCGACGCGGACTGGACTAACCGGCTGATTGCCGAGCTTGGCGATGAAGCCGAACGCTTCGCGCGCGCCGGCGCGCCCGATGCTGAACTGGTGCGTGAGATCAAGGCCTACATGCGCTACCAGGGCCAGGGCTGGGAAATCGTGGTGGTACTGCCAAATCAGGATTTTGTGCAGGCAGACGCCGCCGAAATCCGCAGGCTGTTCGAGACCGAATATATTCGCCTGTTCGGACGCGCGCTCGAAGATCTCGATATCGAAATCATGAACTGGTCGGTACAGGTGCGTAGCCTGCTGGCCGAGACCGGTCGCATTGAGCCGGTAGTCGCAGGCGCGCCGCTCGCAGGCACCGAGTTTCGTTCTGTCTACGATGCCCGGGCGCAGCAATTTGTCGAAGCGGCGGTATACCAGCGCGACCAACTCGAGGTTGGCGCCCTGGTATCCGGTCCGGCGGTCATTATCGAAAGCGAAACCAGCACCATAGTAACCAGGCGTTTCGAGGCAATAAAACAAAATGATGGCTGCCTGCTGCTGCGCAAGCAAAAAGACGAGGTGAGGCATGGATAAGGGTATTTTTAACGTTCACATGCAGGTCATGTGGAATCGATTGATCTCGGTGGTCGAGGAACAGGCGTTGACCCTGCTGCGCACCGCGTTTTCGACCTCGGTGCGTGAAGCCGGCGACCTCTCGGCAGGGGTGTTTGACGAGCAGGGCCATATGATCGCCCAGGCCGTCACCGGGACTCCCGGGCACGTTAACGCAATGGCCGAGGCAGTGGGGCATTTCATCGACGATATCGGTCGTGACAATATTTTCGAGGGTGACTCCTATATCACCAATGATCCGTGGAAGGGTACCGGGCATTTACACGACTTTACCTTTGTCAATCCATCGTTTCGTAACGGTCGGCTGGTTGGTTTTTTTGCCTGTACCGCGCACGTGGTCGATGTTGGTGGCCGCGGCTTTGGTCCGGATGCGAACGAGGTTTACGAAGAGGGCATTTTCATCCCGATCATGAAGTTTGCCGAGCGCGGCGAAGTTGACCAGCGCCTGATTCACATCATCCGCAACAATGTACGCGAAGCCGGTCAGGTCATAGGTGATCTGTTTTCGCTGTCTTCCTGTAATGACATCGGACATCGTCGGTTGATGGAGATGATGGATGAATTCCAGCTGGATGATCTGCATGAATTGCGTGACTTTATTTTTGAAAACAGTTTGAGGGCCACGCTGGAACGTCTCAAACATTTGTCCCCTGGATCTTATTCCAACGAGCTTACGGTCGATGGCTACGATGAACCGGTAACCATGAAGTTGCGCCTCGATGTCTCGGAGCAGGGCGTGCTGGCGGATTTCGACGGTACCAGTGGCTTGAGCAAAAAAGGCATCAATGTTCCACTGGTCTATACCACGGCTTATGCCTGCTATGCATTGAAATGTACGCTTGCTCCGCAAATTCCTAATAATCATGCGTCATTGACCCCATTTAAAGTCAGTGCGCCCGTCAACTGCATTCTCAACGCGGTGCATCCTGCGCCAGTGGCGATCCGCCATGTGCTGGGTCAGTTTCTACCTGACGTGGTGCTGGGAGCCCTGCACAAAATGTTGCCCGATACGGTTCCCGCTGAAGGCTCCAGCGCGTTATGGAATGTGCAGCTAGGTGCGCGCCCGATCGAAGCTGCGCAAGCCGCCGCCGGCGAAACCTTGCGCTACTCGCAAATCCTGATGTTCAATTCCGGTGGCACCGGTGCTCGTCCGACCCTCGACGGACTAAGTGCGACAGCCTTCCCATCCGGGGTGCACACGATGTCATCTGAAGTCACCGAGCATGTGGGCCCAATTACGATCTGGCGTAAGGAGTTGCGCGAAGGTTCGGGTGGCGCCGGCAGGCAACGTGGTGGCCTGGGACAGGTAATTGAAATTTCGGCTAATCCGGGTCATCGGATCTACATCAATGCGATGTTTGACCGCTGCCAGCATCCGGCGCGTGGTCGTGATGATGGGCATGCAGGTGCTGCGGGTGAAGTCAGGCTCGACGATGGCAGCGAAATGTTGTCCAAGGGGAAGCAATGGGTACCCGATGGCA
>Ga0209271_10000552_pt1 | contig 12828 bp, 5 predicted proteins | sample tdAd002_FD_187123 | JGI IMG/M metagenome (GOLD analysis project Ga0209271, IMG submission 187123) | Marine sediment microbial communities from the Atlantic coast under amendment with organic carbon and nitrate - tdAd00.2 (SPAdes)... | ecosystem: Environmental > Aquatic > Marine > Coastal >... | reverse complement strand
CGGTCGGCTGATCCGCGAAGGCGTTTCGCGAATTTGCCGCCTGCGCCGCTATCCCCTCGCCAGAATTGCCGAATGTCGTCGCGATAGCGGTCATTCCACTCACCCCAACGCCGCGGGAAATTGCCGAGTTGGTAGCCACCGGGACCCGGATCCCAAGGCTCGGCGACGAGCTTTGCATCCTGCAATTCGGCATCGGTTTCAATCGCCTCGAGCAAGGGGTGTGTTATCGAATAGCCGTGATTGTGCCGTCCAAGCACGGGTGCCAGGTCGAAACGGAAGCCGTCCACACCCATATCCTTGTGCCAGTAACACAGGCTGTCGAGTACGAGTTGTTGAACTTGTGCGTGATCGCTATTCAGCGTATTTCCGCAACCCGTGTCATTGATATAAGTGCCGGGAGATTCGGGTTCCGTGCTGTAGTACGCAAGATTGTCGAGACCGCGAAATGAAAGCGACGGGCCAAGTTGATCACCTTCTCCTGTGTGGTTGTAGACAACGTCGAGAATGACCTCAATGCCCGCGTCATGAATCGCGCGGACCATGTCGCGAAACTCCCTGATCCCGTCCGTCTTTGCATATCTCATACTTGGCGCGAAAAAAGATATCGTGTTGTAACCCCAGAAGTTACGCAGCCCCCTTTCCGTGAGATGCTTCTCGTCGATGAAGGCGTGAACCGGCATGAGTTCGAGCGACGTAATGCCGAGAGCCTTGAGGTAATCAAGTACGGCTTTGTGGCGCATGCCATCGAAGGTGCCGCGATCGACGTCGTCGAGGGCAGGGTGGCGCATCGTGTAACCCCGAACATTGGCCTCATAAAAAATCGTTTCTGACCACGGTGTCTGGGGGTGTTTTGGAGTGGCTGCGGAACTATCGGGACAGACAATTCCTTTTGGTACGAACGGCGCACTGTCCAGATCATTGTTGTCGAAGACGGCGTCGTTCCAGCTAAACGAACCGGACAGCGCTCGTGCATACGGATCGATCATGAGTTTCGCTGAATTGCATCGCAGACCGCTAGCAGGATCGTACGGCCCATGTACACGGTAGCCGTACCGTTGACCGGCGCGACAACCAGGCAGGTAGCCGTACCAGAGATCGCCACTACGTTCGGTCAGATCAAATTGCTGCGTCTGTTGCCCGGTCTCATCGAAAAGGCAAAGCTCAATGCGCTCTGCGACTGACGAAAAGACACAGAAATTCGTGCCCGCGGTATCAATTGTGGCCCCAAGCGGAGCGGCGCGACCGGCCTTGATCATTGCTTGCTGAGTTGAATCGGGTCGAGCTTCCAGATGTCCTCGTTATAATCGCGCATCGTGCGATCGGTTGAGAAACGTCCGGATGAGGCTGTGTTGAGGATGCTCATCCTCGTCCAGTGCTCGCGGTCTTTGTAGGCATTAGCGGCGGCGGCGTGCGTGTCAACGAAACTGCGAAAATCCGCGGCGGTCATCCATGCGTCAGCCGGCTCACGGATCGATTGATGGATGGCATCTAGTATGCCGGGCTCGAAGCGATTGAAATGCCCGCTCTCGAGTAGATGCATGACGCGCGAGAAGTCGTCATCGGCTTCAATAATTGCCTGCGGATCGTATTGACCTCGCAGCTCATTGATCTCATCGACAGTCAGGCCGAACAGGAAAAAGTTATCTTCGCCAACGGCCTCACGAATCTCGACATTTGCGCCGTCGAGAGTGCCGATCGTAATCGCACCGTTCATCATGAATTTCATGTTACCGGTACCGGATGCTTCCTTGCCTGCGGTAGAAATCTGTTCGGACAGTTCGGCAGCCGGGCAGATCAGCTCCATCGCTGTGACGTTGTAGTCAGGATAGAAAATAAGGCGCAGGCGATCATTCATCTCCGGATCAGAGTTAATCACGCGCGCGACATTGTTGATGAGTTTGATTACGGTCTTGGCCATTTCGTAACCAGGAGCAGCCTTCCCGCCGATGATAATCGCGCGGGGCAAGACTTCGTCACCATCGCCACGACGTATCCGGTCATAGAGATGAATTGCGTGCAACACGTTGAGAAGTTGCCGCTTGTATTCATGGACACGTTTCACCTGAACGTCGAATAACATTTCTGTTGAAATGATGAGCCCTGTTTTCTGCTCAACGACCTCAGCAAGGCGCGCCTTGTTGTTCAGCTTTATCGCCTGCCACTGCTTCTGAAATTCCGCATCATCCGCAAAACTCTCGAGCTGCTGAAGCTCGGTGAGTTCAGTTGTCCATCCGGTTCCGATCTTGCTGTTAATCAGCTGTGACAAGCCCGGGTTACAGGCTGCCAGCCAACGACGTTGCGTGACGCCATTTGTCTTGTTATTGAATTTGTCAGGCCACAGTTCGGCAAATTCGCGGAACAGGCCCTCGGTCAGCAACCTGGAATGCAACTCTGCCACACCGTTGACGGAAGAACTGCCGACAATTGCAAGATACGCCATACGGATCATCGGCTCACTGCCTTCCTGGATCAGTGACATTCTCTTTATACGATCGCCGTCACCGGGCCAGCGTTCACCGACTTCGGCAATGAAGCGCGCATTGATTTCGTAAATGATGTCGAGCAGTCGCGGCAGAAGTTTGCGGAACAATGACACTGGCCATATCTCCAGTGCTTCGGGTAACAGCGTGTGATTCGTATACGCCATGGTCTTGCGAGTTGTGCTCCAGGCCTCATCCCAATCGAGATGGAATTCGTCGATCAGCAGGCGCATGAGTTCAGCGACGGCGATCGCAGGGTGCGTGTCGTTGAGCTGCAGGCAGTTCTTTTCCGCAAAATCTCGTATGTCATCACCGTGATGATAGGTGTAGTAACGTAGCGTATCCTGCAGACTCGCGGACGCGAGGAAGTACTGCTGCCGGAGTCGCAGTTCGTGGCCTTGCTCGTTGGCCGTATTCGGATACAGCACCATCGTAATGTTCTCGGCCAGGTTTTTTGATTCGACAGCGTCTGTGTAACTACCTGCGTTGAATTCCTCGAGATCGAATTCGTCTGTCGCGACCGCCGACCACAATCGCAACGTATTGACGACGTCGTTCTTATAGCCAGGAATCGGGATATCGTAGGGAATCGCGAGGACATCATGCGTGTCGATCCAGGTCTGACGCGTTTCGCCGTCCGCATCGATATCAGCGGATGTGCGGCCCCCGAATTTCACGGTCTGGGCGAATTCGAATCGCTTCACTTCCCACGGAAAACCCTCGCGTAACCACGGATCGGGTTCCTCGACCTGGTAACCGTTGTCGATACGCTGGCGAAACATGCCGTATTGATACCGAATACCGTAGCCAACAACAGGCAGCGACAACGTCGCGCAACTATCGAGAAAACAGGCTGCAAGGCGACCAAGGCCGCCGTTGCCAAGGCCGGCATCATGCTCGCGATCGTAGACGTCCTCGAGATCCAGGCCGATCCGCTGCAATGCCTCTTTCGTCTCACCCTCGATGTCGAGATTCAGCAGCGCGTTGCGGAGGAGTCGGCCCATCAGGAACTCCATTGACAGATAGCTGACCCGGCGGTTGTCCTCACGCTCGATGGCCATGCGTGTCCTGCCCCATCGTTCCATGAGTCGGTCACGGGCCGCATAAACGACGGCCTGGTACAGAAATGGCAGCTTCGTCCGTATCGTACGGCGGCCAAGCATCCGCCCAAAATAGTGGGTGAGGTCTTCGAAGATCGCATCGGCCGTCATTGCCAAATCGGGCGCCTGCAACAGCTCGATATCGCCAATATCTACCGTTTCGTCAGAATGTGCGGACATGCAGTCTTCTCCATCAACAACCGCTGTCCAGCGGTCGCAGTATCAATGTAGCCAGCGGCGGTATTGTTACTTGCAGCGAGAACGGTTTGCCATGACAGCCCGATTCATCTGCAGTTAGCGTTGTATTGCTGTTACCGCCACCGCCGTATTTCTCAGCGTCAGTATTCAGGATTTCTTCGTACCGACGTTTCTCCGCTACACCAAGGCGGTAATCGTAACGAACAACGGGCGTAAAGTTCGTGATGCAAACGACATACCCGCCTGTGCGGTCACGCCGTATCCAGGACAAGACGCTGTTGTCTCGGTCGTCCCAGTTGATCCACTCGAAGCCATCACTCGTGAAATCGAGCTCGTAGAGTGCCGGAGTCTGCCGGTATAAATCGTTCAGATCACGAATCAGGCTCTGCACCCCGGAGTGAACTGGATATTCCAGCAGATTCCAGTCAAGCGAGCCGTCATGTCCCCATTCCTTATACTGCGCAAGCTCACTGCCCATGAAAAGCAGTTTCTTACCGGGGTGGGTAAACATGTTCGCGTAATAGGCGCGCAGGTTGGCGAAGCGCTGCCACTCATCACCCGGCATACGCCCGAGCAGCGATCCCTTGCCGTGTACGACCTCATCGTGAGACAGCGGCAGCACGAAGTTTTCATCGAACGCGTACACGAGACCAAAGGTCATCTTGTCGTGATGGTGCTTGCGATGTACGGAATCTTCGCTCATGTAGGACAAAGTGTCGTTCATCCAGCCCATGTTCCACTTGAATGTGAAACCGAGACCACCGAGATCAACAGGACGTGACACGCCGGGCCATGCCGTCGACTCCTCGGCATAGGATGTCGCGCCGTGTGCGTGCAGCTCGGTGTTGAGCTTGCGCAGGAAGGACACCGCTTCGAGGTTCTCGTTGCCGCCGAGTTCGTTTGGCACCCATTCACCGTCTTCACGCGAATAGTCGAGATACAGCATCGATGCGACTGCATCAACGCGTAGCGCATCGATATGAAACTCATCGATCCAGTAGAGCGCACTGCCAATCAAATAATTGACGACTTCGCGGCGGCCGAAGTTGAAAATCAATGTGCCCCAGTCCGTGTGTTCACCTTTGCGTGGATCTTCGTGTTCGTATAGCGCTGTGCCATCGAAGCGTCGCAGGCCATGTTCGTCCTGCGGAAAATGCGCCGGGACCCAATCGAGAATGATCGCTAAACCGGCCGAATGGCATCGGTCGACGAAATAGCGAAAGTCGTCAGGTTCACCGAATCGCTGCGTCGGTGCGAACATGCCGATAGGCTGATAACCCCAGGAACCATCGAATGGATGTTCGGACACAGGCAACAATTCGATGTGCGTGAAACCCATACTCTCGACGTAGTTGACGAGGTCATCGGCGAGTTCGCGATAGCTAAGATACTGATCGCCGTCTTTACGGCGCCACGAACCAAGATGGACCTCATAGACGCTGATCGGCGTATCGAGAGCCGGCGTCATGCTGCGTTTGCCGATCCAGTCACTGTCACGCCAGTCGTAGCCGCTCTCATAAACGATCGAAGCGTTACCGGGCGGCGGCTCGTGGTAATTGCCATAAGGGTCTGTTTTCAATGGCAATATTTTGCCGTCCTGATCGAGCATCTCGTACTTATAGCAGGCACCGGCAGTGACGCCGGGCAGAAAAATTTCCCAGATTCCATTGCCAGGATGCAAGCGCATGATGTGGCGCCGACCATCCCACTCGTTGAAGTCGCCTATAACGCTGATGCGTGAGGCGTTCGGTGCCCAGACTGCGAATCGTGTACCCCGCACGCCTTCAAGTGTGCGTACTTGCGCGCCTAGCTTGTTGTAGATCTTCAGATCCGATCCCTCACCGAGCAGATACAGGTCCAGGTCACCCAGCGATGATGGAAAACGATACGGATCCTCGATGTCTGACGTGACATCGTTGAAGGTCGTGACGCGAAACCGATAGCGACGTTTACGCGGCGGCATGAGCGCTTCGAAAAGGCCGTCAGCATGAGCCTTTTCCATCTCGGCAATGACATCGCCCTTACCATCGACAAGTTCGACACTTTTTGCCTGCGGCTGAAACGTCCGCACAATGCGCTCACGTCCGACACGATGTAAGCCGAGCATTGCGAACGGGTCGCTGTAGCGACCCTGTACCAGAGCTTCGAATACGTCAGGCGTTGTCATATAGATGCTCTATGGTTTGCCGCGCTGATTGTTCCCAGCTGAATCGTGCGGATGCAGCGCGTATGCAGATTTTCTGCCAGGTGTCATCGTGCGTGCTTTTCAATTTCAATGCACGCGCGACAGAATCGACAAATGCAGCGGCCTGTTCTTGTGGCGTGTCACCCGCGAACACAAATCCGGTTTTGTTATCGATGACCGTGTCCTTGAGCCCGCCAACGCCGTGCACAACACAGGGTTGCGTTGCGCGCATGGCCAACATCTGACTTATTCCACAGGGTTCAAAGCTGGACGGCATCAGAAAAAGATCGCCTGTGCGATATAGAGGTTCGGCAAGCGTTTCGGAGTAGCCGCGAAAGAACAACAGGTTTTTGGCTTGCTCCGCAACGTCGAGCATGCGTTGTTCGTATATCGCCTCTCCGCTGCCGAGAAATAGAATGACGCCGCTCGAGCCGAGGTCATCAAGGATAGTCTGAATTGCCGTGCGTCCATCCGGCAGCATCTCGAATAGCAGGCTGGCCTTCTGGCGCACAAGACGACCGATGCTGGTCAACACATGTTTTGGTCTGCGCTTTGGCAGGGATTCGATCCGTTGCCGGGCAAGGGCATGGACTCGTTCGTTCGGTGACGCATTGCCCCACGCCGCGAGCTGGTCCGCCGCGAGCTGGAGAATTCGTTGCCAGCCCGGCCGGCGCCCAATGGACTGTTCGTAAGAGCAGCCGTTCAGAATTCCGACGAGCCGAGCATCGTTTCTGGCAGCCGTGAGTTCCAGTTCGAGCCCTTCGCCACCAACAAAACCGAGTTTTTCATCGCTCGGCTCGCAGATTTCCTTCGCGTAGGTCGGAGACACGGTGCTGGTCATGTCGGCAAGTCGGATCGCGGTAGCCATCGGATTAAAGCAGTCGGCATGAGCCGGATCGCGAATTGCAGAATACTCGTAGTGAAGCTCCGGGAACCAGGATTCCAGTGCTGATTCGTCGCCGCTCAGTGGTCGTACACCCTGGTACGACAAATTGTGAATTGTGAACACGGTTCGAATATCACGTAGTCGTTGATAGTCGGAATGATAAGCGCGTAACGCCGTGTACGGAGCAGCGTGCCAGTCATGCAAATGAACCACGTCTGGCATTTCCGCGAGCTTGTCGATCCAGACCGCGGCGACTGCGCAAAAAAACGCAAACTTGTTTGCGTCTGTTGCAAATGGCCGCTCCGGTGCGTCGCTGCAATAGACCTGCCCTGGCCCAAACGGCGAAAAATTCAGATGCTCGAACACGATATTTCGAACCTGCCGCTCGCTGCCCGGGATATCGAAAACACCAACTGCTGTTGTCATGCCGCGAAACACGACATCAACCGTGTCCAGTTTTTTGGCGCCCGGTAACTCATGAAACATACCGTAGGAGGGCGTTAGTACGGTTGCTTCCCAGCCGAGTTCGGTGAGCGCCGCCGGTAAGTCACGCACGACGTCGCCGACGCCACCGACCTTGCCGCCTGGAAGTGCGGCGTTCTCAGCCGCAAGGAAAATAACGTGCTTGTTACCGATGGGGTGGGCTCGCTAGCGCGTGAAATGTATTTGTTGGCCAAGCATGTCCGGAGTTACCAGTGTGAGCCCGCTCTTGGTCACCCGGAAGCCGCGCTCACGATCGTCATCGTGGTTCTCGCCGATAACCATGCCATCCGGGATGACGGCGCCAGAGTCGATGATCGCGTGATCAACACGGCAATTCCGGCCGATACTTACATCAGGCAATACAACTGACGCGTTGACGTTGCTATAGGAACTCACAATGGCGCGCGAAAACAACAATGTGTTGCTGATTCTTGCACCTGATATCAGACAGCCACCAGACACCATGGATTGAATCGCCTGACCGCGCCTGTCGTCTTCGTCAAATACGAACTTGGCTGGTGGCGATTGGACCTGATAGGTGAATATCGGCCAGGCCTGGTCATACATATTAAGTTGCGGCGATACCGATACGAGTTCCATATTTGCTTCCCAGAACGCTTGCAGGGTACCGACGTCGCGCCAATATGCTTGCTCGTCAGTCTCAGGATCGCGAAACGCGTAAGCATAGACCTGATAGTCATCGATAATCGCCGGAATCACATTGCGTCCGAAATCATGCTGCGTTCCCGGTGTGTCGGCGTCTTTAATGACCTGCTCGTACAGGAATTCCGTATTGAAGAGGTAGTTGCCCATTGATGCCAGGCAATAGCCGGGCTTGCCCGGAATGGGGTTTGGATTCTCGGGCTTCTCGTCAAACGCAATGATGCGGCCGGTCTCGTCGACCGTCATGACGCCAAATTCGCCCGCTGCTTCTTCAATCGGCATCTCGATGCAGCAGATAGTCATATCGGCGTTTTTTTCGCCATGTGCAGCCAGGAACGGACCATAGTCCATCTTGTAGATGTGATCGCCCGATAGGATCAGCACGTATTTCGGGGCATGGGTGCGAATGATGTCGAGGTTCTGGTAGATCGCATCTGCGGTACCGCGATACCACTCGCCGCCTACACGTTGCGATGCCGGAAGAATCTCGACAAACTCGCGATTGCCCGCACCAGCCTGAAACCAGGACCAGCCATGTACGAGATGCCGAATCAGCGAGTGCGCCTTGTATTGAGTTAAAACGCCGATGCGCCGGATGCCCGAATTGATGCAATTCGAAAGCGGGAAGTCGATGATTCGATACTTTCCGCCAAAATGCAGGGCAGGTTTAGCACGCCAGGTTGTCAGTTCGTATAAGCGTGATCCTTGCCCACCGGCAAGGATCAATGCGACCGTCTCACGGGTCAGACGACTGATAAATCGTTGGTCTTCTGAGTGTCTTAATTCAGGCATGGCGCAGGTCCCGGGAACCAGTTTTCATCATGGCTAGTCTGCCAGACTTATGGTGACAGCGGGGCGTCTATTATAGGGACAGGCACCCCAACTCCGCGGAGTTGGGGTGCCTGTCCCTACGATTGCGCGCGCCCGGAGAATTGCACCATTTTGGTGACCTGCTCCCGGACCTCGGCAGAGATCTGTGACTCCTCGAAACGCCAGCGCCAGTTGTTGCTCGATGTGCCCGGAGTGTTAATTCGCGCTTCGGACCCCAGGCCCAGATAATCCTGCATCGGTGCGATCGCGAGTTTCGCATCGGTCGAAAATGCCGACTTGATCAGGTCCGTGTGGATCGATTCAGCCTTGCCGCCCGTCATTTGGAGCGCAGCCTGCTGCGTTTGTTTGATTTCGAAATCGCTGCGAATATCGTCCGGACTACCGCGGAACCAGCCGATCGTCGTGTCATTGTCATGTGTTCCGGTATAGCAGACGCTGTTCTCACGAACATTACCTAATTCGAAGTCCTCGTCCGCTACGTCGAACTGCAGCACGATCATGCCAGGAATCTGGTGACGGTCACGCAGCGCTTCGACGGCGGGTGTAATGACGCCAAGATCTTCGGCAACGATTGGCAGATTGCCCAGCGCATTTTGCATTGCATCGAAAATCGCGTCGCCCGGGCCCGGTTCCCACGTGCCTGTGCGCGCTGTATCTGATTCTGCCGGGACCGACCAGTAGGATTCAAAGCCGCGAAAATGATCGATACGCACGATATCGGCCAATTCTGCCGATGCGCGCAGCCTTTCGGTCCACCAGCCGTAGTCATTTGCTGCATGATTTTCCCATGCATACAGAGGGTTACCCCACAGCTGGCCGTCCTCACTAAAGTAGTCCGGTGGCACACCGGCAACGTGATCGGGCTTGCCGTCACGATCGATTCTCAGGATTTGCGGGTTGGCCCATGCATCCGCACTATCAAGAGCGATGCAAATCGGCATGTCGCCAAACAGTCGTATGCCGCGTTCATTGGCATAATTACGCAGCTGCTGCCATTGGTGATGAAACAGAAACTGGACGATCTTTATCGCCTCGATGCGCGATGCTGCCGACTCCTCTATATCGCGCAGCGCCTTTTTGTCTCGATGCACATATTCGGGCTGCCACTCTGGCCAGGGCCGCTCGCCGTGCTGCGATTTCAGAATCCGAAACAGCGCGTAATCATGTAGCCACCGAACGTCGTATTCCTCGAGGAACGCCCTATAGGCTGACTTGAGAGCCGAATCAGCCTTTTCGTCGAATCGACTGACAGCCAACTGCAGGATGCGCGTCTTTATAGGAATCAGTGCGCCGTAGTCGACGAAATTTCTCGGCAGTGTGGTGAGTTCAGCGGCTTCCTCCGTAGAGAGGAATCCCTTGGAAATCAGGTCACTAACGTCGATCAGGAGTTCGTTGCCGGCGAATGTGGACAGCGGCTGGTAGGGCGAGTCGCCATAGGCCGTTGGGCCGGTCGGCAGGAACTGCCAGACGCCCAGTTGCATATCGCTCATCGTGTCGACGAATCGCCGTGCATGCTCGCCGATTTCACCTATGCCATAAGGTCCTGGAAGAGACGTAATGTGCAGGCAAACGCCTGCTTGCCTGCCAGGTGGCAGAACATTTCCTGTTGTTTTGACCGTCATTGACCTTTTTATTGGCGAACTATTCGAAATTAGCAGTTGGGAAACTAATCATGGACGTCAGTTCAGGCAACAGAATGCATACGTATTCAAAGTATGAATACGTATGCATTGCATTGCTCCCTGATAGTGCGGTTCATAAGATGCGGAGGAAGCTTTATTAAATTCAGATTTCCCCGGGGGAACGCTCAATGTCCAGGAAAACGCGCAAGAAAGCGCATTCAAACTCTAATTCGTCCGATTTATCGACGAATATTTGTCGCACCGCGGTATCGCTAGCTGTAGCAGCGGCATTGCCGGGCGGTGTCATGGCCCAGGATGCGAACAACGACGAGTACATCGAGGAAATCGTGTCCATCGGCGTACGGTCGAGCATTATGAATGGGCTTGAGTCGAAGCGGTCCAGCGACGTTATTTCAGAGGTGATTGATGCAGGTCCTTTGGGTTCTCTGCCAGACCAGTCCATCGCAGACGCGCTAGGACGTGCTCCAGGCGTGACCACCATTCGTGATTCCGGGCAATCTTCACAGCTGAATATTCGTGGCATGAATGGAGACTTCATCCACACGACATTGAACGGTCGCGAGCAGCCGTCGACGTCAGGCTACTCTGAGCACACGCGCTGGAATTCATTTGATCAGTACCCGGCCGAACTGATCAACCAGGCTGCTGTCTTCAAATCGCCGAAAGCCTCGCAAATCGAGGGCGGTGTAGCCGGAACCGTCGAGCTACGGACGGCCAACCCGCTGGACGCGCCGAAGCAACACAACGTCGTGCTCACTGCGCGGGCTTCCTACAATGATGCGGCCGGCGATTACGGCGGGGACGAGAACGGTGCGCGCTACTCGGCTTCGTACCTGGGCAAGTTTGCGGACGACAAAGTAGGCTTCATGGCGGGCTATTCCTACCTTGATCAGCCGAACACATTTGTTTTCTCGCGAGCCGGTGCCGACAGCCAGCTCGGTTATGGCACTCGCAATCTCGGTGGCGAGGACGCCAGCATTCCGCGCGCCTTCCAGTGGCAAGCGGGTAACGGAAGTGACGAGCGCACTGGTTATATGGCCGCGCTCGTCTTCGAGCCGAACGACAAGATCCGGGCTCAGGTCGACTATTTCCGCTCCGAATTTGACCGTGGCGACGCGCGCCAGGGCATTACGGTCGGCGGACTCGACGAGGACGAAGCCAATAGTAACGTCAGCAATTGGACGATCAGCAACGGCCTCGCGACCAGCGCGACGATCAGTGCTAACGATCCTAACCTGACTAACCAGTCTCATCCCTGGTTCGAGGCGCGTACCGAAGACCAGACAACCACGGCCGAAACCGACACGGTGGGCGTCAACATCGAGTGGTACCCCACCGATCGCAGCACGTTGAGCCTTGACTGGTCCACGGCTACAGGCGAGAAATTTCGCGAGGACCGCATTGCCTCGATGCATGCCTACGCGCCTGGCAATGCCGAGGAGCTTCCAGGTCAGTCATTTAGCTACGTGCTGAACGGCGATGGCATTCCGACCGGTAACTTCAGTGGCGTCGACTTCACCGATCCGGCGACGATGAGGCTGTCGCGTTACGAGCGCTACCCGCACCAGTACAACGACGAGATCGACTCGTTCAAGGTCGACTTCAAGCAGGACGTTGAGTGGGGCGCTATATCGTCATTCGAGGTTGGCGTACGTGTTTCGGAGCGTACGTTTGAGGCCGATCGCGGTACGTTCCTCTACGGGTCACGCAGCGGTCAGGGCACGGGTTGGTGCGAGGACAATACGTCGGCCCTTGCCTGTGCACCACAGTCAGTTGACGGCTTCGTCACGACTCAGTCGCTCCCGGGTGTGCCTGATCACTTCGTAGTCACCGATCTCAACGGCTTGGGCGACGCCATCTTCGGCGCCGGCAATACCGAAGGTATCAAGTTACACAGTCGTGACTGGACCTTTATTGAGTCAAACGACATTACCGAAGACACCGAAGCGCTTTACCTGATGGTGAACCTCGACTTCCAGTGGGGCAGCGTTCCGGTCCGCGGCAACATCGGTGTTCGCTACATCGAGAGCGAAGTGAGGACGATCGGTCTGCAGAATGTTGGCGCCGGCAACGGTACGCCGATCACAGACGGTGTGGGCGTTACTCAGGATAACCTGGACTACGTCAACTACGGTCCGGACTACGACGATACGCTGCCGTCGCTGAACTTGAGCTTCGAACTCACCGACAACGACATCCTGCGTGTCGCGGCTGCCAAGGTCATGGGTCGTCCCCCCGTCGGCCAGATGAAAGGCGGTGCCGGCTCGTGGTTCGGTGGCGTTGAAAGCGATCCGGGTAGTCCGAATTTCGGTCTGACCGAATACAACGTCTGGACCAACGGTACGCCAGACCTCGATCC
>Ga0209271_10000550_pt1 | contig 12853 bp, 10 predicted proteins | sample tdAd002_FD_187123 | JGI IMG/M metagenome (GOLD analysis project Ga0209271, IMG submission 187123) | Marine sediment microbial communities from the Atlantic coast under amendment with organic carbon and nitrate - tdAd00.2 (SPAdes)... | ecosystem: Environmental > Aquatic > Marine > Coastal >... | reverse complement strand
TGGGTAACCGACCAGAGCGACATTGTGCGAACCTATGGCACTGAAAGCAACGTCAAGGAAATCTACGACGCCTGCCACGTAATGGCTGAAGATACTGAAAATGTAATCCTCAATCAGTTTAATGAGTTTGGCAATTATGTCTCTCATCGTGCCGTAACCGGGCCGGCCCTGGAGCGTATCTTTAATGCCGTTAATACTAACGGAAAAATGAAAGCACGTGCCTATGTGGCTGCCTCTGGTTCCAGCGGAACGCTCGCTGCGGGGGACCATCTGAAACAACAGCTTGGCACGAACATTTGTGTTGTCGAGGCCCTCGAATGCCCGACGCTTCTAAACAACGGGTATGGCGATCATAACATCCAGGGCATCGGCGATAAGCATGTGCCATTTATTCATAACGTGTTGAATACGGATTATGTGGTTGCTGTTACAGACAAGGCATCGAACGCGTTGAACCTGGTGTTTAACACGCCCGTCGGTCGGGACTTTTTGACAAAGCGTACCGGGATATCTCAAGATGTTATCAACGGGCTGGCCGATCTGGGGCTTTCATCCATAGCCAACGTTCTCGGCGCTATAAAAATGGCGCGGTACATGGGACTCGGCGCCGATGATGTGGTTCTGACGGTGGCAACCGATGGTGCGGAAATGTATGGCACCGAGATCATCAAGGCAACCGCGGAAGACTTTGGTGGCAGCTTCGATGAACTGGCGGCCGCGGAAAGTTACGGTCGCTACATGTTGGCAACAACCACCGATAACATGGAGGAAATGACCCTGCGTAATCGAGAGCGGGTGTTTAATCTTGGCTACTACACCTGGGTCGAGCAACAAGGCGTATCGTTGGAAGACTTCGATGCCCGACGTGACCCGGAATACTGGAACAGTCTTATGGAGGTAGTGCCGGCCTGGGATCGGATGATTGACGAGTTCAATAGCGCGGCGAGCTAACCTGGAATCTGTTTTCAGAGTAAGAATATGCTTGATCCGAGGTGGGTAATCCAGGGATCTGGGAAGCATCCGCGGGCTCGGCGGTGGGACTGCCCTGGACCGGGTGATCGGCACAGAATTTCAGAATCTCAGGTTTTCAGACTTCCAAAAAGCAGACACTAAAATTTGATATTTCAGCGGCAGCAACCGACCCGACCTTTGTTCTCAGCGCTTATCCGGCTCTTGTGCAGATGCAAGCGACTTGCAGACGTACTGTCGCTCACGCCCTAAAACCGGAATCATCGCAATCGAGAACACCAGTGCTGGCACTAACGCCATTTCGGTTCGACCAGTTCCTTCCGCGATCCATCCACCGATTATCGGAAGCGCGAAAGCTATGGCATAGCCGATCAGTGTCGTACCCGCACTCAAGCGGGTAACGCCCAGACCCTTGGCAATTGTTGCCGGTAACGAGACCAACAGAATTAGTTCTACCGTGGACGTGAGGCCCGCGATAACCGCTGCTGTCCACGATGCCCAACCTTCAAGGAACACGAATCCTGCAAGGCCGAGCGCGGAAACGACGGCGGATACACCTAATGGGTTACGCCTGCCAATCCAGTGGGGAGCACATAACACCAGAATTGAAGCCAGGAGTGGCGTCGAGTTATACGCTATCAGCAAACCTGCAAGCGCCTGCCCCTCCCCCCGACTGCGCAAAATTACCCCGGCATAGGCGTTAATTGCAAAAAATACGACAATGGAGCACGCGAGTAACATTCCGAACTGCCATACCTGCCTGTCATTCCAGCGCGGCAGCGTATCCCGGGTCCTGATTCTACTGTCGGCGGCGTTCTCCTTTTTCGATCCCTCTGTTTCAGGGCGTATCAGAAATGCAATAAACGCAATAAACAGTATGGGAATAGCCCAGATTACGAGAGCAATACGCCAGTCCCCGTTGGCCAGCGGTAAAACCATCGGCAATGTGAGGCCCGCACCAGAAAACTCGCCTACCATCATCCCATTAAGGTATACGGCACTACCCATGGCAACATGTGAAGGCGTCCAGCTACGTACCGCTGCGGGCAGCGCGGTCTGGAATACGGCCACTCCCAACCCCATTAATATTGAGAAACTAAAAAGTAGCGCGGTTGTAGGCACGTAGCCGCGAGCTATCGAGGCAATTGCCATTATGACAATGCCACCTGTAATCGCAGTGCGTAAACCGAATCGGGCAATCAACCAGGCCGCCGGCAATGCACCGAAGGCAACCGCAACGATCGGGACCATTGTAAGCGCGCCTATCCCTGCTTCGCCAAGTCCAAAGGTGTCAGCAATACGTGTGGCTAGCGGGGGTGCCGCCAGGATCGGGACGCGAAGAGTCCAGCCAATCAGCCATAAGACGGTAAACATACCAAGGGGTAACGAACGCGATGATGCCATGGTAGCCAGATTAATATTATGAAGATTGGATATTAAACACGTTCAAGTTTACGTGCTAACAAAATCAGAGCTTTGAAATAGCGGCTTCGACCTGCTCATCCTGACGTCCGGTCATGGCTGAACTCAGAAGCCCAGGTGACGCTTTTCAGTGACTGCTTTGCAGAAAGCCGCCTCTCAATCTCGATGAGTCAGCTTGACTGAATACCTCAGGGCGTGACTGAGACACTCAATTAACGTTAACAACGCAGCTTGTGCTGGTTTGAACAGTAAACGATAAATTTCTTGCCTTGCATGATTCCGGCTACTTATAAGTACCGTTATCACTCGCTCACGCAATTACGGCCTTTACCCTTTGCCCGATAAAGCGCCTGGTCTGATAGTTTTAACACATCCCAGGGGGACGTCTTGTTGCCACCTGAATCGGCAAAGCCGATAGACACGGTGACCGTGACCGAATTGTTATCGACTGGCTTTACCGGTGCACTACTATCTCTTCTGCGCGCGCGCCTGATGACAAAGGGCTTACTCGCAATCGCCTCGCGCAGGGTTTCAAGATGGCGTACGGCTTCGCGCGAATCTTTACCCGCGAAAACGATGGAAAACTCCTCTCCACCGTAGCGATAGGATTGCCCTCCGCCGGATACTTTACTCATTTTTGCCGCGATCATACGCAGCACTGCATCCCCGGCATCGTGTCCATAGGTATCGTTAAACTTCTTGAAGTGATCCACATCCAGCATCGCGACGGTATAGAGGCCGCTTATCTTGCGAAACTTCTCGCCAAGGGCACGCCTTCCGGGCAACCCGGTTAACTCGTCCAGGTAAGCCATGCGCCAGGTTTCCTGCATGATTGCATACAGACACATCAACAGGGCCGCACTGCCGAACACATTCAGACTGCGACTATGATGACCGTAATGCAGCTCGGCGATCAGCATAAACAGAACGCCGAACCCTGCGGACATGTGCAGCGAGGGATTTAAAATACAAAGTGTCAACAGAATATACAGCGTCGCAAAAGATACTATCAGCACTGTTTGTGATTGCCCGGTCCAGTCAAAATATTTCACCGGTAACCAGTCGGTCAGAACAATTTGCGTCGCCCAGGCAGGCGAGGTAATCACGACCGTTATTGAAAAGGCGACGATCAGTAACAAAATCGCGTAAGCGGAGATCGCCTTGACACTAAAAATTCCCCGATCGGGCAAAACCGTCAGGACCAGCAACAGTATGGGCAGGGAAATAGAAAGCAGACCGTTACCAAGCTCGGTGCTTGCCCAGCCCAGGCGCAAAACCACATTCGCGATTACCACCAGCAAGACATAGAAAAATACCGAGCTGCGGCTGAAGCGAATGCTCAAACCGGCAACGATTATTGCCAGCATATGCGTCAGGTAGTCAATCCCGATGATCGCGTTTTCCGGCAACTGATCATACTTCTGGTAACCGTAAAAGGCCCCAATTAGCAGCACAATAATCGGGAAAAGGCTCTTTACAACTTTCATGCAAATGCTTTGCGGCTAGTCATACATCGGTTCATTACAATCTCGTCATCTCTCTACGCATTGATTGTAGTAGCTATTCAGGCTTTATCTCTGTATCTGCGCGGGTTTTGCCCAGGACTGGAGGGTGGCTGAGTCCAGCTTTCGGACCCTGGCCGGAAAACTCTGTTTTCGCAGCTATAATTGCATTAGTTTGTCGAGAGAATAAAACAATGAAACTTTGCAAAAAACTTACCCTGATAGCCCTGCTCTGGTTAGCGTTATTACCTGCCTACGCTGCGATGGAGCCAACGGCTCAATTTACCGCCGAACCGGAACGAGCCCATTTGCGAATCAATATCGCTCAACGTCAGCAGGTTGAACAACAGTTAATTGAACTAGGCGTTGATCCAGCCGAGGCGAGTGGGCGTGTTGCGCAAATGACCGATCAGCAAATTTCCAGTTTACAGGGCGAAATCGCCAACCTGCCCGCCGGGGCCGGTGTTAGCAATATCGAACTGTTGTTGATCATTCTTATTGTGATTCTGCTGTTGTAAAGCCATTACCATTGCTGCATCTGGCCTGGTTTTGTTACGACACAAACCAGTCGTAGCGGTGCCAGTGTTGGTTAAACTGAATCCTGGCAACAGTTTTGGCAGCTGGAACCAATCAGGGTAGTTGCTGAATTTTATATCCGCGGCTAGCAAGCTGTGCCAGCAAACCGTCATCTCCTGCCAGGTGAAGCGCACCGACCAGGACAAACTCAACTTCCCGCGTTTTCAAAATAGCTTCAATCTGTGGCATCCAGGAATTATTTCTATCGACGATTATTGATTGATAAAGCGCTGGAAAATCACTTTTAAGTGGAGATATGCCAATGTCTCTGAGCTTCGACATATCGCCGTTTCGCCATGCATCCTTCATCTGTTTCCACATACCGGGAATGGCCTCTATATCAGTTATGGTGTAACTGAGCATCTCGTCTTCCCGACCTTCACCCATGCGGGAAATAAACTCAAGCTGATCTTCAACCGATTCAAGTTGGCCCAGTTTTTTCTGATCATTAATCGATTTCTCATTGTAGTAAGCGTCGACACCGACTCCGACGAGTCCCAGTCGTTGTAACTCAACGACGGTCATCGTCATTGCTACCATTCCAGGTTTAAAGTTTACAATGGCAGCCATCGGTATGCCCCGGTTAGTGAAAAACTCGGCCACGGCGAGGTATGTATCCTCTTTCAATACCTGTTGCAGGTTTCGTCCATCGTTATATGAAAGTTGGCGTATCATGGTTTGCTGATACTCCGGGCTCTGTGCCTTTTGAATATCGGTTTCAAACACTATTTGGGCGGACTGCTGATAAGCCTCTTCAAAGGCCGCCGGCAGCGGGTAGTCCTCTGGCGTCAGCATATGGAAGCTGCCGCCAATAAAAATTACTTTATTGTTTTTCTCGATTTTCCATACCGGGGACTGGGCATGAACTGAAAACGACAAGATCAGCAATAGCAAACCCAGGCAAGACACGGATTTTTCAGTTTTCGCTACAGGTTTCATAATTGCTTTCATAATCTGCCTGAATAAATTTTATGACTGAACGCACTACCTGCGTAGGCGGACAAACTGGAGGGAATTTGCGTGTGTTAGCAGATATTTAGCATAGTTTGGCGTGATTGGTAGTCACGCCTGCCACTTCGTTGCGCATCATAACTGCCGCATCAGCCAGGCTCGGCTAATCGCGCCGTCCAGGCGGAATCGAATGGCAGAAATTCAGGCTTCTCTTCCCAATTCCACGGGATGTCAGGTGTCACGCTTTCTCGAGACCACGAAAGTTTCATCGTTGAACCAGATACCGTTGTGTTTATGCAAAATATCGGCGGTAGCATCAAGATAGTCACCCGACGATACCACCGGCTCCAGGCGCTCGTCTTCGATCTGGCCGACATAAATAGCCGCATTCCACGCAGCGAACAGGGTCGAGGTACCGATCGCTTCGCCAATTTCGGTGGGCAGGGTATGCATGTGATAACGCAACAGTGACTTGGCGTCGGAGCCGGCATTAAAGTTATACTTTTGCGCGCTGCGGCCGAGATATTCCTTGAGGGTTTTGATCAATTCGTGACGATCAATCTTGAACGGGTCTTCGTCGGGCCAGATTTTGCGCACCAGTTCGAGCCCTGGGTCATTACCACAGGATTGCGCTGTTAACAGCCGGCCGCCTGGACGCAGACTTTTCGCCAGTGGCGCGAGCACGTGCTTGACCTTGAATTCGGCGCTCATGCGTGAACGCCAGGGTTGTGATGCCAGTACCAGGTCATAATCACCGCCGGCAGCCTGCCCGCGTTTGGGGATTACATCGTCCAGTAAAAAGCGGTGATCTTCGCGGAACAGGACCATGATCGATGGCCGTACATACATCGGATTGCCCGATTTTTCATTCGCCTTCACCTGCCATCCATCGACCAGCTCCTTGTCCATGCCCCGCAACTGCTCGCCAAATTCGTGCGCCGAATCACCCTGCAAGGGGACTTCCATCCAGTTCAATGCAGCCGCCTTGGCGACATCATTCGGCATCAACCAGGGGGCTTCGGCATAGTACAGGTTGGTGATGATAATGACGCTGGACGGATGCTCGATAAATCGATCGGGTAATTTCTCCAGGGTCAGGCGCACGTCTTCAAGACTCACTTCCTTGCCGACGATGAAAAACGGAATCGTCGGGAAGCGGCGATGCATCGCGCGCATCAGGTGACTCAATACAGTACTGTCACCGACCCCGGCGTCGAACAGACGCAAGGCCGGCGGTGAAGGACGCAGATGCTTGAGTTCCTGTGTGGCACGTTCTGCCACCCGCCACTTCTCGTTACAGGTGTTAACGAAGGCCAGGTACTTCTGCCGATTATCGTAGAATCGAAACGGGCGATCGTCGGTGACATTATGTTTCATTTTTTTATCCCCCTTGCTGCGTGGCCGACTTGCCCCGGCACTGGATTTAATGACCTTATTCCCGGGCGGCGACGATTGCTGACTGATGTAATCCCGCACACGCTGCGCTGTCTCCAGGGTTACATTTCTGCCGGCGCGGAGCCGTACACAAAGTTTGCCATCGTTAACCGCCTGACGGCCAAAAGTAGACTCGGCGATGCCGGCGTTGCGACAGTGAGCCTCTATTTCGCTTAATAGTGATTCGGTGCTGTCATTCATCCCGGACGCTGCGCTGGTTCCCGATGGCGCTAACCCTACTCTCAGGAAGGAATAATGACAAGTTTTCAGCCCAATAAAATTGGAATTGAAATTTATGGGCAGCTGCCCACAGAGAGATGTAGTTAACCGGTCAGCCGTTTCATCAGTTCGTAGCTTTCATCGGTGAATCGACAGGCAGCACCCGAGTCCCAGTCGAACAGGTAACGTTCGATCGTGGTCAGCGCTGCGAGGTAGACGTGAATACCACAGCTTGGCTTGCCATCGGCCGCCTCGACCGAGTGGATACCGTCGGGTTTAAGCGCAATCACGTCGCCGGGTCCGACCCGTCTGCTCGACTTGTACACCAGTCGACCCGGTTCACGCAGGTAAAAGTGATTATCTTCAGCGCCTGCGTAAACACCTATGGTCGCCGTGGTCTGATGATCATGTGGCGGCATATGTGTACCAGGCGGAAAGCGCACAAACCAGATCGAGACGCTAGCGTCTTCGAACAGGACTTCATCGTCATTTTCATACACTGGCATCGCCGTCCTGATCGCCTCCGGATCCAGGAACGCGTCGTGCATTAGCTCGCGCACCCTCGCCTTTGCTTCGGGTTCAAGCGCAGCACCTCTCAATTGTTGAATGAATTTATCGAGATTGAAATCGGCCATTTGCAAGTCTCCCTGGTTCTTCAGTCAAGCAAGGCTTCTTCGTAAGGATAGGTGGTCAGCAATTCGTAACCATCCTCGGTGATGAGTACCTGCTGTTCAAGTTTCACGCCGTCACGCTCACCGAGCGGACCCATGTAACTTTCGATGCATACCACCATGCCTGCCTCGAGGGTGCAATCGTAGGGGTTTTGCTGGCGAAACAGATGCTTGGCCTGCGGATACTCATCGCACATACCGACCGCGTGCATGATACAGGGATAGGCGTTTTCACGACATTCTTCCGGCACCGGATACGCCTGTCGCTGCATCTCCTTCAGGGTCATGCCGGGGTAGACCAGTTTCAGGTTATGCTCGATTTCATCTACCGCCAGGCGATAAATCTGTTTCTGCCGCCGGGTCGGTTTGGCCGGGCCGCAATGAAATGTCCGCGACAGATCGACGAAGTAACCAAACGGCCCCACCATATCGGTGTCGAAACCAACCAGGTCGCCTGATTCGATCTTGCGTGCACTGGCTTCCTGCAGCCAGGGATTAATACGCGAACCCGAAGCCAGCATTCGCCCCTCATGCCAGTCGCCATTGTTGGCGATATTGGTGTAATTCAATAGGCCCCAAAGCTGCAATTCGGTTACCCCGGGACGCAGGGCCCGCTTGACCATCCCGGCACCGTGCTGGCCGACCGCAATCGCCCAGCGCATGCAGGCAATTTCATCTTCAGACTTGATCAGGCGTGCAGTTTCAGCGATGCGTACCCCGTCGATAACCTCGATGCCACGCGCTTCCAGCGCCTGGGTTACCGAAGGATTGACGTATTCGATCGCGACGCGTCGGTTGCTGCTGCCAATTTCATCGAGATAGGCAGCCACATCGGCGGCCAAACCCTTTGCGGCTTCATCGATATTGGTGCCGCCATCGAAAAAGGCATGCGGCCTGCCGGGACGAAACTCGTCCACCTGTGGCACGTCGTAATAACAACCGTAGAAAACGGTAGGGCCGTCCTGCGGTATAAACAGGTAAACGGTCGGTATATGCGACTGAAACAGCATGTAACTGCGATAATCGACGGCGTATCTCAGGCTGATCGGGTTGACCAGGATACACATCGCTGCATCATGCAGTTGCAGTTGTTGCTTGAGCCGCGCCATGCGGTAACGGGACATCCGCTCGAGGTCGATTTGCGGCATCCCCTGGAAATGGGTCAGATCACTCCAGTCATCGTTAAACACTAACTTGTCGACCGGGTTTACGCTCATTTCCAGGTCACCGGTAATAGGAATGAATAGCCGTGACGACCCGATCTATGCCCGCGTCGTCGATATCGAGATGCGTCACCAGTCGCAGCGGCGGCTTTTGCTTACCGATCAGGATTCGCTGTTCCTGCAAGTGCACGCGCAAGGGTTCCAGATCCTTGTCTTGCGGCTCAATAAATACCATGTTGGTAAAACACTTGACCGGCAGGCCTGCAATGCTGCCGATGCCCTCGGCCAGCTGCCGTGCCCGCTCGTGATCATCGGCAAGTCGCGCGATATTATTGTCGAGTGCATACAGACCGCAAGCCGCGAGCACGCCGGCCTGGCGCATACCACCGCCGAGCTGCTTACGTAAGCGACGCGCAGTCTTGATAAACCCGGCAGAACCACACAACATCGCACCCACCGGCGCACCGAGGCCCTTGGACAGGCACAGCATCACGCTGTCGAATGGCGCCACGATATCCGCCACGGGCATGTTCAGTGCAACCGCGGCATTCATTAGTCGTGCACCGTCGAGGTGTACCTTCAACCCCTGTTCACGCACTGCATCGATCAGCCGATGGTGCTGCACAGGATCCTGCACGCGACCGGATACGGTATTTTCCAGCGCCAGAGTCCGCGTCACCGGGTTATGCGGATCGTCTTCCTTGATCGCGCCCAGTACCTGCGGTAACGCAACACCGCCGGATTCATCGGTGGGCAACGGGTGCATCACGATACCGCCAAGTGCAGACGTACCGCCCGCCTCGGAAATGTATATATGGTACTGATCTCCCAGCAGGATTTCTTCACCGCGCGCGTTATGTGCCAGCATCGCTGCCAGGTTAGCCTGGGTCGCACTGCTTAAAAACAGCCCGGACTCCTTGCCCAGCAGCTTTGCGGCGGTCGCTTCGAGCCGGTTTACAGTCTCGTCTTCGCCATATACGTCGTCACCCACCGCGGCATCCAGAATAGCCTGGTACATGTCCTCGCCGGGGCGGGTTACCGTGTCGCTACGCAGATCGACTATCACTTCTTCAGACATTGTTTTGATTCGCAATTAACTGCGCCAATATTAGGCCTGAATTAGCGTTAAGGGAAAGGATTTTTACGCCCGGAAAAGTAACATGCCTTTGATCCAAAGCTGGAGTAACATCCGCGCATGAACGCTCCCCGACCCGCCGACACCAGAAACCTGATCGCCGCCTGCGCGGCGATCACCGTGTTCGGTTTTGCGTTCGGTATGACCTACCCGCTGCTATCACTGATTCTCGAATCGCGCGGTGTAGCGAGCGATATGATCGGTATCAATTCGGCGATGATGCCGATCGGTATCCTGTTGTTTTCACCGGTGATTCCGGTTGCAGCCAAACGCTTTGGTGCACGCAACGTTGCCATCACCGCGGCGATAGTGACGGCAATGGTAATACTCTCCTACAAGATTTTCGACACGCTTGCCGCCTGGTTTGTGATTCGCCTGATTCAGGGCATGACGATTTCAACCCTGTTCGTATTGAGCGAATCCTGGATCGTCGGCTCGGCGGGTGATCACAATCGTGGCAAGATTGTCGCGATTTACGCCAGCGTGTTATCGGGTAGTTTCGGTGCCGGTCCGTTGCTAATCAGTTTCATCGGTATCGAGGGCTGGACACCGTTCGTGATCGGCGCTGCCGTGGTCGCAATTGGTGTTATCCCGTTTATTTTTATTCGCGAGAACCCCCACGACGAACCCGAGGAAACCCAGGCCTCGGGAATTTTCAGTTTTGCCCCCAAAGCACCGATGCTGCTTGCCGCGGTCGGGACTTTTGCGGTGTTCGACGCGGCCTCACTATCGTTGTTTCCGGTATACGGTATTCGAAATGGACTCGATCTCACCACCTCGGCCAACATTCTGACCGCGTTAATCCTCGGCAACGTACTGCTGCAATTTCCGATCGGCTGGCTCAGCGACAAGTTCCCGCATCGCCTGGTATTAGCCGGTTGTGCGTTAACCACCGCGATTACCCTGATGATGCTGCCCGCTTTCATCGATTCGGTATTTAAATGGCCGTTACTGGTACTGATGGGAACCACCGGTTACGGGGTGTACACGGTCTCGCTGGCCTCGCTCGGTAGTCGTTTCAGCGGTATCGAGCTGGTCAACGGTGCCGCATCATTTGCCATCGTATGGGGCTTCGGTGCACTCATTGGATCCGTCTCAGGCGGTTGGGTGATGCTCGGTTTCGGCGCGCATGGATTACCGATCAGCCTGGCGCTGGTTTATTTTCTGCTTGCGCTCGGGGTAACCCACCGCCAGCTCAAAATACAAAAGCGTCATGCCTGAGATCCCTGCCGCCGACGTCTGCATCGCCAATGCGTCGCTTGACGCCATCGAAGCCGAGGCCTGAATGCACCCTATTTACGTCCTCTGGGCAACACCCCGCTCTACCTCAACCGCCTTCGAGTGGATGATGCGCATGCGTGGCGACATGGCCTGCTTTCACGAACCGTTTGGTGAAGCCTGGTACCTGGGCGACGATGCACGTGCGCCAAGGCTTACCAACGCCAGCCCACACAAGCCCGGGCTCAGTTTTGGCAGTGTACTGGCAAAGATGCAAGCTGCGGCGCAACAACGACCCGTGTTTTCCAAGGATATGGCGCAGTTTACCGATCACCTCTGGAGTGGTGACTTTCTGGATAATTTCGAGCACAGCTTCCTGATCCGCGACCCCGCCAAGGTACTGACTTCGTTACATCGCAGCTGGACCAAATCAGGCAACGAGCAGGGCTTTACCCGTAATGAAATTGGCGTCGACGAACAGCGCCGACTATTCGACTTGCTGTACGACAAACTCGGCAAAACCCCGGTGGTTATCGATAGTGACGATTTGCTGGAAGACCCTGCCTCGATGGTCGAACAATACTGCGCCGCTATCGGCGTACCTTTCATCGTCGGGGCACTCAGCTGGGAGCCCGGCAGTCGCAGCGAGGTACTGTGGTACGACGGTGACGACAGCATCTGGCACGAAACACTGAAGAACTCGAACGGACTCAAGGCACAGCCCCGTAAAACGGTAGAAGCCGATGATTTGCCGGCAAGATTGCAGGATCTTTACCGGGAATTCCTGCCGCACTACCAGCATTTACATCAACATCGCCTGTGCTTGACCCGATAGCGGTTTCAGCCTTCCACAATCGACAGCTCGCGGTCGCGTAAGCCTGCCGTACCAGTTTCATTGCCAACTGCTCTATTCCGGGCGTTCACCTTCGACGATGATCCGATGCATCACTCGACGATGACCATGGTAATCGTTCAGTGCATAGTGCTGGGTGCAGCGATTGTCCCACATCGCCAGCGTATGCTGTTGCCAGCACAGGCGAAAACTGTATTCCGGGCGCGTTACCTGCTGGTAAAGGTATTTCAACAACGGCAGGCTTTCTTCCTGGGTAAAGTCTTCGAAACCAAGCGTGTGAATACCATTCACGTAGACGGCTTTCTTGCCGGTTTCATCATGTGTGCGGATGACCGGGTGAATCGTAAACTGTTCACTCTGGTCGCTGTTTTTACTCTTCACCGCCGCGTAAATATTTTCATCGCGAGGCACCACGCTGGCAGAATTGATGGCCTGCAATGGTTCCAGTGCCGCCTTCATACCCGGCGAAAGCGCATCGTAGACCGCATACATATCGGCAAACAGTGTGTCCCCGCCCTGCGCGGGTATCTGCCTTGCATAGAGCATGGTTATTTTCGGTGGCAGCTCGATGTACGCCGAATCCGAATGCCAGAAACTGCCGAAACTTTCGCTCTCGGTTTCGGTTTTAACAATCTCGGTAATGTACGGAAAACCATCGATTCCATCCGCGAACATGTAATCCTTCAGCGGGCCGAAGCGCAGTGCAAAATCGTTATAGTGCTGTGCAGACAAATTCTGTT
>Ga0209271_10000549_pt1 | contig 12856 bp, 8 predicted proteins | sample tdAd002_FD_187123 | JGI IMG/M metagenome (GOLD analysis project Ga0209271, IMG submission 187123) | Marine sediment microbial communities from the Atlantic coast under amendment with organic carbon and nitrate - tdAd00.2 (SPAdes)... | ecosystem: Environmental > Aquatic > Marine > Coastal >... | reverse complement strand
AGGGGCTGTTTTACTTAAAGCCGTACAAGTTAGAAGTGTCTAAAGTTATGGTGTCGCTGCGCTCCGCTGATTTTATATAATTGACAGAATTCCTTAACTTTAGCTCACTTTAAACTTTAGTTCACTTCAAACTCTTGCAGCGATTATTCTAGCAGAGCCAAATATCTCTGACCTGACCCAAAGAGCCAGGTTTTAAAACGCAATAATATATCATGCGAATTAGCTTCTACACACCTTTCAAGCCGCTGGACCATGCGAATCCATCCGGCGATCTTATGATTGCAAGGGGCCTTTATGGTTATCTGAAGAATCAGGGTAATAAGATCCTGATTATGAGCAATTTTCGGTCTCGCTGGGTTTTTTGGAAACCATGGATTTGGACGTGGCTTATACGCGATACAAGACGCATCATGCGAACGATAGCCCCCAATGGAGTCGATCTGTGGTTCACCTATCATTCATACTATAAAGCGCCGGATCTTCTTGGATCGTTCATCTCACGTCGATTAAAAATTCCCTATGTCATATTTCAAGGTATTTACTCAACGAAGAGAAAACGGAACTGGAAGACGTGGCCGGGCTTTGTTTTGAACAGAGCAGCCTTATGTGCAGCCGATCACGTTTTTTCGAACAAGAAGGTAGATTGTCTAAACATGAAACGCCTGTTACCCTCACAACGCATTACTTATGTTAAGCCCGGCATCAGTCCCCATGCGTTTTCTTTTGATGCCGGCGCACGTGATGAATTGAAAAAGTTATGGGATGTTGGAAATGAACCTGTGGTCTTGTCTGCCGCCATGTTTCGGCCTGATGTCAAAACACAGGGGCTTTCTTTGGTTATTCGTGTCTGTGGAGAACTCTTTCGAAAGGGATTACGATTTTATTTGGTGATTGCCGGAGAAGGAAGAGAAAGGAACCGGCTTTTGCAACTTGCGAAAGAACACCTTCCCGATAGAGTGAGATTTGTGGGCAAGATACCCCGCAATGAAATGTATCGGTTTTACAGTGCCGGTGATATCTTCGCATTTCCTGGAATAAGGGAATCGCTCGGGATGGTTTTTTTGGAAGCTCAATCGTGCGGCATTCCAGTGGTTGCCTTTGCCAATGGCGGTATTCCTGAAGTCGTCAGGGATGGTGAAACAGGATTTCTCGTACCGCTATATGATTCAGATCGATTTGCCAAGGCCATTGAATTTCTTTTAACAAAAAGGGATATTCGGCAAAAGATGGGACAGACGGCTCAGGTTCATGTGAGAGAGAGTCACGATATCAATAGAAATTATCAGGAGATGAAAAAAGTGCTCGAAGATATTGTGATAAGAAAAGGAACAACAAAAAAGGAATCTTTAAATAGATGAGCACTAATGGTCTAATTACCCGTTTTGGTGTTCTGCGTCACGCAAAAACCGAGTGGAATCAGGAAAAAAGAATTCAGGGTCAAAGCAATTCTCCCCTTACCCCTGAAGGGAAACAACAGGCCAGGGAGTGGGGCATGCTCTTGAAAACTTTTTCTTGGAATCGGATTTTGGTAAGCGACATTGGTCGCGCTTTTGAAACCGCAGTCCTTGTCAATGGGTATTTGCAGGTTCCAATCATAAAAGATTCACGGCTTCAGGAACAAGACTGGGGCGAATGGACCGGCAAAACGTTGAGCATGATAAAAAAGGATCTCCCCGGGCTTTTGGAAGAAAAGGAAAGGGCCGGATGGAGTTTTCGTCCACCTGGTGGAGAGGATCGACACACGGTTTTGGAAAGAAGTCGAAAAGCACTTAAAGAGGCAGCCGAAAAATGGCCGGGTGATCAGATCCTCGTAATCACTCACGAAGGTGTGATTAAATGTCTGATCTACAAATTTATGGGTAGGCAGTTTATGCCCACAGAACCTCCTATTCTAAATTCGTGGCACTTACATAGAATTAGATATGATAATCAAAGGTTTCAGGTTGAAAAAATAAATGCTTTGGCCATATCCGGTAAAAGCCATACGTTATAGTGATTGACCGAAATCGGGCGTTTTAAAGCCGGCTCACAAGTATAATGCTACAGATAAAAGATATAAAAGGATTAAACATCGAGGTATCTTCAAAATGCATAGGGCACTGCCCCTTTTGCAGCCGTAGGCAAAAAGTTCGTCCATACAAAGATCAATTAATCACTTTTACCGAATTCAAACGACTTCCCGAATCTTTTCTAAAACAATTACATATCATCACCTTTGCAGGAAATTTCGGTGATCTATGTTCAAATCCAGAACTTGTAGATATTGCAAAACATGTAAAAAATATCAATGGAACCATTCGAATGGGAGGCGACACCAATGGTTCGGCACAAAATGAAGAATGGTGGAAAGCCCTTGGTGAACTATTCCATGATGGTTGCATGGTTTTTTCGCTGGACGGTTTGGAAAACACCCATTCCCTTCATCGAAAAGGAACTGACTTCAATAATATAATAAGAAATATCAAAGCGTTCACTGATGGCGGCGGCGTTGCACATTGGAAGTTTATTGTTTTTGAACACAATGAATATCAGATTAAAGCGGCGGAAGCCATGGCCAAAGATATTGGGTGTTCAAGATTTTTTGCTATATCTTCAAGGGATTATAATGAAAAGCTAAGGATACCGAAAACGTTCGACTTTCAAATGAAACGGGAAATTTTTTTATCATACGGCCAAAAGTATAAAAATAGAAACAGACATGCCATATGCAAGCCTTTGAATAATGGATCGATATATATTGCCGCTGACGGCACGGTACATCCGTGCTGTTTTGCACACTGCATGTATATTACCGAGCACAATCCTTTATTCCAGTATATCGTTCCGTTAATTGAAAAATACCATACTGAAATCAATTTTAAGACGAAACCGCTTCAAGATATCGTGAAAGGTCCATACTTTAATGACGTTTTATTACAATCGAAAACAAATGATTATTGCACCATAAAATGTAATAAATACAAAAAAGAAGTCAGAAAAAAGCTTGTCTTATATGATGCCTATTTTACCGAATAGTGTAACAAGATTTTTTATCTTGAACTCATGAAAATATTTCAATACTGTCAATATGTTCTGGGAATAGGTCATTTTTTCAGAACCCTCGAAATCGGCCGTGTGCTTACGGAACATGAAGTCATTCTGGTTACCGGCGGTTCAAAGATCGATGTTCGGCTCCCGGATCATATCCAGGAGTTTCGTCTTCCCGGCCTACAAATGGATCGTGAATTTAAAAACCTTTTGGCAAAAAACAAAGAAAACCCGGTTGCCCGTATTAAAAAAGAGCGGAGGCAAATGCTTTTCAGCCTGTATAAAAAGGAGTCCCCTGATATTTTCATCGTGGAGCTCTATCCGTTTGGTCGCAGGGCTTTCTCATTTGAGATCGATCCCATTCTGAAAGGAATCCGTTATGATATTTTACAACCAAGTCGTGTAGTTTGTAGCCTGCGTGACGTTCTGGTGGACAGAAAAAAGTATAAGGCGTCTTATGAAGCAAAAGTGGTTGATATACTGAACAACTATTTCGATGCAGTATTGGTCCATTCGGATCCGTCTTTGCTAACAATCGATGCAACGTTTTCCAGTATCGATCAAATTGCTATTCCTGTTGTTTATACCGGTTTTGTGACCCCCAAACCATCACCAAATGCACGGAAGACGCTTCGCAGTCAGCTTCAAATCAAAGAAGACGAAAAATTTATTGTGGCCAGTCTTGGTGGCGGCAAAGTCGGCAAATCTTTGCTGGAAGCCGCGTTGAAAGCATTTCCGATGTTAGACACCTCAAACCGCTGCCGCCTTGCGGTTTTTGCAGGACCCTTCATGGAGAACAAAGACTTTGATCGCTTACAAAAGCACGCAAACAAAAGGGTGCGAGTTGAACGTTTCACATCGGATTTTTTATCATATCTTGCGGCTGCAGATCTTTCAATAAGCATGGCCGGATACAATACGTGCATGAATATCCTGGCGGCTAAGGTGCCTGCTCTTGTTTGGCCGTTTTCACAAAACAGAGAACAGCGCCTTCGTGCAGAACGTCTATCAGAGAAAGGAACAATGAGGGTTTTGGTTAAAGATGACCTAAAACCGTCACGCCTTGCGGACGTCATGAATCAAATGTTGTCCCAACCTTCAATGCCCAAGTGGGATATCGATTTGGACGGTGCCAATAACACGGCGAAGTGGATACAAAATTGGATGAAGGTTAAATAAAACAGGCAAACTCTTTGAAGTTATGATGTACAGTTATTCTGCTTCTATATGGCATTCTATCCCTTCGAATTTGGATCGAAAAATCGAAACTTGTATCGATGAAGCGTGTAATCACCTGGGTATGAAAGGCGTTGGTTATATTTTTTTTCGGGCAGATGATGTGGCGGTCCCGAGCAGACGATTTGACAGGCTGTTACAGCTTTTTAGCTCATATCGTGTACCCCTTTCGTTGGCTGTGGTGCCTGCATGGCTTACGGGGTTTCGCTGGAAGAACCTTAAAAAGCCGGGTCAAAAATCGCCTGAACTATGGTGCTGGCATCAGCACGGCTGGCGGCATGTAAATCATGAAAAGAAAGGTAAAAAGCAGGAGTTTGGGCCCGATAGATCACACGTTCGGATTAGAAAAGACATTTTAAAGGGTAAGCACCGTCTTGAGATCTTGATGGAGGAATTATTCTATCCGGTATTTACACCTCCCTGGAACCGATGCAGTCTTGATGCACTTAACGTAATAAAAGAACTCGGGTATTATGCTGTATCCAGAGAAAAGGGAAGCTTGCTTCCTTCTCCGGATGGGCTTTTCGATTTTCAAATCCATGTGGACCTACATACCCGAAAGTCCGTAAATCCGATCGAAGATTGGAATTCTCTTTTTACAGAGATTTCCCAAGCCATATCCAGCGGTAATTGCGGTATCATGATTCATCACCAACGAATGAATGATGCGGCTTTCGGGTTTCTCGAGCTTTTTTTAAAAACGTTTGTGAAGAGAAAAAATCTTGTTCCGGTTCATTTTAAGGATATGGTGGTAATCGAGGCCTGTTGTCGATGAAGATCATTTTTTATTGTCAATATGTGTTTGGCGTAGGTCATTTATTCCGGAGCGTTGAACTGGTTCGTGCGCTTGAGGATCATGAAGTGATACTTGTTGTCGGTGGTCCGAAAGTTGAGATCGACATACCTGTTCATGTCAAACTTGTTTGTCTCCCAGCCCTTTATATGGACCATAAATTCACGACCTTGATTCCTCAAACCCGCACCAAAAGTGTCGATCAAATTAAACACGAACGCAAATCCACACTTTTTTCTTTGTTTGAGCAGTTTAAACCGGACCTTTTTATCGTTGAACTGTATCCTTTCGGCCGGACCATTTTTGGATTCGAACTGATGCCCCTTTTGCAGGCAATTCGCAGGGGAGATTTCGGCAAGGTCCATACCGCATGCAGTTTGAGAGATATTCTCGTAAAAAAACGAGATCCCATCGAATATGAACAACGTGTATTGAATATTTTAAATGAACTGTTCGATCATTTGCTGATACACTCCGATTCTGATTATTTCCCTTTGGATGAAACGTTCAGCCGGGCACAAGAAATCATTATTCCTGTATTTTATACCGGATTTGTTACCAAAAAATCAGCTCGCGAACCGATCAACACCAGAGAGATGCTGGGGCTTAATCGTAAGCAAAAGCTGATTGTTGCCAGTGCCGGCGGAGGACGGAGCGGTTACAGACTGCTTAGCAGTGTTGTAGCCGCAAGCACTTTGATCAATGATTCACTCAAGATGCACCTCGAGGTGTTTACCGGGCCGTTTATGGATTCCGATCAATATTTGAAAATTATAAAAAAAGCCGGTCCCTGGATCCATATCAAACGTTTTACCCGACACTTTATGGATTATCTTCAGTCTGCGGACTTGTCAGTGAGTATGGCAGGATACAATACATGCATGGATATATTGACGACGAAGGCCCCTGCTTTAGTTTGGCCTTATAAAGGGGACCAAGAACAGATACTTAGAGCTCAACGATTGTCCGGTCTCGGAGTTTTTGAGGTAATCAACGACGATGATCTTCATCCTGTTCGTCTGGCCTCCCATATTAGACGGGCACTGTTTAACAACACACATCCAACGATCAGCATGGATTTAAGCGGAACCGTAAACATGGCAAAATGGGTAGAACATTTAGAAAAAATTTGATATGCTTCTAAAACTCTTGTTTAAAAAGGACCATAAAGCGTGAACAACCCATCCACCTCTATACAAGGAAAAAATGGACACCATGATGTGGCCCGACAGGTTGCTCTGCCTTTTAAAAAATCGGTGGAAATCGCTTTTAAAAGCATACGGGTTCGTTTTTTCCGCTCTCTTATCACGACCATGAGTCTTGTTTTGGCGATATCTTTTCTCAGTTTTATCAATGTGAGTACGGATGTAGCCAATGGAATGCTGGCAACCCATGATTCGGCCTTTCGCCAGGCATTAATCAGATCCGGTTATGATCTTGAACCGGAAGAGAACAGTGTGGGAAACAGCCCTAAACAGCAGTGGCTTGTGATCCTCTCTCTTTTGGTCTGTGTGGTGGGAATAGTAAACGCCCAACTCATGGCGGTAACGGAGCGTTTCCGAGAAATAGGAACCATGAAATGCCTGGGGGCTTTGGATCGATTTATTCTAAGGCTTTTTCTTATTGAATCGGGCATGCAAGGTGTCGTAGGAGCGGGGATTGGTGCCCTTGCCGGGGGTTTATGTGCCTTGGCCAATGCCGTTTTACGCTTTGGCTTTAACGCGATTACCACTGTTATTTGGCAGGATGTGGCAGTTTCCATATCTACTGCCACCGGTGTTGGGTTAATGTTGAGTTTGGTGGGTGTTTTGTATCCCGCCATTTTGGCAGCCCGAATGCAGCCGGTGGAGGCAATGCGTGTAGAACATTAGAACCTGGAATTAAGATTTTAGGGTAATATAACATGGAAGATACAAGCAATATCGTTCGCGTGACCAAAGTAACCAAAACATTTCAACTTGGAAAAGCGGAAGTTCATGCCTTGAAGGGGGTGGACCTTGAAGTTGCTACAGGAAAATACATTTCGATTATGGGTCCTTCCGGATCAGGGAAAAGCACGCTTTTCAATATGATTGGTGGGTTGGACAAACCCACATCCGGCAAGGTCTTTATTGATGAAGTCGATGTCGCTCAGCTCGATGCTTACGAGTTGGCTTGGTTGAGATGTCGGAAAATAGGTTATATATTTCAGACATTTAATATTATTCAGGTTATGACCGCTTTAGAGAATGTAACCCTCCCAATGATATTTGGAGGAATGAGCAATGACGCAGCCGTCGATAAAGGGTTCCAACTTCTGGAGCTGGTCGGACTGGGAGACCGGTTTCAACACAAACCGTTCGAGCTTTCAGGGGGGCAACAACAACGGGTTGCCATTGCACGGGCCCTTGCCAACGATCCTGCCATCATCCTTGCCGATGAACCAACAGGCAATCTTGACCTGAACACCGGCGAGGAGATTATCTCTCTTTTAAAACAACTGAGCCAAGAGAGAAACGTTACCGTTATATCTGCGACACATGACATTAAAATGCTGAATGTATCCGACCAGGTGGTATGGATTCGAGATGGGCGGATTGACAAGATCGAAAATCGCGAGGAACTATCCATATCCGTGGGTCAGATTGATATTCGCGAATAAGGGAGAACTGCGTCGATACCCAAAATAACGATCGACATTCTTTACTGATATGCTGAATTTGATATTAAAACAGAAAGAGTTACAAGTGCCTAAAGTGCTCTAAAGTGAGCTAAAGTTAAGGAATTTTTGCCAATTATATTTAAATGACAGCGCGTTAGCGCTACCTTAACTTTAGGCACTTTAGGTCACTTCAAACTTTAGGCACTTGTAAAAAGGTTTAGATAACATTTCTGTTGATAAGGGTTATGTCGAGTATCTAATTTATTTATTAGCAACCAAGCACAGAATAGAATGCCAAAATTGAGCATGTTGAATTTAATAAAAAATAATATGATTCAAAAACGATGGTCGATCCTCCTTGTTCTTTTTTGGGTTATAGCTATAAGCTTGCCGACCGTTGCATATACTAAAGAAGCCTCGGGGGATAATTTCGAAGATATCATCCATACGCTTTCATCTTTTGGTGATCGGAGCACCGGCACTCCAGGCAATGTCGCCGCTGCGGAATTCATCAAAAAGCAGCTTTACCAGTTGGGATATGATCGGGTTGGATCTTTCAGTTTTTCCGTTCCCGTACGACAGCATAAAGAAAGTACCGTCTTTATTCCTGATCGCCAATTATCCTTTCCCATTTACCCTCTGCAGGCAAATGCTATTTCTTCAGGTACGATTCCGCCACAAGAAATGGAAGGTCCTCTAATATATGTGGGCTCGGGTAATTTGCATGAATTTAATGGCAAAGCAATTATGGGCGCTATTGTTATCATGGAATTATCGTCTGGAAAAAACTGGCTCAATGCAGTGAATTTGGGTGCAAAGGCTTTGATATATGTGGACAGAGGCCCGACCAATAGAGAATTTTTCAGGGACAAATTTGAGCTAACGCCTGTCGATTTTCCTCGATTTTGGCTACCCTTTTCGACAGCAAAAAAAGTGTTCGGCGAATTTGATTCCGCCCTTGACGGTGTCGTTGTATCCCGGATTCGACTGACATCAGATATCAAATGGCACAAAGCGGTATCAGACAATATTTATTGTCTGGTGTCCGGTGTGGACGAAAAACTTAATGATGAATTGATCATCGTTGAAGCATTTTATGACAGCACCGCCATGGTTTACGGAAAATCACCCGGTGCAGACGAGGCTTGCAGCGTGGCAACTCTTTTAGAGCTTGCCCGAAGTTTGAAAAAGAACCCTCCTGCCCGGTCAGTTTTAATGGTTGCTTCCAGCGGTCATGCACAAACACTGTCCGGCATGCGTGAAATAATCTGGAGTCTGAGCTCGCGATCAAAAGATATGCGCCAGAGAAAAAAATCGCTGGAATCAACAATCAAGAAAACGCGAAAAACTCTCGAAATTATCGAATCGACATCTTTTAACAGTAAAAACAATTCTGAACATGATGGAAGGTTCAAAGATGCTCTTGAAGATCAGATTAAGACCGAGATCGATAGAATTTCCAGACAACTGATGCAGCTTCGGCTGCAACAGCAATATGGTGATCAACAGAATGTCATCCAGGAACTGGCTGATCAGCGACTGTTGCTGAGACGTCTCAGTTTAAGAGCCACATTTGATGATCTGATTCCATTAGAAAGTCAAACACTGAAACAATTGATCCTGCCGGCAACCCAAGAAAAGAAAGCAGTCCTTGCTGATGCAGAAACTCAACTGAGGCATATCAAAAGTGCCGGTAAATTTCGATCGTTGGTAAAAAGCAAAGAACTTGCAACAATCATTTCACTCCATCTTTCCAGTCATGGTCAAGGATTTGGAGCGTTTAACCAGGGCTGGCTCTACCCGTTGAAGCCGACGATTAACCGCACAGAAGCCTACCGTTCCCTGGATGAAGCGATGCTCCATGCCGCGACAATGGTGGAACGATCTTTGGGTGTTCAATCCTTGTATCGAGATACACTTCGGCCGAGCCGAAAGCGCTCTTGGCAAAGCTACTTTCTTGATCGTCCCTATTTAGGAGGAGAAGTGAGTGCTCTGGCAGGTATTCCGGGTATGAGCCTGGTTACGGTCGATGACGGAAGAACCTTGTGGGGCACTCCATACGATAGCATTGATAAGATCGACTCGGTCTATGCATCCGGACAGAGCAGATTTGTTGTCAACATCATTCAACACCTGACTCAAGCGCCGGTTCTTCACAATGGGAACCCGCCAAGAAACGGATTTTCAACGATAACAGGACGGGCTAAATTTCTTCGCCACGGTGAGCTGTTTCCGGATCAACCTGCACCTGACAGTATCATTCTTGCCTATCAGGGACCGGGGCTTTTTTATACCATGGTCGATACTTTGGGTGACTTTCAACTCAAAGGTGTCGCCGATAAAAAACATGTGCTGCACAAGGTGATTATTGAAGGATACCGTTTTGACCCAAATAACGGTTCGATTTTGTGGGCCATCGATAAAAAGCGAACAGGCAAGCCGGCCTATCGGATTAAAATGCAGCGAAGAGTTATGGAAACCGATTTGGTTATGTTTGCCTGCAAGCAAAGCACAGTTTTCAATCTACTGGAACCCAGAGACTTCCGATACATGACCAAGATTCAGCTCATCGACGGACGACGTGAGTCGATACCGCTGCGGTACTGGTGGAGTAGAATCGATACCCGTTCTTCTATTATTGCTTCCTTTTATCTGGAACCTGGCACTCGTTATAAGTTGACACTGTCCGACACGGTTCTGCGTAAAAAATTGATATTGTTAAACGCTGATGAAAACCATCCAGAAGGTACCGGTTACTTGGTGGATGATTGGCCTTCCTTACATTACTCAGAATTTAAAATCGCTCGTGATATGTGGGCACTGCTTGAACCTCGAATTGCAAATCTGGAGACACATGGTATCCATAATGAAAAAATCCGTGAACTTCAACAGGAAGGAGCAAAAGCACTAAAACAGGCTGCCGGGTCTCTTGACGCAAAAGCGTATGACCAGTTTGCTGAGGCAGCTGCCAGGTCATGGGCTCTGGCCAGCCGCGTGTATGACCAAGTAGAAAGAACGCAGAAAGACGTTTTGTTTGGCGTCCTGTTTTATATCGCTCTTTTTGTGCCTTTTGCTTTCTGTATGGAGCGTTTTGTGTTTTCCTATTCAAATATACACAAAAGAATCCTCGCTTTTCTAAGCATACTGATTCTCCTCATCGCAATAATATATCATGTCCACCCGGCTTTTGAGCTCGCCTACAGCCCTACCATCGTTATCCTTGCCTTTTTTATAATGGGCCTTTCATTAATTGTGACGCTGATTATTTTTTTCCGGTTTGAAGAAGAGATGGTGTTGCTCCAACAGCGGGCAAAACATATTAAACATACGGAAATAAGCCGTTGGAAGGCTTTTGCAGCAGCATTTTTCTTGGGGGTAAGCAACCTGCGGCGGCGCCGTTTAAGAACTGTTCTCACCTGCATTACTTTGATTATACTTACTTTTACCATAATGAGCTTTACATCTGTAAAGTCCATAAGTCGTCATGCGCGCCTTGAATACAGCAGTGACGCTTCTTATCAAGGTTTCTTGTTGAAAAATGTGAACTGGGCTGACTTGCCGCAAGAGGCGCTCAACATTTTATCGCTTACCTTTGGAAGCACGGGTGTGATGGCGCCTAGAGTCTGGATGGAGGATGAAGATAGAACCCGGTCAACCCTCATACCCATAAGACACGATGAGCATATGTATGAAGCGAGAGGGTTGGTGGGGCTTTCTTTTACAGAAGCAAAGGTAACGGGACTCGATGAGATTCTTATCAGCGGAAGATGGTTTCAGGAAAATGAAAAATATTCGGTTCTTTTGCCGGAACGGATGGCGACTCATCTGAGGATTGAGCCCGGATTACCGACAACCGTATTTGTAAAATTATGGGGAATTCCTTTTGAAGTGGTGGGTGTTTTTTCTGGCAAAAAGCTTCAAGAACGATCAGACCTGGATGGAGAGCCGTTAACACCGGTTACTTTTCCCACAGAGACGTCTATTGCGATAACGGAAGTAGAAATGGAAGCTTTTGAATCGGGTGAAGACGTTAAAACTTTCCAGAGCAGATATCAACATATCCCTGGAGAACGGACCGTAATCATACCGTACCGAACGCTGTTGGCTCTTGGGGGCCATCTTAAAGGGATATCTTTTCGGCCTGATATTAAAATGGTCAACCAGACAGCGGCCCAGCAACTGGTGGAACGTTACGGTCTTTCCCTTTTTAGTGGAGAGCCGAACGGCACGTTTTTATATAACGCCAGTGATACGATAAGCTACAGCGGTGTGCCCAATATCATCATTCCCTTAATCATAGCCATTTTTATTGTCTTAAACACGATGATCGGTAGTGTTTACGAAAGGAAGCGAGAGATCGGGATATACACATCCGTGGGATTGGCACCTTCCCATGTATCATTCCTTTTTATTGCTGAATCAATGGCCTTTGCGGTCATAAGTGTTGTTTTAGGATATTTACTTGCACAGACAACGGCCAGCCTTTTTGGCGGATCTTCCCTGTGGGAAGGTATCACGGTCAACTATTCTTCTCTGGCAGGGGTGGGAGCCATGCTTTTGGTGATTTTTGTTGTTCTGGTCTCAGTGATATATCCATCCAGGGTTGCAGCACAAATTGCCATCCCCGATGTCCATCGGTCGTGGACGCTTCCTGAAACTAAAGAGAATAAACTTGAGCTCACCTTGCCCTTTTTGATGAAACACAAAGAACATCAAAGTATCGGCGGATTTCTTTTCACATATTTTGAGGGACACATGGACATTTCCCACGGGCTTTTTTCCACTGGAGATATAGACTTCAACTTTGTTTGCCCGGTATGCAGCCAAACAAATGTTACGCACCCTGATGACGATGATGACCCATGCTGCTGTAGTAAATCATGCCTCAAATTGAACATGAATGTCTGGTTGGCTCCTTTTGATTTCGGCATTATGCAGCATGTTGAGATATTTTTCAGCCCTTCTGGTGAAAACTCCGGCTTTCTTGAAATAAACGTCACCATAAACAGAAAAACAGGAGAAATAAATGCCTGGCGGCGACTCAACAAGGCCTTTCTTCATGATCTAAGAAAACAGCTCTTGATGTGGCGCTCATTAGACGAGTCGGCAAAAAATGACTTTGCAAAACCGATGGCTTTTGCTCAGAAAAAATATGACTG
>Ga0209271_10000548_pt1 | contig 12869 bp, 10 predicted proteins | sample tdAd002_FD_187123 | JGI IMG/M metagenome (GOLD analysis project Ga0209271, IMG submission 187123) | Marine sediment microbial communities from the Atlantic coast under amendment with organic carbon and nitrate - tdAd00.2 (SPAdes)... | ecosystem: Environmental > Aquatic > Marine > Coastal >... | reverse complement strand
ACGGAGATTTCTCTCAACTTGCTATTGATTTCAGTTCAAAAACAAAGATGGTGTTCAGCGGATTGGGTTTGGGGATTACCGGTATGTTTCTGGCAGGGGCTTTTGCCAAGAAACGGTTTTTCTGTCTGTTCTGCCCAATGAGTGCCTTGCATTATATATTTTCCCGTGCCAGCCTGCTGCGACTTACAAAAGACGGAGAAAAATGTACCCGCTGCGGCAATTGCTACCGGGTTTGTGATGTCGGTATACGTGCTATTGCCGATGACCTGGAGCATAAAAATATTGTTAAGGATGATTGCATGATGTGTTTGAAATGCGTCTCTGCCTGTCCTGAGGATGGTTGCCTCAAGGCATCATTTTTGGGTATGCCGGTATATGAGTCAACGGCGGAAGGTTTTTTTAGAAGGAGACTGAAAGAAGATGATTGAGAGCGAACGGCAGGCCCGTGTCAGGAAAAGCACCTCTCTGCACCTGGCCATGGAAGCTGCTGAAACACTGCGCCAGATAACTGAGTTTCCGGACAACCCTGAATCAATGGCATATTTTTATGACCTCTATCAGTCGCGGTTTAAAGATGGAATGATCTTGCCGCAAAACGGCAAGAAACTGGTTGGGACCATGTGTCTCCAGGTTCCCGATGAGTTGATTGTGGCCGCTGGAGCTGTACCGGTAAGATTATGCAGCGGCGCTTATGCATTTGACCAGGCCGGCGGGGATTTCATGCCGGCAAAATCCTGTCCCCTTGTCCGTGCTACCATGGGAATGCTGCAGGTGAATAATGATACGATGAAAGATAATCTTTCAACTATTGTTATTCCAACAACATGCGATCAGAAAAGATCCTCGGTAGAGATGCTCAGGAACATGGATTATCCCGTGACAGTTCTTGAGATGCCAGCTTCCAAAGAAAGTGACGAGGCCCGAACATACTGGCAGGAATCTGTGAAGCAGTTTGCCCTTAGCATCCAGAAAACATGCGGCAGGAAAATTACTGCCAAAGCTCTCAATGCTGCAGTCCGTACTAAATTAGAGGCAGGGAAGCTCTTCAGAAGCCTGCAACAGCTGCGTACCGAATCCCACCCGGTCATCCTCGGGAAGGATATATGGCTTGTGTCAAACAGTTATTTTTTTGATGATCCGGACCAATGGTGCAAGGCAGTGGGTAAACTGATCGCGGAACTTGACAGCAGAAAATCTGCAGGATTTTCCGCCATAAACCGTAAGGCTCCGAGGCTGCTCTTTACAGGGTCGCCACCGATTTTTCCTAACCTCAAGCTCCCTATACTTGTGGAACAGGCCGGGGGTTTAGTCGTGGCAGATGAGACCTGTTCATCTGAGCGGTTACTCCATGATGCCGTTGTCTTTGATGAGAAAAATCTCAATGATATGGTGCCTGCCATTGCAGACCGCTACCTGAAGCCGTGCACCTGTCCATGCCTTACACCGAATACGGATCGGGCCAAGAAAATACTGGAGATGGTCAAATCAAGCAGGGTCGAGGGTGTGGTCTACCAGGCATTTTCCGGCTGCATGCCCTATGAAATGGAGCAGAGGGCAATCGGTGATATGTTGAGCAGGGAAGGGATCCCCATGCTCTTTGTTGAGACTGACTACAGCCCTGAGGACCAGGGGCAGCTCTCCACCCGGGTTGAGGCATTTATTGAATCCATTAAGGTAAGAAGAAGAAAAACCCAATGAACTATTTTGCCGGCATCGATATCGGTTCCACAACCATTAAAATTGCCCTGTGCGATGAAGATGGAAACCTTGCTGCGCATGTAACAGTCCCAACCGGCAGCCATTTTCACCAGAACGCCAAGGCAGCCTTTACAGGCTTGTTGGCACGGGAAAGTATCCAACAGGAAGAGGTGAGCTATGTCATGGCCACCGGATACGGCAGAAAACTGTACAGAGAGGCTGATGAAATAATAAGCGAGATCACAGCCAACTGTATAGGAGCAACGAAAATAGGCCGGGAAAATGGTGAGATCAGAACGATCATCAATATAGGCGGCCAGGATTTGAAAGTGATTTCGCTTGATACAGACGGGCATGTAAAAAACTTTGTCATGAATGATAAGTGTGCTGCCGGTACAGGACGTTTTCTTGAAATGACCGCCCGGAATATGGAAATGGATGTAATGGAATTGGGAGACTGCCATCTTTCTGCCACAGGCCCGCCAATTACCATAAATTCAACCTGCACCGTATTTGCCGAGTCCGAGATTATAAGCCTGCTGGCAAATGGCCATGGACAGCCGGAAATTATCGCCGGTATTCACTATTCAATCGCCAGGCGGGTGGCGCGGCTGGCCAAGCGCATCGGCGTGGAAGAAACGGTTTTTTTTGATGGCGGGCCGGCTCTTAACAGGGGATTAGTTGAGGCACTTGAGAACGAGCTTATGCAGCCTCTGTTTATTCCCGAGCTGCCGCAGGTAACAACTGCATACGGAGCAGCTCTTCTGGCCAGGGAAAGTGTTTTGTGTGTTGAGGGTAATAGATATGCCTGATATCGCCGGTATTTTTACACTCAGTGTTGTCTATGGGTTTACGGTCTGCAGTCTTTCCTGCCTGCCGGCGCTCAGTGTTTACCTGATGGGAACCGGTCAGACCTTTAAGGATGGCCTGGTTGGTGGTTTTTATTTTGTTGCAGGGAAAATGCTTGTCTATGGAACATGGGGCGGCCTGGCCGGTGGTTTTGGCATGTTGTTTGGGGTGCCAACCATCCAGAACAGATGGATGGGGCTTTTTGTTATTGTGACAGCCCTGGCAATACCTCTGGCAGCACGGACAAAAACAGCATGCAACTGTCGCAGCTCGCGGCAGCGGGGCAGGAGGCTGCCTCTGCTGCTGTTGGGAGCATCAACAAGCCTGGTTCCATGTCCGCCGTTGGTAGCAATCCTGCTGCTTGCTGCGCATAAAGGATCAGTGCTGACAGGTATAAGTTACGGACTTGTTTTCGGATCGGGCCTCATTGTCTCCCCCCTGATGGCTGCCGGCGGCAGCATGGCATTGATCTCAGGCATTATAAAGCAAAAGGTATCCTGGATCGGACCGTATCTCCAGGGGAGTGCCATGGTAATTTTACTTTTTATGGGGATGAGGATTTTTTTAGAGGTTTAATCGATGGAATATATAAAATATGTAATTGATTACGGCATAATAGGTCTTCTCATATTTATGAGTCTGGCGGCATTTGGAATTGCTATTGAGCGCTACCTGTTTTTCAGGACTTTGAAGTTCTTTGATTATACTGACCGTAAGAGCCTGGAACTTGCCCTTACCGAAAGGCTGCACCTGATAGCAAGTATTGGCAGCAACGCCCCATATATAGGGCTGCTGGGTACGGTTCTTGGCATTATGTTCACTTTTTACAGTATGGGACGCAACGGTTTCATGGATACCGGCAAGATCATGATCGGTCTTGCTATGGCCTTAAAGGTAACTGCAGTGGGACTCCTGGTTGCCATTCCGGCGGTGTTCATTTACAACCTGCTGCTTCGCAAGGCGAAGGTTCTTCTCATGCAATGGGATATTGAAGATGGACGAGAAGGGATTTGAAAGCATAAATGTTATTCCGCTGGTTGATGTGATGCTGGTGCTGCTGACCATAGTCCTGACCACTTCGACTTTCATCGCCATGGGGGCTATTCCGGTTCAGCTGCCTAAAGCAGAAAGCGGCGAGACTATCAAGTCTATTGCAACAACAATTGTTATCGATCGGCAGGGCGTGATTTTTCTTGATGATAATCCCCTGATGCCCGAGAGTTTACGCCAGGCCCTTGTTCCTCTGGACCGTGATCATCCTATCCTGATCAGGGCTGACCGTTTTATCCAGTTGCAAAGTTTTGTTGAAGTCCTGGATATCGTCAAGGGGCTGGAGTTTAAAAAGGTAAGTTTGCAGACGGAGGAAAATCCATGAACAGAGATGTCTGTGGTTTCAGCCTTTCATTTTTCATGCATGCATCCATATTGGGTATCTGTCTGTATATGATACCGGCGCTTGATTTGCAGCCTAAACCGCTGGTTATAGATTTCTCCCTCATATCAGGAATCAGCTCCCAGGATATTGTCGCAGCGCTTCCCAAGCAGGAAAAACCCTTAAAGCCGCCTCCGGTAATGCAGGCACCTCCCAAGCCCAGGCAACTGGTCCTGCCAAAGCCGGTGATAGCGAAAAAGGTGCTTAGCAGGCCGGCAGAAAAGATATTGCCCAAAAAGGAAGAAAAAGTTGCCAATGAAGAGCCTCTTCCAGAGGTAGTAGAAATGGCCAAACCTCCTGAGATTTTTGCTCCAGTCCCTGTTGTCCAATCCCAGGTGACAACACGATTAAATTCTCCCATACAGACGAACAGTTCTCCAGGCGCCGCCTCACCACCCAGTCTCTCCAGTCAGGAGATGAAGCAACATTATTTTAAGGCGCATTTTGTTTATATCAAGAAGATCATAGAAAAGAATATCAGTTATCCGCCCATGGCTCGCAGGATGGGTTGGCAGGGAAAAGTCATGGTGAGTTTTATAGTCTGCAGAGACGGGAAGGTCGAGAATCTGCAGGTTGTTGAAAGCTCAGGTCATGCACAGTTGGACAGGAATGCCCTGGAAACTGTAAAGCAGGTAGGCACCTTTCCAAGTCCTCCGGTGCGGGTGAAGCTGGTTCTTCCCGTGACGTATAAAATCAGCTAGTTTTTATCTGCTTCAGTGGAAATTGTCTGCTTTAATACATCAGCCAGGTCGCTGATCCTGTATGGTTTAATAATGATGCCGTTGAAGCCGTATTTTTTGTAATCCGCCATTATCGGATCGTTGGAGTAACCGCTGCTGACAATCGCATTGACATCAGGATACATTTCATTCAGATGCTTAATGGTTTCTCTGCCTCCCATACCTCCCGGTATGGTTAAGTCCAAAATGACTGCTGCATAAGGTGAACCACTTTCATGAGCATCCTTGAACATTTGTATTGCTTCTTTGCCGTCAACTGCCACTTCCGTTTCATAGCCGAGATAGGCAATTATCTCTTTCGCCGCTCTGCGCACCTGTTCCTCATCATCCATTATGAGAATTTTCCCCTCGCCTGACAGGGGAGTTTCCGGCAGCACTTTTTCTTCTTCGGTTCTGGCAATAACCTTTGCAGCAGGAAGATAAACAGTGAATGTGGTTCCTGCTCCGTCCTTTGAATCAACGCCAATATAGCCGTTATGTTTATTGATGATCGAATAGCTTGATGCAAGTCCGAGTCCGCTTCCTTTTTCTTTGGTTGAGAAATAAGGGTCAAAAATTTTATTTATATTTTCCGGTGCAATTCCAATCCCCTTATCCTGGATGACAATTTTAACATAATTCCCATTTTTCAAAGGCAGGTTGTCACTTTCATCAACAGTGCTGTTTCCGGCATTTATTGTGATCGCCCCGCCCTCAGGCATGGCCTGGTCTGCGTTTATTATCATGTCCTTAACAACCTGGCTTATTTGCCGGTCGTCGATGTCACAGGGAAGTAAATCATCCTGAATGGTAAGATCACATTTAATACTGGAACCTCTCAGAGCAAAGCTTGCTGAATCCTTAAGCAATTGCTTGATTGAAATAGTTCGCTTGATCGGGATGCCTCCCTTTGAAAAGGTAATAAGTTGCTGGGTCAGAGCAGTTGCACGCAAACAGGCTTTTTCTACTTCCGTAAGTCTGATTTGCACTTTACTTTCAGGATCAGTGTGCATTTTCGCCAGGGAGATATTTCCGATAATCGCTGTCAGGATATTGTTGAAATCATGGGCAATCCCACCTGCCAGGACGCCGATCGATTCAATTTTCCTGGCATTTTGAAGTTCCTCTTCAATGCGTTTTTCATCGGTTACATCACGAAAGACAATTACAACACCCATGACTTCACTGAACCGATTAAAAATTGGTGCTGCACTGTCTTCAATGAGATATTGATTGCCGTCCTTTCCCTTGAGGATATAACTGCCGGGGAGTTCTATGCCCTGCTTGGTCTTAATAACTTTTTTCACCAGATCTATATGATTTGTCTGGTTGCTTTCATCCACAACATGAAAAACTTCTTCAAGCAATTTGCCGGCTGCATTTTCCTGGCGCCAACCTGTGAGGGTCTGGGCTATTTTATTAAGCATAACAATGGTGCCATCGGTGGTTGTTGAGATGACTCCATCACCAATACTGTTCAGGGTTACAGCCAGCCGCTCCTTTTCCGTAAAGAGCTCTCTTTCGTATTCCTTAATTTTTGAAATATCCTGAAAATTTTCAATGATGCCTATGAGTTCACCTTCTGCATCACGATACGGTCTAGCAGTTACTATGTAAATATTCTTTGTTCCGTCATTGACCACTTTTGCTACCTGACTTGAGACGAGTTCTTTGCCGGAACGGATCTGTTTCATAGGACATTCATCGGTGTCGCAAAGGGAGCCTGGACGGGTCTCGTAGCATTTATAGGCCATATTATTTTTTGGTTGATGGCCAAAAGAGTCGTAATAGGATTCATTTGCCATGATAATCTCATAGTCCAGATTTGTTATGCACATGGGGTTGGAACTGTTGAGAACATTTTCAAGGGCAATTTTTGATTGCCTAAGCTCATTTGCCGTACGTGTACGTTCCTGAATCTCTTCCTGCAGTAATATATTGGATTTTTTGCGTTCCTTAATTTCAGTTTCCAGGGAGCCGTGATACTCCTGTATTTGTCGGGCAAGGGAGTTAAAGCTTTTAGCAAGAGCGCTGATTTCGTCATTACCATGCATATCCAAAGTCTGGATCTCTCTGAAGTCTTTAGTAGATGCAGTTTTTTCAAAATGGCCGGCAATGTGTGATAGACGGGAAGTAACGAAAAATCTTACCGCGAAAAACAAGGCGACAAGGAGAAAAAGTAAAGCAGCACCCATGAGGGTGAGATTACCTTGCAACTCTTCAAGCAGATGTTCCTGGATGGTGCTGATGGGGATTGCGACAGTATCCATGGCGATAACTTCACCAACCGGTCTGTAGAATCCAGCTGTATCTCCATACCGGTCAATCATGGACTTGGGTGAATCCGCAGGATCTCCGTGGCAGAGCAGGCAGGATTCCTCCATGCGTCTTGCATTGAACTTGGCATAATAGGTTTTGCCATTCATGGATATATTGCCCTCCCAGAGTTTCCTGGTCGGATTTTCGTTGAAGAATTTTATGATTTCCAGCTCTTCAGGGCTGGCCTGGTTTGCCGGGTTACGGGGATTGTCAGATGAGAATTTGAGGATAATTCCAGGAAATTTCTTCTTGGTTTCGTCGAAAATGGATCGGGCCACAAATGATGTTGACATCGTCTCAGGGATGAATTCATCTTCGTTGACAAATTCATACATGATCGGCCTTATTTTATTTTTGACATAACTGCGGATAGCCAGATCAAATTGCAGGGCCAGATCAGCCTGCTGGTTAACAACCTGGTATACATGTTCGTTGGAAATTACATAGGCTCTGTAGAAAAGAAATGCAGAGAAGAGCGTGACAAAGAAAGCGACAATGATAAACAGTTTCAAGCCAATGCTTTTCATGCCGCTCCTTTATCTGTACGTACTTATTGGGAAGTTGAATAGCAAGATGAATTCTACTAAACAATAAAGCGTATATATTATATCATATAGACGTAAAATTACATGTGATCAATAGTATTTGTTTTTTCTCTGCCTGTATTGCAAATCATCTTGCCCCTGAAATTTATCATCAATGAACTTGCCCGAATATTGAGTGCCTTGGGAATCTGTATAGAGCCCCCGGCCGTTTCTTCGCCCATCTTTAAACCCGCCTGTATATCTGGAGCCATCAGCATAGATAAACCTTCCCTGGCCATAAATATTCCCGTTTTTGAATTCTCCTGAATATCGTTCACCATTTGCGAAGGTGTATTTGCCCTGGCCGTGATATTGCCCATCTTTGAATTTACCTGAGTATTTTGAGCCGTCAGAATGGGTGAAGACCCCATGCCCGTCCTTGTTGCCGTCTTTGAATTCTCCAGTATATACAGAGCCATCGGCATAGATAAAGGTTCCCTGGCCGTGGATACTGTTTTCATGATATTGTCCGGTATATGTGGCGCCATTTGTAAAGGTGAAGGTGCCTCTGCCATGGTATTGCCCTTCTTTGAATTCTCCCTCGTATTCGGATTCGTTAGCATATGAAAAGATCCCCTGACCATGGTATCTGCCATTTTCATACTCGCCTTTATAGATCGAACCGTTTGCAAAGGTGAAGGTGCCCCTGCCATGGTATGCGCCGTCTTTGAATTCACCTTCGAATCTGGAACCATTAAGAAAGACCGTAATTCCGGCCCCGTTTTCGCAGTCGCCTTTTATACAGCCGGTCTCTTCCGTAAAGGATGTATTGGCAAAGAATAGAATTGACAGCATGAGAAGGATAATCAGTTTTTTCTGCATGAAAACCTCCTGTCCGGCTTATTCAAATTGATCATCTTTAATGATGAAACGTATAATCAAGTATCTGAAAATTTATTCTAACCTATAAATTACATACCTGCACAAGCCATTAAAGAGAGGTGCAGTGTTTTAAGGAAAGACGGGGGAATTATAGCATAGAGTGTCTAATATTTTTGTAAAAGCCGTTTAGCGAATTTTTTTATGATCATCTTGCCATGTAACCTGTTGTAATAATAATCTAACCTGGTTGTTTTAAAAGTCCTGTCTTGTCTACAATGTGGCTCTGGGAGAGGAGCTGCGGCAAAAAAATGAATAGAAATTCATTTTTTTGCTTGACACTCAAAAGACCTTCCGTAATATTACTTTTGTAATAGTGAAATATTTCCAGGAGACGAAAAAATGTTACGGGTGATACTCAAGAATCCAATATAAGACCTTCATCGGCCTGGTCAGCCGTTGGAGGTGCTGCTCCCCTACTAAGCATGATCAAAAATGTTAAGCTGTAAGTTTAAATTGAAAATTGGGATAATTTTTCAGAGGTTTGGAGGCGTTGCAACAATGAAATATCAAGAACAATTACAGGAACTCGGTAATATTTATGTCCGTTCACAAAAAGGGAACAATGAAGAATCTTTTGACAGGTTGCTGATGGAACTGCGCAAATTGTCAAACAACTGGCATAATCTGAAAAAAAACAATGAACTTTCTTTTCCTGAATATACCCAGCTTATCGAAAAGAAATATCATCTGTCAGAGTCAATTCAGTTACGCAGGTGCAACTAGATAGACTGGTCTCTGTTTCTGCAGATTTTCTTTAACATTATCATACTGAGGTTGTTTGACGCTGACTGGTGAAAGTGTGTTGCCCGGGAACCATAGGGACACACTGGATTGCAATATGGATTGTTGTACCTTTTATTTTGCTAATACTTCCCGAATTTTTTTGGTCAAGAGACTGGGGATAAGCGGTTTGTTTATAAACTCGATATTCTTGTCCAGGATTCCCTGGTGCACAATCACATTGTCTGTATACCCGGACATATAAAGGACTTTAAATTCTTTCTGTTCTGCCGACAATGCTTCCACCAGCTTTTTCCCTGTCATTTTCGGCATAATTACATCGGTTAAAAGCAGGTCAATTTTACATTCACTTTGCCGGAAAAGTTCCAGGGCCTCCTCACCATCGGCTGCTTCAATAATTTTATAACCAAGTGGTTCCAGGGTATCACGAATCAGTTTGCGTATGGAGATTTCATCGTCGGCAACCAGAATGGTTTCAACTCCTTTTTCCATGGCCGGAAAGACTTTTTGAATCTTATCTTCTGCAGCTGATTCTATTCTAGGGAAATATATTTTAAAGGTCGTTCCGCTTCCCAGTTCACTGTAAACATAAATGTGGCCCTTGTGTTGTTTGACTATGCCGTAGACGGTGGAGAGCCCCAATCCTGTTCCAGTGCCTTTTTCTTTGGTTGTATAGAAGGGGTCGAATATTTTTTCCATAACCTCTGGAGGCATGCCCATACCATTATCAGTGACATAGAGAGCTACATATGTTCCGGGCACTACTTCGGCATGGATATTACAATACTCTTCATCCAGAGCAAACTCCTGCGTTTCAATAGTGATAGAACCTCCATCAGGCATGGCATCCCTTGCGTTGATGGCCAGGTTCATGATGATCTGTTCAATCTGTCCCGGGTCTGCCGTCAGATTGCCGGCAGATGGGTCTAAATGCATCCTGATTTCGATATTTTCCCCAATCATCCTGGCAAGCATCTTTGTCAGGTTTTCTAAGAGGTTGTTGAGGTTTATCACCTGCATTTCCAATATCTGTTTACGGCTGAAAGCAAGTAATTGCCGGGTTAGGGTCGAGGCTTTTACGCCTGCTTCGTAAATTGCTTCAATCTTTTCTCTCTGGGGGTCATCTGCTGCCAACTTCATCAACCCCAGCTCTCCATAACCAAGAATTGTGGTGAGGAGGTTATTAAAATCATGAGCAACACCACTGGCAAGGCTGCCGATAGCTTCCAGTTTCTGGGCCTGCCTCAGTTGGTCCTCCAGATTCTTTTTTTCCGTAATATCAATATTGTATTCAATGATCTGGGCAACTTCGCCCTTGTCGTTGAAAATCGGATAACCGTATACCTCGAATATGCGTTGAGCGTCGTTTTCGTGGTCACAATGTATGTGTTGCATCATCACCGGTCTTCCGGTCTTTTTAATCTCTTCAATGGTACATGGATGTTCCGGGCCGCCGCAGGGGGTGTCGGACTTGTGGGTCAGCATATGGCATTTACTGTCGCTTGAAAGCATGCCGAAATTTGCGGCAGAATTTGCCATTTTTACCGTATAGTCATTAACATCTATTACATAGAGAGGGTGGCTTAACGACTCGATAACATTTTCCACAAAATTAATCTGACCTTCCAGGTTCTCAATAGTTTTGTGCAGCCGCCCTGTCATGGAGTTGAAGGCATTGGACAGTTCCAGGAATTCCTTTATTTTATGCAGTTCAGCCTTTTTTGAATAGTCGCCCCTGGAAATATCCCTTGCAGTTGTAGCAAGGGATTCCAGTGGCCGGACTATCTGTCGCACCAGTACAAATACGAGGGCTATGGATGCTGCCAGTGTGAACAATAAAATAGTCCCCAGTATGTAAAAAGAATTGTAAATATGCTGCAGCGCTTCGGATGTCGGAACTTCTGTGACGAAAAAAAGCGGCAGGTTGCCAAAGGTGATTTCTTGGGCAACGACTATGGATTTCTTGCCGTTCAGCCCCTGCATGATTTTTGTAACTTTGGGGATATTGAAACTGGTATTTTTTAAAACAATAGAGTGGTTTGGATGAACAATCACCCTGCCATTCGCGTTTGTCAAAAATGCTTTGCCATTCTTACCGATCTTTAAAGCGGTAATCTGATGCCATACGAACTTCAACTTCATTTCTGCAACGAGAACCTCTACGGGTTCCTGGGTCCTCAAATTCAAGATCGGCACGCTCATATTCAGTACGGGTTCGCCGGTACGTTCACTGAAGAAGATATGACTGTAAAAAATGTCTCCGGTAGATACAGATTTTGTAAATTGTTCCGATTGCGCCCAGTCGGCAATATCGTTATTCCTGACCAGATGGGTCCTCGAAACCCGCTGGGATTCCCTGCCGTTGGCATCCAGCAGAATGAGATTGTCGAATACATATCCGTGTTCTTTATCCTTGGCTATGGAAAGGAATTTTGATAGTTCATGCCGTTTTTCTTCCTGGGACATGTCCGGGAAATAATGCATCTTTAACAGTGTCAGGATCTTATTTTCCTGTTCATGCAGGACGAGAAAAATATTTTCCGAGGCAAGTATGGTCTTTCTTTTCTGGGACTCCTTTATCTGTTCTATATCGACAACATAGTCCTGCCAGATCAGGACTCCACCCAACAGTAAGAGCGGGATGACGGCCAGACTTATAACGAAGGTAATGAGCCTGCTGCGGATGCTGTCAATCATTGCGTGGAGTTCCCTTTGTAAGGAATTATGTCATCAGCATAAACGAGAATATCGTTAGGTATTGTAAAGCCGGCCTTATAGGCTATTTCCATGTTAATACCCATGTAGAACTCAGCCATCTCTACCGGGATTTCTCCTGCCTGTGTGCCTTGGAGGATCAGGTTGGCCATGCGGCTTGCCTGTTTGCCTACTTCTTTGGCAAACACACCGTAGGTAATCATACCTCCCTTAGCGTAGGTAGAGGTTCCTCCGCCGACCGGCAACCCATATTTAATAGCTTCATTGGCAATTTTCTCAGTATTGGTTGAAACAAAAAGCGAATGGAGCAGAAATACAGCATCAATATTTTTCGCATTATCCTCAAAAGCTTTTTTAATATCTGTCGGACTTGAGAGTTCATGCACAAAAAGAGTTACCCCCTTTATATCGGCTGCTTTCTGCAGATCGGATAGACTCAGTTTTGTTGCTGGTGAGTCAAATTTAACCGGGACAAAGATATTTTTAATTTCAAGGGATAATTCAAGCAGCCAGTCAAGAGCTTTTGAAACACTGCCGCGGATTTGAATTCCGGTTATATCTTCGCCTGGATTTGAAAGGCTTTTAATGATGCCTCCCTTCACCGGATCATACAAGGCAAAAACCACAGGTATACCTTTAGCCTTTACTGCTGAGTAGGCTTTCTTTGTGGCCGGAGTAGTGACAGTGAAGATCAGATCAACATTACTTGCAATCATTTCCTCTAGGGCCTTATCCAGATCAGCTGAATTCAGGGCCTGTATGTACCTGATATTTTTCTCCTCAACAAAACCATGGGATGTAAGCCCCTCAATAAAACCTTTGTTTATGTCATGGGTGCCTTTATTGGGATTAATGATACCTACCAGATAACCCTCCGAAGCCTGATCAACTTTACTACAGGCCTGCAGGCTAATTAACAGGCAGGAAATC
>Ga0209271_10000545_pt1 | contig 12892 bp, 9 predicted proteins | sample tdAd002_FD_187123 | JGI IMG/M metagenome (GOLD analysis project Ga0209271, IMG submission 187123) | Marine sediment microbial communities from the Atlantic coast under amendment with organic carbon and nitrate - tdAd00.2 (SPAdes)... | ecosystem: Environmental > Aquatic > Marine > Coastal >... | reverse complement strand
CAATTCCTTCTTTATCCACCAGCCGGATGGTCTCGGACCCGATGACGGCAATGTCGACTTTCCCTTTTAAAAAATCGATATCCGCCCGCTCTTTGACCCCGAAACCGAGGGCCAAGGGAAGGTCGGTCGCGCTTCGGCATCGCACAAGATAATCTTCCAGTTGTCTGGAAAAATCCGTATCCACACCGGTGACCCCTTTTCTGGCCACACAATAGATAAACCCCCTTCCAAAGTCGCCAAGGTAATTCATGCGTTCATCGGATGTTGTGGGAGAAAATATAAAGACCGGAGAAAGACGGTATTTATCCATGGCCTCAAGGTAGTCCTTCCCTTCTTCAGGGGGAAGATCCGGAACAATAGCCCCCTGAAGACCGTTTTCGGCCATTGTGTCGACAAATCTCTCAATGCCGTATTTAAAAAGAATATTGTAGTAACTCATGAATAGAAAGGGAATCTCGAAGGTTTCAGCAACCGTTTTGGCAAAATCGATGCATTTTTTAACGGTTGCACCCTTGGCCAGCGCTTTTTGATTGGCATGCAGAATCACAGAACCATCTGCAATCGGTTCTGAAAAAGGGATCTGCAGCTCCATCAGGTCAACACCGGCGCTGACCATGGACTCAATGATCTTGAAAGCATCCTCGAATGTTGGATATCCAAGAACGATGTGGGTCATTAACAAGATCTCTTTCTGCTTCAGCCTGTTATTCAGATACGATTCAAGCATGATAGCCCTCCGCTTTCTCTTTGATAAATGCCTGCCACTTGGGATCGGCAAATGCATCGGCGATGGTAAAGATGTCTTTGTCTCCCCTCCCGGACTGGTTTATGAGAATAATATCCCTCGGGGTCATGGCCGGAGCCTCTTTGAACGCCTGTGCAAACGCGTGGGCGGATTCCAGGGCGGGGATCAATCCCTCTTTTTGAATGGTCAGGGACAGGGCATCCACAACCTCCTGATCGGTTGCGGCTTCAAATCGAATTCGGCCGGTTTCTGCATATTGGGCCAGAATCGGTGAAACCCCGACATAATCCAGCCCGGCTGCGACACTATGGGTCTCTCGCATCTGTCCGTCATTATCCTGGAGAAAATATGTCTTATACCCCTGGGCGACGCCGATGCTTGAATCTTTGGAAGAAAGTCGGCAAGCGTGCCGGCCGGTCTCCAATCCTTCTCCACCGGCCTCGACGCCCACTAGGTCAACCGGATCATCCAGAAAAGCATTAAAGGTCCCCAATGCATTGGACCCTCCGCCAACACAGGCATAAACTCGGGCAGGAAGACCACCTGCTTGCTCAAGAATCTGCTTCCGGGCCTCTTGTCCGATAATCGATTGGAAATAAGAGACCATTTCCGGGAAAGGATGGGGGCCGCACGCCGTTCCCAGTACATAATGTGTCGTATCCATGTGTGTCACCCAGTCCCGAAAAGATTCATTGATTGCATCTTTTAAAATTCGGGTTCCTTCGGTTACGGTGATGACTTCAGCACCCAATCGCTCCATCCAGAATACATTGGGACGCTGCCGCTGAACATCCACCTCTCCCATGTAGATGGTACATTTGAATCCAAACCGTGCGGCCATGGTGGCGGTGGCCACGCCGTGCTGTCCGGCACCGGTCTCTGCTATGACCCGCGTCTTTCCCATCCGTTTCACCAAAAGGCCCTGCCCGATAACGTTATTGGCCTTGTGGGCGCCGGTATGGTTAAGATCTTCTCTTTTAACATAAATGCGCGCGCCGCCGAAATGCCGCGTCAGATTCTGGGCAAACGTAATCGGCGTCGGGCGGCAGGAATAGGTGGACATTATCTCCACATACTCCTCCCAGAACCCGGGGTCGTTTTTTGCGGTTTGAAATATCTCCACAAGTTCGTCGAATGTGGCGACAAGAATCTCGGGAAGATAGGCTCCCCCGAATTTTTTATAATACCCTCTATCTTTCATCATCGATTCCTCCCAAAGTCTGTGAAAAAACGAACTGATCTGTTCGGCAATAAAGTTCTGAATAAATGGCGTTTTTTGTCTGATCAAAGTGCAAAAACCGCTTAACCATAAGAATCGGCGTGTCTGCTGCAACCTCCAAATTTTGTGCTTTTTTCCCGTTTAAGTAGCCGATTCTGAAGTTCTGTACACCCCCTATGGGTTGCATGTAATATTGCTCATCCACAATTTGTGCCAAAGATCTGTGGGACAAGTCCATCTTGTCAATCCCTGTAAAAATTGTGTCATGCAGATATATATCCTCGATAAGGACCGGTATTTTTTCAACCATGCTCAGCCTGGAAAAAAAATAGGCTTTCTCATTGGAAAAAGGATTTTCCGGATCATGCCCGATGGATTTCAGCCGGATCTTTTTCAGGATATGGGTGGTCATCGACATCCCTTTTTTATGAAACGCCGAAGTCGTTCCGGCCAGGGAAAAAAGATCGAGCTCTTTCTGCTGTTCACATACAAAGGTTCCTGAGCCCCGCTTTCGAACCAGCAGACGTTTTCGAACCAAAAGATCCGTGGCCTGACGGGCCGTCGGCCTTCCGATACCGTATCTGGAGGCGAGGCCGTTTTCCGACGGAATCCTTGAGCCGGCTGGATATTCTCCAGATCGTATTTTGGCCAGGATGATGTCCGCCAGTTGGTGATATAAGGGAATCGGAGATTTAATGTTCAGCATGGACGAATGTTATATTTTTTTGGTAAAGTTGTCAAGACATATTTTGCCAACAAATTCGAGTTCAGCAATGACGAAAAGACTCTCCAAATTTCAATGCCATCCAGAACATTTTATTCCAATGAATTCCCATGAAAATAGCCCGCCACAAGGATGCCTTTGCGCAAAGGTTTGGGTGCGAAACTTGAACAACAACTTTCTATATTCGTTCATTTTTTTCTCATAAAGGCTTATATGGGCCTCCGGTTAATTTATTGACATATCGGCCATTTTTAGATAATTTGTGGAGGTTAATGATTTTCTATGATACTTTAGCGCATTTAATTTTTATTCTTTTGAATATTCAGGGTCGGAAACCTCACGCATGAAACCGTTGACCGCTCAAACTTTTTTACAGTCCAGAATTAAAAGATTGCTGGGAAAATCTCCCGATAATTACAGTATGGCCATCGGCGCGGTTTTAAGGAAAAGAGGCATCATTACCGAAAAACAACTCCAGGAGGCCCTCAAGGTACAAAAAGAGAAACTCTATACACTGGGCAAAGCCGTTCGCCTGGGGCAGATCATCGTTGAACTCGGTTATGCATCAGAAGAGAAATTGGTCGAGGCGGTAAACCAAGAATATGAAATTTCAGTTAAAACACTCTCTGATGACATAAAAGGGCTTGTCAAAAAAAAGCGTGAGAGCTTTGCTGAAGGTCTTCCTCCAACACGCATTCCCATCTGGTTTCAGGTTTTTGCTGCAATCATGGTGATTATCATCACCACCATTTCGGTGATGAGCTTTTTCATTCTGAACCATCAGAAGGAAAGGTTTTACAAGCAAACCGTCAAAATCGGTATGGTCAGCATCAACTACTTTACCAACAATGCGTCGATCCCCCTTCTTGAAGACAATATTTTAAGACTTAATTCATTGATAAAAGATGCAACCCATGTGGAAGGGCTTCTTTATGCGATTATTGTTGACCACAATCAAACCATAAGGGCACATACAGACATAAACAAGATAGGGAAGACCTTTGAGATGTTTTCCAAAATCGAAGATGTCAAAAGAGAAGGAGACCTTACTTACTTTAACTACTTCTCGACATCAGGCGAGCATGTTTTAAATTTGACCCGTCCCATTCTATTCAAAGAAAAAGAGTTGGGTGAAATACATGTGGGAGTTTCCATCGATTTTATCGAAAGACTCATCCATAAAGAGCGATGGGCAATAATTGTGATCACCATTTTTATTCTCTTTTTTGGAAGTGCAATTGCGCTCTGGCTTGGATTTCGATTTTCCCGACCTATTTCAAATCTTGTCTTGGCAACCCAGGAAATCGGTTCAGGGAATTACCAACACAAAATTATCCTGGCCAGAAATGACGAACTTGGAAACCTGGCCACGGCATTCAATCGGATGGGTGATGAGCTTTGGAAAAACGCTTTGATGCAGAAATCTTTTGGCAAGTATATCGGTTCTGAAGTTCTTGAAATGATAATGGCCGATCCTGAAAGCGACTGGCTTAAAGGTCATCGGAATGAGGCCACCATTGTATTTGTCGATATCAGAGGATTCTCATCCTTCTCGGAAATCAATGAACCCGAAGAAATCGTGGAGAAACTCAATGAATACTTTGAAATTGCAACACAGAGCATACAAGACCACGGCGGCTATGTGGACAAATTCATCGGTGATGCGGTTCTTGGAGTTTTTGGGGTTCCGGTTTATCACAAAGATCACGCGGAACGAGCTGTAAGGTCAGCAGCGCATATGCAAAAAGAGTTCCTGAAAAAACAGGAAAATGGGAATGTTCTCCTTCAAGCCGTTGGGATCGGGATAAATTCCGGCGTCGTCGTCTCAGGGAACATCGGTTCCCAGGATAGAATGGAATATACGGTCATCGGGGACAGTGTAAACCTCGCTGCACATCTATACAGGCTGGCCAATCCCGGTGAAATTATTATCAGTAAAAGTGTTTATTCAAAATTAAAAGAGATGGTTCACGTAGACCCGCTCCCTTCACAACATATAAAAGGCAAAACAGAACCGGTGGAGACATTTAAGCTGATTCGGATAAAGGAGACGCATCATGCCGAAATCGGCAAATAGGAAAAAAACAGTTTTATTTAAGTTTTTCCTGCTCAATTTTCTGTTTCTTGCAGCTTGTGCCGTCGGTACACCGAAGCATCGGAACGCGCCTAAAGCGTTTATCGATGACGATTTTATTCTGGTGAAGACCACCGACGAAGACACGCTTTCTTCCCTTGCCGCCGACCACTTAAACGACCCGAAAAAAGGTTGGCTGATCGCCGAATTCAATAACGTTAAAACTCTGACCTCCGGACGGACGGTGATTATTCCGTTGTCACCCCTTCACAAGGGCGGCCTTAAAACCGATGGTTTTCAGTCGGTCCCCGTACTGGTCTATCATAATTTTTCTAAAAACAGGTCGGGGAAGACGTCCGTTGCCGAAGCCGACTTTGAAGCTCAGATGAAATACCTGAAGGAAAACGGATTTCACGTCATATCACTCGATCAATTATTAGACTTTATCGATTACAAGGAACCGATACCCGAAAAATCGGTCGTCATTACAGTTGACGATGCCTGGGGCTCTATTTACGACATCGCTTTTCCCGTATTGAAAAAATTTGATTTTCCTGCCACATTTTTTATTTACACGGATTTTATCGGCGGTGGAAAAGCCATGTCCTGGGAACAAATACAAACGATTTCAGAACAAGGGTTTGATATCCAATGTCAAACCAAAACCCACCGGGACTTGACGGCCAGAAAAAAGAATGAATCGTTTGAAGAATATTTCAAGGCCCTTGAAATGGAGATCGATTATCCCAACACGTTGATGGAGAAGAAACTGAAAAAGAAATGCAAATATCTCGCATATCCTTACGGACAAACAAACGACCTCATCATTGCTATTTTAAAGAAACAGGGCTACAGGGCTGCATTCACCGTTGAGCGGGGATCGAATCCATTTTTCGTTGATAAATATCGGATCCATCGCTCAATAATACACGGTAAACATGATATTGAAAGTTTTAAAGAGAACTTGTCCGTTTTTCAGAAAAACGAATTGAAATGAAACATGCCTTAAACCTTTTCTGCCTGATCATTGTTCTGTACTTTGTTGCAGGGTGTGCCGGTCCGCTTAAAGATCTCGTAGACTATAACGACAATTATTCGAAGAAAACTTCGGACAAAGCCTCTCAAAGCAAAGCGGCCTTCTCACCTTCTTATTACATGGAAAAAGCAACGGCGTATGAAAAAAACGATGAATTACAAACTGCGCTTTTTTATTTAAAAATTGCCGGCGCATTAAGTCCTGACGACTGGGATATTGCCGATAAAATATCCGATTTAGAATCGACGGTTGTTCACAAATCCCTCGAGCATCTCCAAAAAGGGGTGAATTTTTTTAAAAATAAACAATTCAAAGAAGCCCGATATCACTTTCTAACGGCACTCAGATACGACCCCGACAATAAAGAAGCTCTCGATTATCTGCAAAACAGACTCATCCCTAAAGAATATATTCCCTATCGAGTGTCGGAAAACGATACCTTAAATTCCATATCCGAAAAATTTTACAAAAACCCGGAAAAAGCTTTTCTGATCGTCTATTTTAATGATCTCAAACCCGACACAGACCCCTTACCCGGGACCCTTCTCAAACTCCCTATCCTGGAATCAAAGTTTATCCGACCCACCCTAAACATTCCCAAGGAACTGCTAAAGGCAGAAAATTTATTTAAAAAAAGACACTACAAAGCGGTTGCAAGTATCACCGAAAGGATCTTACAGAATGATCCGACGAACCCAACTGCCGTTGATTTAAAAAATTCCGCCTACTATCAGGTGGGACTGCAGTTAAGCCGGGAAAAAAAGTATGGCGAAGCCATCGACATGTTTAAAAAAATAACACCCGAATCTGAAGTCGTTAATAAATCCATTCAAGACGTCATTGAAAAAGAATTGTCAGAAGCGGAAAATTTTTTGAAAGAAAAAAAATATACGGCGGCAATAGCCGTTGCAGAAAATATTTTGAGCCATGACAAATCGAACAAAACGGCCAGAGATATTATGAATACCGCCGTGTGTCAAAATGGAAAGAGCTTGCTCATTCGCAAAAAATATGCCGAAGCATTAAACGTGCTTAACAGCGCAGACCCTGGATATGAATGTGTCGGGAAAACCATATTTTCAGTAAAAAATGCAATGAAAAAACAGGCTGAAATTCACTACCTTCAAGGCGTCAAATATTTTCTCAACGAGGAGTTGCAAAGTGCCATAAAGGAATGGGAAACGACATTAACCCTGGATCCCGAGCATATAAAGGCTAAAAAAGACATTAAAAACGCCAAAAGCTTGTTGGAGAAATTAAAAAAAGTCAAATAATTTATTGGCCGGCAACGCGCAAAAAAGAGACCCGGATGCGACACATGACAACATTTTCATACTAATGGGAGATTCAATTTATGGGCACCGACAACATTATTTTTTTGGAAAACCTGGAATGGTTCGACAATACCGGCAAGGAACTTGTTCACCGTCTCCCCCAAAAAGGTTCTGGAGAGATCAAATACGGCGCCCAGATGACGGTCAGGGAAAGCCAGGCCGGTGTATTTTTTTATCAAGGAAAGGCCCTGGATGCATTTGGGCCGGGCCGGCATACACTCAAAACCGCCAACATTCCAATTTTGACAAAAATCCTCAGCTTGCCCTGGGGACTCACCAGCCCCCTTAGAGCAGAGGTCTATTTTGTAAATTTAAAGGTGTTTACAAACCTTAAATGGGGCACCCGTGATCCGGTGGCCTTCAAGGATTCCGAACTGGGCCTGATACGGCTCAGAGCCTTCGGTGTTTTCAACCTTCAGGTGATGCAGCCGGTTTTATTTATCAACAACCTTGTGGGCACCCAGAGTATGTACACCACCCGGGAAATTGAAGAATATCTGAATCGGGTCATTGTATCCAGATTCAACGATTACATGGGAGAGACCATCGACTCGATCCTGAACCTTCCGGCCAAGTACGAAGAACTTTCCCAAGGTATGGTCCAGCGTCTCCAAAAGGATTTCAGCCACTTTGGTCTTGGACTGACCCACCTGTACATCAATGCCATCACGCCGCCACCCGAAGTTCAACAGGCCATTGACGACCGAAGCCGAATGGGCGTTTTCCAAGATATGAACAAACTGATGCAGATGAAAGCGGCCATGGCCATGGAAAAAGCTTCGGAAGCGGACGGTGCTGCCGGTCCGGGGATGGGGATGGGTCTCGGACTGATGATGCCGGCCATGTTTTCTCAGTACTTTGCCGGCGCGCAACCTGAGCCTCGAAAATCCGATATCCGACACGACGTTTCATGCCCGGATTGCCGCCATTCGATCCCCCCGGAAGCTAAGTTCTGCCCGTTCTGCGGTCATCAGCAACTGGTTTTCAGACAATGCACAAAATGCAGCAAAAATCTTACACCCAACGCGAAGTTCTGTTCCCGCTGTGGTCATCCTGTGGAAGAAAAGCCTAAACCCAAGATTTGTTCAAAATGTGACAGCGAAAATTTAACTGAATCCACCTTCTGTAATCAGTGTGGAGAGTTGCTTTAAGGTGCCGATCAATTCCATCTTCAAAACTTCGATAATGATACGGTTTTTTAAAATAAATGCCTCGACTACGCATTGAATACCAGTGCCCTCAGTGCGGGGCGCCGGCGGTTCTGGAAGAAACAGACCGGCTTTTTGCTTGCGAATACTGCCGGGTACGATCATACCTGCTTCCTAAAGATGTTTTTCGCTATATGCTCCCCAGCTCCGCTCCGGAAAATAAGCGTCTGGTGTTCTTCCCGTACTGGCGGTTTAAAGGTATGCTTTTTTCTTGTGTGGAAAGCGGCATAAAACACAGATTTATCGATGTTAGCCATCAGGCGGTAGAGTCCCCTTATTTCCCTATCTCCGTTGGGTTGCGCAGTCAGGCCTTGAGGCTCAGTTTCGTTACACCGGAAACTCCGGGTTATTTCTTGAAGCCGACCCTGCCGTTTAAAAACATGGTGGAGAATTTTTCCCAGCGATTCAGCAGATCATTGCCAGAGCCTGTTTTTCATCAATCCCATATCGGTGAAACAATCAGCATCATCTATTCTCCTTTTTATGCAAACGACAAAATCTACGATGCGATCTTAAACAGGCCGGTTGGCGCTATGCTCCCGGCTGATTTTGATACAATGCTTCTTCCAGGAGAGCGTCCGGACTGGCGCATTCAATTTGCACCGGCCCTTTGCCCCGCCTGCGGGTGGGATTTACACGGCCAACGCAACGCTTTGGTGCTGACCTGTAAAAACTGCAACTCGGCGTGGAGACCGGCCGGGAACAGACTTAAAAGTTTGAAATTTGCATTCATCCCGACAAAAAAAAATAACGTCCTTTATCTGCCTTTCTGGCGAATGAAAGCGGATATTTCCGGAATAGAACTCCATACATATGCAGATCTGGTAAAGATCGCCAATCTGCCGAAAGCGGTTCAGAAAGACTGGCATCATATTGAATTCCATTTCTGGTCTCTGGGATTTAAGGTTAGACCCCAGGTTTTTTTGCGCCTTTCGCGTAATTTAACCCTATCGCAGTATCACGACAAACTGGTCAGAAAACTCCCGGACGGCCCACTTTATCCGGTAACGTTACCGGTCGAGGAAGCCATTCAAAGCCTTATCATCAGCCTCGCCAATTTCGCAAAACCCCAGAAAGAGGTTGTGCACAACCTCCGTGATTTGGCAATTAGACCCAAAAGTTACTTGCTGGTTTACATACCGTTCATGGAGAAACATCATGAATACATCCAACCTGAACTGAATTTAACCCTAAATAAAAATCAACTTGCATTGGCCGCAAATCTTTAATGTCTATCGTCATTGACATCGCTTTTCTCATCTCAGCTCAAGTTCATAACCGGCCGCATTCAACCGGCCGGCGATTTCATCAACATGCCCCGGACCCCTCGTTTCAAGCTCCAAGTCGACCCGTATGTCATAAATCGGCAACCCCCTTATATTCCGATCATGGTAGACATGAAGAACATTTGCTTTTAGATCCGATATCAACGCCAGCAATTTTGCCAATGTGCCGGGGGTGTCGTCGAGGCGCACCCTAAAGCGCATTATCCGACCGTTTTTTAACAAACCCTGGCCGAGCATTCGACCCAACAGCGAGCTGTCCACATTGCCGCCGCTGATCAAAAGAACGACCCGACTTCCCGGGGGGACACTGACCGATCCATTCAATAGAGCGCCCAGAGAAACCGCACCCGCACCTTCCGCAAGAATCTTTTTTCTTTCAAGAAGCAACAGGATGGCCGCTGCAATATGATCTTCTTCCACCAAAACCACATCATCCACAAAGTTTCGGATGATATGGAAATTGAGTTCGCCCACCTGTTTAACGCTGATGCCGTCTGCAATGGACTGTTTAGATTCGACCCGGGCGATTTTCCCTTTTCGATACGATTCATAGGCTGAAGGGCATGCAGCAGATTGAACCCCGATGATATTTACTTGGGGCCGAATCGTCTTTGCTGCCAAGGCGACACCTGAAATGAGACCGCCTCCGCCGATGGGTACCAGAATCGAGTCCACTTCTTTTAGATCTTCCAAGATTTCCAGTGCCACGGTCCCCTGCCCTGCGATAATATCCGGATCATCGAAGGGATGGATAAAGGTCTTGTCTTCCCCTGCGATTTCCTCGGCTTTTTTAAGGCTTTCTCCTAAACTCTGGCCGGCGATGACCACCTTTCCCCCATAGCCGCGTGTGGCTTCCTGCTTGCTGATTGAAGCCCATTCTGGCATTACGATGGTCGACGGTACATGCGCTTGCTTGGCTGCCAGCGCCACCCCCTGGGCGTGATTTCCCGCAGATGCCGCCACAACGCCGCCGGAAGCGATTTTATCGTGGTGCCTCAATATACTGTGGGTGGCTCCCCTGATTTTGAACGAACCTGTTTTTTGGAGGTTTTCCAATTTTAAGTAAATTTCTCCACCGAACATTTTACTCAAAGAAGGTGAAGAAACCAATGGCGTTCTGATGACCTTCCCTTTTATCAATTTTGCGGCTTCTTGAACGCTTTCGATGGAAATCAATTTTCGATCCTTTCTTTAATTTATGAATTTCCTTGGGTAATTGAGCGATTAAGTATTTGACGAAAAACAAAGTTTATTCTATTTAGTTGGATGTATTCAATAAATATTTTTGCGCGTTAAAAGAAATTGTCGCATCCAGACAATCTTCTTTCGTACGTTTTTTCAAGGATGCAAAACATGGGTGACTGGACGCAACACATGGATATCCCCATCTGGTTTGAAAAACGTTTGCTTCAGAGTATCGATCTTTTTTATGCAAAATGGCCCCAGCAGCAGCCCCATAAAGACAGGCTGAAACAGTGCACCATCATTTCACATCGGGGAGAACATGATAATATTGATATTTTTGAGAATACATTGTCCGCCTTTGACCGTGCGAAAGACGCTGGTGTTGGGGGAATAGAGTTTGATATACGCTGGACCAAAGATTTACATCCTGTTGTCTTCCACGACACCCATCTTCAAAGGGTTTTTGGGTCCGAGGTTGAACTCAACCAGGCAACCCTGGATCAGTTAAAAACCCACTGTAGATTAATTCCTTCTCTTGAAGAAGTGATTCAAAAATACGGAAAAAAATTGCATTTGATGGTCGAAATCAAAAAAGAAGTATATCCTGATCCATTCTATCAGAACATGGTTCTAAAAGATCTTTTTCGCGGACTGTCCCCTCAAAAAGATTTTCACTTCCTTTCTCTGCATCCTGAAATGTTCCAACCCATCGACTTTGTATCGACATCGGCATTTCTTCCGAGTGCTCGTTTTAATATAAAGGCCTTAAGTCAACTGGCGCTTAATAAAGACTATGGTGGAATTGCCGGCCATTATCTTATTCTAACAAATGGAATTTCAAGAAAACATCATATGAACGGACAAAGTATCGGCACCGGATATATTTGTTCTAAAAACTGTTTAATCCGTGAACTCAACAGGGGCGTAAAATGGATTTTTTCCAACAATGCGGTGGAACTTCAGGGAATCTTAAATTCACTTCTGTAATATTAGACTTCTGACAAACGGATCGCTTCTGCTTTTCCTCTTTCCTCATCGACCAAAGAAAAAAGGATCGCGCCGACAATAAAAAGAAGCGCGATGGAAGCTATCCCAGAGCGAGAAGCCAGCTGTCCGACATGTATCACCTGCTCAGGAGTGGGCGACGTCGGCATCAAAACCCAACGCACCATCAGTCCAACAGAACCCATCAGAACGGGCCCCAGAATGGCCGCAAATTTCCCCAGCATATTGTAAAACCCATAGAACTCAGCAGCCCTTTCTTTGGGTATCAGCCTTGAATAGTAAGACCGGCTCAGGGCCTGAATGCCGCCTTGAACCATACCGATGATAACGGCCAGAATGTAAAATTCCTGTTTGTTGGTCATCATTGTTCCCCACAGTGTAACGAAAAGATATATACCGATGGCTATGTAAATGGATTTACGTACGCTCCATCGTTGCCCTAACTTTCCGAAAACAATTGCAGAAGGGAACCCGACAAACTGCGTGATTAAAAGCGCAAAAATTAAATCGTTTGAATTAAATCCAAGGGACATCCCATAATCGACTGCCATCCGAATAATGGTATCTACGCCGTCAATGTAAAACCAATAAGCTGTTAAAAAAAGAACCACCGTCTTCATATGGCGGATCTTTTTAAATGTACCGGCCAACTGTCGAAAACCGTCGACGATCAATCCGACGCCTCTTAACGGAGTCGCGGATTTGGGTTCTTCAGGGATCCAGATCATGGTAAAAATGGTAAACAACCCCCACCATAACGCCACTGAAAGAAAGGCATACCTGACCGCTGTCTCCGCATCTGAAAAACCAAATTTTTCCGGCATCAGTGCCATTAGAACGTTTAACAGGAAAAGTAGTCCGCCGCCAAGGTATCCCATGGAATACCCCAACCCGGATATATAATCTATATTCTCTTTATCCGCGATACTCGGTAGAAGTGAATCGTAGAATATATTGGCACCGGAGAATCCGATAACCCCCATGACATATAAAAAAACAGCCCATACCCAATCACCTTTTTGAACCATAAACAAACCGGCGGTCATCAGTACCCCTAAGTATGCAAAAAAGATTAG
>Ga0209271_10000544_pt1 | contig 12898 bp, 10 predicted proteins | sample tdAd002_FD_187123 | JGI IMG/M metagenome (GOLD analysis project Ga0209271, IMG submission 187123) | Marine sediment microbial communities from the Atlantic coast under amendment with organic carbon and nitrate - tdAd00.2 (SPAdes)... | ecosystem: Environmental > Aquatic > Marine > Coastal >... | reverse complement strand
CTCAGCTTAATGGCTTCGAGAAACCCCTCGCTGCGCCAGAGGATCCAGTCGTTCGGCAAGAAGTAGCCGGTCTTCCCCTGTCCCATCGGCTTCATCCAGGCGCGGGCATGCATCCAGTGACGGGGTTGCATCCGTTGGGATTACAGACCCCTGGCATACACGTCGACGGGTTGCAGGACGCCTGCGCATGTGCCTTGTTCAGCGTGATGGTCGCGAGTATCGCGGGTGCCATATACGCCGTGGCCCTCAGGAAGTGGCGCCGAGCGCGATCGAGTTCGTTGGTTTCCCCCCCGTCGTTCATCGCTGCTAGATACCGCAAGTCGAACCCTCACGCGACCCGACTCGAGCTTTCAGCGCCCGAATTGCGGAGAGCTTGCGGGCTGCTCGCTCCCCCCGGCCGCAGCGCCAAATGGTTGCAATCACTGGATTTCAGCAGCTGACCGGCCCGGTCTCTCGTGTGATAGGGTCCGACCCCTCCACAGGACGGTACTCAATGGCTAAGACCGCGTTCGTGACCGGTGGCACAGGCTTCATCGGGATCAACCTCATCGAGCTTCTAATTGATGAGGGTTGGCAGGTCACCGCCCTTCACCGTGCAACCTCCAACCTGACCTACTTGAAGCGCTTTCCCGTCGCGCTGGCGGAGGGATCGATCACCGATCCGGAGTCCCTCGAGCGAGCGATCCCCGAGAGCACGGATGTCGTCTTCCACGTCGCGGGTGACACCAGCCTCTGGGCCAAGAAAGACGCACAGCAAAACGAGATCAACATCGGCGGCACCCGCAACATGGTCGAGGTGGCGCGGTCAAAGGGGGTCCGCACCTTCGTTCACACCTCCAGCAACTCCGCTTGGGGCCGCGTCAAGGGGATCATCACCGAGGACACTCCCCTCGAAGGGGCAAGCTCGTGGATCAACTATGAGAGAAGCAAGTATCTCGGCGAGATCGAAGCGCTCAAGGGCGTCGAGCGCGGCATGAAAGTGGTGGTCGTGAGTCCTGGTGACGTCGCAGGCCGCTACGACGCCAACACCTGGGGCCGGCTCTTTTTTCTGTTGCGCGACGGCGCGGTTCCCGCCGTCTCGCCCGGTAAACTCACCGTCACGCACGTCCATGACGTGGTTCGCGCCCACCTAGACGCGGCGACGAAGGGACGCAGTGGTGAGCGATATCTGTTGGCTGGCGAGGACACCCCTTTTGAAGATTTCGTCGCAGAGATTGCGCGCCTCTCGGGCGCCAAGGCCCCAAGGAAGGCGCCGGCCTGGGCGCTGAAGCTCTACGGCCGCGTGTCGGTGATGGTCGCGGCGATCACTGGGAGGGAGCCGGACTTCACGCCGGAGATCGCGAAGATCACGAGCGAGACCGACAGAACATTCCGCAGCGACAAGGCGATTCGCGAGCTCGGCTATCGAATCCAGCCCATGACGGCGGCGGTCCGAGACAACTACGACTGGTTGGTGAAGGAGGGTCTCCTATCTCAGCGGCCGAGGTCTAGTCCCGACTGACGAGACCTCAGCGAGGCTGGTCGCTATGATTGACGGCGATGAATGACACCGCTCAGCTGGACTGCCCGTACTGCTTTGAGAGCGTCGAGGTGTATATCGATCCGCAGAGCGAAGGGGAGCTGATTCGAGACTGCGACGTCTGCTGCCGGCCCTGGGCGTTGCAGGTCAGTCGCGGAGCGGACGGGGACCTATTCGTTCGCGTATCGCGAGCGCAGTAGACGAGCGAATCTCACCACCGCTTGCGTGCTAGCTGCTATGGCTGGGGCGCAACGAAACTGCTTCGGAGGATTTCAATGTACGTCTTGAATGCCTGGCCCGTCTCACCGTACTCCGCGAAGGTGCGGGCGTATCTTCGTTTCAAGGGAATTGCATTCGAAGAGCGCGCGCCGACTTCACTTCAGCTCCTGGGTCGCATCAAGAAGGCGGTCGGGTGGGCGGTCATGCCTACGGTTGAAGCCGATGGCGAGTGGCTTCAGGACAGCACCCTCATTATCGAAACCTTCGAGCAGCGTCACCCGGAGCCGAGCATCACACCACCGGGGCCCACGCAGCGGGTCGCCGATCTGCTGCTCGAGCTGCACGGCGATGAATGGCTGCCGATGGTGGCGATGCACTACCGATGGAACCGAACACAGAACAAGGCATTCGCGATCGACGAGTTCGCCCGGTACGGCTTCCCGCGAATCCCGATGATGCTCAGCCGGGTAGCGACGAAGAGGCTGGCCGAAAAGATGCAGAGCTACCGGCCCATGCTGGGCATCACTCCGGAAACGGTGCCCGGGGTCGAGGCATTCACGGAAGAGCTCATCGCGCGGCTCGATGCGCATTTCTCCGAGCATGCATTTCTGCTTGGGGGCCGACCCGGCATCGGCGACTTCGCGATGTTGGGACCCCTATGGGCTCACACCTACCGCGACCCGGGATCGACCAGCCTCTACGACGACGCACCGAACGTGAGGGCCTGGTTCGATCGCCTGGTCAATCCGAGCGGAGAGCCTGGCGAGTTCTTGCCGAACGACGAGGTTCCGGAGACGCTCGACCCGGTTTTCCAGACGCTCTTTGCAGAGCAGTTCGTGTTCGTGCGGGGGCTCATCCACAAAGTCGACGCCTATTGCGCCGAGCACCCGGAGGCGACCCGAGTTCCCCGCGCACTAGGCATGCACCCGTTTGCGGTCGGGGGGCGTGCGGGAGAGCGCAAGCTCACCACCTACACTCATTGGATGGCCCAGCGCCCTTTGCAGGCGTACCACTCGATTGAAGACAAGGCCGGGGTCGACCGTTGGCTCGGCCGTGTCGGCGGACTCGAGGCTATGCGCGACCCCATCCGCAATCCGCAGCAGCGCCGCGACTTCAAGATGAGCCTAACGCCTCTCGCCACTCGTCCTCACGAAAGCCGATGAGCGCAAACCCGTCGCCCAGCACGAGTGGGCGCTTGATCAACTTGCCGTCCGCGGCCAGCGCGCTGAGCGCTTGGTCGTGGCTCATGGTCTTGAGCTTTTCTTTGAACCCGCCGTTTCGATAGCTTTGGCCTGAGGTGTTGAAGAGCTTGTTGATGGGCAATCCGGAGAGCTTGTATGCTTTCTTGATCGCGGCCTTCGATGGCGGGCTCTCGACGATGTCCTTCATCTTGAATTCCACACCCGCAGCCTCGAGGAACTTCAGGGCCTTCCGGCAGGTGCCACACTTCGGGTACTGATAGACGAGCATACGGCGGCATAGCGCGCGAGGGCGATCTTCCCAGGCGATCTCACGCGCAAATCGATCGATCTCGTGCGAATGCGTCCTGTGCGCGAGCGTGCCGGAGCCGAGGACCGCCATCTCTTCCACCGATCTAGTGGGCCCTTCTGACCCGTTTGCAAACGTGATCGTCAACTACGACGATATCGGCTTGGACGGCGTTTCCTGCCTGCTGGTTCTGCACATCCCAGGCCTCTAGACCGGTGTCTGCTTCCGTGCGCGCTTCGTTCTTGCCCGTTCGCTCTGCTCGGACCAGGCTGGAGCCAATCAATGACCACTGAAATCAAAACCAGCGACAACCTGCACGGTGTTCGCTACGAGATACGTGGGCAGCTCGCGCAGCGTGCGCACGAGATGGAGCGTCAGGGGTACGAAATCATCTCGATGAATATCGGAAACCCGGGTCTGTTCGGCTTCCGCACGCCTGAGACCATGCGCATGGCCATGATCGAGAACCTGCCCAGCAGCGAGGCATACTGCCACCAGAAAGGCATCTTCCCGGCACGTGAAGCGGTGGTGATGCAACAGCAGGAACGCGGCATCATGAACGTGACTGCCGAGCATGTGTTCATGGGAAACGGTGTAAGCGAGCTGATTGACCTGACGTTGCGCGCACTGCTCAACGACGGCGACGAGGTGCTGATACCGAGCCCCGACTATCCGCTGTGGACCGCTGCGGTAAGACTGAACGGTGGCACGCCGGTGCATTACCCGTGCCCACCCGAGAAGCAGTTTCAGCCTGACCTCAATGCGCTGGCCAGCCTGATTACGGACCGAACCCGCGCGATCGTCATCATCAACCCGAACAATCCTACCGGCGCCGTGTACAGCCGGGAGGTGCTCGAGGGCATGGTCGCACTCGCCGAACAGCACAACCTCGCTATCTTCAGCGACGAAATCTACGACGGCATGGTGTATGACGACGCCGAGTTCATTCCGGTGGCGCCGCTTGTGAAGCACACCCTGTGCGGCACGTTCAGCGGCTTGTCCAAGGTCTACCGTGCCTGTGGTTTCCGTGTCGGCTGGGTGGTGTTCAGCGGCACCAATGAGCTTGCTGCGGATTATCTGCAAGGCCTCGATCTCCTGGCGTCGCTGCGCCTGTGCAGCAACGTGCCCGGACAGTGGGGCGTGCAGACGGCACTGGGTGGTTACCAGAGCCTGAACAAGCTGATTCGTCCGGGCGGGCGCTTGTACGAGTCTCGCCAAGCCGTGATCAGGGGCGTTGAGGCCAGCGATTACCTGAACCTGATTGTGCCCGGTGGTTCGATGTATGCCTTCGTCGGGGCCAACGCGGACAAGCTGCCCGGGTTCGACGACCAGGAGTTCGCGATGGAGCTGCTGGAAACGCAGCATGTGCTCGTGGCGCCAGGCTCCAGCTTCAATGTGGATTACCGAAACTATTTCCGCATCACCCTGTTGCCGCAAGCGAAGGTGATCGACGACGTGTTTCAGCGGATGGAGAACGTCCTAGCAGGCCAGTAGCCTCGGCCGGACCCATTCTTAAGAGCTGACGAGCTCCGAACGGATCGACTTCCGTTCCCCAAAGAGCTGTGCGACGCTCTCGCCTCTGTCTTCAGTCGCCCGGAGTGAACACGATGTCATCGATCGCCAACGCTCATGTTCTTGCGCTTGCCGTGCCATTTTTGCTTCTTACCGCCTGCGCGAACGGCGGTGACCCAGTGGTTTCGTCGTTTCAGCTGGAGACCGTGGATCTTCAGAGTGCCGCAAAGCCCGCGCACACGCCGGGGAGCCCAGGAGTCACGGTGACTAACCCAAAGCTCATCGAACAGTTTGGCAGCGGCGATTTCGATCTCAATCACGGGCGCTACACGCGCTACTACTTGTCCGACCAGGCCGACAGTCAGCCGGACGCGATCCTGGTGCTGGTGCCTGGCTTTGAGGGAGGTGCTTCGACGTTCGCGGTGCTAGCGGAGAGCCTGATGCGACACGCCAAGAGCGAGGCGTCGATGGTGGTCGAAGTGTGGGCGGTCGATCGGAGATCGAACCAACTGGAGGACACCGCAGGGTTGGATCTTGCCGAGCAAGAGCAAGATCCGTCAATCGGTCTCGACTTCTTGTTTGGCGAGGAGCTCGGGCTCGAGATGCACCCGACACTGGCTTCGGAGCTCAACCGCCGCGCCATCTTCTACAACACCGGGGAAGACCTTGCGTTCATGGCCCAGTGGACCACGCTCGTGCACTCGCAAGACATCGATGCTGTGGTGGAGGCAGCTCGAAGCACCGCGCGCAACGCCAATGTATTCCTAGGCGGTCACTCCGCCGGAACGGGCTTCACAGCGCGCTACGCAGCAACGGACTTCAACCTAGACGGCGGTGACCCTGAACCCGGCTACGAAAAACTCCGTGGGTTGGTCTTGCTCGAAGGTGGCGGAGGAAGCCTGCCGACTGAAGCTCCAAGTCAAGACCAGCTCGACCAGATCGAGGCGCGCTTTGACGGTGGGCTCTACGGGGCCGTGAGCAGTCAAGAGCCTCGCTGCATAAATGGCCAGACGGCCTGCACCGTTGCAACTCAGCTGGACGACTGCGGTGCGTTCGAGAACACGTCGTGCACGGAACCGGTGAATGCGTACTCCGTCGTGGCGGGTCTGCTGTCACCTCAGCTACTGGCCGTGTCGGAGGTCGCAGCACTCGAGGGCGACCTCAACGGCGACACCGGGATTTCGATTCTGCAGGCAGATCAGAACGGCGTTGAAGGCAACAACGCGGTGGAGAAGGTGCCTGAACTAGCAGCACTTACGGTGTTGCTGGGGACCGAGCCTGCCACTTCGGTTGCATTCATCGGTTTGTTCTTAGACGACGACGGTGCGGCAGCGGCGCTTGCGAGCTTTGTGGCGACGTCGCTTGGCACCATCGGTCCAACCGTAGAGGGCGTGCGTACTTGGTTGAACTACGGTGACGCGATGCCAGCCGATGTGCTGACGGACAACGGCCCCGTGCCCACGGAGCTCGCAACGGAGCCTGGCCAAAGTAACCGTTGGGGCACCGAGGTGGAATCCACGGATCTTGAAGGGCACATGATGCCTTCGTTCTACCAGGGGCAAACCAATTTCTCGGATTGGTACTACCCGAGCTCCGGGCTTGGGGTTGTCTCGGGCTTGGGTCTCGACACCACGGCGCTTTCTGCACCGCCGCCTCGGGGACGCGGCCGCACCGACATTGAAAACATCACCCAGGCGCGCAACGTGAACATACCCGTGATCGCCTTCGGTGGGAGCAACGGAGGGGTCGCGGTGCCAGGACGCATGCTCGGTTATGCGGACTCACTTGCAGCCTGCAGCGCGCCGAGCTGCGATGGCGCTACTCCGCGGGTTGTCGATCGTGAGCAGCCGAGCACCGCGTTTCCGACCTTTGGCGATGCGGCCGGCGGATTCGAGGTCTTCATCACGGAAGGGTACGCGCACGTGGATATCGTCGCGGCCGAGCACGACGAGGCCAACAACGTGGTCGCGCCGCTGGTCCAATTCATCGAGCGCAACGCGGAGTAGCAGACCGTCCTCACGTTCCCACCTGGCGTCTCGCGGCGTCATTTGCTGGCCGAGGTAGGCCGTTCTGGGCAGATATTCGCCCATTCGGGGCCATTTTGCAGGTCCATCAGGTTCTCTGCGGGTTTCCGGCTCGCCGATCCGCAGACAACGGACGCGATATGGGCTAGGAAGCAATTCCCGGGGTGATTTCCACCCTCGCCGCCACGGTGGCTGCGAGCTATCGGGGCCCCGACCAGGTCGGGTAGGAACGAATACAAAATGGCTGAAGGTACAATTAAGCGTCTCACGGATCGGGGCTTCGGCTTCATCGAAACCTCTCCCGGCAACGACATCTTTTTCCACATGTCGAACGTCGAAGGCGTGCGCTTCGAGGACTTGCGCGAAGGACAGAGGGTCTCATTCGACGAAGGACAGGGTCCCAAGGGGCCACGCGCTGAGAACGTCCGTCCTCTCTGACGCTCTGTCGCGAACTCAGACTGCCGGACCGGGCGCGACTGCGCTCGGCCGGCGGTCACTGAGTTGAATGCGAGGGTCGTTCGCAATGAGCGCGAAGCTGTAAGAGTCGGGACGGCTGCCATGAACTTGAAGAGCACAATTGATGCGGCACGGCGCTGGGCCGACGAGCATCGCGAGCTGATGATCATCGGCGTTGCTCTTCCGTTGAGTACGCTGGCCACTGCGGTCGACAAGGCGAAGCAACTCGTCACGAAGCAGAGCGAGCCGGACGAGCACGAAGTGCGCGTCGCCCGGGTGATGTCCGATGTGAAGCGCTACGCCGCGGCGCGAAAGCGCGGTGAAGCCTGGGCGCAGAAGCCGCTTCGAACCGATCGCAAGGGTGCCGCTTCGCTCAACACCCGTGTTGCCGACAAGTCGCGCGCCCAAACCGTTCGTATGAACGATCTCACCGCGATCCTCGCGGTAGACGGAGGCCGGCGGGTCGTGAGGCTCGAGCCGTTTGCCACGGTGGGAGACGTCGCCGAGCACCTCGATCAGATGGGACTTCAGCTCGAGGCTACGATCGAGATGAAGGACGCAACCCTCGGCGGCCTCGTGATGGCGCTCGGCATGACGACTCATTCCCACGTGTGCGGCCTCGTGCACGACACGGTGACGGCGTACGAGATCGTGACGGCCGATGGCGAGCTGGTGCGGGCCACCGCGGATAACGAGCACGCGGACCTCTTCAGGGCGCTCCCCTGGAGCCATGGGACGCTAGGGCTCCTCGTCGCGCTCGAGATGCGCGTGATTCCCGCTCCCTCGCACGTTCGGCTGGTGTACCGTCCGTTCTACTCGCTCGACGCCTATGCGGAAGAATATCGCCGCCTGGTCAGCGATGAGGATCCACCGCACTTCGTCGAGACCCTCATCTTCGGCAAGGACCGCGCGGTCATCCTAGAGGGGCATCTGGCGACGCAGGATGAGGTGCGGGCGGGCAAGCTTCCGGTCAACGCGGTCAGCCGTTACTACAAGCCTCTCTTTTACAAGCATGTCGAAGGCATGCTCGAGCTCGGGGAGGGCCGGCGCCACGAAGAGCTGGTGCCCATGTACGACTACCTGATGCGCCACGATCGCAGCATGTGCATGTGTCTCGCGCAGATCCTCCCGACGGCAAATGAGCCATGGTTTCGGTACACGATGGGCTGGATGCTGCCGCCCAATACGACCTTCCTCAAGGGCACGCGGCCGGAGGCGGAGCGAGAGAATACGATTCGTAAGCAGGTCTGGCAGGAGTACGCGTTCCCGGCGGAGCACTTCGCCGAGATGGTCCGGCACGTGCACGACGCGTTTGAGATCTATCCGCTGCTCGCATATCCGTGCAAAGTGATCGACCACGGCGGCCTCGTGCGTCTCCCCGGCAATCGCGGCAGGGCCTATTCGGGGAAGGCCGAAAGCACAGCCTTTCTCGACATCGGGATCTACGGATTTCCGCAGCGTGTGAGAGACGGGGATGAGCAGTTTCCCGCGGTGACCAGGGTTCGCGAGCTCGAGCAAAAGGCGCGGTCGCTCGGAGGGTTTCTTCATACCTACTGCGACGTCTTCAGCACTGAGGCGGAGTTCACGGAGATGTTCGACCATACGCTCTGGCATGAGATGCGGGAGAGGTATGCGGCGAACGGCACGTTTCCGACCATCTACGATAAAGTGAAGCCAGAGATGGACCCGCTTCAGTTCCTCGAAGAGGAGCAGTCCTGGGCGGGCAGGGGAGAAGGCTCCGACCCCATCCAGGAACTGCCGCGCCAACACCTCTAGAAGTCGTAGGCTTCGTTGTCGGGATCGAAGTCTTTGGCCGTCAGGCCGGGGCTCAGATCCAAAACCGTGTAGTCGTACGATTCATAGACGCGACCTCGGTGATCCCAGGAGGTCTCTTGGAGCGGCATCAGCGACTTCTTTCCGATCAGATATCGCAGACGGCTGCCGTAGTGGTGTGGCACGAACACCTCATCGCCTTCGTCGATGTCTTTCGGCGAATCAATGTCGTCGTTGTAGTGAAGGATGACGTACATGGTTTGGCGCACGCGCCTGGAGAACGCCCAAAGGTTTCCGTCCTCGGTCTCTCTGACCTTCACCGTGTCGCCGGTGCTCGGCAAGTGCGCTTCGACCTTCCAGACCGGCTCGCCTAGAAAGACGCCGCCGTCGGATACGGTGTACTTCGCGTCGCCCCGCGCTGCGGCTTTGCGATAGATCTGGCCCATGATCTCGATTTGCTGCTGCACGCCAAACGTCGTGATCGGCTGATGACTGTCCTTCATGGCCTGGCGGCCGTACACGCTGAGGTTGACGGTAATGTCTGGAAACGACCCTTTGTGCGCCTTGATCCGGTTCTTGTTCTGACCGCGAATGTACAGAACTTCCTGACCCGGATGCGGGTCGATGTACCTCAGGTACACCTTGAAGGGCCGGGCGAACTTGAAAAAGAATTTCTCCGTCTTGAGCTCGTCGCCGATGAGCTCGCGCTTCACGAACTCGCCCTGGTAGTCGTTCACCGACTTGATGGCTTTCAGAGAGCGGGCGAAGAGCGCGTCGACGCTCGGGGCGGCGTCTTGGGCCCCAGACGGTAGGGCGAGCTGACCAACGAGCAGGCAGACGGAGAATAGCGCGAAGAAGTGAGTAGGCTTTCTCGTGCGCATCTTCATGCCTCCATTCGGTCTCGTTCCGTAATGATCATCGGAGACTCTCTCAGGAACAGGACGGCCGCGAGAGAGAACAACGAGAGTACCGCAAAACTGATCATGAAGGCGGGGAGATAGCGATTGCTTTCTACGCTCATCCCAGCGACGAAAATCATCCCCGTGACCTGGCCCACCCAGAGGAGCATCCCCTGCGAGGTCGATTCCGGGGCCGGGTGACTCACTTCAGCGGCGTACTGAAACCCGAGCGGGCCTGCGCTCATGATGAAGAAGCCCAGAACGAAAGATGACACGAGGCTAATCGTGTAGACCATCGAGGGATCCGTCGAGAGATCTCCGGCAAACGTCAGGCCGAAGATGCCCGGCACCATCCCGGCGATGCAAATGACGAGGAAGACCTTCCTCTTGCGGAATTTGTCGGAGAGGATCGGCAGAATCAAAGCTCCCAGGATTCCCCCGATGAGCATGAGCCCGCCGATCAGGCCGTCCGAATCTTGCACGCCGGCATTCTCGGCGATGGAGTCGGTCATCGAGCTGACCGCGTTGAAAATACCGAGGCCTACGAGAAACAGCAGCAGGGTGATCTGCATGTCCCGTTGCTTGAGGATGTGCTTCACGCCCTCAGTGAAGGAATGCCTTTGCATGGTCTCCGTGGACGGGGGCGTGGGCGGCTTCTCCCTGAGCAGCACGAGGGTGACGACAGCCACCGCAAAGGTTAGCCAGCCGTAGGTGAGCAGCATGCTTTCGAACCCGGTTCCGTACCCGGGCTTTGCGGGATCGGAGCCCACCATGAAGGGGGTCACGAGCATGGCGATGACGATGCCGATGTACTGCGCCAGCGCGGAGAACCCGGCAGCCATCCCTCTTTCCCGAAGGGGGAACCACCTCACCGAAACCGCCGTCACCGCGTTGAGTATGAACGGTTGCGCGATCGCGAGTCCCACCTGGGCGACCACCACGGCGGTGAAGCTGTCTGCAAACAGTCCCTTCATCAAGCCAGCAACACCGGCGAGCACGGCCCCGATCGAAATGCCGACACGAATGCCGTAGGTGTCGATCATGTACGAGGCCGGAAAGCTCATGACCAGGTACACGAGCATGTAGACCATCGCTAGGAAATCGATGTTGAAGAAGGACGAGGGATCGAACTGTCCTTCGTAATAGACTTCTGCGGGCCTAGCCACGGCTGCATGCGCCAGCCATTGGATCTGGACCACCGCCGAAATCAGCATGAAGGCGAGGAGGATGACCCAGCGATAGGGGTACACTTTGGGGGTAGAGCTCATGTGACCTGCTGGAAGCGGACGCCAGTGGTGGCCTCGCTGACCTCCCAGAGACGCTTGGCGGGTGCTTCTTTCAGAGCGATGGGTTTGAGCTCGCTGACACGGCAGTCGGCGATGTACTGCCCGGTCACGCCCTCTAGCTCCGGCGCGGTCGCAGCATAGACCGGGGATCGATGGCCCTCCGATTCATCCAGGGAGAACTTGCTCCAGATCGCGCCGAGCACCTTCTGCGCGAGCCCCGGGTTGTTGCCGATGCCGAGGTTGGTGAAAATCAGCCCTGGGTGAACCGCGTTGACGGTGATGTCGCTGCCTTCGAGTCGGCGTGCCAGCTCGCGGGTGAAGTAGATGTTCCCGAGCTTGCTCGCGGAGTAGGGGCCCATGGGCCAGAAGAATCGTTTGAAGGTGAGGTCATCGAAGTTCAAGCGACCAATCGCATAGCTGTTGGAGGTAATGTTCAGGATGCGGGCGCCGGGGGCTCGCTTCAGGCTTGGAAGGAGCCTCAAGGTGAGCGCGAAGGGAGCGAAGTAGTTCACCGCCATCGTCAGCTCTAGGCCTTCCGACGTCAGCTTGCGTCGCTGGTTCACCAGGCCGGCGTTGTTGATCAGGATGTGCAGTGGAAGGCCGGTGGCGAGAAACTCATTGGCGGCCCGCTCGACCTCGGAGAGCAGCGAGAGGTCGGCGATGATCGAGAGAGGCGCCTCCCCGCCGGCGTCCATGATCTGCTTTGCCACTTGCTCACATTTGTTCGGGTTCCGGGCGACGAGGATCAGCTTCGCGCCTGCCTCGGCCAGCGCCAACGCCGTGCCCCGGCCAATGCCGCTGGTCGGTCCAGTCACGAGCACGTTCTTTCCCGACAGGTCTAGAGCCATCACGTTCCTCCTTGCCTGTTCAGCTCGCGCAGCACGGCCTGATCGCCCCTGACCGGGAGCCCTGCCGCGAGGTAGACCGCGTCGATGACGCGCGCGTTCTTCACTGCGTCGGAGATCGTCGTGACCGGCTGGGTCCCGTCGCGCACGGCCTCGGCGAATGCTTTGAGCTGGGCTTTGTAGGTGGAGCCTCCGGGGACCCGCTCGTTGCGAATGCCGGCCTCGGTTCGGATTCTGAGACGGTGGTAGACCTCGGGCTTGATGAAGTTGAGGATGCCGATCGATCCCCGACTTCCCTTGATCTTCATGGAGACCGAGAGGAGCTTGCTGCAGCGCATTCCGACGAACAGGCGCACGTCGCAGCCGGACTCGAGCTGCATCCGGGCGCGCATCCACCGGTCGATCAGTGTGCCGTGAAGGCCAGCCTCCGCCTCGAGGACGGTCGGCTCCTGCTCGGTGACGGCTCGGATGAACCCGATGGGGTAGCAGCCCATGTCTATGGTGCCGCCGCCTCCGGTCGCGTAGTCGAATCGAAAATCGTTGAAGGGCATGTACGCTGAGAAGCTTGCGTCGATGTGCTCCAGCTCCCCGATCTCGCCGTCGCGAATGAGCTGTCGCACTCGTTCGACGAGGGGGTGATAGCGAAAGTGCATCGCTTCGGCGACGACGAGACCCGTGCCCGCCGACGCCTCCAGCACCCGCTGGGCCTCCGTGGCGTTCGCGGCGAGGGGCTTCTCGCATAGCACGTGCTTGCCGGCTTCGATGGCCTTCACGCACCAGTCTGCGTGCATGCTGATGGGCAGCGGCACGTACACCGCATCGATGTTGGGGTTGGCCAGGAGCTCGTCGAACGACCGATAGGTTTCTGGGATGCGAT
>Ga0209271_10000541_pt1 | contig 12932 bp, 13 predicted proteins | sample tdAd002_FD_187123 | JGI IMG/M metagenome (GOLD analysis project Ga0209271, IMG submission 187123) | Marine sediment microbial communities from the Atlantic coast under amendment with organic carbon and nitrate - tdAd00.2 (SPAdes)... | ecosystem: Environmental > Aquatic > Marine > Coastal >... | reverse complement strand
GTCCGCCGTACTCTCGAGAGCCTGTTCAAATTTGACGACGAAAACCAAAGCGATTTCTTCAGTGGCCAACCCGTAATACTAAGCGAGAACATGAACGCCACGACGGCCAATTCATTCAAACAGGCACTAGCTGATGCTGGCGTGGCAACGCAGCTTGTAACAGCTAATGATATTGTCGCAGACGAAGATGTTAAGTCTCGACGCCGAGAAAGTCGGCGCAATAATACCGTACGCCGCGCCCGTATCCGAAGCGCTGCAATTTTACCTGACCGGCGGCAAGGCATGGATCGACGACGATAACAATGGCAACACGATACCATCAAAGCTAACCATCCAATCACAGCCAGCCGGAGTAATCAGTGTTAAGTATCGGATGTGGGTCTACCTAAACTGCTGACATAGAGAATTTCAGGATCGGTTTCCCAAAGACGACGCTGAAAAACTTCTCACCAGAGACGACCTACGGCCAGGAACGGAACCTCAGCAAGCATCGACAGTATCCAAATTTAAGTCTGTGATAATATCTATCGACTTTGTTTTCTATTGGGCTCGCAATGGCAAAGGATCGTCTACCAGACAAACTGGCTGTCATCTTGCATGCGGATGTTGCCGGATCAACTCAACTGGTGCAGCAAGATGAGCACCTGGCCCACGAACGTATCCAGGACTCTTTTCATCGTTTCAGCGATGTCATCGAACAGTACAGAGGAAAAGTACTTGAGCTTCGAGGTGACGCGCTATTGGCCGAGTTCGAGCGTGCCTCCGATGCCGTAACAGCCACCCTCGCGTTTCAGTCTGATCAGGCCAATTACCTTTCGCGTCTGAAGGATGATCTAAAACCCGGCATCCGGGTGGGAATCGCGATGGGAGAGGTTGTGATAGGTGATGGCACTGTAACGGGTGGCGGCGTGGTCCTGGCACAGCGTGTCGAGCAGCTGGCAGACCCGGGAGGCCTTTGCATTACCGCTGCGCTACACGAATCACTACCAAGGCGCATGCCGTTTGATCTGGAGGACCTGGGCGCTCAGGTGCTGAAAGGGTTCGATGATCCAGTCCATGTATATCGAGTCGAACTCAGTCCGGGTACGTTGATTCCGCCGCCGCAACACAAAAACCAACGTAAAACTTCACAAAAACCGTGGAAGCGAGTAGTTGCTATTGCAGTTGTTGTGGTGATTGCAGTCGGAATTGCATACTGGTTTAAGTCGACCGTCCCAGAAGAAGAGCCGGCATCGATAGAGCGCATGGCACATCCGATACCCGACAGACCCTCAATCGCCGTGTTGCCGTTTACAAACATTAGTGACCTGGCCGAGCAAGAATTTTTCGCCGATGGCATGACCGATGATTTGATCACGGACCTATCCAAAGTATCAGGATTGTTTGTGATAGCGCGCAATTCAGTGTTCACTTATAAGGATAAAGCAGTGAAGGTCCGTCAGGTCGCCGAGGAACTAGGTGTGCGCTATGTTATGGAAGGCAGTGTACAGCGCGCGGGTAAGCAGATAAGAATTAATGCCCAGTTAATCGATGCAACCACGGGCGGCCACGTCTGGGCGGAACGTTACGACGGGACTCTCGACGATGTTTTTGCGATGCGAGACGAGATTAGCCGACAAATCGTTACGGCCCTCTCGGTCACTCTTGTTGGTCAGGAGAACATTAGCCGGGGTCGAGTAGAAACGAATAGTCCCGAGGCCTATGATGCTTTCCTTAGAGGTTGGGCGCACTATCGACTCTCGACTCCAGACGATTCTGTCAAATCGATTTCATATCTCAAAAACGCTATCAAACTCGATCCGAATTTTGGGCGCGCTCACGCGGCACTGGCAGCCACCTATTGGAGAATCTATGACAATAATTGGGCAGTAAGTGCAGGAGTGTCCTATTCCGATGCCCTTGAACAGACAATCCAACACCTGGAAGAAGCTCTGAAAAACCCGACGCCACTGGCCCATCGAACTGCGGCCAAGCAATATTTTTATTTTAGGCGCTGGGATGAAGCCATGATCCAGGCTGAAAAGGCCATTGCCATGGATCCCAATGATCCGAGCGGTTACGAGGCGATGGGGACGCTTCTGGTCAATCTTGGTAAGGCCGCTGAAGGTCTCGACTTCATCAAAAAAGCCATGCGACTCGATCCCCAGTCAGACTACCTCTACCGCCTGGGCGAAGCCCAGTTCCACCTGGAGCGTTACGAGGAGGCCGCGGCAACCATGCTGAGAGCAACCAAACTAAATCCAGACGATGAATGGAATTATTTTCTTCTTGCTGCGGCCTTCGGCCATCTGGGGCGCGAACAGGAAGCGAAGACCGCTATTGCCAGGTTCAACAAGACTTATCACGATCCGACAGACAAGCAACGCCCATTAACTTTGGCCGATCTTGACACCTGGATCTTCAAAGAAACAGCTAATCGGGAGCGTCTGCAAGCGGGTTTACGAAGGGCGGGAGTTCCTGCGGGAGCACCTGCTAAACCTGCTGATAGCAAATACGGGGATCTGATCACCATGTCAGCGGGAACATTCCATGTCGAGGGTGCTATCGAGATTAACTCAGCTGAGGCAAAATCACTACACGATCGAGGGATTGTATTTATAGATTCTCGTGGCAGTGTTGACTATGGACGCGGACATATTCCTGGTGCAACGAACCTGCTTTTCCATAAGGTCTGGGATAACCTCTCCCAAATTGTCGACCTGAATGAGGAGGTCGTTTTTTACTGTGGTGGCATTGAATGTCATCTTTCTGCTAACTCGAGCGCGCAGGCAATAATCTTGGGCTATACGAAAGTTTATTACTTCGCTGGAGGTTTTCGGGCATGGAAAGATGTGGGCTACTCTGTAGAGGTAAATTTAGACCAAATATGATTGAGTGTTAGATTTGGTCGTAAATCGCCGCCGGCTCATCGAGTGCGGGCGTCAGCTTTCTCCATAGGAGACGCTCAATTGGCTGGGCCAGGAGGCAATCTTCGGCCATGAACGGACGCCCAGGTTTTAGTCTGTGATAATATCTGCTGACCTTGATTCCATTTGGGCTACCAATGGCAAAGGACGATCTTTCTGGCAAACTTGCTGTCATCTTGCACGCGGATGTCGCTGGTTCAACCCAGTTAGTACAACAAGATGAGCAATTAGCTCACGAACGTATTCGCGATGCCTTTCGGCGTTTCAGTGACACCATCGAGAAGTACCATGGTCGTGTTCAGGAATTGCGTGGTGACGCGCTATTGGCCGAGTTCGAACGTGCCTCCGATGCGGTAACAGCTACACTCGCATTTCAATCTGATCACCACGATCATCTCGAAAAAATCAGTGATGATATTCAACCAGAGATAAGAGCGGGTATCGCCCTGGGTGAAGTCGTCATTGCTGACAATACGGTAACCGGCGCAGGCGTCGTATTGGCCCAACGGGTTGAACAACTGGCAGAGCCTGGCGGGTTGTGCATTACCTCGGCGATTCACGAGGCACTACCAAACCGCATGCCGTTTTCGATAGAGAGCCTGGGTGAGCAGGCACTCAAGGGATTTGAAGAACATGTACGGGTTTACCAGGTACAACTTGGTCTGGGTGAATCGGTTCCACTACCGCAACAGAAAAGCAATCGACAGGTATCGCCTAAAATCTGGCCACGGATGGCTGTCGTCGTAGTGGTTGTCATGCTGGTAGCTGTAGGAATTGGTTACTGGTCAAAAGGCTCCCTTCCACAAGAACAACCGGTATTGGTGGGAAGCAAGACGTTTCCACTTCCAGACAAACCCTCGATCGCAGTTTTGGCATTCGATAATTTAAGTGGTGATCCTGGGCAGGAATATCTGAGTGATGGTATCAGTAGACACATTATTACCGATCTTTCCAAGATACATGGGCTTACCGTAATTGCCCGGAATTCGTCTTTTGGCTACAGGGATAGCGAAGCAACAGTTCAAGAAATCGGTAAAAGTTTGGGTGCTCAGTTTATCCTGGATGGCAGCGTGCAAAAATCTGGTGATCGGCTGCGGATTACATCTCAGCTAGTCGATTCTAAAACCGGGCATCAATTGTGGGCGGAGCGGTTTGATCGACGACTCTCAGATGTTTTCTTGCTGCAAGATGAAATCACCCGCGAGATTATCTCTACTCTTGCCGTTCGGCTAAGTGCGGATGAACAGGAACACCTGAGCGGGAATGTACCAACCAGCTTTGAAGCCTACGACCTGTTTCTCCGTGGCCAGCAGGCTTCAGTGGGTTTCTCGGAAGAAGCTATAACCGAGGCGATTGAGCAATATCGGCAAGCAATCCGTCTTGATCCGAACTATGCCCATGCTTACGGGGCTCTTGCGGTTGCTCGTATTAGGCAGTTTTTCTTCGGTTTTGCTGATACACCTGCCCGTACCAGGGATCGCGCACTCGAGTTAGCCCGGAAAGCTGCAACTATGGACCCAGGTTCACACCAGATTCAGTGGTCACTGGGATATATCCACATGTACAGGAAGGAATTCAATGAGGCATTGGAAGCCGCTGAACGTGCAGTTTCACTTTCTCCTAACTATGCTGATGGTTATGCATTACTCGCGCTCGTCAAGAATAACCTGGGACAAGCTGATGACGTGATCCCCCTGATTGAAAAAGCAATGTTGTTAAACCCACATTACACCTGGGATTACATTTATCAGCTCGGCCGTGCCTACTACGCAATGGATGAATACGATAAGGCTGTTTCTTATCTTCAGGAGGCGATAGAGCGTAATGAAGCGGTAGGCATCCCGCGCCTGTTCCTGGCTGCCAGTTATGTAAATCTTGGAGAGTTGGAAGATGCCGAGTGGGAGATTACACAGGCGCAAATGACACATCCAGAGTACACCTATACACACCTGCAAAAAATAATGCCTATTGGTGATAAAAAACTGTTCGATCGCCTTTTTCACGACCTCCGTTCAGCTGGGTTAACTGAATAGATATTTATTGAAGTGCATACTCCACGACCAAAGTTATAAATCCGAGGTAAAATTTATCCGTTTTACGTAGTTCAGTTGCGTTGTTATGCAGTAATAATTACTCCCAGATGTGCCATATTCTGCCTCAAGAAAAAGATCAGTCTATGTCTCTTGTGGGTCGGTTATTGCCGCTGACTCATCGCATTTGAGCGACAGCTTTCTCGAAAGGAGACGCTCAATTGACCGGGCTAGGAGGCAATCTACGGCCAGAATCTGACACTTGCAATCGCTGTAAACAGGGGACAGAACACATTTTTTCAGAAGTTTAAAAAATAACAGAAAACAAGGACCGGGAAGGATTGGCATGCCGACTGGAGAGAGTGGTTCCCGGCCCTGTGTTCCCTGCTAAAGATTTCCCTTGCCGAAGCGTACCGCGCGCGGAATGTCCATCCGTGTGATACCGATGTCACGCAATTGTTCGTCGGTCAATGAGTGCAGATGCTCGGTGTCTCTGCGAATTCCATTTTCCAGCGTCTGACTGCGCCTGACCTCAGCGAGGTAGCTGCGCAGATGGCGAAGCGCGCGCCCTAGGATGCCCGCATTGGCACCCGGGAAGAGCCATGACGACTCGGCAGAGTAAGAAGGAGTAATGTTATAGGTGTAAACAAAGTTTGGTAAGTAGCGATTAATCATTGTAGAATTCCTCAAGTTAGTTAATTGGACCCGGTTCGTGCATTCATTGGGTATGGACGCTAATTATGGGTATTAAAACGGCTTTCTTCAACCGAGTAATTTTTTGAGTAAACCTAGAAAAACTAAAATTAAACAACGTCGCCTGCCACCGTTGAATGCATTGCGTGCATTCGAGGCCGCTGGACGACTGGAAAGCCTGACCGATGCCGCCGCGGAGTTGAACGTGACTCCTGCAGCGGTCGGCCACCAGGTTAAAGCACTGGAAAATTACTTCGAGCAATCCCTGTTCGAGCGGCGTTACCGCTCGATCGCTCTGACGGAGAAGGGGCGCCTGTTGCTGGCGGGTCTGACCAACGGTTTCGACCGTCTGTCCGAATCGGTCGACGCGTTTACTGCGCTGGAAGAAAGGCGGGCACTGATGATCACGAGCTGCACGTCATTCGCGAGCCGTTGGCTGGTACCTCGGCTCGACGAGTTCCACGCTTTGCACCCGGACATCGACGTACGCCTTGATGCAACACAGCGGTTGGTCGACCTGCGCCGGGATGAATTCGATCTCGGCATCCGTTTCGGGCCGGGCCGCTGGGAAGGTCTGGAGGCCGATTACCTGATGGACGAGGAATTCATCCCGGTCGCGAGCCCTGACCTGCTCACGCGCAAGCCAGTGAACGTACCCGCCGACCTCGCCGGACATACGTTGTTGCACCGCGATGATTCACCCGGACCCTTGCCGCTCGATTGGGCTATGTGGTTACAGGCGGCTGAAGTCGATAATGTCGATCCCGAGCGAGGTATTCGCTATAGCATGGAGAGCATGGCGATCCAGGCGGCGCTGGACGGGCATGGTATCGCACTAGTCAGCAACGTGCTGGTCGAAGCCGACATCGAGGCGGGCCGGTTGGTGCGTCTGTTCGACCTCGGCCTACACGTCGGACACGACGTCGCCTATTACCTCGCCTACACGTCGAGTCGCGTGCGTCATCCGCGTGTCGCCGTGTTTCGTGACTGGATTCTGGGTGAAGTTAGCCGACCCGAACGGCTGGTCCCACCTGTTTAAACCGTCGGGCAAAGTACGCACATAACAAGCGATTGGAAGCGAGCACGGGAGTCTCCTTAGGGTCGATCGCCGCTGGGTCATCTAGTTTGAGCGACAGCTTTCTCCATAAGAGACACTCGTAGGCGTAAGCTGGGCTTCTCGATTCGGCCAACTGCGGACGCCCAGCAATTCCACGATAATATGTATTTATCGAGCCAAAAGCCTCATAAACTAGCTGTTATGAGGCTGATACAATATGATCTGTTGGCCAATTCTCTTAACCGGGAGTAAATACTATGAGCGCCGAGGCTGAATTAGAAAGACTCCAACAAAATTGGATCGATTCGTTTGAGCAAAAAGACGCCAAGGCTTGTGCAGCATGTTACACGGAAGACGCGTGGGTTCTCTCTTCCTATGGTGATAATGCCCATGGCCGAGATGAAATCGAAAAAGCCATGCAAGGTTGGATAGACGGCGGCGCAAAGAACAAGAAAGTTACTGACATAGAATTATCAATCGAAAACGATTTGGCATATTCAATTATTGCCTACTCCGAAGACTATGATAATGATGATGGGTCGATCTTCACCGAGACGGGTAAATCAGTAAACGCCTTTAAGCGGCAAACTGATGGTAGCTGGAAATTTCATATCAATGTACTTACCAGCGATAACCCTTCTTCAGCATAGCTGCGTAGCTTCTTTATAATGCAAGCGCCTCATACAAACGCATGCAGTCGGTCAAGCCAGTCATTGCGCTGACAATTTCTCAATAGCAGACGTTGAGATACGTTTCCTGGGCTACAGAGAACGGCCAATAGCGGCCGCCAATCTATGTTTACCTGGGGCTTCAGTCGGACCGTGCCGTTTCCCCCATTTTTCGTTGGAAACGCGCCCAGTAGCTATCAAGAATTACCGGCCGGCCTCGAGACGTATCATTCCATTATTGCCGCATCATTGCACTCGCGAGCAAAAGGCCTAGCACACCCAGAATGATAGGTATAGTCGCGAGCACCAACCACAGTATCCGTACTGATTCCGCGCTGAGAAAATAACCCAACAGAAAAAAAACGACTCCGAAGCCGAGCGGAATAAGCGGAAACCACCCGAACGAACGCATGCAATGACGCATCATTGTTCCCATCGTTCCACTCATCGAGTCATCACCCATGGTTTCCATCATCCGCGGCATAACGTCGTGCATCATCGACTTTTTATCTGCAGCGCTCATACCTTTACAGCATTCCTGCATAACATTACAGATCTTGTCCTTTTTGTCCTTATGGCTTGCGTCTTCAGGCACCGGGCCTGTTACTGGTTCCGATATATTCATACTTCACCTGTCTTGCCGTGTATTAATTGCGAGTCCCAGATGGGTCGGAATCAATTCAGTCCGTATTTCGTATCAAGCGTCGCAATGATTTTTTCCGCTACCTCCCCGGCCACAGCCTCGCGTTCCGCTTGCGGAACATCCGTATACAGAAAAACATCCGAATACTTTTGGTAAAACGGCAATGCATCGATCTCGATCATTTGTTCGCCATCGATCAGATTTTTTAGGATCCTGCCATGGCACTTGAGAAAGCAGCCATCGATCATAATGACCCGTTCGGCTCGCTTTACCCAGTGCGCCATCGACGAATGTGGAACGACGAACGTCTCCGCATGACAGCAGCGCGCAAACGAGGATACTTGTTCCGCCACCATATTGGCTGCAAGCCGGGCAATTTCGCCTCGAATACAGGGCCCCTCACAGGATAGGATTGGGATTTTCTGATTGACGATATTCTCATTCGCATAAACCTCACCCACAGGGCAGGTTCCTTTTACCCCATCGACTGCAAGAGAGAAATCAGGCGTCGAAGTAACCATATCAAACTCCATCCGTTTGTAAGCTATGAGTAATAAGCAAAACATAAATTCCAATGGCGCATATTGACAGGCATCAATTCCATATATATTTAAGGGATAATATTGGAGTGCGATGCATCATGAATCAATCTGTCGCGAATGGTTATAGATGCGAGACTTGCAGTCGGCCCTGCGATTGCGGGGATAATTCTAGTTTTTATTAAGCAATGCGCTCCGCCGCGTTGTGTGAACGGGTCGATTATCGCCCCTGGGTGGTGGAATCTGAGCGCCTGTTCTCTCCAATATAGTTACTCATGCCCGTTCTCGGCCATGAACGGACTCCTAAGAATAAAGTGATAATATGTTGTCTGGCCAAAAACCTATTAACGCTACTGTTAAGCGTGAGCAGAAACAATGATAGAGCACCAAGGGAGTGTCACTGCGGCAGGGTTCGGTTCGAAGTGCTAGCATCAGCAGCCATCAACGTATCGCAATGCAATTGCAGTATCTGTACGAAGTCGGGCCTTTTAGGAATGACCGTTCCACGGGATAGATTCACGCTCAAATCGGGCGAGGAAAATCTAACTGAGTACACGTTTGATTCCGGTGTTGCGAAGCATCTATTTTGCAAGACCTGTGGGATCAAGTCATTTTACATACCTCGTTCACATCCAGATGGAGTATGCGTCAATGCGAGGTGTCTAGATCCAGGAACGGTCGAAGATATGAATATCACGGAGTTTGACGGACAAAATTGGGAGCGATATTATCCGAAAGGCCGAGCCGAGGGATATTCGAATTAATACCTTAATAACGAGATATTTCACTTTCAAGATAGTACAGGTTCATCTTGCCAAAACCGCGAATGTCGTGCTCGCCCCTTTCTCTGAACACGAAATCATCCTTCAATAGTTCGTAGGTCGCCTGGTTTGTGGTGATGCGCATGGGTTCGGATAAACCTTCCATGCGGGCAGCGAGGTTTACTCCGGGACCGAACAGGTCGTATACGTATTTCTGAATACCGACCAGAGAGCCAATCACGGAACCTGAATTTATACCAATACGGCACCGCCATTCCTGGGGGTGGGCATTGTTACGGCGCTCTAGATAGCGTCGTATACGAAGCGCTACTTTTGCCATGTTTTTGACGTGATCTTCATTTTCTTCGGGTATGCCACAGACGCACATGTAGGAATCGCCTATGGTTCGGATTCTCTCACCGCCAAAGTTTTCGACAATTCGATCGAATGAGGAAAATATGTCATTAAGCTCGGATACCAGTGCACTGGGGTCGTGTGAAATCGTCATATCCGTGAATTTCACGAAATCAAGCATTAGTATGGTGGCATTCTCGAACCTTTGAGGAGATGTAACACCTGAATCCTTAAGTTCCTCGTAGACCGATTTTGGCATGATGTTGAGGAGTAGGCGTTCGACTCTGTTTTTTTCCGATTCAAGTTTCTTGGCGTTTTTTTCGGCCATCTTTGAATAGGATTCCAGCAAGTACTGAGATTCTTTTTCCTTGGTAATCTCGAAACACTCAGCGACAATGTATTGCTCGGTTCCTATACCAATCGGTCGAAATGTGATTCGGGCTGGTACTTTGCGGGAACTTACAATGACCTCGGTTTCAAATTTATAGCTCCTGCCTTCGTCGATGCTGCGCCTGAGCCGGTCGGGCTTCAATGATGGAATGCGTTCATAGAAATCTGCATCTACATTTTCACTGGGTGTAAACCAGTCGAAGAAAAGTGCATTTTCAAAGAACACCTTGTTGGTCTCAGGATCAATTAAAGCAATGGCTTGGCTTAGCGACTGAATAATCTGTTTGAAATCGATAGGATGGTTCGGTTTTGGTGAACTTTCGGACACAGAGTAACCTTAGTTTTTATTCGTCTTTCGTTACGATAACGCGTTTATATCGGGTAAACTCGGCGATAATTGTAGAAATGTCGCTCTCGTCATAATCAAAGTCTTCAAGTGTTTCTGCCAGAAGCCTGGCCGATTCATTAAATGAGCTATCGCTGATACCGAGTCTTGCATGCGCCCTTTCGAGTTGTTCATGGGTATAGCTGGATGGTCCTCCCATCAGAGTCGAAATGAATTTTGTCTGGTGATCAATTAGACGTCGCATATCGACACCTTCGAAAAAACTCGAAAGCCTGTCGGATTCAAGCACCTTGTCGTAGAAAGCCGACACGACCTTGCTGACGCTGGTGAACCCCCCGTATCGCTCGAAAAGGCTCCGTTTCATTATGACCTCTGCCGATGAAATTCCTTGAATTGTATCACCAAGTGGTCAGTAGATTCATTACATCGTTAAATCGACTAGCGGAGAAAAGAGATCTCGTGGAAGTCGTATTCTGTATTTGTTCCTTCAATCAATATCCAATTAGACAGGCATTGAATTGAAACTGCCCGAATAATCATATCCTTGGGGGTCTGTTGTGGGTCGACAAGAGACCCCTAGCTCCTAAATCTGGGAGGCTGCTTTGGCTAATTTATCGCTCATGGTTACGGCAAAATCCGAAGTTAGAGAAATTATCCCTCCCTAACCATGAAACTCCTCCAAAGCCGACGCTGACAAATACCTCATCAGGGGCAATTTTCGGCCATGAACGGACACTCAGTTAGAAAATCCATTCCAAACGACGTTACCCTCCACACTGCATTTCTAATGGAAATAAAATGCCGGTCCTTGCGCTAAAGGTCGATATGCCTGCTGAAAAAGTCAGCGCAGAAGATATCAGCGACGCTGACTCAGATGGGGAGATCGGGTGGACAAAAAATCCGCCCTTATTCGTAAAGATCTACTCTCTCGTTGCCGGGTTCCAAGTTAGCCACGACCTCAATTTGCGGTTTCTGCACAGCGGTCCTGTCGCCCTGGTCTGGCGTGACGGCATAGGTAAATGAGCCGCTCAGCGCCAACAACGCCAGTGAAAAACCCAGAGCAAAAAAGCCTTTTTGTTGCTTTGCTGTGTTGTACTTTTTCATCGTCTTGCTCCCTCTTGTTTAATGGCAATCTTTAGTTGCCGATAAGTAATTGATTAATGGCTCTGTAATAAACCGGCAATTCCCGAATACGGGTTACCAAACAGCCCTCGGTCTCGGGCTTTCTACCGACCCGAGCTCCGCCTCACTACGCTTCCCAGAAAGGTTTATTACCCTCGATGAAGCGCTGCGCCTCACTGATTCCGGCATCTCTCAGGATGCTGGGATCGAGCACATAGAACGACGTACGTGATATTTCGCGTTGCCGCCAGATTTCGATGATCTTGATTGCCCTGGTTAGCAACTCTAGAGAACAGATCGCAAGGTTCCGCTTGACGGTCTCGGATTGTGATTGTCTTAATGTCAATGTCATCATTGTTTCCTGCTTCGTTGTTGGGCGTAATTATAGGCAAAGGGGCCAAATGTCCCTGTTGTCAATTACCCGGATCGGTGTGGACTATTTCCTACGAATTAGGTGAATATTTCACAACCTTTTTGCGGCCATTACTGTACGACTCAAATACAGTTGATGAGTACAGCTCTTGCAAATATATGGATGTAGTTGGGCAAATTCCCCTTTACTCGAGTGATTTGACATGTGCCGGAGGGTTTGATTTGGGGGCAGCAGTTCCAAGTCACTGAAAATTCGCGCATCGAGCGCCGAAGCTTGTTCAGCCTACGGCTGCTTTGCCGATACGGCATTACCTTCGAATTCTCCGGCAAGCCTTTCCACTTACCAGTTGGCAGGCAGATTCTTGTTGATCACGTAATGCTTATCTGTAATCGAAATATAACTACCGTTCTCGAGATCCTTAAGAATCTTGCTGACCATTTCGCGCGAGGATCCGATCATGCCTGCAATTTCCCGGTGGGTAAATTTGGGTACTAACCGACGATCGTCAGCCTCGACGGCATATTTTTCGAAAATATGGGTAATGCGGCCATAAACGTCATGTAACGCGATACTACCAAGTTCTTCGGTGGTATCACGCACCATGTTGGCCAGGGTTTTGGCAAGCGCAAGAGCAATCTCAGGATGATGTTTCAGAAAAGACAGGTACTTTTCCCGTGAGAACGCCGCTACGACACAGTCGGTTATCGTTACGACACTGGCGGTTCTGGGGAAGTCTCCGATCAGCGCAACCTCGCCAAAGGAATCGCCGGATTTGAGTATTCGAACCGTCAACTGCTTTCCCTGTTCATCTTCGACGTAAACCCGCATTTCCCCATCGATTAATATGAACATTGTGTTGGTATCATCACTTTGCTGGATGATTACCATATTCTTCTTGTAACTCCGCCGAATAGCGACGTCCGCGAGCGATTGAAGGCCTTGTTCATCGAGGGTGTTGTAAGGGGTTACCGTTCCCAAAAAATTCAGCATAGCCTTGTTTGCTTTTTACTACTTGGGTTAAATTACATCATTTCTTGCGAACAAACCAAT
>Ga0209271_10000536_pt1 | contig 12962 bp, 13 predicted proteins | sample tdAd002_FD_187123 | JGI IMG/M metagenome (GOLD analysis project Ga0209271, IMG submission 187123) | Marine sediment microbial communities from the Atlantic coast under amendment with organic carbon and nitrate - tdAd00.2 (SPAdes)... | ecosystem: Environmental > Aquatic > Marine > Coastal >... | reverse complement strand
GGCTTTGAACAAATCCTGATTCTTCTAGGGCTTGGAGAATGGTTTCCGGTGGGACGCAAGATTCAATCGTATCCCAATAATATTTCATGAGCTTGTGAGCATGTGGATTTTTGGTCCCCAAATACGACATCCATGGGACGATGTGTTTTAAAAAAACGCGGCTCATGTGATAGGGAAGAAAGGAATCAGGCCTGGAGATTTCCAGAATAAGAAGTCGCCCGCCGGGTTTCAGTACACGAAGGTATTCTTTGAATGTGAGGGTGAGATCTGTGACATGACGAAGCGCATAGCCCATGCTGATAAAATCAAAGATTGAGTCAGGAAAGGGGAGATGCTCGGCCTTGCCTTGTAGGACCGTTGAGACGCCTTGCTTTTGAGCCTCGGTCACCATCCCGAGACTAGGATCTAATCCGATAACCCTGCCCGTCTCTCCGACGATGTATTGGGCGCACCCTGAGACGGTGCCTGGTCCACAGGCGACATCAAGAATCGTATTCCCTTCCGTTAGTCCTGACCTTTTTAATGCCTCTCGTCGATACCATTTCCCGGAACCAAAGGATGAGGCTTGAGTGATCCAATTGTAATCGTGTGCTACACGATCAAATTGTGTGGCCAAGAGTTGCTCACGTTGTTCTTCGGTTTGGTAATAGTCGCGGAGAGGGGGGTGTGGAGCGAGTGAAGACCCGGAGTGCCGAAAATTGGAAGCCATGGATTGTAGACCATCAATTAACTATGAATAGTTGGATATGGGGAGTCTACCATGAGGCTATTATGATGAGATAGCCTGCCTAATTGTCTTGAATACTTATTATCTTACGCAAACACCGGAGATGACGATATGAACATGATTTCGGAAGCGGATGTTTTAGTCGTCCTGTTTAGACATCATTAAAAATAGCCGTGAAAAACGGCTAGAATCTCGTTGTCTCGATCATGGTGAGTGTAGGTCGTTCGAAAAGCGAAATTTTTGGCGAACGTCCATCGTTGACCTACCGAAATAGGTGTATCATCCGATCGATCTCCAAGAGGATAACCCATATAGCCTGCTGATACGAGCCATTTCCAGTTATCAGTCACGTTGGCCATGACTCCGCCAGACACGCCGCCGCCTGCTCGGTAATTCTTGTCATAGGCCCCACTTACATTCGCGTCAAATTCTCCAAATAAAAAAAAGACTTCTCTTTGCAGAAAGTGAGTCTCCACTGCTCCCCCGACCCCAGCATTGAAATGTCCGTTGGAACACAGATCACAGGAATGGAATTTGACGGTGTCCATTCCAACATTGATTTTCCATGAAGGGGATTGAAACCACGAATCAATAGGGGCTAAAGAAATGATATTCGCCAGAGTAAAACGCTCCACTCGAAATTGATTTCTAGAATGATAATGTCTAAGCCCAAGATCCCCTAAGACAATTTGGGAATCTAATGTGTACCCTGGGTCAGGATCCAATAAATCGTGATAAACCGCTCTGAAACTAATTTCTTCAAACATCTCGTGGTTTCTCCAGCCCCCCCCGGTCCCGACTCTGAAGGATTCATGTCCGTGTTCAGGGGAAGAAGTCAGTGGAGTAACCTGAAACGGGGAAGAAGGTATTCTTCGTTTGCTACGCTCCACCAACACCGCGCGATTGCTCGTTTTATATTTCTCAGCTTTATCTGGGTTGGTCAGACTTTGGTAACGCAAGAAATCTGAGGCCACGTCCAACAGGGAAGCTTGCTGTTCCGTGGAGGAAGCTAAAAATTCCTCGTGTTGTGAAACAGACGGATCTTTTACTAGTTGCGCTATCCATTGACGCTCTTCCTGGTTAAGAGTTTCTCGCTTCCGCTTGAGTTGAGTACTTCGAGCTGGTCGATAAGAGACTTCTCCCACGAGCCCTTGATTTTGGACTAAGAGGCGGATCGTATCGGCCGGAATAGTCCAGAAATGAAACCGTTCAGTCAGGCGGAGTGAAGGGTCAGCCACTTCCAATAAGGAAAGAATATGATAGGCACAATTTTCTTTAAAAAAGAAATAATCGAAATAGGCATTGCCTAACTCCCAGGTATGCATGAGCAGTCGATCAATTTGTTTGGGAGAAAAATTGAGGCGGTATTCCCAAATATCCCGATTCTCAATATCCCGGTATTCTTTTACTTTCAAATAATAGGGGATGGTCGAGAAAAAGCCCTTGTATCTTCCAAAAATTCCTTTATAGGCGTATTCGATTCCTGGATTGGGTGGCACCTCTGCCGCATAGTTGATCGTATAGGCGAGAATCCGTGTTTGTTCGGTTTGGTCTTTGGGATCAACTCGGAGAAAGGTGTGGCCAAACATGGAAGCGGGATTCCCCATGTAAGCTGAGGGGAAAATCATGGAAATAAATTCGGCATCAAACTCATCAAACCATTGATGAAAACGTTCACACGGGCGTGGAGGGAGTTTGGTCTCGTCAAATTTCAATTTTTCGTTAAGCCAGTGATAGCGGGCGACAAACGCGCATTGTGCAGGTTGCTCTGATCGACCCACCAATGCATCGGAAAAAAAGAAGGTGAGGGTGGCCTTTAATTCGGCTTCGGGGTCAGTCTTTCCATTGTCTGCCAGGAAAAATCCTGGATCGTCTACTTCGCTGGTGTGACCACTAACGAAGTTTGGCCGGTAATGGAGTAAGAGATGCCAAGAACGCTGCTCGTAGAGCTTTTCTCTGACAGCTTGTTCAATCAGTTCTTGAAGATATGGTGGGGCTGCGCCTTGAGTGTTGGCTACAAAAAAATGGAAAGAAAATAGCCAAAGGCCAATAAGAAGGCGTATTACCACATGCGGGGAGAGACAGATGAGAAAAGAAAAGGCTCCGACTATAAAAGCCGGAGCCTCCCGGAACTTACTTGCTGGTTATGGCTTGGGCTAAAACGGTGTGACCCTCCATCGCGTCATGCATTGCTTTTACGACGGCTTTGGGCGAACTTTCTCCAGCTTGTACAAGAATCGTATATTTCTCTTGCGTCATCGCAAAAAATTCTTGGTGCTGTTCTTTAGGTATACCCATCAATGTGGCTAGTGATGTCAGGTGTTCACCTTGGCCTTGAGCCATTTCTTGGGATAAATTGTCGAAATTCAGGGCTGTAAACACATTGACTTTTTCGGATGCAAAAATTTTTCCATCATTGGTGCCAATGATTAGAACAATTAGTGCTCAGTTAGTTGATATTCATCCCGAATCTAGTCAGCACCTCTCTGAGTTGTCTGTTCATTTAGGAAGCATTGTTTTGGATTCAGCCACAATTACAACGGCTCAATTTGATTTTAGTCAATCAAACGTAGAATCATCATTAATGCTAGATGAAGTAAAATTGATGGTAGACTCTAAAATTAATAAGCAGTACCCTCATCTTGATTTTTTTTGAATCCTTAACACTTGACTTTTCTTAAATCTGGCCGAAATCTTTCCAAAGACCTAACATTTATCCGAAGTGTTTCTGGAAAAATCGACAAAAAACTATCACAATCAACCACATCAATTGATTCTACAATTGACAAATTATCTGTTGAAGAACTTCAGGACCTGAGTAAAATAGTTGGCCTTGCAGATTTTATGATTTGTAAATATGAGGATAAAAAAGAAACAAAGGAGATTTTGGAAAATTTTGTCTCTATAATACGTGATTCTGCAGAATCAATTGAAGAAATTGATGATGAGGTATCTGAACTGATAATTTCATCAGAGGATTCTATCAATAAAATTAAAGAAATACATGCCAATGTTTCTGAAAAATATGACTTTGAAAAATCAGAGGCTGACATTCCTGAAGATGACTGGGAAAACAGTTCAAATAATTTAACCAAAATCGCGATAGAGATTAACTCCCACGAATACCAACAAAATTCTAAAGATGAGGACAGACAGGTAATTTAGATGAGTTTAGCCCCCCAAGAATTAGAAAATAATGCAAGCAAGTATGCTTCTGAGGCAATCAAGTTTGATTCCCAGGGTGCACGAGGAATGGCAATTGCCAATTATCAAAAAGCAATAGACTCTCTAGTAAAATTACTGCAATTGTATCCTACCAGTAAACTTAATGCTTTGTACAAAGAAAGATGTAATTCTTATCATAGTAGAATTAACGCATTACAAGAATCTCATGGTGTAGAGCCTGCAGTTGATCCAAAAGCATCACCTGAGGATCAAAAGAAATCAGTTGAGAGACAAGACGATGAAAATGATTTTGAAGAACTAGTAATGAAAGAAAAACCCAATGTCAGTTGGACTGAAGTTATTGGGTTAGAAGATGCAAAAAGTGCATTGCGTGAGTCTATAATTTATCCTACTAAAAGACCTGATTTGTTTCCCTTGGGTTGGCCTAAAGGAATGTTGCTTTATGGTCCACCTGGAACAGGAAAAACTATGTTGGCAGCAGCTACTGCAAGTGAAATGGATGGTTATTTCATTAATGTTGATGCCTCATCAATGATGAGCAAATGGTTAGGAGAGGCAGAAAAAAATGTATCAAAATTATTTAGAATGGCTAGAAAATATGCCGAAAAAGAAGGCAAACCTGTAATTTTATTTGTCGATGAAGTTGATTCTCTGTTAGGTTCTAGAAATAGCGAAGTAGGTGGAGAAGTAAGAACAAAAAATCAATTTTTAACTGAAATGGATGGAGTCAATGGAAAAGGAAAAGACTTGATGTTGTATGTAATTGGTGCTACCAATAAACCTTGGAGTCTTGATTGGCCTTTCTTAAGAAGATTCCAAAAAAGGATCTATGTTTCTCTTCCAACTCAAGAAGCAAGAGAAAGTTTGTTCCAGCAGTATACTGCTGAGCTTACTATGAGTCCTAGAGTAAACTCTTCAGAATTAGCGGGAATGTTTGATGGTTATAGTGCAAGTGATATCAAAGATGTATGTCAGGCAGCACATCTAAAAACGGTTCATGAATTATTTGACTCTCCGGATTATCACGAACCAATAGAAGGCGAAGAAGCACAAAAACCAAGGACACTAACAACTGCAGACTTTCGAACAATAATGTCTAGAAGAAAACCAAGTGTTTCCACTGAAATGATTCGTGCATATCATAAATGGAGCGAAGAGTTCCGAGCACTCTAATTCAAGGTTAGTATTTTAATTGTTAAAATAACCATTTGTAATTGCGATCAAAATTCTTATTTCCTTTTTCTCATAAAATTTAAATCACGATTCAGAAACAATCGATGAGGGTCACAATAACTACCAAGAAATCAACTCACGCCAACAAATTTGGGAAGCTGATCTTCGATGATGGTACTGTTCTTGAAGGGACTGGATTTGGTTATTCTACTACTGTTTTTGGCGAAATTGTTTTTAATACTGGTATGGTTGGTTATCCTGAAACTCTTACCGATCCATCCTACAGCGGTCAAATTCTAACTCTTACCTATCCTCTTGTTGGAAATTATGGTGTTCCTGACCCTTCAATTAAAGACAAAGATGGTATCTCAAAATTCTTTGAATCAGGGAAAATCCAAATTCGTGGACTAGTTGTTCATGAGTTATCCCTTACTGCTAGTCACTGGAATCTTTCTATGACTTTAGATGAATGGATGTATAACGAAAAAATTCCAGGAATATCTGGAATTGATACTAGGGCATTGACAAAAAAGCTTAGAGATGGCGGAGTAATGATGGCCGCCTTGGTTGTATCTGATAGTGAAATTGACGTTGAGAAAATAAAAAAACAGCTTGAATCTGCTCCCAAATACAATGACGAAAAATTCATGGATACAGTTTCAACTACACAAGAAGAAGTGTATGGCTCTGAAGAAAAAACTGTAGTTGTGGTGGACACTGGTGCTAAAAATGCAATTTTAAGAAATCTAAGAAATCTAGGTTACAAAGTAATAAAATTACCGTGGAATGCATCTTTTGAAAAAATCAAATCATACAATCCAAAAGGAGTGGTAATAAGTAATGGCCCTGGGGATCCACAAAATTGTCCAGACACAATACAGACTGTAAAAAAACTAATTGAAAATAATATTCCGACACTGGGAATTTGTTTGGGGGCTCAAATAATTGGATTGGCAGGAAACACAGAAACTTACAAACTAAAGTATGGTCATCGAGGTCAAAACAAACCTTGTGTTAATTTAGATAATGATCAAATTTATGTTACTAGTCAGAATCACGGTTATGGTATTGATCCTGATTCCCTAAATGATTCAGAATTTAATTTATGGTTTAAAAATGCAGATGATAAAACAGTCGAAGGAATAAAACACAAAACACAAAATTGTATTGCCGTTCAGTTTCATCCCGAAGCTGCTCCTGGTCCATATGATTGTAAATTCATCTTTGAAGAACTCGGTAACCTAATGGGGGAGGAAAAAGCTGCCAAAAAATGAAGGGCTAAACAAAATTCTTGTACTTGGAAGTGGGGCAATAAAAATCGGAGAAGCCGGCGAGAGTCGCTAACACGACCGTCAATTTGACTACTCCGGAAGCCAATGCCTCAAAGCAATACGTGAAGATGGACTGAAGAGCATCTTAATCAATCCAAACGTTGCAACAATCCAGACAGATACTAGATTTGCAGATAAAGTGTATCTTCTTCCTGTAACTCCAGAGTACGTAGAATCAATTGTTGAAAAAGAAAGGCCTGATGGAATTATGCTTGCATATGGAGGTCAAACTGCGTTAAATTGTGGGGTTAAGCTAGATGAGGCAGGAATTCTGGAAAAATATGGGGTCAAAGTTCTTGGTACCCAAATTCCAGGAATTAAAAAATCAGAGGATAGACAACTCTTCAAGGATTCTATGAATCAGTGCGGTGTACCGGTTCTCAGAAGCAAAACTGTAACAAACTTTGAGGATGCTAAAAAAACAGCAGAAGAATTATGCTATCCTGTAATAATCAGAGTTGCTTATACTTTGGGTGGCAGAGGTGGTGGGGTTGCCTACAATGAGATTGAACTTCACGAAATCGTCGAGAGAGGTTTGAAGGCAAGTCTTGTTGGCCAAGTTTTAATTGAAGAATACATTGGACACTGGAAGCAAATTGAATATGAGGTAATGCAAGACTATGAGGGAAACAATGTCATAGTTTGTAATATGGAAAATGTACTTGCTATGAAAGTACATACTGGGGATAACATTGTAGTTGCACCATCACAAACAATTGATAACCATGAATATCATATGCTACGCTCTGCAGGATTACGTGCAACCAAACACGTTGGGATAGTTGGAGAGTGTAATATTCAGTATGCATTGGAGCCAAATTCTGATAGGTATGTTGCAATCGAAATTAATCCCAGATTGTCAAGGTCATCTGCACTTGCTAGTAAAGCAACTGGATATCCGCTTGCATACATGTCTGCAAAGATTGGGCTGGGATATAATTTATCAGAACTTGTAAATAAAATTACAAAAAGTACAACTGCCTGTTTTGAACCCTCTCTTGATTATGTAGTATGCAAACATCCGAGATGGGACTTTTCAAAATTTGAACTTGTAAATAGAAAACTTGGACCCACAATGAAATCAGTTGGAGAAGTAATGGGAATTGGCAGAACCTTTGAAGAATCTTTTCAAAAATCTATTCGTATGTTAGATATTGGAAATGATGGGCTTGTCTTGAATAGAACAAACGGACAAACCTTCAGTGAGGAAGAATTGGAAAGTAAACTATCTCACCCTGATGATCAAGTTTTGTACTATGTAGCCGCAGCTCTCAAAATAGGCTTTTCAGTGGAGAGAATCAACAATCTTTCTGCAATAGATCCGTGGTTTATTGAAAAAATCAAAAACATTGTCAAAATTGAAGAAAAAATAACTAAAGAAGAATTAGGCAAATCCTTGCTTTGGGAGGCAAAAAAGATGGGTTTCTCAGACAAGCAAATTGCGCGTGCTAAAGGCCAAACTCCTGATGAAATACGCAAGTTACGCAAAGAAAATGGTGTTTTGCCCTCTGTAAAGCAGATTGACAGCCTGGCTGCTGAATGGCCTGCAGTAACAAACTACCTCTATTTGACATATGGTGGAAAATCAAATGATGTTTCAATTAATCCTGATGAAAAAGGAATAGTGGTCCTTGGTGCAGGTCCTTATAGAATTGGAAGTAGTGTGGAGTTTGACTGGGGTACAGTCAACATGGTGTGGGGATTGCAAGAAAATGGTGAAAAAAATATCTCAGTGGTAAACTGTAATCCAGAAACTGTTTCAACAGATTATGATATTTGTACTAGATTGTATTTTGAGGAATTAACTCAAGAAAGAATCTTGGATATTACAGAATTTGAAAATCCAAAGGGTGTGATTACTTGTGTGGGGGGACAGACTGCAAATAATCTTACACCGGGACTAGCAGAGCATGGTGTAAATATTTTGGGAACTAGTGCACATGATGTAGATAGAGCTGAAGACCGTTCTAAATTTAGTGCAGAGCTAGACAAGCTACACATTCAGCAACCACGTTGGCAAGCGTTTTCAAATCTTAATGAAGCCAAAAACTTTGCACAAGAAGTTGAGTTTCCTGTTATTGTAAGGCCCTCATATGTTTTGTCAGGTGCTGCAATGAAAGTTGTGTGGTCTCAAGAAGAATTAAAAACATATGTCAAAGAGGCAACTGATGTTTCCCCAGATCATCCAGTAGTTATCTCAAAATTCATGCTAAACTCACTTGAAGTTGATGTTGATGGAGTAAGCAATGGCACTGAAGTCATAATTGGTGCAATAGTAGAGCACATTGACAGTGCTGGTGTTCACTCTGGTGATGCAATGATGTGTATTCCTCCATGGCGTCTTAACAATAAAACAATTGAGACAATCACAGAATACACTACAAAAATTGCAACTACCTTTAATGTTAAAGGTCCGTTTAATTTGCAATTTCTAGTTCACGACAATCATGTCTATGTTATAGAGCTAAACATTAGGGCATCTCGCTCTATGCCGTTTGTCTCAAAACTTGTAAAGACAAATCTTATTTCATTGGCCTCAAAAGCAATTTTAGACAAACCACTACCTGATATTCCAAAAAACAAGTGGCAAAAAATTCACAACTATGGCATCAAAGTACCTCAGTTTTCATTCATGCAACTAGAAGGGGCAGATATTGCTTTAGGCGTGGAGATGCAGTCAACAGGTGAGGCTGCCTGCTTTGGAAGCAGTTTTTATGATGCACTCTCAAAAGGCTTGACTTCAGTTGGATATAATTTGCCTCAAACAGGTGCAGCTTTGGTAACTGTTGGCGGTGCTCAAAACAAAGAAAAATTACTGCAATCAATTGCTCTTCTAAAAAATCTTGGATTTAAGATATTTGCAACCGAACACACTGCAGAATTTTTTGAGGAAAAAATTGGTGAAATTGAAGTGGTTCACAAAATTTCAGAACCGGAAAGAAAACCAAACATTGCAGATTTACTTTATGATAGAAAAATAAATTTCATTATTAATATTCCGAGTACATCAACACTTGAAAAATATGTTGGAATGCTTGATGATGAATATCAGATTAGGCGAAAATCCCTAGAGTTGGGAGTTCCAGTACTAACAACAATAGAGCTTGCAGACTCTTTTGTAAAAACACTGGAATGGTTAAAAAATAACAAGACTACAATTGAACCTATTGAGCCTTATGATCCCTTTTGATCATAGTACTTGATTCAAAATTGTTTCATCTCCAATAATTGTCCCATCAAGTGTAACTATTCTAGCTGATGATATTTTTTTTAGTTTTTCAATAATTGGTGATATGGATTTTTTGTATTTTTTCTTGTTTGTTGCATAAAAATACTTGTTAAATGATGGAACAATTATAATTTCAATCTCTCCGGACTCGCTTGGAAAAATTTGTTCCTTGTCTGCCTTAATTGAAATCCATACTCGTTGCCCATTAACTATAGACTCTTCTTGGAAAAATACTGGGTGCATATGACCCATAATGATTTTTTTAACATGTGCAAAATTCTCAGAGGGCATTGTATGTCCGTGTGTAAATAAAATATTGTCCTCTACCATCCCTGATGAGCTAATCAAAGAAACATCTTCTGGAACAAGCCGTTGGATGTTAGCATCATGATTTCCTGGAATTAAAATCACATCGCATTTTGCTTTTATTTTTTCAAAAAATAAAGGCACATCATTCCATTCAATTTTTGAAATACTTTTGATACTAGACTTTACATCGCCCAATAATACGACTGAATCTGGTTTTTCTGAGTCTATAATGTCTAATAATTCATCAATTGTCTCATTTATTGTGGTATTTTTCCCTAGGAAAATTTCTTTTGAGGTAAAACTACTCTCAAACCCAATATGCAAATCAGTCACAACAAGATATTTTTTCTGCCCTTCAATTAGTAAAGCAGGTTTTCTTGGAACTATTTTTTCTTGTGACATCAAAGATATACGATAGCCTTTGAATTAAATTCTTGTGAAAAAAAATCCTGACCGCATAGAGTCGCTTGTATCTGAAAAGCGAGTCAAACTACATGTTTTTGAACCAAGCCAAAGAGAAATATGGACAGTGGTTGGCAAAGGAAAGGAACATTGGCTAGATCCAGACGCTGCATATTGTTCTTGCCCTGGATATTATTTTGGAAAACTTTCTGGGAAAAACTCTTGTTATCATTTAGACTCTGTAGTTTTAGCTAAAAAAGAAAATAAATTTGAAAAAATAATCTTCTCAGATGAGGAATATGTTGAATTCCTTGCCAGTTTAATTCCAGATTTGTAATATTGAAAACATTAGAACTTGTTAATAACTAGAAAAAAACATAATTTGTAATGGATGAGACACAATACAACTCACAAATAGAAAAAATAGCAAATATGATGCTAAAAGATAATGTTTCTATGGATGAACAGGATCCTGACAAGTTACAAAAATACAAAGAACAAACAGTCTCTGATTGTAATATGACAGACGATGATGCACTAAAGGTGGCTTATGAGGCATTACTTTATCTGAAATTAAAAAATTCTGATGGCTCTGATCCAATTCAAAAAGGTGACCAATTTGGTGCTGGATTTAGTTAGTTTTATCCTAATGGTATAGAATCGATATCGTTTTGTGATACCCCTTTCCAAAGACCTACCATGCCTTCAGGTTCAACTTCCTCAACTTTAGTTATCTCTTGAATTTTTATTTGATCTGGGGTTGGAGGTCTCCATAACATTGCCATATACTCGCCTACTTCTCCGACTTTAGTTGGCGCAGCCATGATTATTTTCTCCTTTGAAAATCCTTTTGCAACTAGGGCACTTTCTGCTTTTTCTTTTAGATCCATTCTTCCATGTAGGAATAGATAGATGGTTTTTTGACTATCAATATCTGCCATGATCTCACTGAATCTCTAAACTAAATCAACCTTTCCAGATCTGACACCTACCAAAAAGGGTTAAATTGGAAGGTGCAAGATTTTGATCTGTGAAAATATTCACTGTAGGTAGCAAATCTTTTGTCACTAGCTTTCAACTAGCAGGAATACCTGGTATCGTTTCTCCAACTCCAGAGGTTGCACTTGATGAGATAAAGAAATTAACTGATGACTCTGATGTTGGACTGGTTCTTGTAAGTGATGATATTACTGAATCCATTAATGATGAACTAACTGCTCTTAGAGCAGAAAAATCAACTTTGGTATTTGCACTGCCAGCTACTGGAAGTGAGAAAACTGAAGTTGATTACAGAGTAATGCTCAAAAAGATTTTAGGCGTTTAGAATTTTTAATCTACTTATAATCAGTGTTTTAAAACTTTGATATGAAATCAGCATCTGTAAAAGAACCCTCAAAAATTTTAGTGGAGGATACTGAAAAGCCTATTTTGGGCTCTGGTGATATTTTGGTTCAAATGCATGCCTGTGGAATATGTGGTTCAGATTTGGAAAAAGTATTTGGTCAATATGGACAACCCTCTATGAGACTTGGTCATGAACCTGCTGGAGTTGTTTTAGATGTTGGTTCAGATGTTGATGAATTTAAAAAAGGTGACAGAGTTTTCACACATCATCATGTTCCATGTTATTCTTGCCATTTCTGTAAACATGGAAATGAAACAATGTGCAAAAAATATTATGAAACAAATCTTTCTCCATGTGGTTTATCCGAAGAGTATGTTGTTCCAGAATGGAATGTTTCCCATGGTGGTGTTCTAAAACTTTCAGATTCTATGACATTTGAGGAGGCTGCAATGATTGAACCCTTGGCGTGTTGTGTAAGGTCTTGGAGTAAGTATAATCATCAAGAAGGAGATTCCGTGGCTGTTTTTGGAGTTGGACCTACTGGGATGATGCATGTTATGCTTGCACATTCTAAAAAATTCTCAAAGATTTTCTGTTTTGATCTTAATGATTTTAGATTAAATTTTGCAAAAAAATTCAATGTGACTGAGACGATAAACTCAAAAGATGAGCGCCGAGTAGAGAGAATTCTTAATCAAACAGATGGGCGAGGTGTTGATGTTGCAATAGTTGCAACAAGCAGCTTAAAGGCATTGGAGGATGCAATTGAAATGGTTAGAAAAGGTGGTGCAATCATGATGTTTGGCGTTCCATCAAAAGGAGCAAAAATTGATTTGGATATGAGTAAAATCTATTCTAAAGAAATTACTCTAGTTACAAGTTATGCTGCATCTGACAATGATACCAAAGAAGCACTTCGATTAATTGAAACATCAGAGATTGATGTAAAACAACTAGTTACTCATACTTACCCAATCATGGATTCTCAAAAAGCATTTGATCATGCAAGAACTGGTGAGAATGCAATGAAAATAATCATAACAAAATAGGAAAGGCTTAAGAAAGGTATATTTTTTCTGTCAAAATCGAAGAGATATGGATTGGGGATTAAAAAATAGACTAGCAAAAATAATCAATCCTCAGGATAACCGTGCATTAATGTTAGCAGTAGATCATGGCTATTTTTTAGGACCAACTGAAAAATTAGAAAACCCAAAAAAAACAATTGCTCCATTATTGAAATACTGTGATTCTTTGATG
>Ga0209271_10000533_pt1 | contig 12986 bp, 12 predicted proteins | sample tdAd002_FD_187123 | JGI IMG/M metagenome (GOLD analysis project Ga0209271, IMG submission 187123) | Marine sediment microbial communities from the Atlantic coast under amendment with organic carbon and nitrate - tdAd00.2 (SPAdes)... | ecosystem: Environmental > Aquatic > Marine > Coastal >... | reverse complement strand
TACAGGAATGATCGGGCGGCCGGATTCGGCCGCAGCAATCAAAGCGGCATTGTCCGAAAGGCGCAAATTTCGTCGAAACCAGAGAAGTACGGGTTGCACTGTAAAAAGCTCGAATCCAGTAATGACGCAATGATAGTTAACTGAAGCAAGACAATTTGTAAGCGAATGTAACAATGCGCCCGCAAGCATTGTTGGCGCGAAATACCGGCCGTATATTGCGGCTCAAATGATTTCGGAGGCGGGCATGAGCGCCATAGCTGCAAAAGCGGTCAGCTGGACTGAATTGGGCTTTGTCCCAGATTCCGTAGTTCGAGCTGGAATCCGCAGACTACTGGAAGCAAAACGCAAAGAGATTCACTCGGGCGATGTCGAGTTCGCTGCAAATGCGACGAATCGATTCGTGGCAATGATGAACGAGTCACCCATTGCTCTGGTACCTGATCTTGCCAACGAACAGCATTATGAGGTGCCGGCAGAGTTCTTCTCCCAGGTTATGGGAGAGCACCTAAAGTACAGCTGCTGTTACTGGCCGAATAACGTTGGCACTTTGTCGGACGCTGAAGTGGCGGCGCTCGAGTTGACAGTGAAACGCGCTGGCATCGAAGATGGAATGCAGGTGCTCGATCTCGGCTGCGGCTGGGGTTCTTTGTCACTTTGGGTTGCCGAGCACTTCCCTAATGCATCTGTGACCTCGGTTTCCAATTCGTCTTCACAGCGCGAATTCATTCTTAAACAGGCAAGCGAGCGTTCGATTCAAAACATCGACGTAATAGCCTGTGACATGAACGACTTTGCAACCGAGAAACAATTCGACCGAGTAGTGTCGATAGAAATGTTCGAACACATGCGCAACTACGGTGAGCTTTTCCGGCGCATCGATGATTGGTTGCTTCCTGATGGTCGTTTCTTCATGCACATATTCTGTCATCGCACGACGCCGTATGAGTACATCGACAAGGGGCCGACTGACTGGATGAGCCGACACTTTTTTAGCGGCGGAATTATGCCGAGTGCCGACTTACCGTTTCGCTTTCCGGAGAACCTGAACATTGACCAGCGCTGGCACTGGAATGGCCAGCACTACGCCAGGACGTGTAATGCCTGGTTGGAAAACATGGACAAGAGCGAAGACGCAATAAAGTCGATTCTGGCCGATTGCTACGGTGAGGCCGATGCTTCTTTGTGGTGGCAACGCTGGCGCATCTTTTTTATGGCCTGCGCCGAGTTGTTCGATTACGACGAAGGGCAGGAGTGGTATGTCGGTCATTATAGGTTCAGCAAGGCGGGGCGCTGACATGTGGTTGCTACTCAATTTGGTGATATTCGATATCGCCTGGTTCTTATCCGTAGTCGGTGGTGCCCGCGAAATGCCGTGGCTGGGACCGCTCGCTGTACTCGTTGCGCTGATGATACATTTTCGTGCCGCACGTAATTTGACGGAGGAAGTCCTGCTGATTCTGAGTTGCGCGATCATCGGCGCGGTTTTCGACAGTTTCCTCGTTGCTTCCGGTTGGGTCACTTACAAGGCTGGACTGTTCAGCGACCACCTGGCGCCCTATTGGATCATCACGATGTGGATGCTGTTTGCAACTACATTGAATGTCTCTATACGCTGGCTCCGTGGCAAGCCATGGTTGGCTGCGTTATTTGGTGCGGTCGGCGGCCCAATTAGCTATCTGACCGGTGAAAAGCTCGGCGGAATCGTGCTTAGCAACCAGCCTGCTGCTGTGGCGGCCCTGGCAATCGGTTGGGCAATTATGATGCCGATGCTGATGTGGCTGTCCGAAATACTGGACGGCATGCCGGGCAGGCGACGCAACTGGATTGCGGAGCGTGTTCAATGATTCAGCACCCCTACGTCATTGCACTACTTGCCATTCTCGGTGTAGGTGCTGTTAGCTGGCTCGTGAGCGTTGTCAAAAAGGACGTAAGCTTCGTTGACAGCCTGTGGTCGTTGTTCTTCATGATGGCTGCCGCCGTATTCGCCATTCAGACACAACCACTCTCCATGAAAGGAAAACTGGTTCTGGCGCTCGTCGTGATTTGGTCGCTGCGCCTGTCGATCTATATCACCGCCCGAAATTGGGGCCAGCCGGAAGACTATCGCTACCGATCAATCCGGGCGAACAACGAGCCGGGCTTTGCATTCAAGAGTCTGTACATCGTATTCGGCTTGCAGGGCATGCTCGCGTGGTTGATTGCGCTGCCATTACTACCCGCAATTTCGTCGGATTCCGCGTTCAGCTGGATTGACGGCGTCGCGGCCGCACTATGGCTTCTCGGATTCATCTTCGAGGCAGGTGGCGACTTCCAGCTTTCACGATTCAAAGCTCGGGAAGATAGCAAGGGACAGGTGCTCGACACAGGGCTATGGCGATATACGCGCCACCCAAATTACTTCGGCGATTTTTGTATCTGGTGGTCGTTTTACCTGTTTGCTTTGGCATCAGGCGGTTGGTGGACTATCGCATCGCCGCTGCTGATGAGCTTCCTGCTCCTCAGGGTTTCCGGTGTGGCCATGCTCGAGAAGACTATCGGCGATCGCCGGCCCGAATACACCAAATATATTCGTCGCACCAACGCATTTTTTCCTGGACCGCGACGTTCAACGAATGCAATTGAAGAGGCAACGTCATGAGGCGAAAGTATCTGGGATTCATTTTGATCGGACTGCTCACCGTGACGTTCGTGTCGCCCGCCCCCGCGCAAGTACGTAATAGCAATGTCGCCCTGTGGGACTTCGATGTCTACCTGAACGGCAAGAAGGTTGGCAAACATGTGTTCACGATTTCAGAAGCAGGAGGCGAGAAACAGGTTCAAAGTGAAGCTAGTTTCAAATACAAGATTCTGCGCATACCGGTGTACCGATACCAACACAATGCTGCCGAGCGCTGGACTGGCAACTGTCTGGCCGAATTCGATGCGAGCACCAACGCAAATGGTAATCGAATTCGGGTTTCAGGGGAGCAATTCGAGAAAGGGTTTCTTGTCGAGAGAGACGGCAAACCGGTCGAACTGCCCGAATGCGTGATGACATTTGCCTACTGGAATCCGGATTTTCTTGACCAGTCCCGCCTACTGAATCCGCAGACCGGTGAGTACGTGGAAGTCCGCGTCGAACAAGTCGGCGACGAGGTGCTCAAAGTTCGTGGTCAAGCCGTCGCAGCAACACGCTTCAAACTTACGGCCTATGAAGTCGACCTTACGCTCTGGTACTCGCCGGACAACGAATGGCTGGCGCTCGAATCTATTGCCAAAGGCGGACACATCATCCGCTACGAGCTTTCGTGATATGCGCGCTCAATCGAAGCTATTGCCCGTCATTTTTGCTGCAGCCATCCTTGGTGGATGTGCGGCCAAAGGACCTGAGATGAAGACAGTGGATCATGTGGATATCGACCGGTTCATGGGTCCTTGGTACGTCATCGCCAATATTCCGACGTTCCTCGAGAAAGGGGCGCACAACGCTGTCGAGACCTACAGCTTGAATGATGACGGAACGATCGCCACCAATTTCACCTACAGAAAAGGCGGCTTCGACGGAAAGGTGAAAGAGTACAACCCGAAGGCATTCATTCAAGATAAGGAGTCAAATGCCCTTTGGGGAATGCGTTTCGTCTGGCCAATAAAGGCTGATTATAGAATCGTCTACCTCGACGACGACTATTCAATGACAGTTATTGGCCGTCAGAGTCGTGACTTCGTCTGGATCATGGCGCGCACGCCGACGATATCTGATATCGACTACGACAAGCTTGCGTCATTCGTTGAATCGATCGGCTATGACAGGTCAAAAATTGAACGCGTGCCACAGCGTTGGTGATGTTATGAAGATCGCAATCATCGGTACTGGAATCGCGGGCAACGTAATCGCCTACAAGCTCCGTCAGGAACACGAAATTACGGTGTTCGAGTCTGGCACCCATGTCGGCGGGCATACGAACACCGTGGATGTTTATGAAAATGGCCGCCAATATGCCGTTGATACCGGATTCATCGTCTTTAACGATCGTACTTACCCGAATTTTATTCGCTTGCTGGATGAGATCGGGCAAGAGTCGCAGCGGAGCGAAATGAGTTTCAGTGTGCAAGCCAAGGATGGCGGGATCGAATACAGTGGTTCGTCGCTTAACGCGTTGTTCGCACAACGCCGGAATATTGTGCGACCGCCGTTCTATAGCATGATTCGCGACATTCTGCGATTTAACGAAACGGCCTTGTCGAGTGTCGATTACCTCGACGAGTCCCGGTCGCTTGGGAACTATTTAATCGACAACGGGTACGGCCAGGAGTTTGTCGATCACTATCTTGTCCCCATGGCCGCAGCCATATGGTCGGCAGAACCGGTTTCGGTGCTGGACATGCCGGTCAAGTTCCTGATTCGATTTTTCGACAATCACGGCCTGTTGCAGATTAAGGACCGGCCTGTCTGGCGCGTAATCAAGGGCGGTTCGCGTCAGTACGTGGCCAAGCTTGTGGCAAAACACCGTGACCGTATTCGCCTTAGCAGTCCTGTGCAGTCCATTCGCCGTCTGGGTAACCGCGTGGAACTGTACTCTGCATCTGGTGGCAAGGAGTTCTTCGATTACGTTTTCGTGGCCTGCCACAGCGATCAGGCCTTGTCGCTGCTCAAAGATGCGACACCGACAGAACGTGAGGTTCTCGGCGCAATTCGTTACCACCCGAATGAAGCCATTCTGCATACGGATGACTCGCTAATGCCGAAACAACGGCGCGCCTGGGCGGCATGGAATTACCACATCCCGCAGGATGCGACGCGCCATGTCTCCGTTACCTATAACATGAACATCCTGCAAGGACTTGCGACAAAAGATCAGTACCTCGTAACCCTTAACAATGACCAAGACATCGATCCTGCCAAGATCATCCGCACTGTGCGGTACGAACATCCGATCTATTCAGGCGAGGCAGTCGCAGCACAGCGACGACAGGGCGATATCAACCAAAATCGGACGTTCTTCTGTGGCGCGTATTGGCGCAACGGATTTCATGAGGACGGTGTAGTCAGCGCGCTCAATGCACTTGAGCATTTCGAGGAGGAGCGATCCAGTGGAAAGCTGCATCTACGAAGGGCGAGTTAGACACACTCGAAAAGAGCCGGTGCCACATCAGTTCAACTATCGCTTGTTCATGATGTACCTGGATCTCGACGAGTTACCAACACTATTTAGTGAACGCTGGTTCTGGTCTGCGACCAGGCTCGCCCTCGCAAGATTTCGCCGCAATGACCACCTCGGTCCAGGTGACAAACCACTTGCCGAGGTCATACAGGATCTCGTCGAAAGGAATACGGGCAAGCGGCCCGACGGGCCCATTCGATTACTCACGAACCTCTCTTACTTCGGCTACTGTTTCAATCCCGTCAGCTTTTACTATTGCTTTTCTGCCGACGGCGAGACCCTCGAATACATTGTCTCTGAGGTGAACAATACGCCGTGGGGCGAGCGCGATACCTATGTGCTTGACTGTCAACAGGCAGGCTCAAAGGGATACTCCTGGCGATTCCATCCGGACAAGAAAATGCACGTATCGCCGTTCATGCCCATGAACATCGAGTATGACTGGGTGTTGTCCAAGCCAACTGAACGACTCTCGGTCTATATGGCGAACGCCGCAAATGGCAGTCGCATTTTCGATGCCGCTATGAACCTGAAACGCAGAGCCATCAGTGGTTGGTCATTGGCCAGTGTATTGCTGCGATTTCCGCTCATGACAACAAAGATCATTGTTGCGATCCACTGGCAGGCGCTACGGCTCTGGGCAAAACGATGTCCCTTATACATACACCCCGGCAAGGCAAAGGAGGCAGTTTCCCGATGAACACGAGACTCGTTTCGCTGGACCCACAAAAAGTAGGCAAAGAGACTGTCAAATGGACGGTGCTTGACAAGCTTGCACGTCGAATCGTGTTATCGCGTCTGGAACAGCTGCAGGATGGACAGATTGTTGTCAGTGAATATGGCGAGCACCTGACGTTTGGCAAATTGACCGACGACCTTCCGTTGACTGCGCAGCTTCGCGTGCTCAGTCCAAAGTTTTACAGCGACATAGCATTCGGCGGATCGATTGGTGCCGGCGAGGCGTTCATCCACGGTTATTGGACCTGTCCTGAGCTCAGCGACCTTTTGCGTATCCTGATCAGAAATCGGGAGGTTCTCGAGCACATGGATTCGGGGCTGGCGGTGCTCGGCAAGCCAGTGCAGAAGTTGTTTCATGCCCTAAACAAGAATACTCGCAAGGGCAGTCGCAAGAACATCGCTGCGCACTATGATCTTGGTAACGACTTCTATCAGCTTTGGCTGGACCCGAAGATGATGTACTCCTGCGCCTACTTCGACACGCCTGACACATCACTCGAGGACGCGGCGACCGAGAAGCTCGATCGTATCTGCAGAAAGCTGAATCTATCAGCGGATGATTCCGTAGTCGAAATCGGCACCGGCTGGGGCGGGTTCGCCATTCACGCCGCAAGGCACTATGGTTGCCAAGTTACTACGACGACTATTTCCGAGCAACAGTACAACTACGCACAGCAAGCGATCGTCGATGCGGGTCTCGAAGATAAGATTACGCTGCTGTTTCAGGATTACCGCGATCTCGAGGGGTGCTTTGACAAGCTCGTCTCGATCGAGATGATCGAAGCGGTAGGTCATGAGTTTCACGAAGCCTATTTCAAAAAGTGTTGCGATTTGTTGAAACCCAATGGGCAGATGTTGTTGCAGGCGATCACAATCGCCGACCAGCGCTACGACAAGTACAAAACGGGTGTCGATTTCATCAAGCGTTACATCTTTCCTGGTGGCTGTTTGACATCGGTTACTGATATGTCTCGCAAAATGACAAGACACACCGATATGCGCGTCATTCATCTGGAGGACATCGGCCCGCATTACGCGACGACGCTTCGGCATTGGCACGATCGATTCTTTGCTCACATTAACGGAGTGCGCGCGCTTGGCTACTCGGATGCGTTTGTACGCATGTGGCAGTTCTATCTGAACTACTGCGAAAGCGCATTCAGCGAGCGCGCGATCGGAAACGTTCAGCTGCTCATAATGCGCCCAGCTGCGCGCCGTGAGCGAATTCAGTACTAAACTACGGTCGCGCAAATGCATCCTGTCGGGCACGCCAGAAAAACCAGAGGGTCCCATTGGGGCCCTTTTCATTTACTGGTGTGTTCCGCTTGTAGAATCGGGCAATATTCCGTCAAAGCCACTTCTCGATTGACAGGTAATCATCCCAACAATGAGTTTTGACAACAGCTACGCCAGATTACCCAAGGAATTTCACGTTGCGGTCCAGCCCGGCGTCGTTGCGAATCCGTCGATGCTTGCATGGAATCAGGAACTAGCTGTCGAACTTGGACTTGAATCGATCGCCGCCGACGAGCCCGGGCTTGCCCGAATATTCAGTGGTTCCTCAATACCCTCCGGAGCGCAGCCGATTGCAATGGCGTACGCCGGTCACCAATTCGGGCATTTCTCGCCAAAGCTAGGCGACGGGCGTGCCGCCCTGCTCGGCGAAATCGTCACCGACGCCGGTGATCGTTTCGACATTCAACTCAAGGGCTCGGGCCGCACGACATTCTCACGTGGTGGTGATGGTAAATCGTGGCTGGGTCCGGTACTGCGTGAGTACATCCTGAGCGAGGCGATGCATAACCTCGGAATACCGACGACTCGGGCACTGGCGGCGGTCGCCACAGGCGAAACAGTATTTCGTGAGTCTGCGAAGCCCGGTGCGGTATTCGCTCGCGTTGCCTCGAGCCATCTTCGCGTCGGCACATTTGAGTACTTCGCGGCGCAGCGCGACGTCGATTCCCTCCGGATAATTGCTGACTACGCAATCGACCGCCACTATCCGGACGCGAAAGCTGAACAGGATGAGTTAGTCGCGTTCTTCCGGTCCGTCGCAGAACGCCAGGCCGCGCTCGTTGCACACTGGATGGCCGTCGGGTTCATTCACGGCGTGATGAATACGGACAACACCGCGATTTCGGGGGAGACGATTGACTACGGACCGGCCGCATACATGGACGAGTTTCGCTTCGATAAAGTATTCAGCTCGATTGACCGCGACGGCCGTTATAAGTACATAAGCCAAGCACCGATAGCGCAATGGAATCTCGCTCGGCTCGCCGAGACTCTGCTGATGTTGGGCGCAAACAAACTAGAGCTTGAAGCTGTGCTGGCAGAGTTTCCCGGTTGGTACGAGGACTATTACCTTGGTCTTATGCGGCGCAAGCTAGGCTTGCGGGATGCGAGTGAAGGCGACGCCGAGCTGATTAATAGCTGGCTCAAATTTCTGCACGACAATGAGCTCGATTACACGTTGAGTTTTCGAAGTCTCGCAACACGCATCGATGCGACCGATGACTCGAGCTTTGGTGAGTTTGAAACGCGCTGGCGAAAACGATTGAGTGGACAAGTGGCAGACAACAGCGAACTCGTGGCACTCATGAACTCGGTTAACCCGCTGTTTATTCCGCGCAATCACCGCGTCGAGCAGGCGATACAGCATGCTGTGCAAGGTGACCTGTCTGTCTTCGGGGACCTGAACACGGTATTGGCAAAGCCGTTCGACGAGCAGCCCGAATTCGCGCACTATGCTGAGGCACCAACAAAGGATGAGCGCGTGACAAAGACTTTTTGCGGGACGTGACGTTAGCCATGCAATCTTGTTAACAAGAGGATCGGACTATGGATGAGCCTAGATATAGGGCACACGTCGATGCCGATCTAACCCGGGCACAAGCGGACGAACAGGAATCAAAATGAGTTTTCAGGCTTCCATCTTGCCAGGCGTGCCGCGAGTTGCACGGTACCTCACTTTCAGCGTTCGGCCGGAAGTTGAGCCGGGGGTATCAAAGGAGTGCGTACAAGCGATTCACATTGACGACCGAATAGTCGTTGGGCTCGGTAAGCCACTGCTTGATCATTGGGGCACCGCTGCAGACGGCCTGCGATCGTTTCCCGCGTTGTCTGGTCCGGATGTCCAGGTCCCGTCGACGCAACAGGCATTGTGGTGCTGGTTACGCGGGACTGACCAGGGAGAACTCGTCAATCGCAGCATTGCGATCACCGATTCTTTTGGAACCGGATTTCAGCTCGAGCAGATCGTTGACGGCTTCAAGTACGGGGATGCTGAACTGGGCCTTGATTTAACCGGCTACGAAGACGGCACCGAGAACCCGGTCGACGATGATGCGGTAGCCGCGGCATTCGTCCCGAATGGTGACGAAGGCATAGCCGGTTCAAGTTTCGTAGCAGTGCAACAGTGGTTCCACGACCTCAGGCATTTTTCATCGCTTCCCCAGTCTGAGCAGGACCATATTATTGGCCGCCGGAAGTCTGACAATGAAGAGATTGAGGATGCGCCCGCGTCCGCCCACACCAAACGTACTGAGCAGGAGAGCTTTGATCCCGAGGCGTTCGTCGTGCGTCGATCAATGCCGTTTGCCGACCCCAGTGGTGAGGGCCTGATGTTCGTGGCATTCGGCAAGTCGTTCGATGCGTTCGAGGCACAACTCAGAAGGATGGCGGGCCTCGAGGACGGTACTACGGACGCCTTGTTCCGATTTTCTCGCCCTGTAACGGGCGGGTACTACTGGTGCCCTCCAGTCAGCGATGGTCAACTCGAAACGCCGCCGTAGGCGACTCCCGTGAGGTCTGCCATGTCTCGCTTGAACGTCGTCAGGTCGTCGATGTTGAGGTCGCCGAGGTGGCGGTGTCCGGCTGCTCGCGATATGACGGTCATTAACGCTACCGATGCTTCGAAGAATCGGGCGAGCCGTTCAGCGGCGAGATCGACCGGAAGTCGCTCGCGCAAATGTGGTTTTTGTGTCGCGATGCCCACGGGGCAGTTATTGGTGTGACAGGCTCGCATGCCCAGGCATCCAATCGCCTGAATTGCGGCATTAGAAACAGCAACGCCGTCCGCGCCCAGTGCCATCGCCTTGGCAAAATCGGCCGGCGTCCTGAGTCCGCCAGTGATGATCAACGTGATGTCTTTCGCATCACTCGTATCCAGGTGCCTTCGAGCTCTGGCGAGCGCCGGAATGGTTGGAACGGAAATGTTGTCGCGGAAGATCAATGGCGCGGCCCCGGTTCCGCCGCCGCGCCCATCTAGAATGACGTAGTCGACGCTGGCTTCCAGTGCCGCATCAATGTCCTTCTCGATATGCTGAGCCGACAGTTTGAACCCGACAGGTATTCCGCCGGTTCGCTCGCGTACCTCGCTCGAAAAGTCACGGTACTGGCTGATTTCGGTCCAGTCGGGAAAGCGCGGCGGCGAAATCGCGGCTTGGCCTTCTTCGAGTCCGCGTACCTCGGCGATCTTTCCTTTGACTTTGTCACCGGGCAGATGACCGCCGGTGCCGGTCTTGGCTCCCTGGCCGCCTTTGAAGTGAAACGCCTGTGTCTTCTCAACCTTGTCCCAGGAAAAACCAAATCGTGCCGACGCAAGCTCGTAGAAGTATCGCGAATTCGCACTCTGTTCTTCGGGCAGCATGCCGCCTTCGCCCGAGCATATGCCAGTTCCCGCGAGCTCCGCTCCCTTGGCAAGCGCGACCTTGGCCTCTTCCGAGAGCGCGCCAAAACTCATGTCCGATACGAACAGCGGAATCTCGAGCTTCAGGGGCTTCTTTGCGTTTGGTCCGATAACAATATCAGTAGCGACAGGCTCATCGTCGAGCAGCGGCAGCTTTGCCAACTGTCCGACAACAAACTGCAGGTCATCCCACTTGGGCAGGCTGTCTCTGGGCACGCCCATCGCGCTCGCCGGGCCGTGATGACCTACTTTGCTGAGGCCGTCATTGGCCAACATGCGAATCAATTTGACGTGCGGTTCGTCGACCGTTCCGGTCGGGTCCTGGTACACACCCTGGTATGCGTTCCTGCTGTATGGCTGCGGATGGTCTGTGGCCCAGGCAGCGATTTCGTCCTCGTCGACAAGAACCTGGCCGTCCTCCAGCCAGGCATTGAATTTCGGCAGTGTCTCGCTGTTGTTGTACTGGCTGATGCCGGTATCCAACCGGTAATCCCATCCGTGCAATCCACAAATCAGATTGGCGCCGTCGACATGGCCGTCTGACATGAGTGCGCCACGATGGGCGCATCGACCGTAAAGTACGCTGACGGATTCGTCGTAGCGCACCACGACGAGGTCGACACCGGCGACGAGCGCGTGTGCTGGAATGCGGTCTTCGAGTTCGTCCCATTTCTTGATAGGCAGCTTGTTCATCCGCGGGTCCCTATACACGGTGAAAAATGTGTTCAGTTAGCAACGTAGACTTTGCCGCCTTTCATAACGAAGTCGACATCGAGAAGTTCCTCGATGTCCTCGAGAGGTGAGCCGTCGACTGCGATGATGTCGGCGAACTTGCCCGATTCGATCGTTCCAATAGAATCGGACATGTCGATGAGGTCAGCTGCGTTGATCGTTGCGCTTACGAGTACATCCATCTCTGCCATGTCGGCTTCGACCATGAGCACGGCCTCCTCTGCATTGGTGCCATGCGGTGAGATACCACTGTCTGTGCCGTAAGCGATATTGACGCCGGCCTTGTGTGCTTTTTCGAAGCTGCCTGCCATGTCGTTACCGACACGAACAGCTTTTGCCGCGACTGGGGGGCTCAGAATGTCGGTCTCGACGGCGATCGTCGCAACAGTCTTGCCGGCCAACAGTGTCGGCACGAGGTAGGCGCCGGTTTCGAGGAACAAGGGAATAGCGCGCGAGCCGGTGTAGGAGCCGTGTTCGATGCTGGCAACTCCGGCCTCGAGCGCCGCAACGATGCCGTCTTCATGATGTGCATGTGAAGCGACCTTTCGACCCATGCGTGCTGCGGCGAGCACGACTTCACGCAGCTCGTCTGCTTCCATCTGCTGGCCGGTACCTGTGGCACGATCGGTCATGACACCGCCCGTCGACGTAATCTTGACCAGGTCCCCGCCATACTTGATGACATTACGCGCTGCACGTCGGCAGTCGTAAGGCCCATCGCAAACATTCGGCGATGTCCACAGCTCCATAAGATCGGGTTGCACACCGCTGATATCGGCATGACCACCCGTAATGCCGACGCCGCCAGCCGCGATGATGCGCGGGCCATCGATCCAGCCATTGTTGATCGCATCGCGCATGGCATACATTTCCAGGGGACTCGAGCCGACGTCGCGCACGGTCGTGAATCCAGCCTCGAGCGTTCGCATCGCGTACATGATGCTGCGCATCTGCACGAGCTGGGGTGACATCTTCAAATCGTCCTTGTACCTGTCGGGTCCAAGCTGTCCCTGCAGGTGGACATGCATGTCCATGAGACCGGGCATCACGAATTCTTCGCGCAGGTCTATCACGGAGACGTCTGCTCCAAATTCAGCGGCGTCGGCAAATCCGGCGCGCACTTCGACAATCCGATCGCTTTCGACGACGATGGTCTGATTCCGGGCGGGTGACTGGCCCGGAACGGCAAGCAGTTCGCCCGCGTGGATCAGCGTGGTCTGGGCTATTGCGAGATGTGAGGCAAATAGCAGGCAGGCAGCGCCAGCAAGGGTGCTAGATCGGTATGACATGTGTGAATCCCCATGGTCTGGTTTTTTCCACTCTAATTGATGCCGAAGCTCGGCGACAACACAAAGACAGGGAGGCGGCTCTATTTGTAGTGATCACGCACGCTATTGACTAACTTGCCCAGACCCTCGACCTCGATCTCCACGGTGTCGCCATCCTTCATCCAGATCGGGGGTTTGCGTGCCGCGCCTACACCTGCGGGCGTGCCCGTAACGACAACGTCACCAGGTTCGAGTGTCATGCACTCACTTAGAATTGCCACGAGCTTGCGAACCGGAAAGACGAGATTATCAATCTGACCATCCTGCATCAGGTCTCCATTTAGCTTTGTGGTTAGCGACAGGCCCGCCAATCCATCCGGCAATTCATCGGAGGTTACGAGCTCCGGACCAAACGCT
>Ga0209271_10000532_pt1 | contig 13006 bp, 14 predicted proteins | sample tdAd002_FD_187123 | JGI IMG/M metagenome (GOLD analysis project Ga0209271, IMG submission 187123) | Marine sediment microbial communities from the Atlantic coast under amendment with organic carbon and nitrate - tdAd00.2 (SPAdes)... | ecosystem: Environmental > Aquatic > Marine > Coastal >... | reverse complement strand
TGTTGCTAAAGAACTGGGTGATCAGATCGAAATAACACCTGATGATGTATCCAAGTATTATGAAGAGCATTACAAAGACGACATGTTAAAATCAGATATAAAAGATGTGCCAAAAGAAATAAATGAAACCATAATAAAAATTTTGCGCAGGGAAAAGATGGAAGAAGCTTATAAGTTTTGGATAATGAAACTTCAAAGAAAATACACCATAAAAATAAATGAAACGCAATTGGAAAAAATAACCGGTTCGTAAGCTGATACACGGATTAGTATAATGAAGAGCAAACGTTTTGAGTGTTTAATTTATTGCATAATATATGTTTTTCTTTTCATTACATTCGGTTTTCCCTTGATTGCCAAGGCGGAAAGTGCAGAAGTTGTTGACAGGATTGTAGCTACGGTTAATGATGACATAATTACACTTTTCGAACTGAACCGCTCATTTGAACCCTATGCAGAGAAAGTCCGAGCACTTGGATATTCGATTGAAAAAGAACGCGAGATGCTCTTCAAAGTACGAGAAGATATGCTAAGCCGGCTCATCGATCAGAAAATTAGAGATCAGGAAATAAAACGCTTTAATATTACAATAAGTGAAAAAGAAATAGATCAAACCATTGAACGAATAAAAGAAGCAAATTTTTATACGGATGAAGATCTAAGGGCAGCATTGGCCAATGATGGATTAACCATGGAGGAGTATCGCAAGCAGATAAAGGAAGAGATACTCAGGACAAAGCTGGTCAACCTTAAAATAAAATCTAAGATTGTAATCACAGAAGATGACATAAAATCTTATTATGAAAACCACCAGGACAAGTATGGAGGGAAGAAGAAATATCATCTTCGCAACATAATTATGAAAGTTTCCCCGTTTGCCGTTGAGAAAGAAAAGCTTGAGATTAAAACGAAGATGGATGCAATCCTGGACAAATTAAACGGGGGGCAATCTTTTGAAACCTTGGCGATGACTTACTCTGAATCATCTTTGGCTGCTGAGGGTGGGGACTTGGGTTTGTTCGGACTTGATGAGCTTTCTCTACAGTTGCAAGATACTATAAAGGAGATGAAGACAGGTGAGTTTACACCTGTGCTTGATACGGATCAGGGATATCAGATTTTTTTTATTCAGGAGATTGTTAATACACCGGGAAAGTCTTTAGAGGAAGTATCACCTAAGATCGAAAAAATACTCTATAATGAGATTCTTGAAAAAAATTTTCTGTCATGGCTTGAGGATTTGCGCAAACAGTCTGTTATAAAAATTATCAAATAGTTTTTTCAGTAAAAATTTAATCATACCTGAAGCGGCAATATTTTCAAAAAGCTAAAGTGTGACTTAATTTAAACCGTTCAATTGCTCGTTATTGCCTAGGACTCATTATTATATGCAAGCTGATCGCAGCAAAATACTGATTGACAGCATCAAGAGATTGTTGAGAAGGAATGCGACAACCCACCTCCGCAAGATTGTGAACAAGACCCATGCGGCAGACCTGTCTGTGGTGTTCCGAACTTTATCCCTTCCCAATCAGCATGAACTTCTAGACATGATAGAGGATGTCAATCAGAAGGGTGATCTTTTCAGTGAACTTGATGAAGATACTTTCCTTGCTCTACATGAAAGCATGGAGTTGGATGCTTTAGTTGAAATTCTGGAGAACATGCCCACTGATGATGCTGCAGACCTATTAGGCCGATTACCCGATGAGAAGTCCAATGCTATTTTGGAAAGGATGAAAAAAGAGGGCTCAGAAGAGATCGAAGGTCTGCTTCATTATGATGATGATACCGCCGGCGGTATCATGGTTCCTGAGTTCATCGCCTTAAAAGAAGATACAACAGCCAGGGAAGCCATTGAATCGCTCCAAAAAGAACACCTGGATGTGGAGATGCCTTTTTATCTTTATGCGGTAGATGAATATGGTAAACTGGTGGGCGTCAGTTCTTTGAGGCAACTTGTGGTGGTCCCACCTGAAACACCCCTTAAAGACTTCATGACAACTGACGTATTTTCCGTTCTGACCAGCATGGATCAGGAAGAAGTAGCCAAAATAGTCGCCCGTTATGATATCCTGGCTGTGCCGGTGGTGAACGAAACAAACCAGATAGTGGGTATTGTTACGGTAGATGATGTTATCGACATCTTCAGAGAAGAGGCTACCGAAGATATTTTAAAAATGGCCGGTGTCGGCGGCGAAGAGTTTGTAGAAACGCAGTCTGTTATTAGAAGCACAAGGATTCGCCTGCCGTGGCTGTTCGCAAGCTGTATCGGCGGCATAATTGCATTTTTTATTATAGGCCACTTTGAAGGAAGTTTAAAAAAGCTTGCATATCTTGCGGCCTTTATTCCGGTTATTCTGGGTATGGGCGGCAATATCGGCACTCAGACTTCCACCATTGTAGTACGGGGTCTTGCGACCGGACGCCTTAACATTAGAGATACCTGGTCCGTAGTCCTTAAGGAGCTGGCCATCGGTTTTATACTGGGTATGGTTTATGGATTTCTGGTTGGTTTGGTGGCCCAGCTTCGATACAGTACGTTTCAAGTTGCCATATCAGTTGGATTCGCTGTGATCAGTTCCATGTCTGTTGCCGCCCTGGTAGGTTCTCTGGTGCCCATGGGATTTGCACGGATAAATGTCGATCCTGCTGTGGCAACCGGTCCCTTTGTGACGACAGCGATCGATATTGTCAGCGTTTATTTCTATTTTCAAATCGCAACAGCCTTCCTGGGTATTTGAACAGATGTCAAGCTTTTCAACGCCTGCCATCATGCTTCGCCGGATCGATTTTGGAGACTATGATCTCATCATCACTTTTTTTACTATTAACAAAGGTAAAATTCCAGTAATTGCAAAGTCCGCCAAAAAGAGCAAAAAACGATTTGCAGGCATCCTTGAACTCTTTTCGGTATTGGACGTAGTATGCAGTATCGGCCGAGGTAAAGGGCTGCCGGTTCTACAGGAAGCGACATTAAAGCATCCTTTCCCCAACATAAGATCCAAGATAATAAAAACAGCCTATGCAAGCTACTGGGCTGAATTGATCAATGAATGGATGGAAAATGGTCAAAAAGAGGTTCAGCTTTACCACCTATTTCAGCATGTTCTGGAAGAGCTCGATCTGGATCGTACATCCGAAGCGGCGCTTTCCATTCTGTTTCAGATAAGATTTATGAAAATAGCCGGTCTTGGTCCAAATTTAAAACGGTGCGGCATCTGCCGGACTGAAGTGGAGAAGATAAAAAAAAAGAGAATTAAAATTGATCTTGTAAAGGGTGGAATTATATGTGACGTGTGTGCTTCCGGAGCTTTACACAAGATATCTCTTTCAAAGGGGACCATTAAACATCTTTTGTGGATCGAAAGAGGAGATTTGTCAAGGGCCGTTCGAATCAGATTTGCTCCCCAGGCTTTAATGGAAGGTCTGGAATTTCTGGAGGCATTTGTGCCTTATCATTTGGGAAAAGAACCTCGTAGTTTGAAATTTTTGCGGCAGATAAGAAAATGACAAGACGTCAGATTGCAGAAAACAGAGGGTAGAAACTAAAAGACGGAATGGAAATAAAACACTTAAAACGCAACGTGCAGCACGCAACACACACCTTTAAAAGTATCCTTGAATCTCATCAAATTGAAGCCTCAGCGCCTTGTAGAATCGACATGGGCGGAACATTGGATATCAGCACGTTCTATTATATGCTCAGGCATCTTTCCCCATGTACCGTTAACATGGCAATCGGCTTGAGAACACGGGTCCGACTTCTTCCCTATGAAAAAGGTATGGTCAAAATATCTTCAAAGGGGTTTGAAAGTGCGGAATATCCTCTGGATGAAGCCCCCTTTAACCATCCGCTTGGGCTTATGTTTGCAATCGCAACATATTTCAGGGCTGAAGGCGTCCATATTGATATTAACTCTTCATCACCCCCACGCAGTGCGTTAGGGGGATCATCTGCAGCGGCAGTGGCGCTTATTGGTACATTTTCATATATTTTCGAGCAAATGAATATAAAGCCGCTTTCCAGCCGGCAGATCGCTTTGCTTGCCCAGGCTATAGAAGCAAGTGTGGCCGGCGTGCCGTGCGGGCTCCAGGACCAGCTTGCGGCTGTATATGGCGGTGTTAATGCCTGGTACTGGCAGACAGATATCGGAAAGCCTTCTTTTAGAAAAAAAACTATTGTAAGAAAAGAATCATTTAATGATTTTAAACACCACCTGCTCTTGGCATACTGCGGTGCGCCTCACGAATCGAAGTATATCAACCAAAAATGGGTAACCCGGTTTCTTTCAGGAAAAAACCGTGAACTTTGGGCCGAAGTTGTTGCATGCACACAAAAATTTTCTGAAGCTTTAACTGTAAAAGATTTTAAAGATGCTTCGATCTTAATGAACAGGGAAATGGCCATCAGGAGAAAGATGACACCTGAAGTGCTTGATGACACGGGAGAGCAGCTTGTCAGCTCCGCTGTGGAAAACAATTGTGGCGCTAGATTCACGGGCGCCGGGGGTGGGGGCTGTATATGGGCGCTGGGTGAAATTGAAGATATTGACAAATTAAAACGTATATGGGAAAGAATTCTTTCCAATAGAAAGGATGCCCGTCTGCTTGATGTAAAGATAGATTCTAAAGGGTTGTTGAGCAGCGCAATCGGATAGATTGTTTCCATTTCTTAGAGCGATTTTTAAAATATACTTTCATAACCTTTAACTATTTTGTGAGGAAAGAGAAATGAATTTTCAGGATGTCATTATTTCGTTAGAGAAGTTCTGGGCTAAAAAGGGATGCGTGATTGCCCAACCTTTGGACATAGAGGTCGGTGCCGGAACATTCCATCCGGCCACACTGCTCAGGGCGCTTGGTCCTGAACCCTGGGATGTAGCTTATGTCCAGCCTTCCAGGCGGCCAACAGACGGTCGTTACGGTGAAAACCCAAATCGGCTGCAGCATTACTACCAGTATCAGGTAATACTGAAACCTTCTCCTTATGACGTGCAGCAACAATATCTGCAGAGTCTAAAGGTGCTTGGAGTCGATCCTCTTGAACATGACATAAGGTTTGTAGAGGATGACTGGGAATCTCCCACACTCGGTGCATCAGGTCTAGGATGGGAAGTCTGGCTGGACGGAATGGAAATCACCCAATTTACATATTTTCAACTTGCAGGGAGTGTCGAATTATTTCCAATTTCAGTTGAGCTCACTTACGGATTGGAACGAATTGCCATGTATCTGCAAGGCGTGGACAACGTTTATGATCTGAAATGGAACGATAATGTTACTTATGGGCACGTCCATCATCAGCAGGAAGTGGAGCAGTCGACCTATAATTTTGAAAAGGCGGATGTAGGAATGCTGCTCGACCTTTTTAATAAATACGAAGCTGAATCCGAGCGTATGATTAAAGAATCATTGGTTCTTCCTGCTTATGAATGCTGTCTGAAATGTTCACATACATTTAACCTTCTGGACGCACGCGGCGCCATAAGTGTTATGGAGAGGACCAGTTATATCGGACGTATTAGAAATCTTGCCAGGGCCTGTGCAGAAGGATATTTGAAACAGAGGGAAGAAATGGGTTATCCGCTGCTGAAAAAAAGAAAATGATATTATTGTTTTTAATATGATGCTCGATTCATGAATCTTAGTATCTTGAATCTTACATATGATACAATTAAAACCGAGGTGATTATGAAAACTTTATTGCTTGAGATAGGGACAGAAGAGATTCCGGCAGGTTACATTGGACCTGCTTTAGAAGCATTATCATCAATGCTGCTGCAAAAAATGACCAATGCCCGTATTGACTGCGGCGGTGCCAGGATTTTTGCAACCCCGAGGCGTCTTGCAGTGGAAGTAAAAAAAGTTGCAGACAAACAGAGATCCTTAACTTCGGAAGTTATTGGACCTCCTGAAAAGGTCGGATTTAATAATAAGGGACAACCAACTGTGGCAGCTAAGAAATTTGCTGAAAAGGTCGGGGTTTCAGTAGATAGATTAAAAGTAAAGGATACTGATAAAGGCCGTTATTTATGTGCAAAAGTAACTGAGCGAGGGCTTCAAACCATAACGTTGCTGAAAAGCATACTGCCGGAAGTGATTATTGCAACACCGTTTCCCAAGACCATGAAATGGGCTGAGCTTGATATTCAATTTGCCAGGCCCATACATTCAATCCTGGCACTTTTGGGAGACAAAGTCATCCCTTTTACCCTTGGAGACACAAAAAGTGGGAGATATTCTTATGGACACTATTTTATGCATCCGGGCAAAGTAAAGATTGCTGATCCCAAAGACTACATTAAGAGCTTGCGCTCCTTAAAAGTACTTGTTGATCTTCAGGAACGCAAGAAAAATGTTGAGAAAGAGATCAATAAGGCTGCCAAGAAAATTGGCGGAGAGGTGTTGCCTGATGATGAACTGGTGGAGATTGTGAAGAACCTGGTTGAATATCCGGTAGCCACAGCCGGCAAATTTGATCGGGAGTTCCTGGAAGTTCCCCGTGAAGTACTTATTACAGCCATGAGAGAACACCAGAAATATTTTGCAGTGGTAGATAAAAAGGGGAATCTTATGCCATGTTTTGTGGCGGTAAATAACACCCGCACAAAGGATATGAACCTTGTGGCAACCGGGCACGAATGGGTGCTGAGGGCTCGTCTTGCGGACGCTCAATTCTTTTACAAAAGCGATTTAGAAGATTCTTCGAAAGACAGGGTCGAAAAACTGAATGGCGTTCTTTTCCAGGCCAAACTCGGATCTATGTATGAAAAGGTTATGCGTCTTCAAAAGATGGCAGGATTTCTGGCAGATAAAGTTGAAAAGGGTTCGGATCTGAAAAAGGAGGCCACAAGGGCTGCCTGGTTATGTAAGGCTGATCTTGTTAGCCAGGTTGTGGGTGAATTCCCCAAGCTTCAGGGGATCATGGGTAGGGTTTATGCTGATATCGACGGGGAACCGGTTAACGTTTCCGTGGCAATTGAAGAACATTATCGGCCAATCTATTCCGGAGGAAAGCTTCCTGAAACTACAACAGGAGCGATTCTTGCCATGGCCGACAAGATCGATAACATTTGCGGGTTCTTTTCAGTTGGACTTACTCCAACGGGTGCTTCCGATCCATATGCGCTTCGGCGGCAGGGTATCGGTATTATTCAGATCATGCTCGATAAAGGCTTTTCATTTTCTTTAAAGGGTATGATTGAAAAGAGTATAAAATTATTCGGCATAAAGGGCGCCAAGAAAATTAGAGAGATCGCTGACAAGGTAAGCACCTTTTTACATAACCGCTTGACCCATCAACTGGCTGAAGAAGGATTTTCGAAAGATATCATTGCTGCTGTTGCAAGTGTATCAGTAGATAATGCGCCGGATGTACGGAACCGGGTTCGGGCTCTTCAAGATCTTAAAACCGCACCGGATTTTGAACCACTTGCGGTTGCTTTCAAGCGAGTTGTCAATATTATCAAAAAGGCTAAGGTTATTAAAACAAAACCTGTAAAGGAAAGTTTGTTTGAGCATGATTCTGAATCTGCTCTGCATTCAGCTTATCAAGACGTTAAAAACAAAGTTTCAGACAATCTTGACAAAGGAGACCTGGATCAGGCACTACATGAGATTGCTTCGCTGCGGGATGCAGTGGACGATTTTTTTAACAGCGTTTTAGTTATGGCCAAACAATCAAAAATACGTAACAATAGGCTGGCCTTGCTCAAGCACATCGCAGATTTATTTGACACTATAGCAGATTTTTCAAAAATCTCTACTTAGGTTGCGCGAAAAAATAAATTTAGTAAATGTTCAGAGAGTGCCTGGAACCGGTTGTTGAAGCGTTGAAAAATTTGAAAAGCGGAGGAAGGCTGCTCATCAATGCAATTCGTAAGGAAGAAAGGGACAAAGACTATCTTTTAAAGCCGAGTTATCTTGAACATCTCTGGCTTGAAAATGAGGTAAAGAGTGGCGCCAATGTTGACAGGAAAGATGTGAAAGGATTCATCGAACTTGCAGTCGAGATTCCCATAATGCCGGAAGTTCAGGAATATTTTCTGAAAGAAGCGAATACGGCGTTGCTGGAACTTAAAGATAGAAAATTTCGAGGGGCAAAGGTTTTAAAGATTGATTAAAACAGAAAGAATTGAGTTTTTAAAAAAAGATTATGTTCAGGGTTTTCCGGCCGAATGCGGGTTCGAAGTTGAGCGGGTGGCTTACGGGACATTTGAATCCCGTCTAAAAATTCGTCCGGTCCACCGCCAACAAGACGGGTTTGTGCATGCAGGTGTTATTGCTACCATGGCTGATCATACAGCCGGTTACGCTGCTTTTACTACTGTTTCTGAAAATTTTCGAATCCTGACCATTGAGTTCAAAATCAACTACTTTAAGCCTGCTGTTGGCGAATTGATGATCTGTCGTTCAAAAGTCATCAATAATGGTAATAAAATCAAAGTATCAGAATCTGAAGTTTTTTCTGTATCTAAATGGAAAGAAAAACTTGTATCCAAAGCCATGGTCACTTTAATTGCCGTACCGGCTGAAAGTTTGACATAAGGACAATTTGGGGACTATAGGAGGTCCTTAGGGTTCGCGCCCAAGAAATCCGGGTTAGACTATAATTTTACATGCTCAAGAAAAATATTTCTTTTTAGTGTGGCCCGGGCCGTCTTTTCAAATTGCTCGGTGATATCTGATACAAAGAGTCTGAACCCATCTTTTTTAGTAAGCAGATTGTCGACTTCGGTGTGCGTGTCTAAAAAATCTTTTACCTTTTCTGCAACAGCAATGGAAGAGTCGATGACGGCTACCCTTTTACCGATTTTTCTTTGTATTTTATCTTTTAAAAGCGGATAATGTGTACAGCCCAGAATAAGCGTATCTATCTGTCTTACTTTCAAAGGATGGAGGTATTTTTTGATTATCATCACGGTTTCGGGTTTCTTCAGCCATCCCTCTTCCACCAATGGAACAAGAAGTGGGCAGGCTGTGGAATATACCTTTGCCTCGGGTTCAATTGCCTTGATTTTTTTTTCGTAAATGCCGCTTTTTACCGTTGCCCGCGTTCCGATAATCCCAATTATTAGTTTTCCGGAACTTTTAACTGCTTTTTCCGTTGCTGGAGTTACCACTTCAAATAATGGAATATCAAAATTATCAGCCACACTATCAGAAGCGACACTTGAAACGGTATTGCAGGCCATTACAATAATTTTTGCACCTTTTTTTAAAAGGAACTCGGTATTTTCGAGAGCATACCCGACTACGGTTTCAGAGCTCTTACTCCCGTACGGCGTACGAGCAGTATCGCCAAAATAGGTAATGTCATAGCCAGGAAGCTGCTCCATTATTGACTTTACAACTGTAAGCCCGCCTATCCCTGAATCGAATATTCCAATCATATCATCCTTTTTATTGATTTTTTATTAGATACGCATATATTTATTTACATTCAATAGCAAACGACCAATGACAAACATCAAGGAGTTTAGATGAATTCGCAAAATCGAACCCCGGCCATGAACCAGAAAATTTTTAACCTGGGACTTTCGGTGGAGACGGTTTCAGTATACCTGATATGCTGCAGCATTGCGGACACTGACACTACTATCTCAACGAATAAACTTTCCGAAATGTGGAACAGTACCAGGGCGTCATTACTTAAAGGTCTGAAAGACCTTGAAACAAGGAATATTCTCCGCAGGATAATCTCAGACGGGGCGGGGAATATTGTTTACAAACTATCAGATGTAAAAAACTGGAAGCTTTTATAGATTTTTCAGTAAAAATTTAATTATTCCTGAAGCGGTGATATTTTCAAAAAACTAAAGTGTTACATTTTTTGTAAGTTCTTTGCTTACACATTCCTTAATGATACTGTCGGGTATATCTGTGCGCATGCCGGGGCAGAGCCCAGCCATGATGTACCAGTTGTCTATATCAACAAGTACGCTTTTTATAAAAGGCCATTCTCTGCACATGCGGGGTTTGACCGGATGAATTGTGCATAATCCGTCCCAGAATATGCAGTAAAAATCCTCTTTCTGGGCCAGAACCGGTTTTTTCCCCGATATCAGGCAGTAATTATCAACAAAACTCCCTGGATCTGTATTAGTATAACCGGCTATGGTTTCAATGTCTTTCTCGGTTACAGAGGTTCCACCATACCCCTTGCAACAATCACCGCACTGCCGGCATTTGAAAATGTCTGACGGTTCCATATCCTTATATGGCACGCCTGGCCTCCATGGCCTTTTTCAAGGTAACCTGATCAACATATTTCAAATCGCCCCCAATGGGAACGCCTGATGCGATTCGCGTCACTTTTACCCGATAATTCTCTAAACGTTCTGCAATATAGGCGGCAGTGGCTTCGCCTTCGACACTTGTGCTCGTGGCAAGAACAACCTCTTTGATCTCCCCTTGAGCTATCCTTGAAAGAAGTTCTTTGATCCTGATGTTATCGGGCCCGATACCGTCCATGGGAGACAGGACACCTTCAAGGATATGATACAGTCCCGTGAAAGAACCCGATTTTTCGATTGCCACCATATCAGCCGGTTGTTCCACTACGCATAAAATTGAGGCATTTCTTGTCCTGTCGCTGCAAATATTGCAAACATCGGTGTCGCTTAGAGCAAAACAGAAAGAGCATAACCTTATCTTATCTTGCACCTCAACAATACTGCTCGAAAGCTGTTCGGCCTCCCTGCGCGGCGTGCGGAGTATATGCATCGCGAGTCGCTCGGCGGTCTTTTCTCCTATGCCCGGAAGCCTGGAAAGGTTTTTAACCAATTTCAGAATAGATGGTGGGTAATGACTCATAGTGGCTTAATTTTATTTTGCCCTGAAAAGCCTGGTCCTTCGGGCCAGGATTCTTTACTCTGAAGTGCCTACATCAATCCGGGTATATTCAGACCGCCGGTGAGCTTGCTCATTTCTTCCGAGGCCATCTCCTGTGATTTTATTAAAGCGTCGTTTATGGCTGCAAGTATCAAGTCCTGAAGCATTTCCACATCGTCAGGATCAACCACTTCCTTTTCTATCTGAATTGATAAAACCTGTTGCCTGCCGTTGGTTACAACTTTTACCATGCCTCCACCGGAAGTTGTTTCAACCGTTTTTTCCGCCATTTCTTCCTGTAACTTTAACATCTTAGACTGAAGCTGCTGGGCCTGCTTCATCATCTTTCCCATGTCTTTCATTTAAATACCTCCTATAAAATCTTAACGTCAACGATCGTGCCGTTGAAAATTTCTAAAGCATCTGTAACAAGAGGATGGCTTAACGCCTCCTGTTTTAAACGGTCTGCTTTGCCTTTTTTATCCTGGTTATCCTGTTTTTGTATTCTTTTAGACGCTATAATTACTTTAATGTCTTTACCGAAAAAATCGCTGCATACTTTTTTAATAATGTCTCTGTTTTTCTGTCTTTTAACCATGTTTATATTGAAATCATTTCCGTTTACTTCGATTTCCAGACGCTTATGGTCCAGGCTTTTTATGCTGGAATTTTTTAAATTGGCCGCCAGAGAAGGATACTTTTCTAAAAAAATTGATAAAAGTTTTGCCCATGTACTGTCTATATTTTCATGCAGATCAAGGGGCGGTGCAGGAAAAGGCTCTATGGATTCTGCAGTGCCCGCTACTTCGCCTGATGTTGTTTGCGAACTTTCTCCGTCATCCTGAAATACAGGCTTGTTTTCAGCATCACGAGAATTTGCTTTGGCTTCATAAATATCTTTTCTCAGGTTATCAAGCTTTTCTATGAGAACATCAATCGGTAAGGCCGGTTTTATTTGAAACATCTTGATAAAAACCATTTCAATAGCCAGCTTGGGCTGCGTTGAATTAAGTATGGCAATTTCCTCTCTAAAGAGCAGCTCAAAAAGCTGGTTCAAAAAGGTTGCGGGAACCTCCTTCACCTGATCTATCATCAGGTCTATTTCATGCGATGGAATATCCACCAGCTTGTCGGTCTTTTTCACCATCTTGACGACCAATAAATTCCTGAAGTGTTCGATCAGATCTGCATACAGCTTTTTCATATCATGGCCGGCGCTATAAATCTCATCCAGAATATCAAGAACTTCCGGGATGTCTGCTCTTAATATAGCTTTAGAAAGATTAAAAAGAATTTCTCTATCGATAACACCAAGTATGTCGATCATCTGTTCATGTGTAATCGTCCCTTTTGTGCAGGACATTACCTGATCAAGAAGGCTCAAGCCGTCTCTCATGCTTCCGCCGGCTTCACGTGCAATTAACCCTAAACTCTCAACGGCTATTTCAACACCTTCTTTGGCACAGATCTCTTTTATATGTTTGGAAATAGACTCGACATCTATTCGTCTGAAATCATGACGCTGGCATCTGGAAAGGATCGTTATAGGAATCTTGCGAGGCTCCGTAGTGGCAAAAATAAACATTACATGGGGCGGAGGTTCCTCCAGGGTCTTTAAAAGCGCGTTAAAAGCGGCTATGCTGAGCATGTGAACTTCATCAATAATATATATCTTATAAAGACTGTGGGCAGGCATGTACTTGACGTTTTCACGCAGTTCCCTAATCTGATCAACACTGTTGTTTGAGGCACCGTCAATTTCAAACACGTCAACGGCACTTCCTATAGTGATCTCTCTGCATGATCTGCACTCATTGCATGGAATCCGAACGGGGCCCTCCTTGCAGTTCATGGCCTTTGCCAATATGCGGGCAACCGTGGTTTTTCCGGTCCCTCTGGGCCCTGAAAACAGGATTGCATGGGCAACACGATCGGCCGAAATAGCATTAGCTAACGTCCGTGTAACATGGTCCTGTTTTACAACCTGCTCAAAGGTTTGGGGGCGATACTTACGTGCAAGTACAAGATAGGACATAAAGAAAGTTTCCTAATCCGGACACCTGATTTTTTTTGGCGGAGAGAGAGGGATTCGAACCCTCGGTGCCGCTTTTGACAGCACACACGATTTCCAGTCGTGCTCCTTCGGCCAGCTCGGACATCTCTCCGAAAA
>Ga0209271_10000531_pt1 | contig 13008 bp, 11 predicted proteins | sample tdAd002_FD_187123 | JGI IMG/M metagenome (GOLD analysis project Ga0209271, IMG submission 187123) | Marine sediment microbial communities from the Atlantic coast under amendment with organic carbon and nitrate - tdAd00.2 (SPAdes)... | ecosystem: Environmental > Aquatic > Marine > Coastal >... | reverse complement strand
ATTACAAACGGCGCGCTGCCTTAGGCAGTGCACTCAATCGTCGAGGTGAATGTTCACCCGGCGATTGCGCTTACCTTTCTTTTCCACCTTGCCGATTCGTACCTGGCCGACTTCTGCCGTTGAATGCAGGTGCGTCCCACCGCAAGGTTGCAGGTCAATGCCTTCGATCTCCAGCAATCGAACCTTGCCTTTGCCGCGTGGCGGTTGCACCGACATCGTGCGCACGAGGTCGGGGTTCGCGTCGAGTTCTGCATCGCTGATCCAGCGAAAACTGACCGGGCGGTCGGCCTCGACCAGTTCCCGCAACGCCGCGCCAACAGCTTCCTTGTCGACGGTATCCTCCATGTCGAAGTCCAGACGGCTCTTTTCGGCAGAGATATTGCCTCCTGTTACGCCGTACTGCAGAACCGACCCCAGAAGGTGCATGGCGGTGTGCATGCGCATGTGTTGATAACGGCGCTCCCAGTCCAGGGTCACGTGTACCGTATCGCCGTCGGCCGGCAGTGCCGCGCCATTCTCAAGCAGGTGCCGGATTGCGCCGTCTTCCCCGTATCGCGTGTCGACGATTGCGACGCTGCTACCGTTCCACGAAAGTGTCCCGCAGTCGCCAGGCTGACCGCCACCCAGAGGATAAAAAACGGTCCGATCAAGTATGACCGCAGTTTCATCGGCCGCGACCACAACTGCATCGCACTCCCTGAGATATGAGTCCTCACGGAACAGTTCTTCGGTCAAGATGGATTTCCGATCAGGCGTAGGACGGGGTTGCGTAGGAAACCGGCGCAGCTTTCGGGTCTTCGAAAGTTACTTCGTCCCAGGCAGCCTCTTCGTCGAGTAGCGCCCGCAGCAACTTGTTGTTCAGATCGTGCCCTGACTTGTATGCGCGGAACTCGCCAATCACACAATGGCCGAGCAGGTAAATGTCGCCAATCGCATCGAGAATTTTGTGAATGACGAACTCATTCGCATAACGCAGGCCGTCTTCATTAAGAATTCGGTAATCGTCGAGAACGATAGCATTGTCCATGCTGCCGCCGAGCGTCAGATTACGTTCGCGTAATGCCTCTACATCGCGCAAGAAACAAAACGTCCGCGCACGACTGATTTCCTTGAGAAACGACGTCGATGAAAAATCGATTGTTGCGTCCTGCTTCAATTTGTTGAACACAGGATGATTGAAATGCACTTCGAACTTAACTTTGAAACCATTGAACGGTACGAGCTCGGCCCACTTGTCACCATCCTCGACCCGCACTTTGCGTTTGATACGTATAAATTTTTTCGCAGCCTGTTGTTCTTCGATGCCTGCTGACTGCAGCAAAAAGATAAAGGGCCCGGCGCTGCCGTCCATGATCGGCACTTCTGGTGCCGACAGGTCAACATGAACATTGTCGATGCCCAGACCTGCCAGTGCAGACATCAAATGTTCGACCGTCGCGACCTTGACACCGTCCTGCTCCAGCGTCGTGCCCAGCATCGTTTCAGTAACGAGTCGCGCATCAGCCTGGATATCGACAGGATTGTCGAGATCGACGCGTCTGAATGTGATTCCTGAATTTTCTGCGGCCGGTCGCAGCGTCATATAGACTTTTTCGCCGGTATGCAGGCCGACACCAGTCGCCCGGATGGCCGTTTTCAGAGTGCGCTGTCTTAGCATTGACGGGTATAGGTATCTTGGTATCCGGGCGCAAGATTATCACATGATTGAAAAACGTCAAAAATTCAATCCCTTAGAGAGTCTCGATCAGGTGCGGCCAGCTGCTGCAGTCGGCGGGTAGGAAATAGCCGGCCCGGATGATCCGGGCCGGCGAGCGGAGGTCTTGCTCTGACGGTGTCCTTGCCGTCAGTCGGCCTGGCGCCGCAGAAAGGCTGGAATATCCAGCAGCTCTTCCTGCAGCCCGGCGTTCTCAAGTCCATCACCTACTGCGCGCTGGCGCTGTACGGTAGGTTTATCAAGACCGTGGTAATTGGGCTCCGTCGCCGCTGCTGCGGCTGGACGACGCACAATGCGCATCGGCGATTCGGCATTGCTCGCAGCATGTCCAAGCCCCGTTGCGACAACCGTCACGCGAATCCTGTCGGTCATGTCCGGATCGATTACGGTGCCTACGACGACCGTCGCATCATCAGACGCGAACTCCTTGATCGTATTGCCGACTTCCTGGAATTCGCCGATGGACAGGTCCATGCCGGCCGTTACGTTCGCCAGGATGCCATTGGCGCCAGCAAGATTAATGTCTTCGAGTAACGGACTCGATATGGCAGCCTCGGCTGCCTCGCGAGCGCGGTCTTCGCCAGACGACACACCTGATCCCATCATCGCCATGCCCATCTCGGCCATCACTGTGCGGACGTCAGCAAAGTCGACATTGATCAGACCGGGCCGCGTAATCAATTCAGCGATACCCTGAACCGCACCCTGCAATACCTGGTTCGCCGAGCGAAACGCATCAAGCAGTGTTGTTTCGCCACCGAGAACGGTCAACAACTTCTCATTGGGAATCGTGATCAACGAGTCAACATGTTTACCGAGTTCACCGATACCATGATCGGCGATCATCATCCTCTTGCTGCCTTCCATCTGGAATGGTTTCGTGACAACTGCAACGGTCAGGATTCCAAGCTCCTTTGCGACTTGAGCAACAATCGGAGTTGCTCCGGTGCCCGTACCGCCGCCCATGCCGGCAGTAATAAACAGCATGTCGGCACCTTCGATGACCTCATGAATCCGGTCCCGATCCTCCATCGCCGCCTGGCGGCCTATATCAGGGTCGGCGCCTGCACCGAGTCCTTTGGTGATGTTGCAACCGATTTGCAATGCCGTCCGCACGCGTGCGCTTTTGAGCGCCTGCGCGTCGGTATTGGCACAAATAAAGTCAACGCCCTCTATTCCAGCATCGACCATGTGAGCAACGGCATTGCCACCGCCGCCACCGACGCCGATGACCTTGATGACCGCGCTCTGGCTATGCGCATCCATTAATTCAAACATTTAGACTTCCTCCGCTTGTAGTCCTCTAATGGGAGACTCACTGTCTCCCGTTCTCACTTCCTTGCAACGAACTGCAAGAATTCTCAAAATTGTCCGCCGAACCAGGCTTTCATTCGACTCCACACATCGTTCAGGTTGTGACTGATCGGTGTGGCGCGCGTACTGCGGCGCGTCAGGCTTTCATATCCGTACAACAGCAAACCCACGCCCGTGGCGTGAATCGGATTGCGCACGACATCCATCAGACCCTCGACGTATTGCGGCGCGCCAAGACGCACCGGCATGTGGAAAACTTCTTCTGCCAATTCGACAGCACCCTCCATCTTGGCGCTGCCTCCTGTGATGACGACGCCTGCGGCGATCAACTCTTCAAAACCCGAGCGCCGTAACTCATCACGTATCAGACCGAATAGTTCCTCAAATCGAGGCTCGACGATTTCGGCAAGTGTTTGCCGCGCGAGTCGCCGCGGCGGTCGCTCGCCGACACTTGGAACTTCGATCGTCTCGTCAGGATTGGCGAGCTGCGAAAGTGCGCACGCGTACTTGATCTTTATTTCTTCCGCGTACTGTGTCGGCGTGCGCATGGAAACTGCGATGTCATTAGTAACCTGATCTCCGGCTATGGGGATTACCGCGGTGTGCTGAATCGCGCCACCCAGAAAAACAGCGAGGTCAGTTGTGCCACCACCGATATCGACAATGCAGGAACCGAGTTCCTTCTCGTCATCGGTCAACACCGAGTAACTCGACGCGAGTTGCTCGAGGACGATGTCATCGACTTCAAGGCCACAGCGTTGCACGCACTTGACGATATTCTGTGCGGCACTTTCCGCACCGGTCACCATGTGTACTTTCGCCTCGAGGCGCACGCCGGACATGCCAACCGGCTCGCGAATTCCTTCCTGGTTATCGATCAGGAATTCCTGCGGCAGGATATGCAGAATTTTCTGGTCGGCCGGAATGGCGACCGCTCTCGCAGCATCGATGACGCGGTCGACATCGCTCGGACTTACTTCCTTGTCACGAATGGCGACGATGCCGTGCGAATTCAGACTGCGAACGTGGCTACCGGCGATACCCGTATACACAGAGTGAATATCGCAACCGGCCATCAACTCGGCCTCTTCAACCGCACGCTGGATCGAGTGCACAGTTGATTCGATGTTGACTACCACACCTTTTTTCAGACCACGAGACGGATGCGAGCCGATGCCCACGACCTCGATCATGCCGTCCTCGTTGATCTCGCCGACGATTGCAACGACCTTGGACGTGCCAATATCGAGTCCCACGATCAGATTTTTATCTGCACGCTTGGACATTCAGCGATCACCTCGCAGTGCGAGCAATTCGTCACCTTCTTCTTCCGGATCGGCGACAGGCGATCGCGACCCATTGTTCCAGCCGATCGTAAAACCGTTGCTATAGCGCATATCGACGTATTGAATTTCTGCCGCACGACCGGTAATGATGTCCGCGACGATGTCGAGGAACAGGTCAGTCCGCGCATCGACATCGCGCCGGCCGAGGCGCACCTCAACACCGTTGTGCAAAGTCATGTCCCATGCTCCGCGTGCATCGAGGTGTACCCGGCGCAAATCCAGCCCCACTGGTATCAGGCGATCACGAACATCGAGGTAGCGCTTCGCGACGTCCGCGGACCGGGTCTCCGGGCCACTGAGTCGCGGCAGTTCCGCCGGGATATGTCTGGCGTCGGTGACAAACAGCTCACCTCTGACATTCAGCAACCCACGTTCGCCCCAGATAGCAGCCGGCACTTGCTCAGTCACGGTTATTCGCAGACGGCTTGGCCAGCGTCTGGCGACCATCGCCTGGTCAATCCAGGGCAGTTCGACGATGCGGCGCTGTATTCCGCCGAGGTCGGCGCTAACGAAGCCGTCCTCGAGTTCATCGCTTATTGCCTCTTCAATTTGCAATGCAGTAACACGCTGAAATGGTCCGCTGATTTCGATGGAACGAATCGGCCGATCGAGCATGCTTGCACTGACGAGGTACGTAGCGACGACGGCAGCTACCGCGACCAGTGGTGCCACGATGTGCGCAACACGAATTCGTGGTAACTGAAACTTTGGCGCCTTTTTCTGCTTCCGGCGTCGTGCCTGTTTACGCGTCATTAGCTGCCACCCCGACCTCGTTCGAGCGATCATCCTCGCTGACGCTTGTCTCCAGAATGCGCCAGCAAAGCTCTTCAAAATCGATACCTGCCTGCTTCGCCGCCATGGGTACGAGGCTGTGACTCGTCATGCCCGGGATCGTATTGACCTCAAGCACCTGCGGCTGATCGTCATCACCCGTCATGAAATCGACGCGACCCCAACCTGTGCAACCCACCTCATTGAAGGCTGCGGTTGCCAATCCGGCGTATAACGCCTCGGTCTCCGCATCGGCCGTTCCCGGGCAGTGATATTCGGTACGGTCAGACTCGTACTTCGCGCGGTAGTCGTAAAATACGCGTGGTGTCTCAATGCGGATGGTAGGCAATGCCACGCCTTGCAGAACACCGACGGTATATTCATTGCCAACAATGCAGCGTTCAGCAAGCGCCACACCGCCGAAGCGCAACGCGAGATCGACCGCATCAGTCAAGTCGGCCTGTTCAAAGACTTTCGACATGCCGACACTCGATCCCTGACCGGCGGGTTTGAGTATCAGCGGAAATCCCAGTGATTCGACGGCGAGCACGGCGTCTGCCTGATGGCGCACGACAGCGTACTCGGGTGTCGGTATGCCGCACGCCTCAAATAGATGCTTGCTGCGTATCTTGTCCATAGCGAGTGCCGAGGCCATGACACCACTGCCTGTGTACGGCATGTCAAGCCATTGCAATGCGCCTTGCAGCGCACCGTCTTCGCCGCCGGTGCCATGCAGCGCTATCCAGACACGATCGAAACCTGCCGTTGAGAATTCAACAAGATTCCTGTCGGCAGGATCCCAAGTGTGTGCATCGACCGACCTTGCGCGCAACGCTTTGAGAACCGCGTTGCCGGTATCCAGAGAAACTTCGCGTTCCGGCGACGTGCCCCCCAGCATCACCGCGACGCGGCCAAAGTCTCTCGCATTGTCGATCACGATGCGTTCCTCGCGCACGGTCACTATTTGGCTCATTGCGCTACCTCACCGACAATGCGTACTTCGTGAACAAGTTTAATGCCGTGTTCTTCAATGACCTTCTGACGCACGTGTTCGATCAGCTCTTCAATGTCGGTCGCTGTGGCGCTGCCCGTATTGATGATGAAGTTCGCGTGCTTTCCTGAAACTTCGGCGCCACCAATCGAGTAGCCTTTCAAACCGGCTGTTTCGATGAGTCGGGCAGCATGATCACCAGGAGGGTTGCGAAATACGGAACCACAACTCGGCAAACCCAGCGGTTGTGTTTGCTTGCGGCGTTCCAGCATTTCGTCCAGCGTGTCTTTGCTCGGTGTGACGTCCGGGTCAAAGCGAAACCGCGCTTCGATAAACCACTCGTTGCTCGGTCCTGTAACACTGCGATAGCCGACCGAATACTCACTGGGCGCACGCTGGTTTATGACACCATTGCGGTCAATAGTACGCACGGATTCGACGCGCTCCCAGGTCTCACCACCATGTGCCCCTGCGTTCATCGCGAGCGCTCCGCCAACGGTTCCGGGGATGCCGGCAAAAAACTCGGAGGGTCCGATACCCCAGCGAATGCACTGCCGTGCCAGCTGCGTACAGGGCAAGCCGGCACCGGCCTGGACAGCGAAATGTTCGACGCGCTCGAGATCTTTAAGAATGCGTGATGCAGAAACAACCACGCCGGGAATCCCACCGTCGCGAATCAGTAGGTTGGTGCCAACACCAAACCAGAATATCGGTACAGCCGCATGCAGCTCTTGCAGGAACAGCGACAGGTCCTCGAGGCTGGACGGCACGAAGAAAGTCTCCGCCGGTCCGCCAACGCGCCACGACGTGTGCTTGCTCATGGGTTCATTCGCCCGGATTTCGCCGTGCACATTGAGTTGCTCGGCCGCCATCATGAGTGCACCTTCAGATTCGGCTTCGTGGCCAGCAGATCCGGCAAGCCCGCAGCGTACGCGCCGATGTCCCCGGCACCCATCGTCAGGACGAGGTCACCTTGCTCAACGATACTCTCCAGGACCGGCTGAAGTTCATCGAGAGTCTCGACAAATACAGGCTCAACCGAACCACGCGTGCGAACCGCGCGTGCGATGGCGCGACCGTCGGCTCCAGCGATGGGATCTTCACCGGCTGCATAGACGTCGAGCACGATGGCGACGTCGGCATCAGACAATACCGTTGCGAAATCATCCATCAGATCGCGGGTACGTGTGTACCGGTGTGGCTGGAATACAAGTACGACGCGGCGCTCCGGCCAACCGGAGCGCGCGGCGGCAAGCGTCGCAGCGATTTCGGTTGGATGGTGCCCGTAGTCATCGACGAGCATGACCTTGCCGGCAACGGTATCGACCTCGCCAAGGCTCTGAAAGCGACGATCGATGCCCTCGAATTTCTCGAGCGCACTGACTACGGCGTCGTCACCGATCTGCAATTCGTCTGCGACTGCAATTGCTGCCAATGAATTGCGCACGTTGTGCATCCCGGGGAGCTGCAGCGATACGCGAAGTGGCTCGCGATCGCCCGAACGAACCACATCGAATTGAGTGTGCCCCTGATCAAACGCTATGTTTTCCGCACGAACATCGGCGTCATCGTTTGTGCCATAGGTCACGACCGAACGGCCAATACTGGCGAGAACCTCGTTGACGCCGGGGTCATCGGTACACACGACAGCAAGACCATAGAATGGCAGGTTGTGCAGAAACTCGATGAATCCGCTGCGCAACTTTTCGATATCACCGTCGTAGGTCGACATGTGATCGGCATCAATATTTGTGACGATCGCGAGCATCGGATTCAGATGAACAAATGACGCGTCACTCTCGTCAGCTTCGGCAACCAGGTAGTCGCCCTGGCCAAGCCGTGCGTTCGCGTCGGCACTTTTCAGTCGCCCGCCGATCACGAACGTCGGATCCAACCCTCCCTCGGCCAGTATGCTGGCAACGAGGCTGGTCGTCGTTGTCTTACCGTGTGTCCCCGAGACGGCTATTGAATAGCGGAAACGCATGAGCTCCGCAAGCATCTCGGCGCGTTGTACGACAGGCATCAAACGCTCGCGTGCTGCAGCTACTTCGGGATTGGTTTCATCGACCGCGCTGGATACGACTACGGCATCAGCATGCTCGATATTTGCAGCAGCGTGGCCGATGAATACGGTGGCACCCTGGTTCTCAAGGCGCCGAGTCTGTTTGTTGGCTTTGAGATCCGAGCCCTGCACTTTGTAGCCAAGACTCAGCATTACCTCGGCGATACCGGACATGCCCGATCCGCCGATGCCGACAAAATGTACGCAGTGAATTCGTCGCATTCGTTCGATCATGCTCGGACTCCCGCTTGTTCGAGGCACAGCTCGGTGATGCGCGCCAGCGCGCTCGGTTTGTCCAGTCCGTGAGCCTTCTCGGCTTTGGCCAGGAGCTCCTGCCGGTTCGACAACCACTCGCCCAGCTGCCCGACCAACACGTCTGCACTCAACATACTTTGATCGATAATGACCGCGGCACCCGCATCAGCCATCGGCCGCGCATTCGCTGTCTGGTGATCGTCAACCGCCGCTGGATACGGTACGAACAGTGCCGGCAGACCGACCGCGCACAGCTCTGCAACCGTCAAAGCGCCGGCACGACAAACGACAAGGTCTGCCCATGCGTACGTTGATGCCATGTCATCGATATACGGCAATAGCTCTACCTCGACACCATGCCCTTCGTAGGCGACGCGAGTCTGCTCGAAAGTCAGATCGCCGCATTGGTGACGGACCAGAGGACGCTTCTGCGCCGGCAGCTTTGACAAGGCCTCGGGCACCGTTTCGTTAAGCGCCAATGCGCCTTGGCTGCCGCCCAGGACGAGAAGACGCAGTGGCCCCAAACGATCTGTATATCGTTCAGATGGAGGCGGCACTGCTGCTATGTCCTCGCGAACCGGGTTGCCCACGGTCTCCGCATTGACATCGGAATTAAAACTGCCCGAGAAGGCTTGCAGCACAACCCGGGCAAGACGCGCCAGAAGACGGTTTGTAAGGCCGGCGGCCGCATTCTGCTCGTGGATCACGAGCGGCCGACGGGTGAGCCAGGCAGCGAAGCCGCCTGGTCCGGAAACGAAGCCGCCCATGCCGAGCACGGCAGCGGGACGACGACGCAAAATCACACTGAGCGATTGCATGAGCGCCCAGGCAAGCTGAAATGGTGCGACGATCAGCGCGACAACACCCTTGCGACGCAATCCCTTAACGCTGATCCACTCAATATCGATACCTGCGGCTGGCACGATCCTGGACTCGAGACCACGATGAGTTCCGAGCCAGACGATATCCTGCGCATGTGCCTCGAGAGCACGCGCAACCGCGAGCGCCGGATAGACGTGTCCGCCAGTGCCGCCAGCCATCACCAGGATCGGTCGTTTCATCGCACGCCCGCTCATCTTTTGCGCCTGCGCGTACGGTTGACGGGCTTGGCATCGACCACGAGTTCGTGGTGAATTCTGAGGAGCAAACCGATTGCCACCATCGCGACAATCAAGCTGCTGCGGCCATAGCTGATCAACGGCAAGGTCAGTCCCTTGGTCGGCAACAGGCCCATGTTCACGCCAACGTTTATGAATGCTTGCAAGCCGAGCCACGTGCCGAGACCTATTGCGAGATAAGCTTCAAAGAACCGCTCGGAATCGGCTGCGCGCATCGCAAGTTTGAAAACGCGCCAGAGAAGTGCCAGAAACAACACGATAAGCACAACCGAACCGAGCAGCCCGAATTCTTCGGCAAACACAGCGAATACGAAATCGGTATGTGCTTCAGGCAGATAGAAAAGTTTTTGCACGCCGTCGCCGAGGCCGACGCCAAACCACTCGCCGCGACCGATAGCGATCAGCGATTGAGTCAATTGAAAACCTGAGTCGAACGGATCGGCCCAGGGATCGAGGAAACCGGTCAGCCGTTTCATGCGATAGGGCGACGCCACCGCCAGTGCCACCATCGCAACAACGGCTGTCGAGAAGAACAGGATGAAATCGCGAATACGCGCGCCGGCAACGAACAGCATCACCAGCGCAGTCGCCAGCAATACGATCGCGGCGCCGAAATCAGGTTCGGCGAGCAGGAGCGCGCATCCCAGACTCAGAACAAGCATCGGCCGCAGGAAGCCGACGAACTGCTCACGCAGTGCTTTCTGCTGGCGCACGACGTATCCGGCCAGATACACGAACAAACACAATCGCGCGGGCTCGGACACCTGCAAATTCATAATGCCGAAGCGGACCCATCGAGTGCTGCCATTCACTTCATAACCAACGCCCGGAATCAGCACGACACAGAGTAATGCCAATCCGACGAGCAGCATTAGCGGGCCCAGGCTTTGCCAGACACGCATCGGAACAAACAGGCAGAAGGCTCCGGCGGCGATCCCAATTGCTGCGGCAAGCAGTTGGCGCTCAAGATAGTAGAAAGGATTTCCGGTCGCGTTATCGGAGATCGTGATCGATGCTGATGCCAGAATGACAAATCCGCCGAGCAACAGCGTAATAACGATGGTTAGCAGCACCGGATCGAGTTTGAGCTCGGTCTTGAGTCGCGCCGGAAACGGCATGGTTGCGGTTCTCGCCGTCATCTCGAAAGTGCTCCAACCGCAGCGCTGAACGCATCACCGCGTGCGCCATAATTTTCGAATTGATCGAAGCTGGCACAGGCCGGAGCCAGCAGAACCGTATCATCGGATTCTGCATATGAGGCTGCCTGACAAACCGCGTCGTCCATATCCCGAGCGAAGTACACGGGCATGACCGTGTCGATCGCATCTGCGATCGCTTCGGCATCCGTGCCGATGAGAACGGCCGCCCGCAATTTACCTTCCAGTGCCGCCGCGAGTTCACTGAAGTCGCCGCCCTTACCTTCGCCGCCCGCCACCAGGACCACTGTGCCGTCGACCGATTGAATTGAAGCAACGGCGGCTGCGACATTCGTCGCTTTGGAATCGTTTATGTAGTCGACTGCGGCCTTGCGCGCCACAAACTGCATGCGATGCGACAGCCCCGGAAACTCGCTCAGAACCTGGAGCATTGCCGACATTTCCAGACCAAGCAGTTCACCCGCAGCCAGCGCCGCAAGCGCGTTCGCCTGGTTGTGCAAGCCAACTATCGCCATATCGGTCGTCGCGATCAGCAGCGTGTCACCGCGTGCGAGATACGTCTCTTCCTCTTCGTGACGAATTCCAAACTGCCCGTCTTCGGGTTCGTCCAGTCCAAACGTTATGACGTTCTTTATGTTCTTAACGTGTTCAGCAGCTTCCGGGTCGGCGCGATTGACAACCGCGGCGTGACCTTCGCGATAAACGCGATATTTCGACTGTCGATACTCATTTTCATCAGTGTGCCAATCGAGATGATCCGGCGAGACATTCAGCAACACCGCAACTTCAGCTGGCAGCGTCTCGGTGCGTTGCAACTGAAAGCTCGACAGCTCGAGTACATAGACATCCGGCGTTTCCTGATCAAGAAGGTCGAGCGCAGGCTCGCCGAGATTGCCACCGGCCAGGACCTTGCGATCGGCAGCCCGACACATGTGGAAAAGCAGCATCGTTACCGTGCTCTTGCCATTCGACCCGGTAATTGCGACAAACGGTGCTTTGGCTTCGCGCGCGAATATCTCGATGTCCGAAATCACCTCGAGTTTCTTCTTACGCGCTTTTTTTAGCAGGTCGTTGTCGTCGGCAATACCAGGGGACACGATGATGCGATCGATTTTCGCAGGAAGCTTCATGTCACCAAGCACAATGTTGGCATCGGGCCAGACGTCGTTCAGCTCATCGATACCCGGCGGTTCGTCGCGGCTATCGAGAAATATCGCGTCATGATCGGTGCGTTGCAGATAGCGAGCGATCGACAAACCGGTCGCACCCAATCCCAGCACGAGATCCTTGCCTGTCGGCGCTGATTTACGCACGGCACTCATCGTATTTTCAGACTCGCAAGACCAATCAGCACAAGAATGACAGTGATGATCCAGAATCGAACGATGACCTTGGGCTCCGCCCAGCCCTTGAGTTCGAAATGATGATGCAGTGGCGCCATGCGGAATATGCGCTTGCCGGTCAACTTGAATGAGGCGACCTGGATGATGACCGATAAGGTCTCGATCACGAATACGCCGCCCATGATCGCGAGCACGATCTCCTGGCGAACCACAACCGCGACTGCGCCTAGCGCCGCTCCCAGCGAGAGTGCTCCGATGTCACCCATGAAGACCTGTGCGGGATAGGTGTTAAACCAGAGGAATCCCAGACCGGCCCCGGCCAGTGCAGAACAGAACACCAGAATTTCGCCTGTGCCCGCTACATACGGAATCCCCAGATAATCAGAAAAATTGACGTTGCCCGTCACATAGGCGAACAGACCGAGCGCACCACCGACCAGCACGGTGGGCATTATCGCGAGCCCATCAAGCCCGTCTGTCAGATTAACGGCGTTGCTAAATCCGACAATGAATATGAACGTGACGGCGATCTGGACCATCCCGAGCTGGATGGTCAGGTCTTTAAAGTAAGGAATCAGCAGGGCCGTCGCGGTATCAAGTGTGCCGTTCGCATCCGCGAAATAGTAAAGCGCGATCGCGGCAATAAGTGCTGCCGATGACTGCCAGAACAGTTTTTGTTTTGCGGAGATCCCGGCAGGATTCTGCAACACAAGTTTCTTGTAGTCGTCAACGTAACCAATGACGCCGAACGACAACGTCACAAACAGCACGACCCAGACAAAAGCGTTTTCGAGGTCAGCCCATAGCACCGTGCTAACCGCGATCGCGGTCAGAATCAACGCACCGCCCATTGTCGGTGTCCCGGCCTTGATCAAATGCGTGTCCGGCCCCTCTTCACGGACCGGTTGGCCGACCTGATTGACGCTGAGTTTCGCGA
>Ga0209271_10000530_pt1 | contig 13020 bp, 17 predicted proteins | sample tdAd002_FD_187123 | JGI IMG/M metagenome (GOLD analysis project Ga0209271, IMG submission 187123) | Marine sediment microbial communities from the Atlantic coast under amendment with organic carbon and nitrate - tdAd00.2 (SPAdes)... | ecosystem: Environmental > Aquatic > Marine > Coastal >... | reverse complement strand
TCAGCGGCACGTAAGCGAAAACACCAGTGCGATTGGGACACCTATGTGCCGCCGGTGCCGTCTTTCACCGGTAAGCAGGTGTATGACGACATCGACCTGACAGTGCTTCGCGATTACATCGACTGGATGCCGTTTTTTAACGCCTGGGAATTCCACGGCAAATTCCCGGCCATTCTCAGCGATGCAACGGTCGGCGAAGCCGCGAGCAATCTGTTTGCGGACGCAAATGCACTACTCGACCAGGTTATCGAAGAAAAATGGCTGCAGGCGAGGGCGGTATTCGGCTTTTATCCCGCACACAGCGTGGGTCACGATGACTTGATCCTGTACAGCAGTGATGATCGGGAAAGACAACTAATGCGGCTGTGCCATCTCAGGCAGCAACGCTCAAAGGCAGAGGGTCAGGCGCAGTATTGCCTGTCTGATTTCGTCGCGCCCGCCGCCAGCGAGCTGCAGGACTACGTCGGGGCCTTTGCCGTAACGGCAGGCATCGGAATCGATGAGCATGTCGAGCGCTTTGAGAAGCAGCACGACGATTACAGCGCGATCGTTCTCAAAGCCCTGGCCGATCGACTTGCGGAGGCGTCGGCCGAGTACCTGCACGAGCGTGTGCGGCGTGATCATTGGGCCTATGCCGCTGATGAACAGCTATCAAATAATGACCTGATAGCTGAAAAGTACAAAGGTATTCGTCCTGCGCCGGGCTATCCCGCATGTCCGGACCACACCGAAAAGGCGAAGCTTTGGGAGCTGCTTGATGTCGAAGCAAGCATCGGCTTGAGGCTAACTGATTCCTACGCGATGTTCCCCACAGCGGCGGTCAGCGGATTCTACTTCTCGCATCCAGATGCGCGTTATTTCCCGGTAGGCAAGATTGATCGCGAGCAGCTTGTTTCTTACGCGGAGCGCAAGGGCCTGAGTGTGAGTGAAGCAGAGAGATGGCTGGCGCCGAATTTGGGTTACGACCCGAGTGCCGCGAACGCCGCCTGATAACGGGTGTTACGTGATTATTCGGGCCAATTGCCGGTTGTCGAGCGGCTCTTATAGAGGTCAATGCCGATAGCAAGCACAATGACGCCAACAACGGCACCCAAACCTTGTTTTGGGCCAAACCCGACCTCGTTGCCCAGACCAATCATGTCAGCAGTCAACGATGCCAGCAGTATGAGTACGCCGAGCACGACGACCATGATTGAGCTAGTAGTCTCGTCCATCACAGTGACCTCGAATCCGGCAGGGCAGGGAAGAATAGCATCTCTTTTGCGTCAATCGAGCGCTCGATTCAATTCGGAGTAGTACGTAGAAGCGGATCGACGTTCAGACCCGGCAGGCCGCAATCCCGGTACAAACCGGGCAGTCGTCGCGCTTGGCGATCGAAATCGAGCGAAAATCACCGCTCGCCGCATCAAACAGGCGCAATGTGCCACGTGGTGACTCGACTCCCGCAAGAACCTTGAGTGCTTCGACAGCCATAAGTGTGCCGATCGCTCCAGGCACAGGCGCAAGCACACCGTTGCCGGCGCAGTTCTCCATCGACTCGTCAGCCTCCTGATACAGGCATCGGTAACAGGGTGATGTCGCGTATTCGGGCCCGAACACGGCGAGTTGGCCCTCGAGCCTGATCGCGGCGCCCGAGATCAGACAGGTGCTCGCGGCCACGCACGCATCGTTGACCTGGAATCGTGTCGCGAAATTGTCCGAGCCATCAAGCACGATATCTGACTGATTGACCGCATCCGCCAACGCCGCATCATCGAGACGCTCGGTGATTGCCCTTATCTGTATGTCGGGATTTATGCGGGCCAGGTGAGCCGCTGCCTGCAGTGCTTTTGGTTTGCCAACATCCTCGGGGCCGTACAGTGTTTGCCGCCCGAGGTTAGTCGCATCAACCGTATCGAAGTCGCACAGCAACAGACAACCGACGCCGCTGGATGCCAGGTAGCTTGCAGTAGCGCAACCGATACCGCCGACACCAATCAACAAAGCGGTGCCGGCGTTGATTCGCTCCTGGCCGTCGGCGCCGATTTGCGGCAAAGCGAGATGCCGAGCATGACGGGTCAGCCTGGGATTCGCGCCCACTGATCTAGTCGTCGATTGTGACTTCCAGAATTGTCACAGCGTCAACCGGCACGTCCTGATGCCCGCCGCGGTTGCCAGTTGGCACGGCGGCGATCGCATCGACGACGTCCATGCCGTCAGCAACCTTACCGAATACCGCATAACCGAAGTCGCGAGAGCCATGATTGAGGAAGTCATTGTTATTCAGGTTGATAAAAAACTGCGATGTTGCGCTGTCGACAACACCGGTGCGGGCCATCGCAAGTGTTCCGCGTGCATTCGATTCGCCGTTGTCAGCCTCGTTCTTGATGGGATCTCGCGTCGCTTTGCTGGACATCGCTTCGTCCATGCCGCCACCCTGGATCATGAAGTTTGGAATGACGCGGTGAAAAATCGTGCCATCGAAATGGCCATCGCTGACGTATTGGCGAAAGTTCTCGCAACTGATTGGAGCTTTCTCGTCATAGAGTTCGACAGAGATGTCGCCGTGGTTTGTTTTGATCGTAATCATGTTGTCTCGCTATGCAAAAAGTGCGCGCTGCTCACGCGTGGCAGACCAGAAAGGTCATCGTAGCACTGGATGTGCTGCCATCCATACGACATTAAGATTTCAGCAACCTGGTTTCTTTGCTCCGCGCCGTGTTCGAGTACGAGCAAGCCGTTGTTCTCGATGATCGCCGGGCAATCCCTTGCGAGTTTCTTGATTGACTCGAGCCCATCTTCGCCTGCCTGCAACGCGTCGACAGGTTCCGCGTGCAAAGTTTCCAGTGCCTTGTCATTACAGGAGACATAGGGCGGATTGGACACGATGACCTTGAATTGCTGGCCCGCAACGGGCGCGGTCCAGTCACCCTGCAGGAAATCAATATTGCTGATGGTCAGCTGATTCGCGTTTTGACGCGCAACCGCCAGCGCATCGGCGCTGATGTCGACGGCCGTGAGCTGACAGAGCTGTCGTTCCCGCGCTATTGCGAGCGCGATGGCGCCGCTGCCGGTACCAAGGTCGAGAATCGGCCAGTCTGCCCTGCGCGGAATTTCGCGCAGGGCGATGTCCACGAGCAGTTCGGTTTCGGGCCGCGGCACGAGTGTGGCCGGACTGACAATGAGCTCCATCGACCAGAACTCCTTGGTTCCGGTAATGTATGCCATCGGTTCGCCCGCGAGCCGTCGTTCGAGCGTTTGTTTCAGCCGTTTGAGCGCCGCGTCATCGAGGGTGTCTTCGGGGTGTGCGAACAGGAAGCTGCGTGGCATGTCGATCGCGCGCGCAAGCAGCAGCTCGGCATCGAGGCGGGCAGAGTCACTAACCGCAGCGAGTCGCGCCGCTGAGTCACGCAACACCTGCTCGATAGATATCTCTTCACTCATGCGTAATCACTGCAATGGCCGTTCGCAAAAAAAATCACGTACACTCGCTGGCAAATCCAATCGGGACTATACGCCATGCAAGTCTATTCCAACGTTCTGGATATGGTCGGCCGGACGCCGATGCTCGAAATCAATAAGATTGACACGGGCCAGTGTCAGCTGTTTCTCAAGCTCGAACTCGCCAATCCGGGTGGCTCGGTGAAGGATCGCATTGGTATCTCGATGATCGAGGAGGCCGAGAAGCGCGGTGACATCAAACCTGGCGACACCATTGTCGAGGCAACTGCCGGCAACACAGGCATTGGGCTCGCTCTCGTCGCCGCCCAAAAGGGTTACCACCTGATTCTTGTCCTTCCCGACAAGATGAGTCAGGAGAAAATATTCAACCTTCGAGCGATGGGTGCGGACGTCATATTGACCCGATCCGACGTCGCGAAAGGCCATCCCGAGTATTACCAGGACCTCGGCCGGAGCATTGCCGAAGAAAAGGGCCTCTACTTCATCAATCAGTTCGGCAATGCCGACAATCCACTGGCACACGAATTGACGACGGCTCCGGAAATTCTCGAACAGCTCGACGGTAAGGTCGACGCAATCGTCATGGGCGTTGGGTCCAGCGGCACCGTGTCGGGTTTTTGTAAGTACCTGGAAGAGCATGCGCCGGATGTGGAGATCATCCTGGCCGATCCGGTTGGATCGATTCTTGCTGAGTACATAAATACCGGCAATCTCAGCGAGAAGAGCAGCAGCTGGCTGGTAGAGGGCATTGGCGAGGATTTCATTCCGGACATCGCCGACTTTTCGAAAGTAACAAAGGCCTACGCAATCAGCGACACCGAATCATTCAAAACCGCGCGCAATCTTCTCAGGGTCGAGGGGGTGCTTGCGGGATCGTCAACGGGCACATTGTTTGCCGCCGCGCTCAAGTACTGCCACGAGCAAACAGAAGCAAAACGGGTGGTTACATTCGCCTGCGATACGGGGAATAAGTACCTGTCCAAGCTCTACAACGACTTCTGGTTGGAAGATCAGGGCTTTATCAAGCGCGAAGAAACCGATGACCTCAGTGATCTGGTTGGCCGGCCGCATGACGAGCACGCCACGATCACGGTCGGCCCAGGCGATGTTTTGACGACCGCCCACAATCGCCTGCGTAATGCGGGCTTCTCGCAACTGCCCGTTATGGACGATGGCAAGCTGGTCGGCATCGTGACCGAGGAAACGATTATTCAGCATGTCTATGGTCAGCCCGATCTAATGAACTCTGTGGTTGCCGACGCGATGCAGACAGCGTTCATCAAGCTCGACACGGATACAAGCGTCAATAATCTTGTCTCGATGCTGCAGGTGCAGCCGTATGCCGCCATCATGGATGGCGACGACTTCGTTGGACTCATAACGCGCTCAGATGTGCTGAATTACCTGCGCAGGCAGATGTAGGAACCCGAATGGAGAAATTCGGACCATCTCTTTACGTAGCCGATGGGCCAACCGTGTCATTCTACGGTTTTCCGTATGCTACACGCATGGCCGTGGTGCGGCTGTCGGACGGTAGCGCCTGGGTGTGGTCACCAGTTGCATTGTCAGACGAACTCGCAAAATCCGTAGATGCCGTTGGTCCTGTTCGGCACATCATCTCTCCGAACAAAATTCACCATCTTTTCCTGGCCGAGTGGAGTGAGCGTTGGCCTGATGCGCGCGTGTATGCGCCGCCCGGGCTCGCACAAAGGCGGCCCGAACTGAACTTTGATGCAGAACTCGGAGATGAGCCCGACCCGGCATGGGTGGCCGACATCGACCAAGTGATCTTTCGTGGCTCCGTGGCCATGGAGGAAGTCGCGTTCTTCCACCGTGCGTCACGTACCGCGATAATCTGTGATCTTATTCAGCGGCATCCTGAGGTGACTATGACAGGCTGGAAAGGCATGCTGATGCGACTGGACAGCCTGGTCGGTGAGCACGGAAGTACGCCGCGCGAGTGGCGGGCAAGTTTCCTTCGACGTGGCAGAGCGCGGACGGCACGCGAGAAGGTACTAGGTTGGAAACCCGAGCGATTGCTGATCGCCCATGGGGAATGCGCACAGACCGACGCAACTACGATTATCGATAGGGCTCTAAGCTGGATTTAATACGTCTGCTTATAACCCAAAGCCGACAGTCAGATTTCCTCAATGTATGTGACACGACGCAAGCCAAGTTTGCGAAGATACGCATCGCCCGGGTTGTTTCTGGTGCCATCCAGTAACGCACCCAGATAGCTATACTTGATTTTCAAATGCCGGGCGGCAGGCCGCAAACCGCCTTGTGCCTTCACTACTTCTTTGATTTTCCGACGTATCAGTGCTTGCTCTTGTCTTGTTGGTGGTTTGATTACTGAATATCTCATCGCTTTCCTCTTTAGACGTAATTGCCAATGTGCTCTGTCTCATAATTGAAACGCGCTGTAGGTAATGGGGGCCAGTCGAGTAAATCCAATGTCTGGTCTGGAAGCTGAATAATCGGCAATGACCAGGAGGGTGGCACTCGTATGAGCGTCTGCTTTTACGCCAAAAGCGGCCATTAGGCTAATATTGGGTTGAAGGGCCGCTATGGACTTACCCCGGTATTGATGACACTGCGGACCCTCAAAATGAGGCACGTTCAAATGCCTCTGGGTTGTTAAACTGCTGAACGTCCGCTTTTATTAAAAGCAGACATTCGCGAGTGAGTATAAGGAATGACCAACAGCCCGAGACAAGACAGTAAGAAGACCGCTGGATATGTGATGGCGGGCGTAGGATTCCTGATGATTCTGGTCAACGCGCTGGACTATTTGCTCGGCTGGGACGAAGAACTTATGCCCTTGATGATCATCGGTCTCGTCCTCGTTGTCAGCGGGATGAACCTCTCTAGGAAACCGTAAGTTGACCGTTTGAAATCGCAATCCAAAGCGGACATTCACGCCCGGGCTTCTTATGTGCCAAATAACGGTGATAGATTGTTCTGGCGTTAGAATTACCTGTTCGGCGTAGAAGGACCATATGGACCGGCATTCGATAGTCCTAAGGGCCGCCAAGCCCACATTCGATGAAGGTCTGGCATTTGCCCACTACCTTGACGAAGCGGCCGAGGGGTTCTTTCGGTTTTGGCTCGGTCGTCGCGCCGCAGAAATAATCGCCACGGCGTTTACTCAGCCTGACCATGACCTCTCTTACCAGAATGTGACTTTCGCCGAACGTGACAACGTCATCGTGGGAATGGTCTTGGGCTACACCGCGGAGCAGCATCGCCGTTCCTCGCGCGAACCCCTGAAGCGGGCTGCTGGAAGGAGTAATCTACAAATGAGGATCGTGGGAATGTTGTTCGCTCCCATCATGCGGATTATCGATTCAATCGCCGATGGCGATTTTTACCTTCAGGCCATCGCTGTTGATACGGAACTTCGTGGCAATGGTGTCGGCTCCGTCTTGATGGACTCGTCTGAAGAGCGGGCTCGCGCGAGCGGATCGACTCGACTATCCCTAGACGTTTCAGCTAAGAATAAGGGAGCGCGCCGATTCTACGAGCTCCGTGGGATGAATGTCGAGTCTCAGTGGCCGAAGCGATTGGCTATACCGGTATTGAAGTTCTATCGAATGACAAAAGTGCTCTGAGCCTTTAAGACGAAAGAGGAAGACAAGCATGAAAGTTCTAATTTCTGGCGCAACCGGCACCGTCGGTCGCGAGCTGGTGATGCAAGCAGTTAAAATGGGTCATACGGTTACCGCATTTGCCCGCGATCCATCGAAACTGGAGATTAAACATCCCAGCCTCGAAATTTTCGAAGGCGACGTCATGGATTCGGGGCTCGTCGATCGGGCGGTGGCGGGTCATGATGCTGTCCTGGTTGCGCTGGGCGCAGGCATTAAAGGTCAGGTTCGCTCGACGGGTACGCGCAATATCATCCAGGCAATGCAAAGAAACGGTGTTCGGCGGCTTGTTTGCCTCTCAACCCTCGGCGTAGGTGATAGCCGCGCCAATATGAATTTCTATTGGAAGTACATCATGTTTGGCATGTTGCTACGCGGGGCTTTCGCCGATCATGTTTCTCAGGAAGAGCATGTAATACGAAGTGGGCTGGACTGGACGATCGTCCGTCCAGCGGCGTACACCGACGGCGAACGTACGGGGATCTACCGGCACGGGTTTCCGGCTACTGCAAAGGCACTCAAACTCAAGATCTCCCGTGCTGATGTCGCCGATTTCGTATTGACTCAGCTGGCTGACAATAACTACGTTCATATGACGCCGGGCATTTCGTATTAGGTGAGATGAGCGCGAGAGGATAGTGACTGTCGAGACGTTATCCTGAATTAGTACCTAAAAGACAAACCTACTAGCGGCCCGCAACAAAAATACAGAATGTCATGCTGAAACTCACCTTAGTGATCGCCGCCTGTTACGGGCTGCTCGTCGTCGTCGTGTATTTCATGCAAGGCCGCATGCTCTACCTTGCAGATGTACCAGGTCGAACGTTGACCATGACACCAGCCGATGTTGGTTTGGATTATCAAGATGTCTCCATCGAAACTACTGACGGAGTGATGCTGCACGGCTGGTTCATCGAGGGGCGATCCTCTCGGGTGCTGTTGTTCTTTCACGGGAATGCGGGAAACATCTCGCATCGTCTGGATTCAATACGGCAGTTCCAGGGCCTGGGTTTGTCAGTATTGATTATCGACTATCGAGGTTACGGCCAAAGCGAGGGCCGAACGACTGAAAAAGGTATCTATCGTGATGCAGGTGCAGCGTGGCGTTACCTCGTCGAGGATCGCGGCACAGCCGCTGGCGACATCATAATATTTGGGCGTTCATTGGGCGCCTCGGTCGCGTCATGGCTGGCCGCACAGTACCAACCGTTGGGGCTTATCGTGGAATCGTCCTTCACGTCCGTACCGGACATTGCCCAGGAACTTTATCCATGGCTCCCGGCACGCTGGCTGAGCCGCCTTCACCACGCGACACGCGATTACATTCAGGACGTTCAGTGTCCGGTACTGGTTGTTCACAGTCGCGACGACGAGATCATCCCGTTCCACCATGGTGAAGAAATTTTTACTTCAGCAAATGAACCCCGGACCCTGCTGGCAATTCGCGGCACCCATAACGACGCATTCATAAGGGATGAGCGCGCCTATATCGAAGGACTCCGGACGTTTTTGGATGTTACCCTCCGGTAATACACACGAATAATAAGCCAGGCGGCAACAACGGCGGTGCCGGCCAGGGTCGGGAGACGGGTCAATGGCACGTTCCGGGAAATCAGAGTTCAGCCAGCAACGGCGCGCAGTTGTGGCTGGCGCAGTGGCCGTGTCCAGTCAGCTGGTTTTACCGATCTCGTCTTTTGCAGGTACCAATCGGCCAACGTCAGTGGGGAGTGAGAGTATGGACATCGAACGTTTTGTTGAAGATTGTGTGACTGCAAATCAAGAGACTGACGCACAAGCCGCTGTCAAGGAGGTGCTCGCAAGAGCAGTCTCAACACCTAACGCCGTCATAGCAGCACTGGGGAACCCGGCGAAAGCCGGGCTTAACGTCCTTCACAGCTCTGCAACTCTGACGATTTTTGCTGCTACATGGACCCCGCAGATGAATCTTATGCCTCACGATCACTTGATGTGGGCCAACATCGGAATCTACACAGGTCGTGAAGACAACATTTTCTGGAAAAGGTCCTCGGGCGGAATCGAGGCCTATGGAGCGGAGGCCTTGTTTGTAAAAGATGCGGCATCGCTACCCGAGGATGCTGTGCATTCAGTGACCAATCCCTTGTTGCGATTCACTGGCGGGATTCACATTTATGGCGGCGATTTCTTCGATACAACTCGAAGCCAATGGAATCCGGAGACTCTTGAGGAAGAGCCCTCTGATGGCGCCGTTATTCGTGGCATCTTCGAGCGTGAAAACGAAAGACTCGGTTTAAACAAGGAAGTATGACCAAAGCGGCACAAACACATCGTCATATTTATAGTTGAGAAAAACCATGAAAATACTTAAGTGCGACCTGTGCGAAGTTACGGCTGAGGGGGAGACATTCGAGGACTGGATGACTGCGCTTCGACCTCATTACATGGAGGCTCATGCCGACGTAATGAATGACCCTAACCGTCCCCATACCAAAGAGGACATGGAAAAGTGGATGGCCGAGAACAAGGCGCGATTTGACGCTGCCTGACGGATCGATCTGGTGGGCGATACCGGTCTCGAACCAGTGACCTCTGCAATGTGAATGCAGCGCTCTCCCAACTGAGCTAATCGCCCACGCGAAAATGTAGTCTACTCCAGAGTACCCAGTCTGGCACCATTTCGAGCCTCTCGGCCGCGTCTGGAAATCCCGCTTTCGCGTGGCGGCCCCCGGTTTTCTCGTCTACTCTCAGATTGATATCAACGAAAAACGACAACAACCAAGGGGATCTCATGAATCTGAAACGAATAGCTATTGGTACCGTGGTGGGAGCGATCGCGTTGTATTTGCTGGGAATGCTCATTTGGACGGTTCTGTTTGCGGACTTCTTTGATGCCAACGCGGGATCGGCGGCCGGCGTGGATCGTGACGCACCCATTCTCTGGGCAGTCATCATTGGAACTCTGGCCTATGCCAAGTTGCTGACCTTTGCTCTCGAGTCTCAGAGCAGCAAATCGGTGGTTGACGGAGTGAAAGTTGGCGCGATGGTCGGCGCACTGCTCTGGTGCACTGCGGACTTTATTATCTTCGGTTACACGAACATGAGTACTCTGACCGGGGCTGTTGCTGACACCGTACTGGAAGGCGTCCGTGGCGGAATTGCCGGTGGCGTAATCGCGTTCGTACTCAGCAAGGTCGGCGACTGATCTTGCGGATTCTGCAGGTGTAGGAGCCCGCCATGCGGGCGAATAGGGATGGTCGCCCGCATGGCGGGCTCCTACAGTCAATCAGATAGTGCGGCCAGCTGGCCCGCTTGGTACTCGTTGATCAGCGGTTGCACAACCTGATCGAGACTGCCCTCGAGGATCTCGTCGAGCTTGTACAAGGTCAGGTTGATGCGGTGGTCCGTGACGCGGCCTTGAGGAAAGTTGTAGGTCCGAATTCGCTCGGAACGATCGCCTGAGCCGACGAGCAGTTTGCGCTGTTCGGCCTGTTCTGTAGCCTGTTCCGTGATTTTCGTGTCGAGCAAACGTGCTGCCAATAACGACATTGCGCGTGCCTTGTTCTTGTGTTGTGAACGTTCGTCCTGGCACTCGACGACGATGCCGGAGGGCAGGTGGGTCAGGCGCACGGCCGAATCGGTCTTGTTCACGTGCTGCCCGCCCGCGCCGGAAGCCCGGAACGTATCGACTCGCAGATCGGCCGTATTAATCTCGTCAGCCTCGACTTCGTCCGGCTCGGGCAACACCGCAACCGTGCACGCAGAGGTGTGAATACGCCCCTGCGACTCCGTCGTCGGCACGCGTTGCACACGGTGTGCACCAGATTCGAACTTGAGGTTCGCGTAAATGCTGTTGCCGGTTACGCGACTGATGATTTCCTTGTAACCGCCGTGCTCGCCTTCGCGGGCACTAAGGATCTCGACCTTCCAGCCCATCGCCTCGGCATACTTGGTGTACATGCGAAACAGGTCGCCCGAAAAAATTGCTGCTTCGTCACCACCCGTGCCGGCTCGCACCTCGAGGTACACATTGCTCGCGTCGTAGGGATCAGGTGGTATCAATGACTTCTGCAGGTCCAGAAGTAGCTCATCGCGGCGGATGGTCAGGCCTTGCAACTCTTCCTGACCCATCTCGCGAATATCCTTGTCGGCGTCGTCGGCCATTTCCTGCGCTGCAGCGATGTCTTCGTCAAGTGACTCGAACTCACTGAACAGTTTGACGATCGGCTCGACGCGTGCATACTCCTTCGACAGATCACGAAACTGATTCTGCTCAGAAATGACATCCGGGTCTGCCAACAGCCCGGCGATTTCCTCAAACCGCTCGCGGACTGATTCAAGTTTGAATCGTATGGAATCCTTCACGTCAGCACCCGTCAGTCGTCGCCGATACCAAACAAGTCGCGAGTCGCGTCGATGATTTCCTGCTCCTCTGCCTCGCCAGCTTCTCGAAGTCGCACGCTCGGTTGATGCAGCATCTTTTTCATCAGTGAGGCCGTCGCGAACTCGACAACCTCGCGGCTGTCGACGCCCTTGTTAATTCGCCGCTGTGCTTCGCGAAGGACCTCAGTCCGAATCATCTCGCCACGATGGCGCAGGGCGGTGATAACCGGTGAGACCTGCTTTGCCCGCTCGATGTTTAGATAGCGGTGAATTTCGTCGTCGAGAATTCGGTTCGCATCGATCGCAGCGGCTTCGCGGCTCGATTGACCATCCTGGATGACCTTTTGCAGGTCGTCGATTGTATAAAGGTATATATCGTTCAGTTCGGCGACTTCCGCTTCAATGTCGCGCGGCACCGCAATGTCGACAGCGAAAACGGGTTTGTGCTTGCGCGTCTTCATGGCGGCGGCGGCCTGTTCGCGCGTGATGATGGGCTCGGGACTCGCCGTTGACGTTATCAGGATATCGGCTTCGGGCAACGTGCCCTCGAGCTCCGACAACGGTACTGCATAGCCGCCGTACTTGCTCGCAAGACCCCGCGCCCGTTCGACGTCGCGGTTGGCGACGAACAGTCGGCCTATTTCTTTTTTCTTGAGATGTTTGGCGACCAGATCAATAGTGACGCCGGCACCAACCAACAGAGCTGTGTGCTTCGTGAAACCGGCGAAGAACTGCTGCGCCAGTCTTACGGCGGCTGACGCGACCGATACCGGATTGGTGCCGATCTCGGTGTCGGTGCGCACTTTCTTGGCGACCGAGAACGTGTGCTGGAACAGGCGACTCAAATGCTGGTGGACCGTTCCCGCTTGTTGCGCATCGCGAAACGCGTCCTTTAGCTGGCCCAGGATCTGCGGTTCGCCGAGGACCATCGAGTCGAGACCGCAAGCGACACGGAAGATGTGCCGAATCGCCTCATCGGCGTCAAGCGAGAACAGGGAATCGGAGAAAGCGGGATCGAGATTGCGCTCGTTGTGCAGCCAGGACTGAAGTTGCTCGCGCCCGCCGTCATCGGTAATGACATAAAATTCGGTGCGATTGCAGGTGGATAGCAACACCGCCTCTTCCACGCCATCCAGATCTGTCAGGCGCACGACAGCCCGGCTTACCTCGTCGCCCGCGAAAACCACTTGTTCGCGAATTTCAATAGGTGCCGTGTTATGGTTCAGCCCGAGTATTTGCAGCCGCATAGTCGATAATTGTATGCGAACTGACGGCTCAGTTCCTTGTCTGTGATACCTACCCGGCGCAATAATATTCGGCAATCTTGATGACCTGTAGAGTTCCAATGCACCACATTCGTAACCCCTTGCCCGCTTTTTCGATGATCGCGGCTCTGATTTTTGCGATGCCGCTGTATGCGCAGCCGGACGAAGAAGGGGCCGATTCGGCCTCGGATCATCTCCTGCGGGCGGAAATTGCGCTGCACGAGGACGACTATCTCAAAGCTGCCAATGAGTACACCAAGGCCGCTGAGCTCGGCGAGAGCATTGAGATTGCGCGACAGGCAACA
>Ga0209271_10000529_pt1 | contig 13023 bp, 17 predicted proteins | sample tdAd002_FD_187123 | JGI IMG/M metagenome (GOLD analysis project Ga0209271, IMG submission 187123) | Marine sediment microbial communities from the Atlantic coast under amendment with organic carbon and nitrate - tdAd00.2 (SPAdes)... | ecosystem: Environmental > Aquatic > Marine > Coastal >... | reverse complement strand
TACCAGAAATTCCTGCAATAACAAATGCGACGTAGACAAACGACAGAACAAGCTGAAAAAATTCTTTATAGGATTCTTTCATAAGATTACTATAAATCAATGAGAGGAAAATTTAATACAGTAAATTCAATTTGTCTCTTTCACAATAACATCTTTTATTCTATGAGCATACCATCAACTAGTTTTAATGTGCGCCCAGTTTGTTTGGATAGAAAGGGATCATGAGTAACAATGATAAGACTTGCGCCGGCATCATGGTTAAGATCTAACATTAATTTAAAGACTTCGCCGGCAGTATGCCGATCAAGATTACCGGTAGGCTCATCAGCAAGGATACATGCAGGTTTAGTGACTAAAGCGCGGGCAATTGCCGCACGTTGACGTTCCCCACCTGAAAGTTCTCCTGGTGTGTGAGACATGCGGTGGTTCAGGCCAACCTGACTTAACATCTCTGCCGCACGATCATATGACTCCTTACTGTTCATTTTTCGGATTAACAGCGGCATAGCAACATTTTCAAGTGCACTAAATTCTGGTAATAAATGGTGAAACTGATAAATAAAACCAAGTGACTGATTTCGAAGCCGACATCTTTCCTCTTCATTTATGGCAGCAATACTCTGACCCATAATCTGGATATCTCCGGTAGTAGGTGCATCCAGCCCGCCAAGCAGGTGCAGTAATGTACTTTTCCCGGAACCGGATATACCAACAATAGCAAGCGTTTCGCCCGCCTCTATATGCAGATTTATACCCATTAATACAGGTACTTCCAGCTTCGCCTGAAAATAACTTTTATGCAAATTATTACAAGAAATAATTTCCTTACTCATATCTTAGTGCTTCCGCAGGATTGACCTTAGATGCCCGGTAGCTCGGATAGATCGTTGCTAGAATGGTCAGCCCAAATGAAAAAATCGCAACTGTAACTATATCTACAAGATGAGGGTCTGAGGGAACTTCGCTTATGTAATAAACCTCACGAGATAAAAACTGAACAGTAAATAAATATTCAATAAATGCTATGACCGAGTCCACATTGAATGCGAGTAATACTCCTCCTAATACTCCCAGAATCGTACCAAAAACACCAATTAAGGTACCCTGAATAATAAATATTTTCATAATGCTTCGTGGGCTTGCTCCAAGAGTACGGAGAATTGCAATGTCAGGTTGTTTGTCTGTTACGGCCATTACCAGGGTTGAAACAATATTAAAAGCAGCTACTAGAATGAGTAATGCAAGAATAAGAGAGAGCATTCGCTTTTCAATCTGGATCGCACGAAAATAATTTGAATGCTGGCTTGTCCAATCACTAATGAATGTAGTAGCAGAAATCATTGGTACCAGTTCTTGAACCACCTGTTGTGCTTGAAATAAATCTTGTAATTTAAGCCTGACACCTGATACCTGAGTACCTTCCATTCGATATAATTTTTGTGCGTCCACCATATGGATTAATACTAATGTTGAGTCATATTCAAAATGACCTGCTTTAAAAATACCGGTAATGGTAAATTGCTTAAGACGTGGCAATATCCCTACTGGTGTCATTTGTCCTTGTGGGGATATTAATACGATCTTGTCTCCCTTTGACGCACCTAAGGATTGTGCTAGTTCTGCACCAACAACGATACCAAACTCCCCGGGTACAAGGTTATTTAGTTCTCCGCTTATCATCATCCGAGAGAAGTCAGCAACCTTATCCTCCGTACTCGGCAAGACACCACGTACTAATACACCACGTACAACCTGATTGAACGAAACCATACCTTGTGCACTAACGTATGGGGCAGCAGCCTCTACTTGCGGGTGTTTAATTGCTTCACTCGCCACTCCCTGCCAGTCAGCCAGTTTCTCATTAACACCACTAACCTGGATATGTGATGCAACACCTAAGATACGTGTTCTTATTTCCTTCTGGAATCCGTTCATAACTGACATCACCGTGATCAGAGCTGTCATGCCAAGTGTGATGCCCAGAAGAGAGCTTAATGAGATAAACGAAATGTAGTGATTGCGGCGTTTAGCACGCGTGTAGCGGAGACCAATGAATAATTCATAAGAAGACACAGACAATACACCTAAGTATAAGAAAGAGATTTAGAGCTTGCCACATTTTGTCTATGCTTAACAAAGCATCGGATCAACAGGAGAACCATTGCTCAATTTTTACTTTTTATGACTTACGATACTCGCATGTCGGCTTTACACATTCTACATAAAGTGACAGCGAATGTTCCTGAATGACAAAGCCTCTATCTTTAGCAATTTTAATCTGACGTTTTTCAATCTCTTCGTCATAAAATTCACCAACATGACCGCATTGTATGCATACAAGATGGTCATGATGATCGCCCCGATTAAGTTCAAATACAGCCTTACCACTTTCAAAATGGTGGCGTTTCAGAACCCCGGCTTGTTCAAACTGTGTTAGGACGCGATAAACAGTAGCAAGGCCTATATCTTCGCCTTCGCTTATCAAAGACCGATATACATCTTCTGCTGATAGATGCTGTATCACAGTATTTTCGAATAAACTTAGTATTCGTAATCGTGGCAGCGTAGCCTTCAGGCCCATAGTTTTAAGATCGTTTGGCTTGCTCATAGTTATATCCGCCCGGCAAATTAATTACTGTATCATATAATGCTAAATCTGCTTTGAAAACATATGTTGCCGCGATGCACGCAAAAAAATTTACGCTGCTTGTTTTATTACTTATAACTGGATGCTCGTCTGTACCGTCTGTGCCGTCTTTACTTTATAGAATTGATGTACAGCAAGGAAACGTTATAACCCAGGAAATGGTTGATAAATTAAAGCCTGGTATGACCAGATCTCAGGTACGTTTCGTACTTGGCACAGCATTAATTGACGACGTATTCCATAAAGATCGCTGGGATTATGTTTATCGCCTTGTGCAACATGGTAATCTAGTTGAAGAATATAAGCTAACAGTGTTTTTCGAAGATGACAAGTTGGCTAGGACCGCAGGTGATTTCTCAGACTCTCTTGCCTCCGTTTCGCCCAAACTGATTGAGCCAGCTAAATACCCTGCCGGAGAAGAGCAGGGTGCGAGGTTAACACCGGAACCAACTGTTTCTGGTGTGGAGAAGGGAGAAGAGCTCCAATCAAAACCACCTGTTTCTGGAGAACAGGATGCTACTCCTACTATTATTGCTATAGAGGACGATACAATATCATCACAAGATCAGATTGTACCTGATACTGAACTGGATCTGCCTCCGCCTCCACCTGGAATTTCAGATAGTATAGAGGCAGATTAATAGACAGGCAAATAACTTCTAAGGAAGACTATAAATCACTTTGTGAGTATATAAATGACAAAATTGAATATTGCAGTTGCTGGTAGTTCTGGTCGAATGGGGAGAGCACTGTTGGCTGCTGTTATGAAAGATCCGGATTTACATCTGCAAGCAGCGTTAGAAGTGGATGGGAGCCCTTATCTGGCAAAGGATGTAGGCGAACTAACTGGTGTTCCCGGCAGTGTTGTTATTACTGATAATTTTTCTACCGCACTTCCAGAATGCGATGTTCTGATTGACTTTACCCAGCCAGAAGGAACAATTAAGCACCTTTCCGTTTGTCGTGCTGAGGGAGTAAAAATGGTGATTGGTACGACGGGTTTCTCTGTAGAACAAAAAGAGGCGCTCAAGGCAGCCTCAAAAGATATTGCACTCGTAGTGGCGCCTAACATGAGTGTAGGAGTAAACGTTACTTTCAAACTGTTGGATATAGCTGCCAAAGCACTAGGTGAAGGTTATGATATTGAGATCGTCGAAGCTCATCATCGCCATAAAGTAGATGCTCCGTCAGGTACAGCATTACATATGGGCGAAATAGTGGCACAAGCAACCGGGAATAATCTCTCAGAAGTTGCTGTGTATGGGCGCGAGGGGGTTACAGGTGAGCGTTTATCTGGAACTATTGGGTTTTCTACTATACGCGGCGGCGACATAGTTGGTGATCATACGGTTATGTTTGCAGGCACAGGAGAGCGAATTGAAGTTTCGCATAAAGCTAGTAGTCGTGCAACATTTACTAACGGTGCATTGCGTGCGGCCCGTTTCTTAGCAGCCAGGGATAAAGGCTTGTTTGATATGCAAGATGTCCTTGGATTACGATAAAATCTTTTTTAATTGTCAGTATCACCTGTATATTTCTAATCAGAGCAGAAGATTTTGAGAGGCTTAGCGCAGAGTGTCTGGGTAATCTAAAATTATATTCTGGTACGGGAGAAATTTAAGTAGAATTTTTACTACTGTTGATGGAAGCTTTAGGCGAAATAATCAGGTTCTTTGTAAAATTCGACATAAAATTTAACCGTACCTAAAGGGGACACACTATGTACTATCTCGGGCAAAACAATTCCGGGTTCACCAGGAGATAATTCAACATCTGTCTTTAAACTAGTAACACGATATTGAAGTTTTCCTTCTGTAACAATAATTTTTCCCCAGACCCCAACTTTCGTCGAGTGATCATTCTTTAGCCCGGATGGTAATGACTCTTCGGTAAAAACAGGGGTTTTTTTATAGGGTATAAAATTATTTGGAAATTCAAATTTGTCACACCGGACACAGTTAAGCATTTCCCCTATCTTGCTTTTGCGACCCGCTTCTGTTGTTACCCAGGGCCGATTGATAAACGGCGGGGAATGCCGTACATGCTGTAGATGACCACAGTTCAAAGTGGCGACCCAATCTCCAATATCGTCATGCCCAAATCGTATAATTGGTCGTTTCATAGCTGGCATTGTTCACTAAATTTTTGGAAAAAATAGTATAAAAGATTAAATTAGACCAAATATAACTGGTTCCGGTACCTTTCTTAGATTAAACAAGTAAAATATCTATTTTATATTTTTTGAGGAAAGAGAATGCAAATTCATGTTTATGATACATATGTCAAATCAAAAGATGGTCATACTATGCACTTTGATGTATTTACTGCGGTAAAAGATGATCAAAAGGCCGTAGAATACGCAAGACAATGGTTGGCTTCAATCGATGAAGGTGATGCGGCAATTTCCAGTAAGGAGTGCAGATTCTGCCACAGTCAGAGTGCACCGGACAATGTTATAGATGCAATTAATAAAGATGGTTACTTTATTTACAAGATGGAGGGCTGTAAGTAACTGTATTTTGATACTTCTCGATTAGATTGAGTATGCTGAGCTCTTCAAGAATATGTTCTATTTCAAGCTTATGTTGTGTACCTGGTTCAGCTTGGTCTGTAGGGGCAACTAAGTTAGCAAGAGTTAATGTATCTGTTGGGGACTGCTGTAGTTCCAATAATAACCGGCTAGCTGTCAGGTTAAGTAAGTGGGTATCACCGGTGAGACTGTTATAGACCACATATTCTTCGTTATCCCACGAATGAAGATATAGGGCTTCTTGGCCTGACGATATAATCTGCCACTTCATTTTAAGTTTACTGCTTTGTTACAAATGGACCTTGACTCATAGGAAATAGAAATTTAATACGATTTAGTTATACCAGACTGTTGAGGTAGAAGAGAATCTCCTGTTCATGCCAATGAACCCCGGCAGTAGGCTCAAAAAAGCCCCTTGTCTCGTATTCTACACAAATATCTATTACCTTTGTTTCAGTCAGCGGTGGTGTCAATCCGAGAGCAGCATTGAGTAATGCTGCAACAAAGTTTTCGCCCATCACGTCCCCCATCCACAATACTTGCATCATAGATTTCCCGGGGAACCGGCTGCTTCCAGGGAATGCTTGTTGATATTGGGTGCCACCGACCCATTTATTTATATCCTTATCAGTGTTTGAATTTTCGTTACTTGTCGTTGAACCTGCATCAGTACTTTGAGCTTCTTTTTTATTAATGGTGCCAGGTACATATTGTGTTCCCCTCCATGCATCTGGGTTATTAGCATAATAGCTCGGATAATTACCAAAACAGAGTTGCTCAATATGAGAGCTGGTATTGCCTGAAAGAAACCCTGAGGGCGACTTGCAAACAGTATCTGCCAGTACTGGCCGGCTTGCGAGGGTAAGAATTACTCCTGATGCTGCTAAACCAGACTTAGTAAAACGCCGTCTTGCAAGATCAGTAGATTTTGTTTTATCTTCAATACCTTCAGGTGATTGTTTATTTGTCATAAAGTTGTTTTGATCTTTTTTTATGGCCTGGTTATATTATGCTTTCCCTGAGCTACACTATTTCTTAATAATTTAGTGCAAGTGATACATGAATTAATTGTTTACAAAGAGTAAAACTATTGAGCGCTGAAATCTGTGAAAAAAATCACAATTTCTATAAATTCAGCATAACTTTTAATTATCTTTCTTTATTATCGGAATTACTAGCAATTTCTATACCACAATATTTATTCTGTTTTTATACAAATACATACTTGAAATATATGGGCATGTCAGAAATGAGTGTGTAAGAAAAACCGACAGGTTTATCTAATTCCGCTTATTTGAATTTTTCATTGATATTTTGTGAAATTAAAATCAAATTCCTAGCTCTTTCCAAAGCTCATTTATACGAACTTGCACTTTTGGGTCCATCACAATTGGTGTGCCCCAGGTACGGGTAGTTTCTCCGGGCCATTTGTTAGTGGCATCTAGACCCATCTTCCCACCCAGTCCGGATACAGGGCTGGCAAAATCTAGATAATCTATAGGTGTGTTCTCAACGATCAGTGTGTCACGCGCCGGATCAACGCGGGTTGTTATCGCCCAGATAACCTCTTTCCAGTCACGGATATCTACATCATCGTCGGTAACAATTATAAATTTTGTGTACATAAACTGACGTAAAAAGCTCCACACACCGAACATCACGCGTTTTGCATGGCCAGCGTATTGTTTTTTCATACTTATCACCGCCATTCGGTAGGAGCAGCCTTCAGGTGGCAAGTAAAAATCAGTGATCTCAGGGAACTGTTTTTGTAGTAGCGGTACGAATACCTCATTTAACGCCACACCTAGAATTGCCGGTTCATCCGGTGGTTTGCCGGTGTAAGTGGAGTGGTAAATTGGATTATGGCGCATGGTAATACGCTCAACTGTGAATACTGGAAATGTTTCTTGCTCATTGTAATATCCGGTGTGATCACCGAATGGTCCTTCAAGGGCTGTTTCGTTAGGGCAAATAAACCCTTCCAGTACAATTTCTGCGCTAGCAGGAACCTGTAAATCATGGCTCAGACATTGTACGATTTCTGTTTTTGTACCACGCAGTAATCCGGCAAACTGGTATTCGCTCAAGTTATCCGGTACCGGTGTAACTGCACCGAGTATGGTTGCAGGATCGGCCCCCAGCGCTATTTCCAGCGGATACGGCTGTCCAGGGTATACAAGGCAAAAATCGCGGAAATCCAGAGCACCGCCACGGTGGGCCAGCCAGCGAATAATGAGTTTGTTAGGCGCAATTACCTGCTGGCGGTAGATACCTAGGTTTTGCCGTGTCTTTTTTGGACCTCTGGTGATAGTTAATCCCCAGGTAATCAGTGGACCAATATCCTCAGGCCAGCATGTCTGGATAGGAAATTTGTAAAGATCAACGTCTTTTTCTTCCCAGACAATATCTTGGCATGGCGCGCTTGTAAGTACTTTTGGCGCCATGTTCAAAACTTGCTTAAGTATTGGTAGTTTGTCCCACGTATCTTTCAAGCCCTTGGGCGGGTCTGGTTCTCTAAGATAAGTCAGGAGTTTACCTACTTCTCGTAGCGCTTCAACTGATTCTTGTCCCATACCCATCGCCACGCGCTTAGGTGTGCCGAACAAGTTTCCTAGTACAGGAATATTGTGCCCTTTAGGGTTTTCAAATATAACGGCAGGACCCTCAGACTTTAACAATCGATCACAAACTTCGGTCATTTCCAAGTATGGGCTGATCTCAGTCGCTACACGTTTTAATTCACCCTTACTTTCTAGCTGTACAAGGAATTCTCGTAGATCTTTATATTTCATCGCATACGTATTTAAAAAGTTATCTTTATAAAGTAATCAAGAGCAATACCGGTAAACACAGTTGCTCCTACCCAATTATTGTGAAGAAAAGCTTTGAAACAACGAGCCGGTTTTCGATCGTGAATCAGATGATATTGGTACATTATAAGACCTAACGCGGCACCAAGACCCAGATAATATGCTACACCAAGTTTCTGTATCTGCCCCACACAAATCATAAGACTTATAAAAATTATATGGCACAGCATGATCCCAGCCACATCAAAGCGCCCAAAAGTTATGGCGGAGGTCTTAATGCCAATCTTGAGATCGTCAACTCTATCCACCATTGCGTACTCAGTATCGTAAGCAATTACCCAGAGTAAATTTGCAGTCATTAACAGCCATGCAATTACTGGTATATCATTAGTTTGTGCGGCAAATGCCATTGGAATACCAAAACTAAAAGCAATGCCTAGATACGCTTGTGGCATTGCAAAAAATCGCTTTGTGAACGGATAACTCGCGGCTAGAAACAACGCACATACTGACAACGCAATCGTAAGGTGGTTTAGATTAAGAATTAGAAGAAATGCACAAAAACTAAGTCCTGCAGCTAGAAATAGGGCTTCTTTGGAACTCACTACCCCTGTTGTAAGCGGACGGTCTTTAGTACGTTCAACGTATAGATCGAAATTTCGGTCTGCATAGTCATTTATTACACAGCCAGCAGAGCGCATAAGAACCGTACCAAGTATGAATATCCACAAAATTACCCAGTTAGGCACACCTTCTGCTGCTAGCCATAAGCCCCATAATGTAGGCCATAAAAGCAGCAAAATGCCAATAGGTTTATCAAGACGCATAAGCTTCTCGTAATACTTTAGGCGTTTTGAAATAAGCATTAAATCAATTCCAAAATTGCGGGAAGAAACACTTCGGTAACCAGTATAGGTTGTCCATGTAGGGTGAATAAGGAGCGGCGCGCCCATAGTTTATCTGGCGCAACCTGCATATTTTTACAAGCCCGATGAAATAGCGGGTGAGTCAGGTTCAATTTTCTGAACCTTAATGGTGTGCGTTTGATAACTGGGTTAGTAAACAGTACTGTACCTAGGGATTTGTTACCAAGTTTACTCATCCCATACCATGCTCCCCGTAAGTTTTTTCTCGCCACAACCGAGTGAGCAAACACTACAGGAATTTTGCCACAGTACAAATATACCTCGCGGACATGTGCTAGTTCTCCGGGACGTAACTTCAGTATAGCGAGCTCATCGTCACATGCTGTTGCAAGAGACTGGAAGACCGGTTCTACACGAAAATTCTTGCAACGTTGTTGAATGTGGCGTGTAAGGGACCCGCTATTCTGTAACCAGCCACGAATTTGGGGTGACATGGTTAAAGGTGCAGGATACCATCCTAAAAACTGAGCAGAATTCATTACTGCAAAAATGAAAAAGAAGAATTATGGTGCATAATTTAATAGGACTAAATAAAAGTAGAGTCTTAACAAAGAATCTATCTTAGGCTGATAATTGGCCAGTTATTTTTTTTTGCGTATTTTTTGAGAGTTGAATCAGGGTCTACTGCTACAGGATTAGTTACTTTGTTAAGTAACGGAATATCATTAAGAGAATCGCTATAAAACCAACTTTCAAGGAAAGATAGCCAGGTAAGATTGTGCTCATCCAGCCAGCCTTCTAACCTCGTAATTTTCCCTTCTCTAAAACATGGGATACCCAGAACTTGACCGTTAAATTCACCATTTTCCTGATCGGGTTCAGTTGCAATTAGATTATTTATCCCCAGCTTTTTTGCAATTGGCTCGGTAACAAAACGGTTTGTGGCAGTGATAATAATACACAAGTCACCTCCTAGCATATGTTTATTGATCAGCTTATATGCACCCGGCGCAATCTGCGGCATGATTTTTTTTGCCATAAATTCATTATGCCAGTTATCAAGTTGGATACGGGAATAGCGAGATAATGGCTGTAACTGGAAGTCTAAAAATTGATGTATATCCAGTGTGCCGGTCTTATATTGCTCATAAAATTCTAAATTACGTGATTCATATGCTTTACGATCAAGAACTTGTTTTTCAATCAGGAATTGAGACCATTCGAAATCACTGTCACTAGTCAGGAGCGTATTATCAAGATCAAATAAGGCTAGGTTCATGATGCCGGAAGCAGTAGTTCGCGTAACATAGGAATAGTAATTGGGCGCTTTTCTCTAAGTGAGTAAAGGTCAAGAGCATCAAGTGTGACGAGCAATGATGGCAAATCACGTTTTACATGTCGCAGTAAGTAATTACACACATCCTGAGGTAACTCAAACCCTTTTCTTTTGGCATGGTTTTTCATGGCTTGTATTTTTTCATCATCAGATAACTCGTGAACCTGATAAACTAACCCCCATCCCAAGCGTGTAACTAAATCCTCACGTAAGTTCAGTTGTGACGGAGCAACTGATCCACTTACCAGCATAAGTGAGTGACATTCATCTCGAATATGGTTATAGAGATTAAACAAATCGATTTGTGTTGATGCATTGAGATGGTCAACATTATCTATTGTTAAGCAGTCAATCTTATCGATTACAGGAAACCCTGTAATCGAGTTTTGCGTTATACCACAATTAATATAAGCTGCATCCAGTTTATTTCGAGTGCATGTTTCAACTACTGCTTGTAATAAATGACTTTTCCCACACCCCTTCCCACCCCACAGGTATATAAAGCGTTCTTGCTCTTGCCCTTCAAGGATATTTTTCAGAATTTGAAATAGTTCAAGATTGCGTCCCGGTACAAAGTTTTCTAGTGTAGGTAAATAGGGAGGGGCAATGTCCAGAAGTAGTTGTTTCATTTACGAATTGTAGAGACTACTTTTCAAATACTGCTTGTGGACATGTCGTAACCAGATTAGCAGTACAGCACTTGCTGGTAACGCCAATAATAGGCCAACAAACCCAAACAGCTGGCCGAATGCAAGTAGTGCAAAAATTACTACTACCGGATGTAGTCCTATACGGTTTCCAACCAGCATCGCGCCCAGAGAGCGAGGAATTCTCCATAGTTCTATTTTTGTTACCAGCGGATTAAAGATACAGGCAATGATTCCCGCCAGAAGGAATGGCGTGAGTATCGGGCTTAGAAGATAAATTAATAAACCTACTATGGAGGCTAAAGCCATCCACCATAGATAATGTAAATTGGCAGAGTGTTTGTTGTCCATTTACGGTAAAATTGTTGTTCCTACAAACTGCACTCTAACTGCTACAACGTGAGAACTCAACTTGACTTCATCTAATCAGGGAAATCCGAACACAAATCAAATGTCTTACTATGATGCAGGCGTTGATATTGATGCAGGTAATCGTTTAGTGGAAAATATTAAGCCGCATGTCAAGCGCACTATACGCCCGGAAGTTCTTAACGGGATTGGTGGCTTTGGTGCACTGTTTGAGATCTCAAAAAATTACAAAAACCCAGTATTGGTATCAAGCACCGATGGGGTGGGCACTAAACTGAAGCTTGCATTTAAACTCGGGAAGCACGATTGTATTGGCATAGACTTGGTAGCAATGAGTGTTAACGACATTCTGGTGCAGGGAGCAGAGCCGTTATTCTTTCTTGATTATTTTGCCTGTGGCAGACTGGATGTTGATATTGCTACCCGAGTAGTCAAAGGCATTGCTTTAGGGTGCGAACAAGCGGGATGCGCTTTAATTGGTGGTGAAACAGCAGAAATGCCAGGCATGTATTCGGAGAATGAATATGATCTTGCAGGCTTCACTGTAGGTGTGGTTGAAAAGGATCGTATCATAAACGGTCAATCCATTACGGAAGGTGATGCTGTCCTTGGCCTTGCTTCTAGTGGCGCGCATTCAAACGGGTACTCTTTGATTCGTAAGATTTTGGAAGAGAGTGATACAGATATGGCTGCTAATTTTAATGGTAAGTTGCTGATGGATATAATCATGGAGCCGACTCGTATTTATGTAAAACCGTTACTTGATCTATTGAAACATTTTCCGGTAAAAGGTATGGCACATATTACAGGGGGCGGGTTGGTGGAAAATATCCCACGTATTCTTCCTGAAGGCCTTACTGCTGTATTGCAAAGATCAGCCTGGGACATGCCTGAGTTATTCAGCTGGTTACAACAGCAAGGGAAAATCACTGATCGTGAAATGTATCGTGTATTTAATTGTGGCATAGGGATGGTGCTAATAATTTCAAATGAACATGTTGAAGCTGTAATGAAGGCATTACGTAATGCAGGAGAAGTTGTATGGCATATTGGCACAATCCGGCAACGTGGTGAAGAGGAAAAACAGACTTTCGTTGAGTGATTAGCGTTTAGTTACGTCCATATTACAATTAATCTAATGAAATCCCTTGTTATTCTTATTTCTGGTCGTGGCAGCAATATGCAGGCTTTGCTTGAGGCAAGGCTGCCAGTCAGAATAGCTGCTGTTATTAGTAACAATCCTGATGCGGCCGGACTTGAGATAGCAAAAATACACAATATTGAAACATGCATAGTAGATCATAGGACATATCCGGATCGCGCAGCATTTGACCTTTCACTAGCAAAGAAAATTGATTTTTATCAGCCATCTCTTATCGTATTAGCTGGTTTTATGCGAGTGTTAGGAGATAATTTTGTTAACAAATATAAAGGTAAGTTAATAAACATTCATCCTTCATTATTGCCTTCTTTTCCCGGGCTAGGAACTCACAAACAAGCATTAAAAGAGGGCGTAAAAATACATGGTTGTACAGTACATTTTGTTACGTCAGAAGTGGATCATGGGCCAATAATAATTCAGGCGGCAGTACGTGTGCTGCCGGATGATACTAATGAAACACTAGCGGCACGGGTTTTGTTACAGGAGCACCGTATATTCCCAGAGGCCGTACACTTATTTGTGGAAGGTCGGTTAAAACTTTCAGGAAGTAACGTTGAAGTGTGTAATGAAGTTTCTGATAATTCAGTTCTATACTCATCAGAATTACATGAATGAACTTTTTGTTCATTTTTATTGCAAGGATTTATAAAAGATGC
>Ga0209271_10000528_pt1 | contig 13031 bp, 2 predicted proteins | sample tdAd002_FD_187123 | JGI IMG/M metagenome (GOLD analysis project Ga0209271, IMG submission 187123) | Marine sediment microbial communities from the Atlantic coast under amendment with organic carbon and nitrate - tdAd00.2 (SPAdes)... | ecosystem: Environmental > Aquatic > Marine > Coastal >... | reverse complement strand
CGACTCTGGCTCGACCGACGGCAGCATCGAGTACGCGCGCGAGCACGGAGCCGACGTGCTCGCGCTCGACGCTTCTGTTCCATTCACGGCGGCGCGGGCACGCAACGCTGGGTTCGATCGAATTAAGGAGCTAGGCCCGGATGTCGAGCGGGTGATGTTCGTCGACGGCGACTGTGAGGTGGACCCGGAGTGGTTACCGAGGGCAGAGCGGTATCTGGACGAGCACGAGGACTACGCCGCGGTGTGCGGGCGGCGACGAGAACGCTACCCGGGCGCGACGGTCTACAACTACCTGTGCGATGTCGAGTGGGACACGCCCGTCGGTGACACGAAATCATGCGGCGGCGACGCCATGATGCGCGCTGAGGCCTTTGCCGCCGTGCGCGGCTTCAACCCCGGGTTGATCGCCGGAGAAGAGCCCGAGCTTTGCGTGCGGTTGCGAGGCGCCGGCTGGAAGATCCGTCGCATCGATCAGGAGATGACCTTGCACGATGCGGACGTCACCCGATTTTCGCAGTGGTGGACGCGTATGCGCCGTGGCGGACATGCGTACGCCGAGGGCGCGGCGATGCACGGCGCCCCACCGGAACGTCACTGGGTCAAGGAGTCGCGAAGAGCCGTGATGTGGGGGCTGGTGTTGCCAATCCTTGCGGTTGCCGCCAGCCCGTTTACCAAAGGCCTCTCACTCGCCTTGCTCCTGCTCTATCCGCTCAACCTCGCGCGCATCGCCAGGCGGTTGAGCCGAGCAGGAGAGCCCCGCCCGTGGACGGTCGCCACCTTCCTCGTGCTCTCGAAATTCCCTGAAGGCCAAGGCTGGCTCCGCTACCAGACGGGCCGCCTGACGGGCAGCCGCTCGAAGCTCATCGAATACAAGGCCCCTTAGAGCGGGGTCACTCGATGTAGCCGAGCGCGCGAAGCTGGGCCCGCACGTCGTCGTTGAGCCGCTCGTCTGCACCCGCATCGGGCTCCGGCTCCTCCGCGGGCGAGTGCGCGGCGCGTTCTTTCAAGATCGCGCGGCCTTGCTCGAGCTCTCCAGGGTGACTTCCCAGCAAGGATTCCTGCTCAGCTGCGTCTTTCTCGCGGTCGTAAAGCTCCTCGTTTCCAGTCGCCATGCCCACGATGTATTTGAAGCCATCGAAGACCGCGCCCTCTAGCGGCTCGAAGTACTGGTTCGCACCTAGGTACAACGGTGTGCGCGTTTCGGTCTGACCCTCCCAAGTGGGCTTCAGCGAGTCCAAGACCGATGAATGTTCGGGGGGCTCGGCCTCGCACAGGTCGAGAATTGTGCTGAGCAGTGCGGCGGTTGACACATAGGGTTCCACCCTCGTGGCAGTTGCAGCCCCCGGCAGCTTGATGAGGAGCGGTGCGGCGACCAGCTCGTCGTACAAGGAGTGCCCGTGCTCCCAGTGACCGTGCTCCCAGAACTCCTCCCCGTGGTCGGTGGTGAAGATGATCAAGGCATCGTCGTACATGCCCGTCTGTCGGAGATGCTCGAGGACGCGTCCCACGGCATCATCGGTATAACGAACCTCCGCATCGTAGAGGACACGCAGCCACTCGCGTTCGCTCGGCGTCCGGATCTCTCGCCCTCGGTGGACCGAAGTCATCCCGTGAAAAGCCTGCCCCATCTGCTCGACGAGCGGGCTCTTTGGCAGGTAGCTCGGCGGCGGCTCATAGGGGGTGTGGGGCTCTAGCCAATGCAGCCACAGGAAGAAGTCGTCGCTTCGGTGCTCGTCCAGCCATTGAATGGACAGGTTGGTGATGACCTCGGTGTTCCACTCCTGTCGATTGAGGCGGTTGAGCAACCGACCGACCGTCGTTCGGTCGTGCACGGCGGGCGCACCCGGGCCGAGCCGATACGTGTCGAAACCGCGCCCGACCCGGAGCAGCTGGGGCTGGCTCCCGATTGCGGCCGTTTGGTAACCGGCAGCGGCCATCTGCTCGGCCAGCGTCTTGAACCTGGAAGGCACTGTCGGGAAGTTGTTGTTGATCCCGTGCACGTTCGGAGGGACGCCCGTGAACATCGAGACGAACGCCGGTACCGTCCACGGCGCGGAGCTGAAGGCGTTCTCGAAGACGATGCTGTCGTCCGCGAGCGAGTCGATGTGTGGAGTCCCAGCACCGTCCGGGTTGTAGGTCGTCACGGAATCTTTGCGGAGCGTGTCGACGGTGAGGAAGATCACCTGCCGGAACGGTGCCTCGTCGGGCAGAACCCGCTGTTCGGGGGGAGTCGTCGCCACGACCTCGGCATCATCGCTAGGGAGGTGCAAGAGGGCCACCGCGAACACGGCGGCGCTCAGGCTCCCCACCCCCAGAAATGCGGCGAGCGCAATGCGGCGGTCACGACCCGCTGATGGTGGGATACGAGCAACCAATAGCCAGCTCCCGGCGCTGGCAAGAAACGACAGAATCAATATCGCGATGAGATCGACGGCCGCGCTCGATGGGTGTCTACCAATCGCGGAGATCCGGTTGAGGCCGGCAATCCAACTCAGCGTGAACACGGACACCATGAAGGCCCCTAGCGAAAGGCTGTAGGCACAGGTGTCCTTCCGAAGCCGTCCCGGGAGCAACAAGCTCGTGCCGAGCGCGAGCACGGCATACGCCGCAGCAGCACCGGCCGCCAGGATGAGAAGAGCTAGAAAGAATGAAGAGAGCGTTGGGTAGCCCGCGGGATCCGCCGCGATGGCCAGCACTGCATCGAGGGTGCCACACCAGAGGCCGGCGCAGACGCCGCCCACCACCAGGCTCGGGATCGTCGATGAAGGGGGCTCTTGCATTCCATCTCGTACACCGTGCCTCCCGCTCATGTCAAAACTGGGCGCTCGTGTTCAGTATCCGCAGAATCGTGTGCTGCTTCACTTCTCGGCACCCAAAAACGGCGTCACTGGCCGACAGATCTATCGGCCTGGGTCCCCCGATCTGCCTGACGAAGACCCCTAAATTGGGGGCTCGTTGCCACGGCCATAGGCGGCCAGTAAGCTGATCTCTGTGGTACGGAGTCCTCTCGAAGGGAGCCCCCGGTGACCAGCGAAATCCACGAGAACGACATCGCGATCGTCGGGATGGCTGCGCGGCTACCGGGGGCTGAAAACATCGCCGAGTATTGGCGCAACCTGCGCGATGGGGTGGAGTCCATTCGCACCTACACCGAGCAGGAGCTGCTCGACGCGGGAGAGAAGCTCGAGAACATTCGGCAGCCCGGCTACGTCAAGGCTGGTGCACCACTCGACGGCATGGAGCTCTTTGACGGGGAGTTCTTTGGTTTCAGTCCGAAGGAACGAGCGATCCTCGACCCCCAGCATCGGCACTTCCTCGAATGCACCTGGGAAGCGCTCGAGGATGCCGGGCACATGCCGCAGGATTTCGAAGGACAGATCGGACTCTACGGTGGCTGCGGCATGGGCAGCTACTTCTACTTCAATCTGTGTAGCAACCAGGACCTCGTCGACTCCGTGGGCCTGTTCCTGCTGCGCCACACGGGGAACGACAAGGATTTCCTCGTCACGCGCGCCGCATACCTATTGGACCTCAAGGGGCCGGCGGTCAGCGTCCAGACAGCCTGCTCGACCTCCTTGGTGGCAACCCACATGGCGTGCCAGAGCCTGCTGAGCGGTGAGTGCGACATGGCGCTTGCAGGCGGCGTCACGATCGAGATCCCGCATCGTCGCGGCTACGTGCATCACGAAGGCGAGGTGCTCTCGCCAGACGGACACTGCCGGGCGTTCGATGCTCAGGCGGCTGGCACCGTCTTTGGCAGCGGAACGGGAATCGTGGCTTTGCGTCGGCTGCCGGACGCGATCGAAGATCGTGACCGCATCTATGCCGTCATCCGCGGCTCCGCGATCAACAATGATGGCGGCTCGAAAGTCGGCTACCTCGCACCGAGCGTCGACGGCCAGGCTGAGGCGATGGCGGAAGCGTACGCGGTGGCTGGAGTCTCGCCGGACGAGATCGGGTACATCGAGTGCCACGGCACCGGCACGAACATGGGGGATCCGATCGAGTTGGCGGCGTTGACGCAGGCCTTTCGGACCCAAACGGAGCGGGTGGGCTTCTGTCGCATCGGCTCCGTCAAAACGAACATCGGACACTTGGACACGGCGGCCGGGATTGCGAGCCTGATCAAGGCCTCGCTGGCCGTGCATCACAAAGAGCTGCCCGCAAGCCTCCACTACTCGACGCCCAATCCCAATGTCGAGTTGGACCAGACGCCTTTCATCGTCAACGACGCGCTCCGGGATTGGACGGTCGAGAACGGCTCGCGTGTCGCGGCGGTCAACTCCCTCGGCGTAGGGGGCACGAACGCCCATGTCGTGCTTGCGGAGGCGCCTGAGCAGGAGGCTCCGGCACCGGGACGCCGATTGCAGTTGCTGACGCTCTCCGCGCGCAACCGCAAGGCGCTCGATGGCAATGCCGAGCGCCTCGCCCGTCATCTGCGTGAACAAGCCGACGTCGACCTCGCAGACGTCGCGTACACGCTGCACGTCGGAAGGCACGGTTTCGACCACCGTTGCGTCGTGGCCGCCGAATCCGCCGAAGAGGCGGCGGCGCTGCTAGAAAGCGGCGACCCGCGCCGGGTATTCAAGCACACGATCGTCGAGGGTGACGCGTCGGTGGCGTTCATGTTCCCTGGCGGCGGGTCCCAGCAGGTGTCGATGGGCGCGCGCCTCTACGACGAAGAGCCCGTGTTCAAAAAGCACGTCGACCAAGGGCTCTCGAGTCTCGAGGAGCTCTGCGGAGTCGACTTGCGCCCCCTTTGGTTTCCGGACGGCGCAGATCAAGAAGCCGCCGAGCGAGAGCTCGAGCGTATGCCCCATCAGCTCCCGGCGATCTTCATCGTGGAGTACGCGCTGGCGCAACTCTGGAAGAGTTGGGGCGTGGAGCCGAGAGCACTGATCGGCCACAGCGTCGGAGAAAATACCGCAGCGTGTGTCGCGGGCGTCATGACCTTCGATGACTGCCTGAAGCTAGTGCATCTTCGCGGCGTTCTCTTCGAGCGTGTCCCCGAGTCGGCGATGCTCAGTGTGGGCATGTCCGCCGAAGACGTCGAGCCCCTGCTCCAAGGCGAGTGTGACCTTGCGGTAATCAATACACCCGATCTTTGCGTGGTCTCTGGGTCGATCGAGAACGTCGATCGGCTAGAGGCGAGGCTCGCGGAGCGCGACGTGGAGACGCGCCGTGTGGCGGTGCCGGTGGCTGCGCATTCGCGCATGCTCGAGCCCATCTTGGGCGAGTTCCGCGCCTACCTCGAGAGCATCGAGCTCCGACCGCCGGAGGTTCCCTTCGTGTCGAATCGCACCGGCACCTGGATCACCGACGAACAGGCGCAAGACCCTGGCTATTGGGTCGAGCATCTTCGCCACTCGGTGCGTTTCGCTGAATGCGTAGGGACGCTGCTCGAGGCGCCCGGCCGAGTTCTGCTCGAGGTCGGAGCGGGGCAAACCTTGAGCTCTCTGGCGCGTCAACACCCGAGCGCCTCCCCTCGACACAACATCATCCCGTCGCTGCCACACCGGGACGACGGAGTCTCCGATGCAACGTTCTTCCTGACCAGCGTTGGAAGGGCCTGGGCTTCGGGCGTCACGTTCGAGCTGGCCGACCTCTGGAAGGACGAGCGCAGGCGCCGGGTCTCGCTTCCGACCTACGCCTTCGTTCACAAGCCCTATTTCGTCGAGCGGAAGGAGCCGGTGGCTTCGGTGCGCGACGTGACTCACCTCAAGAAGATCCCTTCGATCGAGCAATGGGGGTATCGCGAAGCCTGGGGTCGACGGTCGCTCGAGGCAGCCGCCAGCATGGAGCCGACGACCTGGCTCATGTTCATCGACGAGGCCGGCGTCGGAGAACGACTGTGCGGACGTCTTCGCGAGCAGGGGCATCGAGTCATCTTGGTGCACGAAGGCGATGGCTTTCTCAAACGAAGCGACGACGAGTACACCGTGTCTCCGGAGCGCGGACGGAGCGGTTATGACGCGCTGATTCGCGATCTGATGGCTTCCGGGGGAGTCCCAAGCCACATCGTTCATCTTTGGCTGGTCACGGACCAACAGACGTTTCGCCCTGGTTCGAGCTTCTTCCACCGCAACCTCGCGGTGGGCTTCTACAGTCTCTTCTTCCTCGCCCAGGCGCTCGGAGACGAGAATGTCCCGGTCCCTCTTCGCGTGAATGTGGTGTCGAGCGGTATGCAACAAGTCCTCGGCGAGCCGGTACCGGACCCGGAGAAGGCAACGGTCCTCGGGCCGTGTCGTGTGCTTCCGCGCGAGATGCCCGGGGTCGAAACCCTGTGCGTCGACGTGGCTCTACCGAAGGTGGAACGGTCCCTCGTCGAAATGTTGGCCGGTGTGGCCCGGTCGTTCGTCGGCGACTCGAAATCGAATGCGGGGCTCGACGAGATCGCCGCTGCGCTGGCGCTCGAGCTCGGGGCAAAGATCGAGGATTCGGTCGTGGCCTACAGAGAGGGGGCGCGGTACGTGCAGCGCTTTGAACCCCTTCAGCTCGCAGCACCCGAGGCGGACGCGCTCGGTTCGCTGCGCGAGGGTGGCGTCTACCTCATTACCGGCGGCATGGGCGACCTCGGGCTCAATCTCGCTGCATTCCTGGCCCGACAGCACAAGGCCAAGCTCGTCCTCGTCGGGCGAACCCCCTTGCCCAAGAACCACGAAGCGATTCGAGCTCTAGAGAAGGCCGGCGGGGAGGTCATGCTTGGGGCGGCGGATGTGTCGAACCTGCAAGCCATGAGCAAGGTCGTCGACGCGGCGCGTGCACGATTCGGGACGATTCATGGTGTGTTTCACACGGCCGGGCTCGTTCGAGACGACCTGATTCAGCTCAAGAACGAGGCGGACATCGATAGCGTCTTCGCCTCGAAAATCCACGGCACAGTGGTCCTCGACACTCTATTCGGGGACGACGACCTGGACTTCATGGTGCTGTTCTCATCGACCAGCGCGATCATCGCGCCTGCAGGTCAGGTCGACTACGTCGCCGCCAATGCCTTCTTGGATTCGTTTGCGTGGAGCAAATCGTCGAACCAGAAGACGCGGGTCGTCTCCGTCAACTGGGGGATCTGGAAGGACATCGGAATCGCCGCGCGGGCGTTCTCCGACGCCTCTCCAAGCGTCGAGAAAACCGAACCCGAGCCTTGCCGCATCGAGTATCCGCTCATCCATGCGCGCACGAGAGACGCCCATGGGCGAACCGTCCTCACGACCGAGCTTTCGCCCGAAACGGATTGGATTCTGGACCAGCACCGCACCCTCGCTGGGGAGGCGCTGATCCCGGGCACCGGCTACATCGAGCTCGTCCGCGCCGCGCTTCGCGAGTTCGGCGAGTCCGGGCCTTTCGAGATCGGCAACCTCTTCTTCCTCCGTCCTCTCTACGTGCCCGACGACGAGGAGCGCGAGGTGCGAATTCTGCTTCAGCACACCGACCAGGGCTACGACTATGAAGTTCGGAGCGAGTGTCGGCTCAACGGCCAGCGCGGTTTTCAACTTCACGCCGAAGCGAGCGTTCGCCTCGATGGTCTCTTGCGGCCGCCAAGCATCGATGTCGACGCCATCGACGCGCGCTGCAGTCGCGAGCGTGTCCCGCCGGCGCCAGGAGGGCTGCCGAGCGCTCAGGAAAACCAACTGCAGTTTGGACCTCGCTGGCGCGTGCTCCAGCAGGTGAGCTACGGCGACGGAGAGGCGCTTGCGAAGCTGGCGCTCCCCGCGAAGTTCGAAGACGAGGCAGGGACGTACGGCTTGCATCCGGCCCTACTCGACATCGCCACGGGGTACGCGATGCAGCTCATCGACGACTATCAGGGTGAAGAGCTCTGGGTTCCGGTCTCCTATGGCCAGGTTCGAGTCTACGGTGACCTCGATTCCGAGGTGCTCAGCTGGGTGCGGCACCGCGACGAGTCCCAGTCAGCCGGCGATTTCGCGAAGTTCGATGTCACGATCGCCACGACGGCGGGTGAGGTTCTCGTCGAGGTACGGGACTTCACCATCAAGCGAATGGCGGAGGATTCCAGCTTCGATCTGGGTGCGCCTCCGTCGCGCGCAGAGGTGGAGCTCGAAGACACGACCGGTCCGGCGGTCACGCACGACCGCACCCCCGCCGAGCAGCAGCTCCAGCGGAACATGGACGAGGGCATCGAGCCCCAGGAGGGTACCGAAGCGCTCGCCCGCGTACTCGACAACAGCTCGGAGCACCGAGTCGTAGTGACGTCTCTCGATCTCGACGATTTGACGGAACAGGTCGCGCGCCAGTTCGGCGAACGCACAGAAGGCGGCATCAAGTTCGAGCGTCCCGACCTCGACAGCGAGTACCAGGCGCCATCCGACGACATCGAGCGGACGCTCGTGGGTTTTTGGGAAGAGTTGCTCGGAGTCGACCGGGTTGGGGTCCGAGACAGTTTCTTCGATCTCGGCGGGCACTCGCTGATTGCGGTGCGACTGTTCGCCCGCATCGAGAAGGCCTACGAAGTCGATTTTCCGATTTCCGTCTTGTTCGAAGCGCCCACCATCGAGAGTTGCGCAGCGCTGGTTCGAGATGCGATCGGCGACCGTGCGACGAGCGAGCCCACGCCCGAAAGCTCAGGGCATCGGCCCCGCTACAAGCACTTGGTCGCTATGCATCCGCGCGTGGACGCACCGGGCAAGCCCTTCTTCCTGGTTGCCGGCATGTTTGGAAACGTGCTCAATCTTCGACACCTGGCGAATTTGGTGGGCGTCGAGCGCCCCTTCTATGGGCTGCAGGCGCGCGGCCTCTATGGTGACGAGCCTCCGCACGAGACTTTCGAGGAAATGGCGCGCGACTACATCGCAGAGCTCCGCACCGTGCAGCCCGAGGGCCCGTACAGGATTGGGGGCTTTTCGGGCGGAGGGATCACCGCATTCGAGATGGCTCGGCAGCTTGGTGAAGTGGGTCAGGAAGTCGATTTACTGTTACTGCTCGACACGCCGCTGCCCCAAAGGCCTCCCCTCACCACCAAGGACCGAGCGCAAATCAAGCTTCAGGAGCTCAAGCAGCGTGGCCCCGCCTACCTTTCACAGTGGGCGCGCGACCGTTTCGCCTGGGAAGTCGCCCAGCTCCAGAAGCGATTCGCCGCGGATGCCGAGGAAGCGACGCACACGCCCGACCAGTTTCAGAACGAGGCGATCGAGAAGGCGTTCCGTGACGCCCTCCCCCGCTACACGGTCGAGCCGTACGATGGCTCGCTCGTGCTGTTCCGCCCCAAGCAAGACCGAGCCTACGTCCTCGGAGACGACCGCGTGCTCGATCGCGGCAAAGAATGGGTCTGGGAAGACAACGGCTGGTCGCCATATTGCAGGGATATCAAGGTCTACGAGATGCCCGGTGACCACGACAGCATGGTGCTCGAGCCCAACGTGCGCGTCATGGCGGAGCAACTCCGCGCGTGCATCGAAGAGGCCGAGTCGCGATTGGAAAGGTATCCTGGTCCGAGGGCCAGCGCGTATGCTGAAGAACACGCCTACGGGCCGCGGAGCTAGAAGTCGATGGAAGATGAGAACTTGAACAGTCGCGCAGAAGCAATGACCGCCGTGTTCATCGGTGAAGAGTCCCTCGTGATCCAGTGCGCAAACATTTGGCGCGAACGCAACCACGAGATTCTGGCTGTCGTCAGCGCCACGCCTCAGATCGTCGAGTGGGCGCAGCAGGAAGCGATTCGCGTGGTTGCCCCAGGCAAGGCGCTGGTCGAGTCACTGGAGGGCGTCGAACCGGACTACCTCTTCAGCATCGCCAACTTGTCCATCCTGCCGGATGCGCTCGTCGCGAAAGCTCGTCGGGGCGCGATCAATTTCCACGATGGTCCGCTGCCCGACTACGCCGGGATGTACACGCCGGTCTGGGCGCTGCTCAACGGCAAGCAAGAGTACGGCGTCTCCTTCCACGAGATCTCCGGCGGAGTCGACGAAGGCGACGTGATGGCCCAGCGCCGTTTCGAGATCCAGGAGGGCGAAACGTCGTTCACCCTGAACGCGAAGAACTTCGAGGCCGGAATCGATGCCTTCGCGGAATTGGTCGAGCGGCTCGAGTCGGGCAACCCTCAGCGGCTTCCGCAGGACTTGAGCAAGCGTGAATACTTCGGCCGCTACGACCGCCCCCCGAGCCTCTGCGCCGTCGATCTCGACGCTCCGGCAGAGCAAACCGCGCGTTTGGTTCAGGCTCTCGATTTCGGTCCGTATACGAACCCCGTAGGTGCTGCCAAATTGATGCACCAAGGGCGCGCGATCGTGCTCGGCGGAGCGGAGCTCTCGGACGCCGCGGCATCGTCCCCGGCCGGGACCTTGCTGTCGGTCGACGGTGGTACCCTTACTTTCCAAGCGTCGGACGGTGCGATTGCTTTTCGCGCGCTGCGAACCCTTGGCGGAACGGAGCTTTCCGGCGCTGAAGCGGCCATGCATCTCGGCCTACGGCAGGGGGACCTGTGTGTCGGCCCCAACGCTGAACAGCGGGCCAAGTGGACGGAGCTCGGCGAGCCGACGGCACGTGCCGAAGCACGCTGGGTCAAGCAACTGGCTAGCCTCGATGCTGTCGAGTTCCCGTTCGGGTCCGCGCACGATGACGACCTGGATCACTCGCCTCGGGCTCGACTCACGATCCCCGCACCGAAAGGCCCGGACGACGGCTCGGCCCCGGACCGGCTGCTCTCGTCGGTGGCGTTGTTTCTCGCGCGTCTCAGTCGGCAGCAGTCCTTTGATCTGGCCCTGCTCGATCCGGTCATCGCGGAGCGCGCCTCCGCGGCACCCGCCTTGTTCCACGTCGAGGTGCCGTGGCGGGTTCCTGCCTTTGGGGCCGATGTCACCGTTGGAGACGCCTCCGCCAAGCTCTGCAGCGCGCTAGAGCGATATCGTAAGAGGGGGCCGTTCCTCAACGAGGTCACTCAACGCCACCGGTTGCTCAATTCGGCTCACGCACTCGGGGACGGCACGCTGCTGCCGGTCTTGCTGGGACAGGTCGAAGACGTAGCTGCGTTCGAGGCCCCTCGGGGCGTCTGGCTCGCGTTCGTCACGGACGCCTTGGCCCAAAGCGTGACGATCGAGTTTGACGAGCGGTCCGTTTCGTTGGAGGGCGCTGACCACGTGGCGGCCCTGCTCGAACGCTGGCTTCAACGCGCCGCCGAAGCCTGGAATGCGCCATTTCGAGAGATCCCTCTCCTTTCGGATGCGGAACACAGCCGCGTGATTCGAGACTGGAACGCCACGGACCGAGACTACCCATCGGATCAGACCATCGTGCAACTGTTCGAGGCTCAGGTGCAACGAACGCCAGACGTGGAAGCAGTCGTCTGTGAAGGTCAGAGTTACACCTATCGCGAGCTCAATGCGCGGGCCAATCAGCTTGCGGCGCACCTGCGCGGCATGGGCGTCGGTCCCGATGTGATGGTGGGGGTATACGTAGAACGGTCACTCGACATGATCGTCTCCGTCTACGGGGTGATGAAGGCCGGAGGCGCCTATGTTCCGCTCGACCCGAGCTATCCCCATGATCGCATCGCTTTCATGATCGAGGACTCGCAGGTTCCGGTCGTGCTGACGCAGGGTGCGCTCGCGCACCGGGTCTCGGGTGGCACCGCAAAGTGTGTTTCGGTCGACACCGAGTGGGGCACGATCTCGGCGCACTCCAAGGACAACGTGGACGGCGGCGCGCAACCGCACCACCTGGCCTACGTCATCTACACATCGGGCTCCACCGGCAAGCCGAAGGGCGTGATGGTCGAGCACCGCAACGTGGTGAACTTCTTTGCCGGAATGGACGATGACATCGCCCACGACCCGCCGGGCGTTTGGCTTGCGGTCACGAGCCTTTCATTCGACATCTCGGTTCTCGAGCTGCACTGGACACTCTGCCGCGGTTTCAAGGTGGTGCTCCATGTCGATCGCGAGAAGGGCGCAGCAGCTCAGAGTGCGGGCGGGGCCAACGCTGGAAAACAGATCGGCTTCGGAATGTTCTTCTGGGGCAACGACGAAGCCCACGGAAGCGGCAAGTACGAGCTCATGATCGAGTCGGCGAAGTTCGCCGACGACAATGGCTTTGCTTTCGTCTCGACACCGGAACGTCATTTTCACGCGTTTGGTGGGCCTTTCCCGAACCCCTCTGTCACCGGCGCCGCTCTCGCCATGGTGACCAAGAACGTGGAGATCCGGTCCGGCAGCTGCGTCCTGCCGCTTCATCACCCGGTCCGCGTCGCAGAGGAGTGGGCCGTCGTGGACAACCTTTCGGATGGTCGCACGGGGCTTGCCGTCGCTGCAGGTTGGCAGCCCAACGATTTCGTCATTCGCCCCACTGGGTTCAAGAACGCCAAGGCGCGCATGTTCGAGGACATCGATATTCTTCGACGGCTGTGGCGCGGTGAGTCGGTCGAGTTCCAGAACCCGCTCGGTGATGGCGTTCTGACCTCCACCTTGCCCCGCCCGGTGCAGCCGGAGCTGCCGATTTGGGTGACGACCGCCGGCAACGTCGAGACCTACGAAATGGCAGGACGCGCGGACGCCAACGTACTGACCCATCTCCTCGGCCAGACGGTCGCCGAAGTGGCGGAGAAGGTGCAGGCGTATCGGAACGCGCGGGCCGAAGCCGGGCTCGACCCTGCCGCGGGCAAAGTCACGCTGATGCTGCACACGCTCGTGGGCGAAGACGAAGAGGAAGTGCGCAACCTGGTGCGCCAGCCCATGAAGGACTACCTGAAGAGCTCAGTCGGGCTGGTCAAAGGGTTCGCTTGGTCGTTCCCGGCGTTCCGGCGCCCCGAGGGAGTTTCGCATACCGACGACGTGTCACTCGACCATCTGACCGAAGAAGAGCTGGACGCCCTGATCGAGCATGCCTTCGAACGATACTACGAGAACAGCGGCCTCTTTGGGACGCCCGAGCGTTGTATCGACATGGTCAATCAGGTTCGGGGCGCCGGGATCGACGAGATCGCCTGCCTCATCGACTATGGCGTGCCGGCCGCGGACGTTCAGCCAAGGCTTCCGCTCATCGCGCAGGTGATGCGCGAGGCCAACGCTTTCGCGGCGGAGATG
>Ga0209271_10000527_pt1 | contig 13032 bp, 13 predicted proteins | sample tdAd002_FD_187123 | JGI IMG/M metagenome (GOLD analysis project Ga0209271, IMG submission 187123) | Marine sediment microbial communities from the Atlantic coast under amendment with organic carbon and nitrate - tdAd00.2 (SPAdes)... | ecosystem: Environmental > Aquatic > Marine > Coastal >... | reverse complement strand
GCATTTGCAAACCGGTAATACAGCGACGGCCAAAGGAATATTTCTGCGCCTGATCCGTCAGAGCCCTGAGTATATGGCTCTTTATATCGAGCCGGCTCGACAAATTTATCATAGCAACGAGAGTCGGGTATACCAGGAATTCCTGCAAAAGCAGTACCAGCAACATCCTTCTGCCCGACTGGCGATAGCTCTGCTCGAACATTACGCCCACGATGATGAAATCGACAAGGCACGCCAGTTTTTATCCGATATTCTGAACAAATCACCTTCTTTCGAGGCGTTTGAATTTGCGCTGCGCTTCCTGAAGTCAAATCCTGATCAACTGGGTGAAACCTGGGAAGCCCTGTCGACGTTTCTGAAGACCTTGCGGGATAATAAAACAGAATATGTATGTTCGCGTTGCGGTTATGAAAGTCATACTATTCAGTGGCTGTGTCCAAGCTGTCGAAACTGGGCTTCGATGAGACCGGCAAAAGCATGAAAGACCCCAAAGTTATAGTCGCGCTCGATTTTTCCAATCAGGCTCAAGCGCTCGAGTTTGCGCGTAAGATTGCGCCGCACCAATGCCGCCTGAAGGTTGGCAAGGAGCTATTCACCAGCGCGGGTCCGGCACTGATCGAAGAACTGGTGGGTAACGGTTACGATATCTTTCTCGATTTGAAATTTCACGACATTCCGAATACTGTCAGGCAAGCCTGCAGTGCCGCCGCAAAACTCGGGATATGGATGTTAAACGTACATGCGCTGGGCGGGGCAGCAATGATGCAGGCTGCACGTGAAGGTATTGAAATCGTAGCCCAGCGCCCGTTCCTTATCGCGGTAACCGTGTTGACCAGTATGTCGGCAAGCGATTTACAGGACCTGGGAATAACAAAGCCATTGCCACAATTTGTCGATCACCTGGCGCGAAATGCAATTTCCAGCGGCCTCGACGGGGTGGTGTGTTCGGCGCAGGAAGTACCTGCATTAAGAACAAGCATTGGTGACTCCGCACTACTGGTTACACCGGGAATTCGGCCGGACTGGGCTTCGAACGATGACCAGCAACGCATTGTCACGCCACAAAGGGCGCTGGCCGATGGCGCCAGTTACCTGGTTATCGGTAGACCCATCACCCAACATAAGGACCCGGCGCAGGCGCTGGAGATGATTACCGCTTCAATTTCGTAACTGATTCGAAGATGCGTGGATGACAGCTATTTGCCGAATCGTTAAACTAGCATCAAGTTTTACAACTCCGATGGCCCTAAATGGATCCCAATTTCCTAGATTTCGAACAACCGATTGCTGAGCTCCAGGCCAAGATTTCAGAATTGCGTTATGTCACCGATGATTCCGATATAAACATTAGCCAGGAAATTCAAACCCTGGAACGCAAGACTGAATCTCTCACCAACTCGATTTTTGGCAAGCTTACTGCCTGGCAGATTTCACAGCTGTCACGTCACCCCAATCGCCCTTATTCACACGACTATATAGAGCGCATTTTCACCGACTTCGAATACCTCCACGGTGACCGCGCTTACGCCGACGATAACTCGATTGTCGGTGGTGTCGGGCGTCTGGAAGGTAAACCTGTCATGGTTATCGGGCAACAAAAAGGTCGTGATACGCGGGAAAAGGTAAAGCGTAATTTCGGCATGCCTCGCCCCGAAGGCTATCGTAAGGCCTTGCGGCTGATGAAAATGGCTGAAAAGTTCAAGATGCCTCTGCTAACCCTGGTCGATACACCGGGTGCGTATCCAGGCATTGGTGCTGAAGAAAGAGGGCAGAGTGAAGCGATTGCGAGGAATTTATTCGTGCTTGCTGAATTAAAAACACCAGTGGTCTGCACCGTAATAGGCGAGGGCGGATCTGGTGGTGCGCTGGCAATTTGTATCGGGGATAGAATCAATATGCTGCAATATTCAACCTATTCGGTTATCTCACCTGAAGGTTGCGCCTCGATTTTGTGGAAAAGTGCCGACAAGGCTTCCCTGGCTGCCGAGGCCATGGGTATCACCGCCCAACGGCTGTTCTCGTTGAACCTGATAGACAATGTTATCCCGGAACCCCTCGGGGGAGCCCATCGAGACTATGATGAGATCGCCAGTTCTTTGAAAGAAAGCCTGATCCAGACCCTTGACGCTCTCGAGCCTATTGCTATCGACAAGTTGCTCGAACAACGCTACCAGAAGCTAATGTCTTTTGGTCAGTATCGGGAAGGTTGACAGGGTATCCATATTAAACACCGGCCAGTCACATGCAATTATGTCTGGAGCTGATTCCCGATGACACTCAAAGGGTATTCGTAGCCTTTAGCGGCGGTCTTGATTCAAGCGTATTACTGCACTTGTTGGTCGCCGAGTCACGCGAATTTGAAATTATTCCATGGCATTTCAATCACGGCCTGCTCGATGTTGCTGATAGCATGGAACAGTTCTGTATTGAGCAGGCGGGTAGCCTGGGCCTCGAAATCAGGACCGATCATCTGCGGCTGGACCAGCTCGAAAGCAATGTCGAAGCCATCTCAAGAGATAAACGTTATGCCTTGTTTGCACAGCATACCCGGGCTGGTGATTGTGTCCTGACTGCCCATCATGCCGATGATCAGGCCGAAACTTTCCTGTTAAATGCGTTACGTGGTTCAGGCAGTGCCGGTTTGCGCGGAATAGCCAGGCAACGCATGCTGGGCGATGCCTTGTTGCTCAGACCTTTGCTGGATTTCAGCCGTAGCCAGCTGGAAGCCTATGCCAGTCAACATGAACTCGTCTGGTTTAATGACCCCAGCAACCAGAGCAGCCGGTTTGAACGCAATTATCTGCGTAATCAGGTTTTACCTCTGATGAGAACACGCTGGCCACATTTCCAGGCCGCGTTAGCAACCGCGAGCGAACTACAGTCCGAGATTCAGGATTTACTCGACGAAGTAGCGGCCGAGGATTTTTTGCGTTCGAAAACATTCGCTTCAAGAGGTATCGCTACCCTCGATGTTGAACAGCTCCTGTCGCTTTCCCCGGCACGGCGAAAAAACCTGGTGCGTTACTGGATTGCTGACGCCGGGTTTGCGGTAATTCCACATGCTCGCATGCACGAATTAATGAAGCAGCTACATGCCAAAGCGGATGCGCTACCTGAAATTGCAATGCCCGACTACTCGGTCAGACTTTATGATCGGCGTCTTTTCCTGGTGCCTGATGTCGAACTGCACGAGTGTAGTGGCTGTTTTGATTTTGGTGTACAGAAGATGGTTGAAATTGAAAAATTCGGCCTGCGAACACAACGCTGCGAAATTTTCAGGAGACTGGAAATCAGCGATAAAAATCAGGCTTTGAGCCTCAGGTATCGCGACCATGGGCAACAAAACGATGATCGTCGTCGGCTCAAACGGATGTTTCAAAAATACCGGGTACCACCATGGGAGCGGGCATCTGTTGCGCAGATTTACCTGGATGGAAAGCTGGAAGGATTGTTGCCCGGGGATTGTTGCTATGAGTGAAAAGGCTGTTAAGGATCGCGTCTTTTCGAAGGCTTTAAGTGAGGTTAAACCCTTTGAATTTAACGAAACTGTGGCCAATGTTTTCCAGGACATGATTTCACGCTCGGTGCCCGGTTATGCATTGTTGCTACATATGATTGGCTTGTATGCTGACATATTTATCCAGCCAGATAGTCGCATCTTCGATCTGGGATGTTCCCTCGGAGAGGCGACCCTGGTTATCGCTGATCGGGCGAAAGACCGCGATTGTGAAATTATCGCCGTGGATAATTCGGTTGCGATGATCAGCAAATGCGAGCAACTGCCGCATTCTCCGCAAAAAATTGAATGGCGTTGTGAAGATATACGTCAAACTGAAATCAGCAATGCCTCGATGGTGGTGCTGAACCTGACCCTGCAATTTCTCTCTCCCGAGGAAAGACCGACTTTATTGCGTCAGATCTTCCACGGTCTCAACCCCGGGGGCGTATTGGTGTTGTCGGAAAAAGTGGTGTTCGATGATGCGACTGAAAACGAGCGCATGGTGCAGTTATACCAGGGCTTTAAAAAAACCATGGGCTATAGCGATCTTGAAATCAGTCAGAAACGCAATGCACTCGAAAACGTGTTGATTTCCGACAGTGAACAGCAGCATCTCCTGCGCCTGGATGAAGTCGGGTTCGACGAAATCTATCAGTGTTTCAGGAGCTTCAATTTCATTTCTTACCTGGCGATAAAAGCGTGACCGGGAAAGCTTTGTTTGACTTTTTCCGCAGTCATGGCCAAAGTCACTGGGCACAACAACTCGAAGCTGCAAGCCCGGACTGGCTGGTGCATCATGGCGACTATGCACGTTGGTCGGCTGCTCTCGATGCGTTACCTGAAATCCATAATGCGTATGGATCTTTCGATACCGCTGCCGTATTGGTAGGCGGAGATTGCGCAAATCCTGCAGGCTTGCGTCAGGCCTTGCGAGGATTAATGCCCTGGCGTAAAGGCCCCTACCAGATAGCCGACATCTTCATCGACTGTGAATGGCGCTCTGATCTCAAATGGGATCGAGTGCTGCCACACCTGGCACCGTTGAAAGATCGAAAAATCCTCGATATTGGCTGCGGTAATGGCTATCACTGCTGGCGTATGCTGGCGCAATCGCCGGAGCTGGTTCTCGGGATTGAGCCTTCGGTGTTGTTTAACCTGCAGTTTCGGGCGTTACAAAAATATCTACCGCGTACGGATATACAGTTGTTGCCGATTGGAGTAGAGGATATCCCGCTGGACTTGAACTGGTTCGACAGCGTATTTTCGATGGGCGTGCTCTATCATCGAAGGAGCCCCTTCGATCATCTGTATCAGCTCAAAAGTTTCCTCGTTAGCGGCGGTGAACTTTGCCTCGAAACGCTGGTGATCGAGGGTGAAGCTGGCAATGTACTGGTGCCGCAGGAGCGCTACGCGAGAATGCGTAATGTCTGGTTTATTCCGTCTTCGGCGGAACTGGTGACGTGGCTACAGCGCTGCGGGTTTATCAATGTGCGGCTGGTCGAGGAAGCAGTAACGGAAGTTGTCGAACAGCGAGTTACCGAATGGATGCAATTTGAATCACTTCAACAGAGCCTCGATGCAGAGGACTCGAGCCTGACTATCGAGGGTTTACCGGCTCCACGGCGTGCCGTGTTGTTGGCAAATAAACCCTAGGGAACCTCTAATCGAGCCCGACGTAAACAATCTGGTTACGCCCATTTTCCAGGTTCGCTGGCGGGTGATTTTTTTTGATAATATCGGCGCTTCGATTGTCTTCAAAATGCGATTCTGCTATCGTTTCTTTCCAACCTACGTACCTTACGTGCTTTCAAATTTTCTGGGATCTATGAGCCGATTCATATTTATCACTGGTGGTGTTGTTTCATCACTGGGCAAGGGCATTGCATCCGCGTCACTGGGCGCTTTGCTTCAATCACGGGGTTTAAGCGTTAATATGATCAAGCTTGACCCGTACATCAACGTTGATCCGGGGACAATGAGCCCATTCCAGCATGGAGAGGTTTATGTCACCGATGATGGCTCCGAAACCGATCTCGACCTGGGGCATTATGAGCGTTTCGTTGGCATACACTGTTCAAGAAACAGTAATTATACGACGGGCCAGATTTATGAAAGCGTGATTGCCAAAGAACGTCGCGGCGATTATCTCGGCGCGACCGTACAGGTGATTCCGCATATTACCGATGAAATCAAGAATTCTGTGCTCAAAAGCACCAACGGCGCCGACATCGTGCTGGTCGAAATTGGTGGTACCGTGGGTGATATCGAATCCCTGCCATATCTCGAAGCGATTCGCCAGATGGGATTCGAGCTTGGCCACGACAACGTGCTCTACATACACCTGACTTTACTGCCTTATCTGCCGGCCGCGGGTGAAATCAAAACCAAACCGACACAGCACTCGGTCAAGGAATTACGCTCCATCGGTATTCAACCCGATGTGCTGTTATGCCGTGCCGATCGGCCTATCCCCAATGAAGAACGCCGCAAGATCGCGCTGTTTACCAATGTCGCCGAGGAAGCCGTAATTTACGCGATCGATGTCGATCATATATACATGATACCGCGAGAGCTTAGCCAGCAGGGTCTCGATGAAATCGTGGTCAAACATTTCTCGCTGGAGGTGCCGCCAGCAGATTTGTCTGGATGGGATAGCGTGGTAGAGGCATTGGAGCATCCCGAAAACGAAGTGTCGATCGGTTTTGTGGGTAAATATGTTGACCACACCGATGCTTACAAATCGCTGAATGAATCGCTCGCGCATGCTGGTATTCACACCCGGACAAAGGTCAACATCGTCAAGATCGATTCCGACTTGATCGAAACTGACGGCATCGATGCCCTCGAGGGGCTGGACGCTATTCTCGTACCCGGTGGTTTCGGCAGTCGGGGTATCGAAGGCAAGATCGCTGCGGTCAACTATGCGCGTGTCAATAATATCCCCTACCTTGGTATATGTCTTGGTATGCAGGTCGCCGTAATCGAATATGCACGTAATGTTCTGGGGTTGACCAAGGCGCACAGTTCCGAATTCAACCCGAAGACACCGGATCCGGTAATTGCCCTGGTGACCGAGTGGCTGGATCGAGATGGCTCGATCGAAACCCGTGATGAAAATACCGATCTTGGCGGTACTATGCGACTCGGTGCGCAAACCTGCAAACTGGTGCCCGGCACCAATACGCGGCGTGCTTATGGTAGTGAAGAGGTCTTCGAGCGTCATCGACATCGTTACGAATTTAATAATAACTACCTGCAAAAATTGCAGGATGCAGGATTGGTTATCTCGGGACTATCGGTCGACAATGAACTGGTCGAAATGATTGAATTATCTGATCATCCCTGGTTTATCGGCTGTCAATTTCATCCCGAGTTCACCTCGCAGCCGCGAGAAGGTCATCCTTTGTTCAACAGTTTCATCAGCGCGGCGGTCGCCTACCGCAAGGCCAGTGCCTGATGAAACTTTGTGATTTCGAGGTCGGCCTCGATCAACCGCTCTTTCTGATGGCCGGGCCCTGTGTCATCGAGTCGGAACAGTTGGCGCTGGATACTGCCGGCGAGCTGCAGCAAATATGCAAGACGTTGAATATACCTTTCATCTTTAAATCTTCCTTCGACAAAGCCAATCGTTCGAGCAGCAAGAGTTTCCGTGGCCTGGGGATCGACAAGGGTCTGGCAATTTTGCAAAAGGTGCGTAGTAGCCTGAATTTACCTGTCGTTACCGATGTGCACGAAGACACTCCCCTGGATGAAGTCGCCAGTGTTGTAGACGTATTGCAAACCCCGGCTTTTTTGTGTCGGCAGACCAATTTCATTCAAAATGTGTGCGCGCAACAGATACCGGTGAATATCAAGAAAGGCCAGTTTCTTTCACCCTGGGACATGCAACAGGTGGTGAACAAGGCCGTAGAGACCGGCAACCGGCAAATAATGGTCTGCGAGCGTGGCGCCAGCTTTGGTTATAACAACCTGGTTTCTGATATGCGTTCCCTGGCGGTCATGCGCCAAACCGGATGTCCGGTGGTTTTCGATGCCACGCATTCGGTGCAACTACCTGGTGGTCAGGGCAGTTCGTCGGGTGGGCAACGCGAATTCGTGCCGGTACTTGCGCGAGCTGCCGTGGCAGCAGGAGTTTCCGGTCTGTTTATGGAAACTCATCCGGATCCCGACAAGGCGCTCAGCGACGGTCCGAATGCCTGGCCGCTAGCGCGAATGAAATCTTTACTGGAAGTGCTGGTTGCACTGGATAAGGCCACGAAAGGGTCCGTCCTGCATGAAAACGAATTGCTGCAAGACAACTAGGGAAGCGATATGACTACAATTACCAGGGTTACTGGCCGAGAAATTCTGGATTCGCGCGGAAATCCAACCGTGGAAGCCGAAGTTTCGTTGGCAAACGGGATGACAGGCAGGGCCGCAGTACCTTCGGGTGCTTCCACCGGCGAACGCGAGGCTATCGAATTACGCGATGGTGATAAAGCTCGCTATCTAGGCAAGGGCGTCAGCAAAGCGGTATCCCACGTTAATAATGAATTGGCGCAGCTTGTTGTCGGACGCGACTGCAATGATCAGACCGGGCTCGATCAGGCGATGATCGATCTCGATGACACCGAAAACAAAAGCAGACTCGGCGCCAATGCATTACTTGCGGTGTCGCTGGCAAACGCTCAGGCAGCAGCGCTGGCAGCCGGGCAACCATTATTTCGTTATCTGGGTGGTGACGATGCAAACCTGTTACCGGTGCCAATGATGAACATCATTAATGGCGGCGCCCATGCCGACAATAGCGTCGACATGCAGGAATTCATGATTCTGCCCGTGGGTGCGCCCAGTTTCAGTGAGGCGCTGCGTTACGGTACCGAAGTATTCCATGCCCTGAAATCGGTTCTCTCCGCCAAAGGCATGAACACCGCTGTTGGTGATGAAGGTGGCTTTGCCCCCGACCTGTCTTCTAACGAAGAGGCGATCGAAGTGATATTGACCGCGATAGATAGGGCAGGTTACCGGGCCGGCACCGATATCTGTCTGGGTCTGGATGTCGCCAGTTCCGAGTTTTATGAAACGGGTAAATATGTCCTGGCTTCGGAAAACCGTTCCTTCGATGCGGCGGGTTTTGCTGACTATCTGTCTGCCTGGGTTGATCAATACCCGATAATTACTATCGAAGACGGTATGGATGAAAGTGACTGGGAAGGCTGGGCGGTGTTAACTGAACAGTTGGGTAGTAAAATTCAACTCGTGGGTGACGACTTGTTTGTCACCAATACCAGTATTTTACAACGAGGTATTGATCTCGGAATTGCAAATTCGATCCTGATAAAGTTCAACCAGATCGGTACCCTGAGCGAAACCCTGAATGCCATCTCGATGGCCCACACAGCGGGCTACACCACTGTTATTTCACATCGATCGGGCGAAACCGAAGACGTCACCATTGCCGATCTTGCGGTTGCTACCGCTGCCGGCCAGATAAAAACTGGCTCACTATCGCGTTCCGACCGGGTTGCCAAGTACAATCAGCTACTGCGTATCGAATCAATGCTGGGGGATTCTGCAAGCTACCCGGGAAAGTCGGCATTTAAAATTCTCTAGTACCTAGCCTGTGGGCCGATGAAAATTCTGATTGCCGTACTGCTCCTGATGCTTATCGGCTTACAATATAAGCTCTGGTTCGGTGACGGTAGCCTGTCGGAAGTCGTGCAGCTCACGCGGGAGCTCGAAATTCAGAGACAGAGATTAAGCGAGCTGGAGGAACGTAACAAGATCCTCGAAGCACAGGTGCTCGATCTGCAAAATGGACTGGATGCGTTTGAAGAAAAAGCTCGCAATGATCTAGGTATGATCAAGCAGGGGGAAACCTTTATTCAGTTAATTCCGCAGGGTGCAACCGCCGATGAGCAGTAGCTCTCCTGTCTGGGCAGTAATCCCGGCTGCCGGTACCGGGAGTCGTATGCAAAGCGACACCGCAAAACAGTATCTTCGTTTTCAGGGAAAAACCATCATCGAACATTGCCTCGATCGCCTGCTATCCCACCCCTGGATCGATGGCGCAATTGTCGTACTGCGTGAAGATGAGCAGCTCTGGGATGAACTCGGGTATATCTCTGGCAAACCAGTCTTTACCACAAGCGGTGGGCTCGAGCGTCAACACTCGGTTTATAACGGTCTTACCGCACTGCAAAACAGGATTGGTAACGATGCCATCGTCCTGGTCCATGACGCAGTACGACCACTGGTAAGCCATGTCGATCTGAGTGCAGTTATCGATGCCGCACGCTCGCATGCCGCAGGAGCAATCCTGGCATCAATGATCACGGATACGATAAAACTACAAACTGACAGTATGGAAATCGCAAGCACGCTGTCACGAGAAGGATTATGGCGTGCATTGACACCACAGGTTTTTCACCTGCAGGCTTTACTCGCGGCACTAGAAAAGGTCATCGATGAAAAACTGGTGATTACCGACGATGCCCAGGCAATCGAAATGATGGGTTATGCCCCGGTACTAGTCGCAGGCAGTGCCGATAATTTCAAGATTACAACCCCTGGAGACCTGGCGCTTGCGCAAATGGTGTGGTTAAACCAACGCGATCAAGAGGATAATAAATAGCACTACTACGGCCATTGGCACGACGAAACCCATCCAGTCGCTGGTGCTGCCCTTGGGTGAGTTTTTCACCATCCTCTTGGCTGAAGGCAAGATGAAAAAGAACATCGCAATCAGAAAGATCGCGGATACAATTTTTAACCAGTCCATAAAACCCTCCTCAAAAAAATAAGCCCCTGATGCAGGGGCTTATTATTACTCAAAAACTGCAGTGGTTTTAATCGTCGCTGAAAGCGCCAAGTATATGCAGCAGGCTGGTAAAAATATTCAAGATTGAAATAAACAGTCCCGCAGTCGCAGAGATGTAATTGGTCTCACCACCATGGATCATTGCAGAGGTCTGATACAGGATGAAACCGCTCATGATCATGATGACCGCAGCGCTGACCGCCAGTGCCAACGCCGGGATGCCAAGGAACAGGTTCAACAGCATCGCGCCAATTGCCACCAGCATGCCGACGAAAATAAATCCACCCATAAAGCTGAAATCCTTGCGTGTGCTCAAGGCGTAACCTGACAGGCCGAGGAAAATTGTACCAGTGCCACCCATTGCGAGCATGACAATGCTCGGATTAACACTTAGATAATAGTTAAGCATGGGACCTAGTCCAAAACCCAGCAAACCGGTCACGCCGAAGATTACAGGGACGCCTGCAGCTGAATTCTGAGTTCTGGGCAATACGAACCAGAGTAAACCGATGCCGACCAGACTTGCAACGAGAGCAATGCCATGCGACGCATTCATCGCAATGCTGAGATATGCCAGCACACCACTGAAAATCAGCGTCATAGACAATAGCATATAGGTATTCTTGATCAGCTTGTTGGTCTGCAGAATCGACTCGGTAGAGCGGGTTACAGCAGTATTCATTTGCATTACTTTCTCCGGTTGAAGTACGTCAGTTTTGACTGATGAGCGCTATTCTAAGTTCCTGCCTTACCGATATCAAGCTATTCCGGAGGCAGGTATGGCACTATCAATGCTCGTTAGATGTGGCTTGAATCGACTATTTCAAGCCCGTACTAACAATATTTCATGATGACTCCGGGGCGTAAATGTTTATAATACGCCAGCGTTTCAGGACTGTAGTATGGTTTTTGAAAATTCGCTGTTAATTATCAGGAGAGCTGGCAGAGTGGTCGAATGCGGCGGTCTTGAAAACCGTTGACGAGAAATCGTCCGGGGGTTCGAATCCCTCGCTCTCCGCCAAATAAATGCCCTAAGTTATTGATAACTAGGGCTTTATATTTTGATATTTATTTAAGTGTACGGGTTCGTGTGCGCAATAGGGTGATAAAATACCCAGTTTCCACAAATACTAGGCGCTGAAAATAAAATATGCCCAAAGACGGAACCAACAAAACCATCTAAATCCCCTCATTTCATACCTGCATCCTGATCGCAAATCTGTTTTCTTAGTATCACTGGTTAGTTCAAATGGTAAGATGATTTGTTAGTCAATAAGAATTACATCGATAAAAAAGGGAGAAAAACACATGTATGCTCGTTATTTTAGTTTCAAGGCTGGTCCTGACCGGCGTTCCGACGTGGAGGCTTTAGCAGATCACGTATTCGGATTTATGAAGTCTCTGCAAGGGTTTGTCAGCGTTCATTTTATCATTAGTGCAAACGAAGATGAGTACGGATCATTCAGTCTTTGGGAGTCAAGAGATGATGCTGTAGCGGCAGGGGAAGCAATAAGTTCGGAAATAGGCGGGAGGCTTCAAAATATAGCCCCTGAAGCTCCTGGTTCAGAAGTGTACGAAGTTTATAAGCCTGGATAGTAGTAATTTCCTGCACTGAAACCGAGTACGCGTCAGAAAATTTCGATGGACGGGATAAGCCGGTCAACAACGGACCCCTGGAGGCGATGATATGGAGCATGAGTACTTCGCTGATGGATTCACCGAGGGTCTGGCTAAGGATATTTCAAATGTTCAGAGCCCTGCTTGATGAAGCCCTTTCAACAAGAGTGCATTATGTTCGCTCGATTTGAATATTTCGTAATTACCGGCGAGCACTGCCGAGAGAGTTTCTGGCGCGAAGGCTCTAATAGCAGCGACGTGGGAGCTCGCAGTTTCTACATCACCCAGATGGCCGTATCCGGCTATCATAACCAACTGGCGAGCTGGCATTCTGGCATGCAACTGGATTGCCAGTCGCCCCCACTTCACCGCATTGGAAAAATCACATTCGATAAAACTCGCCAATTCCAGCGTTGCATATGCCCAGGCCAACCAAATGTCGGTGTCTCGCGGGCTCAGCATTAGCGCTCTTTTAGCGTGCTGCCTCGCTTCATTCGGAAGGCCTGCCACCGCCTCACTCCACGCCATGGTGAAAAGATTTAAGGCCAGGTTAGGATTGAGCTCTAAAGCACGTCGATAGTCAGCAAGCGCCAGATCGTATTCCCTGCGGTACTGATAGGCCCACGCCCGCACAATATAGGACTTGGCATTGGAGGGATCTATACCAATAAGGTGGTCTGCCACTTCGATCGCAAATTTGAGGGCACTGCCCGGGTCGGCACTCCAACCGTAAAGATACTGGAAAACACAACCCATGCCTCTGGTCCAGAGAGCATGAGTGCAAATTTTGTCTAACTTGAGCGCTTTATCTGCAATCGCCATTGCTTGATTTAACATATCCCGATCAGCGACTCGCACAGCATCATAGGTGAGTGCCTGGGCTTTTAGCGCTAGTTCGTATGCCGATAGGTTGGTGTTACTTAATTTCCGACTACGTTGCAATTCTGCAAGTTCAACCTGCGGTGTAATACTACCTACCACGTGCATTGTAAGGTCATCTTGCAGCTCAAAAATATCTTTTAGTTTACGATCATACTTCTCACCCCAAATGTGCCTGCCGCTATCCGTTTCGACCAGCCTGGCTGTGATCCGCAGTCGATTTTTGTCTCGTTGAATG
>Ga0209271_10000525_pt1 | contig 13049 bp, 14 predicted proteins | sample tdAd002_FD_187123 | JGI IMG/M metagenome (GOLD analysis project Ga0209271, IMG submission 187123) | Marine sediment microbial communities from the Atlantic coast under amendment with organic carbon and nitrate - tdAd00.2 (SPAdes)... | ecosystem: Environmental > Aquatic > Marine > Coastal >... | reverse complement strand
AAATATCGCGTCAGCCCCGAAGGGGTGAGTCTCATGGATGAGACGAACAACCTGGCAAAGCAGCTTGAACGATCGCCCGCGGATTCATAGCCATAGCTATGGATCAAGGGGGATCGTTCAAGATGCGACGCCAGCTTGTTCGTAAAACCAAATAGGACAAACTGTATAAGTAATTTAGCCTGTTGATTCACATATAGGTGGTTGAAGTGGCAACAAATATACAACATCTTTCGTCCGCCTTCGTGCAATATTCGGGTTAGCCGCGAACATTGACAATTCGCGGCTAAAGCCGCTCCTACGTACACATGTTAATAATCTCTGCGTCTCTGCGCCTTTGCGTTAAATAAACGCTTCAATCCGCTTTCTGCCGATAGAAAATACCGGCATCGTGACGCACCATCTCAAAATTGTTATTTAACGGCAGTACGGGTTCACTCATACCCGCTATTAATATCCCGGAAGGATCCAGCAAGGTCGAGAAGGACTCCAGCAACTTTGCTCTTACTGGAACAGAAAAATATACCAGCACATCGAGGCAGATGATCAAATCAAAATGCCCCTTGTCTTCGAAATCTTCCAGAAGATTACAGCTTGAGAAATTAATCATCGACTTGATGTCATCGATAACACGCCATTGACCCGATTGCTCATCCACATATTTCTTCTGATAGGGATTTACCATACCTTCCATTGAGGCTTCTTCATATAGACCTGTTGCGGCAGTGTGAACAGCAATCCCGGAAATGTCTGTCGCTTCGATTGTGAGCCTGGTAGCAGAATTTGCCTGTTTACCGGCATGATGTATTTTCATTGCCAGAGAATATGGCAGCTGCCCTGCGTTGCTCCCAATGACCCAGATACGATAGTTGCTGCGGCCTGTATTCAGCATCTCAGGCAGCAGGTACTCATCGAGTAGATTGAACAGCTCTTTTGGCTCAAACCAGGCATCTTCATGGGAGGTAATCGCCTGCAAAACACCATTTCTTATTTTGTCGGAATCCTTATTCTGCATCTCGCCGACAAGGTCTTGCAGGGAATCCAGGCTGAATTCAGAGATGACAGGCTTCAGTTTCGCCGAGATTGAGTTTTGACGTTCTTCACCGATTACGATACCAAACTCATTTTGCAAAACCATCTGCAGGGACTGGTATGCGCCCCCTTGTTCTAAAGAAATTGATGACATTTATACACCTGATTGTGTTATTTGTATTGAACAGGCTGAAATTGGCCGGTTCACACTATGAGCATAGGATGAATTCGCCATAGTTCAAGAGCCTGGCGGCAAGATTTGCATAGACAATCATAAATCAGGCAGTTCTGAGCGGTGATCTGAACAATTCCCGGCTTTTCAGCTTTCTGCTGCCCAGGTGGCTGTTGATGACATAGCGCATCAGCTTTTTGATTTCGGCGACGCTGCGGGGCGTTTCCAGCTCACCTGCGCTGAAAGCCAGCAGGCTACTGCCTGATATCACGGGATATTGCCTGGTCGGGCCCAGCTGGCACAACACCGGCCCATGCTCGAAATGGTAGGCATACAGACGATCAGCCAGTACGGGTTCTCCAGAATCGGCATCGTGGTCGAGATTCAGGCCGAAACCCATCTGCTCAAGCAGATTTTTCTCGAAATTGCGCAAGATAATTTCCAGCCTCGAAGTCTGCTGTAATGTGTAGAGTGTTTCATGATAGTCAGTAAACAACAGCTCGTGCACATCGTTGCGATGCAGCAGTATCACCAGCAATTCATTCAGATACATCGCCGACATCAACGATTTAGCTCTCAATTCCGGTGGTCGGGCATCTGCCGTGTCGATACCCCTCAGGCTGGGCATTTCACCCCGTCCATACCAGCTAAGCAGCAATGGCCTGAATGGCTGTAATATGCCACTGGTCCTCGAACGCGGGCTGCGGCTGCCCCTGGACATCAGCGACAGGCGGCCGTGGTTTCGGCTGAACACCTCCAGAATCTGGCTGGTTTCCCGGTAGGGGCGCTTGTGCAGGATGTAGGCAGGTTCGGCGTTGACTTGCATAGTCATACTAGATATCAGGAGTGCTCTTAATCATCATAGATATATGTTATCTCGCCAGGGCACTAAGAATACAAGTTAAAGTTATTTATTTACCGCAAGGCGCTGAGACACAGAGATTTATAAAGGTTTACGTAGAGAAGCGACTTTAGTCGCGAATCCTCGACATTCGCGGTTAAAACCGCTCCTACAACAATCAAAAAAACTCTGCGCCTGCGGTATATATCAATAATTATTCGTTGCGGGTCTGGCGCCCTGGCGAGAGTACAGTACATTGATACCAACTACTCGTTAGTGTATCCCAAACTTGCGAGCGCACGTTCGTCATTGGACCAGCCTTCGCGAACTTTTACCCATAATTCAAGATACACTTTGCCGTCGAGCATTTTTTCGATGTCGACACGTGCCTTGGTGCCGATGCTTTTCAACCTGGCGCCCTTGCGCCCTATGATGATGGCCTTTTGACCCCTGGTTTCGACATAGATGGTGGCGAATATTCGGCTGATGGATTCATCTTCTTCAAAGCGCTCAATTTCTACAGTCGTGGTATAGGGCAGCTCCTGTCCCAGTTCGCGTATGAGTTTTTCGCGGATAATTTCAGCCGACAGGAAACGAACATTTCTGTCTGTAATCTGGTCAGCGGGGAAAAAAGCCTCATTTTCCGGCAAGCGTTCATATACATCGGCCTCCAGCTGCGCGATATTTTCTGCATACAGTGCACTCACTGGTATAACTGAATCGAACTGGCGCATCGCAGTCAGCTTTTTGATAAAGGGCAGCAGCTCGTTTTTGTCGCCAAGCTTGTCGATTTTGTTCACTACCAGCAGAACCGTCGCTTTAATATCCTGCAAACGGCTCAATACAACTTCATCTTCTTCTGTCCATTTCAGAGCCTGAACCACGAACAAGACCAGGTCGACATCATTGAGTACTGAATTTGCTGCACGGTTCATATAACGGTTAATAGCCGTACTGCGCCGGTTGTGAATGCCGGGTGTGTCAACGTAAATAACCTGGGATGTCGAAGATGTTTTTACGCCAAGAATTTGATGACGTGTCGTCTGTGGTTTACGTGACGTAATACTGATCTTCTGTCCAAGGATATGGTTGAGTAATGTAGATTTACCAACGTTGGGCCTGCCGATGATGGCAACAAAGCCACAATGAAATGCGCTGTCGTTCATTTGTTTATCGTAACAGAGACTGCCTTCTCACGAAGCAATTTTCTTGCTTACCTGCTCGATTGCAAGTTTGGCAGCCGCCTGTTCTGCCTTGCGCCTGCTTCTGCCCTGTGCCGTTGTAATGCAATTCAGATCCTCGATACTGCACTCTACCTTGAACATCTGGTTATGCGCCTTGCCGGATACTTCCAGAACGGTGTAAGCAGGAATCGGGTAGCGCCGGGACTGCAACAATTCCTGCAAGCTTGTTTTCGGGTCTTTCAGTGTTTGCACATCAGGTATGTTTTGCAGCTTTTCAGCATATAAACGCAGAATCAGTTCCCGGCAGGTGTCAAAACCGCTATCGATGTAAACGGCGCCGAGAATAGCTTCCACGGCATCAGCCAGAATTGAATCACGCCGTCGCCCGCCACTTTTCAGCTCCCCGGAACCCAGTTTTATATATTGACCTAGCTCCAGTATTTTGGCGATATCAGCAAGGCTGTCCTTGTTGACCAGGCTTGCTCTCAGCCGGCTCAAATCACCCTCATTCAAATCGGCATATTGCTCGAACAGGCGGGCTGCAATAACAAAATTAAGGATGCCATCGCCGAGGAATTCCAGACGTTCGTTGTTTACAGAAGCAGCGCTTCTGTGGGTGAGCGCTTCCGTGAGCAAGGCTTCATGCTTGAAGCTATATTCAAGCAGAAGAGAAAGCGACGTCAGCGCATCGTTTAGCGCCATCAACTAATCAATCCGGATTTATCTTGCTGGGATTCTGGCTTCATGCTTGAAAGTAGCGATGTAATCAAGGCTTCCTACAAGCTTGCCGCGAGGTTCATATTCAATGGTAACCAGGTAGTCATTTTTTTTGGTTTTCTTGATTGTTATATGTTCTTTAGTAACACTGTAAACATTATTTACACGCAACTTTTTTGTAATAACTTGCTTTATCTTCTTTGGTGTTGCGCCTCTAACTGAGGAATCCGATTCCAGACTTTCCATCAGCGTTTTCACACTGTGATCATTCAAATACACGGGTACGATATTCATAGCGATAATTGCGTTGAATAAAACAACTGCAATAATCGCCAGCCAGCTGATTAACGTTAAACCTTTCTGCTTTTTCATAAAGCCAACCTCATTCATCAATCATTCTGCCTATACGGCCCCATTTCACGCCACCATCCCAGTGCATCCATATCATGAACGCTTCACCTACCAGATTCCTTTCAGGCACTGGCCCCCAAACACGGCTATCGTTGCTGTTGTCGCGGTTATCGCCCATTACGAAATACATTTCATCAGGAACAATATATTCGCCTTCCAGACTGCTCGGCCTCCCCGGCTGCAGCAGCATGGCGTGCTTAACACCCAGCAGGTTTTCGGTATACTCATTTGCGTGAGCCTGACCCGGCCCTTCATACAGGCCTAAGAAGTCTCTATTTACCGGCTTACCATTTACATAGAGCACCTTATTGTAATAAGCAATATGATCGCCCGGTAAGCCTACAATTCTTTTTATGTAATCCAGTGACGGATCACGTGGATACCTGAATACAACGACGTCACCCCGTTCTGGATCACCTGTTTCGATTATTTTCCTGTTCCACACCGGCAGTCGAACACCGTAAGCAAATTTATTCACCAGAATAAAGTCACCAATATACAATGATGGCAGCATCGAGCCTGATGGTATACGGAATGGCTCGACGATAAATCCTCGTAAAACGAAAACAATCAGCAGCACCGGGAAGAATGATTTTGAGTATTCAACAATAACCGGTTCTTTACCGCCTCGCGTGATCTCAACACCCTGGTGTATATCTGACTGCGCCTGGTACACCTTGCTTCGTCTTGGCGCCAGCACCCATACATCAAGCGCCCAGATAAGCCCCGTTATTACCGTGCCCAGAAATAAATAAAAAGAAAAATCAAAAACCATCATGAGATATCACTTACTGTCCACTTTAAGTACGGCAAGGAATGCTTCCTGGGGAATTTCCACTTTGCCAAATTGTTTCATTCGCTTCTTACCAGCCTTTTGTTTTTCCAGCAGCTTGCGTTTGCGCGTCGCATCACCACCATAACATTTGGCCGTTACATTTTTACGTAGAGCTTTTACGTTTGTGCGTGCAATTATGTGACGTCCTATCGCCGCCTGTATTGCCACATCAAACATCTGCCGCGGAATCAGTTCCTTCATTTTTTCTGCAACCTCTCGACCGCGGCGTTGACTTATGTCCCGATGTGCAATTATAGACAATGCATCGACTCTTTCATTGTTGATCAGTATATCAACCTTGACCAGCTGATCCGCCTGGAAGCGTGCGAATTCATAATCAAATGACGCATAACCACGACTGACCGACTTGAGCCGGTCAAAAAAGTCCAGCACGACTTCGCTCAAGGGCATTTCATAAACCAGTGAAACCTGCCTGCCGAGGTACTGCATGTTTTTCTGTACACCACGCTTTTCAATACACAAAGATATCACATTACCGACATATTCCTGTGGTAGCAGTATATTGGTACGTATGATGGGCTCGCGGATTTCCTCAATGTAATTAACTTCCGGAAGATCGCTGGGATTATGTATTTCTATGAGTTCGCCTTTGGTATCCAGCACCTGGTAAACCACCGTTGGCGCCGTGGTAATCAAATCCAGGTCGTACTCACGCTCCAGTCTTTCCTGCACGATTTCCATATGCAGCATGCCAAGAAAGCCGATGCGGAAACCAAAACCCAGTGCGGTCGAGATTTCCGGCTCATAACTCAATGAAGCATCGTTCAGCGTGAGTTTTTCCAGCGAATCGCGAAAATCATCATAATCATCCGCATCAACGGTAAACAGGCCGGCAAATACGCGGGGCTGGATCTGTTTGAAACCTTCGAGCGGATTCGCCGCAGGTCGGTCAACCAGGGTAATGGTATCACCGACGCGTGCTGAATCGATTTCCTTGATGCCGCCGATAATGAATCCTACCTGGCCGGCATTCAAGTACTCCCGGCTTTCGCGCTTGGGTGTAAATACACCGACATCATCAACAATATAGTGCCTTTGAGTCGACATGATCAGCATTTTCTGGCGCCGCTTGATGCCACCCTGTTTTACACGCACCAGGATAATGACACCGACATAAGGATCAAACCAGGAATCGATAATCAGTGCCTGTAAAGGTGCATCTGGATCACCCTGAGGCGGTGGCACTTCTCTGACCAGCTGCTCCAGTAGCTCATCAATGCCTTCACCCGTCTTCGCACTGACGCGACACGAATGTGAGGCTTCGAGCCCGATGACATCCTCGATCTCGCGAATAACACGCTCAGGGTCAGCAGCAGGCAGGTCGATCTTGTTCAACACCGGGATAACCTCCAGCCCCTGCTCAATCGCGGTATAACAATTGGCCACACTCTGGGCTTCAACCCCCTGTGATGCGTCTACTACCAGCAGGGCGCCTTCACAGGCTGACAAGGAGCGCGAAACTTCGTATGAAAAATCGACGTGCCCCGGTGTATCGATGAAATTCAGCTGATAAGTTTCCCCATCCTGCGCTGTGTAATTCAGAGTGACGCTCTGAGCCTTGATGGTAATACCGCGCTCGCGCTCCAGGTCCATGGAGTCAAGCACCTGCTCATGCATTTCACGGTGAGTGAGACCTTCACAGATCTGGATCAGGCGGTCTGCCAGCGTGGATTTACCGTGATCGATATGCGCGATAATGGAGAAATTACGGATATTCTGCATCAGCATGCTAGCTACACACCTGCCTTAAAGCCTGCAAATCGAGAAAATAATGGCATATTTCTTCATCGCCACAGACCAGCACCGGCACTTTGGTACCGTAGGCCTGTTCAAGCTCTGTATTATTGTCAATTGGCACGCGCCGGGTCTCAAAATCAAGTTCGGATGCACATTCTCGCAATGCCTGTTCCATGTCGTCACAAAGATGACAGCCTTCACGGATATATATGGTTAATTGAGCAGACATATTTCAGGCAGAAAAAAAACCGGCAAGTGCCGGATTACAGTCGGGCGGGATTTTAGCAGATAACGCTCAGGCTATGTTTTTTCTGAGAACGACAGGCGTCAGCCTGCTTTTATTGCTACCCGTGGACAAAAACAGGCGGGAAATGACCAGCATCAAGGCAAACCCGGCTACCGCAGAAACCAGCACCAGCAGGTCACGCGAGGCGGTATCAGTCGAAATCAGGCTGTCCGCCAGCAGAGCAAAGCCTATCATGGCCAGCAGCGGCAACAGGTAAACAAACACCGACCCCTTCAGCATGGCCTCTTCGGCAAGCCCGACGACTACCTCGTCACCGACCCGGGCATTGACGGTATTCGGAGCCTGAAAGCGGGTAAATTTACGGCCGACCCATTTGGAGAGTACGGAGGTACCGCATCCCTGCTTGGCGGCACAGGCGTTGCAGGCTGCCCTGGTCTCGGCCTCGAGCAGCAACTGATTATTTTCAACTGCAATAACACGCGCCCGCTCTTCGATCATTGCGTGCGCTCCATGGACTCTGCAATGGTTGCGACCGTTGCTTGCGGCACTTCGCCCATGACGGTAATTTGAGTACCATTCATTTGTTTACCGTAAGCGTTCAAGGCACCCATGCCGGAAGCGCCTGCCAAACGATGTGTGCTGTTTTCACCCGATTCAATGAACACTGAAACAGACGCCAGTCCATCAGAATACATCAGATGAAGCGATTCATTATCTTCACCACTGCGAATGGTACTCTGTGTCAGCATAAAACCCTGTGGCATGCTTGTGGCACGCCATCCTATATTGGCCTGCTTTCCTCTATTCTTGTTGAGCATCTGCCTGGAAAAGCCGTTGAGTTCAGGTATGTTGAAAGCGGATTGCGGCACCACAGTTTGATTGCTGAACGATGTATACATCATCTGCTCAACAATTTCGCCTTTTTCATCAAGCAGGTCGCATTTAAGTAATACACGGGTTTCATTATCCAGCCAGTACTTGTAACCGTAGCGATAGGCATCTTTTGGTTGCACGTTTAAAACTGATGTTTCACGGCCGGCTATGCGATCGTCACCCAGCTGATTAATCGTGTAATAGTTAGCCAGCTTGTCCAGGTTCTCGGGAAGTATCGGGTGCAGGCCGAGCTTGTCCCCCATCTTGCTAACGGTTACCAGTTTGCGGTCCGGGTAAATTGATATGACTTCATTATTATGGCGGACTATCTTGCGCGCTTCGCCGTTGAGAGACTCCATGCTTTCCCAAACCCCCCGGTCATCAACACCGTGAACAACATGCATGGTCATCATTTTGTCTGACTTGCGCAGCACGAATGTGCCTTCGTAATTAGAGTGCTTGTCCGCGGCTGACATGCCGCTAACGATATCAGAGACATTGCCTGCATACGCAGGCATGTGACTCAGAATTGCAAATGTTAAAGAGGCTGTAACTCCAATTTTCATTTGCCTGGCACTATCATTTACCGGGATTAGTAGCTGTAGTGGGAAATCCTGTTTGGCTGTCTTTATCGGTGTTTTTTAAGGAGGGATTCTTTTCAGACCCGTAGCTCACTGAACGTGCGTAAGGCATCATCCCCTGAATGGTGTCCTGTGCGGCATATTCTGAATGCTCTGTTACATAACTGTTAAGGTTAACGGCAGGCAATGCGATAACAGGCTTGGTATAGACAGGCATGGTATTGTTTACCGGCATAGCCTTTACGGGCTGTTGACCAACATTAGCGACCAGCGCACTATCCGTTCCCGTTTGCTGATCCGTGAGGGTGACGACCATGACCATTGCTACGGTAGCAGCCACTGCCAGGCCACCAACGGGTCTTAACCATGATCCAAAATCAAATAATGGCTTTGCCTTACTATGGGATGGGCGCTGGGAAGAGCGTGCCGGTCTTGCAACTGGAACAAGTTCAGGTTCGCGACTAATTGCCTCGCGCACACTCGTGCTGATGTCAATCATCGATGCATCTGTTACTTTGCCCCGTAACGCATCACCAATCATCTGGTAGCGTGTTGCTGTAGCGAAAGCCCTGTCATCCTGCTCTGTCTCAAGTGAGCCCACTTCATTGTATTCAATGGCATCATCAAGCCAGGCAGAAATTTTTTCTTTATCTTTAGTCATTACACTAATACCTGTTGTGTATCAACGTTTAATTATTTACATTATAACTGCCACTATCCACGATAGGCTGCAGTTTCTCATCTATGGCTTCACGTGCCCTGAAAATACGCGAACGCACTGTTCCAATCGGGCAGTCCATGACCTGGGCGATATCTTCATAACTCAATCCCTCGATTTCCCGCAGAGTTATCGCTTCTCTTAAATCCGGCGGCAAAACCTCCAGTGCATTGTTTACTGTCGCCTGTATCTCATCGGCAAGCAATTCCCTTTCCGGTGTGGCATATTCCTTGAGCCATTCGCTTGCGTCGTATTTTTCAACTTCCTGCACATCTACCGCATAGGATGGATTCTTTCTTCCCATCGCAACCAGGTGATTCTTTGCGGTATTTATCGCAATCCGGTAGAGCCATGTATAAAAAGCACTCTCACCCCTGAAGTTGGGCAAGGCCCGGTAAGCCTTGATAAAAGCCTCCTGGGCAACATCCTGCACGTCGGCCTGGTTACGCACAAAACGTGCAATTAACTTGGCAATCCGATTCTGGTACTTCAGTACCAGCAGATCGAACGCCTTGCTGTCGCCATTTTGTACGCGCTCAACCAGCGCCTGATCAATACTCTTCTCAGTGCCCATCCAGGCCTTTCCTCCAGAGACAATCCATTGTCTGGTTTATGTGACAAAATAATCCAGTTATAGTTCAGACGCGTGAAGTGAATGTGCGCCCTGATGCAATCTGCCAATTATACAAGTACAATCAAGGTATTACAGCTAAGCGCCGCGAAAAACATACGATTATTGTCTAGAGGGCTCCACATGTCCATCTCGAATCTACATGATGTACTGATTATTGGCAGCGGCGCTGCCGGTTTAAGCCTTGCACTCAGACTGGCATCCAATGGGTCCGTCGCAATAATCAGCAAGGGCCCCATCAACGAGGGCTGTACGTATTATGCCCAGGGGGGCATTTCCACGGTTCTCGCTGATGAGGATTCCTTTCAGTCCCATATTGACGACACCATGAATGCGGGCGCCGGACTGTGCAATCCCGATTCTGTCCGCTTTACCATCGAACATGGCCCGGAGAACATTCGCTGGCTGCAACAGCTCGGCGTTCCATTCACCAAGGAAACAACAGCTGACGGAAACCGTGTCCTGCATTTGAGCCGGGAAGGCGGCCACAGCTTTCGGCGCATCGTTCATGCCGCCGATGCAACCGGTATAGCGTTATCGAACACACTGGTGAACCATGTTCGCCAGCATGCGGCTATCGATATTTATGAAAACCATATCGCCGTCGACCTGATCACCGGCAGCAAGCAGGGACTGAAGCATAATCGCTGTGTAGGCGCCTACGTACTGAATAAAAACACAGGGCACGTGAAAAGATTCCTTGCCAAAACAGTTATACTCGCCACTGGCGGCGCCAGCAAGGTCTATCTGTACACGACTAATCCTGACTGTTCTACCGGTGACGGTATCGCCATGGCATGGCGCGCAGGCTGCAAGGTCGGCAATATGGAATTTAATCAATTCCATCCCACCTGTTTGTATCACCCTGAAGCCAAATCGTTCCTGATCAGCGAAGCGGTGCGTGGTGAAGGCGGCAAACTGCTACTCCCGGATGGCGAGCAATTTATGCACCGTTTTGATCAACGTGCCGAGCTCGCACCGCGTGACATCGTTGCAAGGGCCATCGACTACGAAATGAAACGGCTCGGCGCTGAATGCGTCTATCTTGATATCAGTCATCGATCAGCCGCATTCATAAAGTCCCACTTCCCGACTATCTACAAGCGCTGCCTTGAGCTTGGCCTGGATATAACGAAGCAGCCAATACCGGTTGTACCGGCCGCACATTATACCTGCGGTGGCGTGATGACGGATATGAGCGGCCGCACTGATATTGAAGGCCTGTATGCGATTGGTGAAACCGCATTCACACGACTGCATGGCGCCAACCGAATGGCCAGCAACTCATTGCTCGAGTGCCTGGTGTTTGCCGAATCCGCCAGCCAGAAAATCATTGAAAACATCGCAGATATAAAACTGGAAAAGACAATTGCCCCATGGGATGAAAGCCGTGTCACAGATTCTGATGAAGAAGTTGTAGTAACACATAACTGGGATGAATTGCGCCGCTTCATGTGGGACTATGTTGGCATCGTACGCACCAACAAACGACTCGAGCGCGCGATGCGCCGTATTAACTTACTGCAGCACGAAATCTATGAGTACTACAGTAATTTCCGTATCAGCAGCGATCTGATCGAGTTGCGCAACCTGGCACAGGTTTCTGAACTGATTATCCGCTGCGCCATGGAACGCAAGGAAAGCCGTGGACTGCACTACTCACTCGACTACCCAGAATTACTTGGTGACAAATCAGCCAAAGACACCATCCTGGCACCCGACAACAACAATAAGCCACCTGCAAATATTCAAGCCGTAAAATGACAGACCTCAAATTAATTATTGAGCCTGAAGAACTCGAAGCAGTTCTGGACGATTCTACAGTTGTAATCGTTGATTTATGCAAAGCGAAACAATACAGAAAAGCACACATACCCGGCGCATATTTCATCAATTACCCGGACATCATACATATCGATAAACCCATAATGGGCTTATTGCCGTCAGATGAGCAGATTTCAAAACTGGTCTCAAGCCTGGGCATCACTGCAGACTCACATGTTATTGCTTACGATGATGAAGGCGGCGGCTGCGCCTCTCGCTTTATCTGGACATTACACGTGTTCGGCCACAGCAAAACATCATTGCTTAATGGGGGGCTGTTTAGCTGGGCGAATGAAGGCCACCCCCTGACAAAAGAAGTACCCGATAACAAAGCAAGCGATTACACCCTGACGAACACGGGAGAATATTTTGTTGACAGTTCATACATCATGCAGCACCTCGTTGATGAACGCATGACTTTACTGGATGCGCGCAGCCTGCCTGAATACAACGGCAAAAAGAAATATGCCAACAAGGGTGGTCATATACCGGGTGCAAAACATTACGAATGGACCGAAGCCATGGATCGCGCGCATAACCTGCGCCTGCTCCCGCCTGAATCAATCCAGCATAAACTTGACCAGTTAGGCATAACAAAAGACAGGGAAGTTATTGTCTATTGCCAGACGCATCATCGCTCGGCGTTCTCCTATGTCATGCTGCGTGCGCTTGGCTATGAGAATGTTAAGGGATATCCGGGGTCGTGGTCGGAGTGGGGGAATCGGGGCGATACTCCGGTGGAGCAGTGAATAACTAATAGTGAATAGTGAATAGTGAATAGTGAATAGTGAATAATTATAAACACGGCGAGTCTGTTCTTTATCGTTTATTTCATTATTTCGTTTAATTATGCAGTTGGTTTCGCCCTGATGGCGAGTTACTTTTCTGTATTCCGCACATCCCTGTGCTCCACCCTGCGGGCTGCTGCACGTGCTAATTTGCTCCAGGCAAATTAGTCAACAGCGAAAGAAAAGTAACCAAAAGAACGCCGCCCCGACCAGTTTGCCCTACGGGTCCCCTCACCATTCACCTTTGCCAACGGGCCGTCCTGACTCGCCGTCCGGGCTCGACAGGACTAAATCCGACGTCCCTGTCGGCCATCAGTTTATTTCTTAGGCCCTACCAAAGTCGAATGGCTCGGCAAACTTCACGGGGAAATCCCACTTTCCAGTCAAACAGCGTGTAGGGTGCAATAGCGAAGCGTATTGCACCGACTGCATCCGGCGGA
>Ga0209271_10000524_pt1 | contig 13051 bp, 19 predicted proteins | sample tdAd002_FD_187123 | JGI IMG/M metagenome (GOLD analysis project Ga0209271, IMG submission 187123) | Marine sediment microbial communities from the Atlantic coast under amendment with organic carbon and nitrate - tdAd00.2 (SPAdes)... | ecosystem: Environmental > Aquatic > Marine > Coastal >... | reverse complement strand
GAAGAACGATGTTTTGCAGAATGAGACATTATTGATACATCTGTAAATCCCTCTTCATCCAATGCTTTTCTTATTGCCGCTACTTGTCCGTCCATCATTGCAGATGGGGACACAGTATCAACACCTGCCTTTGCCTGGCTTAATGCAATTTTTGCTAATGTATCGATGCTTGAATCATTATCTATTTTATCTCCTTGAATAATTCCACAATGGCCAGTTGATGTGTATTGACACAAACAAACATCTGCCATAATTACTATCTTGTCTCCAAAATTTTCTCGAATTTGAGAAATTGCTTTTTGAACAATTCCATTTTCATCAAATGCAGATGTTCCTGCATCATCTTTTTGTGTAGGAATTCCAAATAACATAATTGCTGGGATATTCAAATCAGAAATTGTTCCTACTTCATCATTAATGTCATCTAATGGTAATCTTTCAATTTCTGACATTGATTCTACTTTAATTCTAGATTTTAGATCTTCTTGAACAAAAACTGGGCATATCAAATCCCTAGGATTTAGGGTAGTTTCTTGAACAAGCTCTCTCATTTTATCAGAAGTTCTTAGTCTTCGAAGACGTCTGGTAGGAAACGACATATCAAATTTTCATTCGAGTAAAATATAATCCTAGTCTATTTTTGCTCTGATTTGTTATAGTCAAACAGCTTGCTTGCAACTTGCAATAAATCTGGCTCTCCTTGCTCTGAGGCTTTTCTAATGTTGTTCATGGGTGTAGATACAATGCTTTCAACTACTGCTTTGGTCAATTCTTCGATGATTTTGATTTTTTTCTCATCTTTTTCACCTAACATTGAGAGTGCTTTTTCTAATTCCTTTTTTCGCAGCGAGTCTATATTTTGGAATACGTCTTTTACAAGTGGTTCTGCATCTAATCTTTTCATCGAAGCCTCTAGTACCGTTACTTCCTCATTAATTATATTTTCAACTGTTTTTACCTTGTTTAACCGTGCGTTCATGTTTTTTTCGACCATTTCTGCAATTTGGTCTAGATTCATTAATTTTATTCCTCCAATTGTTGCCACCTTTTCATCAACAGTTCTTGGATTGGACAAATCAAGTATCATCATTCCATTTTTTCTTTTCTCAACAGCATTTGTAATTCTATCAAATGTTACCAAGAAATATGGGGCAGTAGTTGCTACAAATAACACATCATAATTTTCAAATCCTGATAAAACGTTTTCAAATTTTACTGGTTCTCCACCCATTGTTTCACAAAATGTCTGTGATCTTTCAAGAGTTCTACTAGTAACTGAAAAATTATATCCTCGTCTTTGCAGAGATTTTGCAACTAGTGTGGATACTTCTCCTGTTCCAATTAACAAAATTTTCTTAAACTTTAATTCGTCAATATTTTCTTCAGCTAATTTTACTGCCATAGATCCTACTGAAATTCCTCCTTGACCAATACCGCTAGAGTTTCTTACTCTGGTGCCGATACGAATTGCTTTATCAAATAGTGTGTTGAGGTGTTGACCTGATGCCTTGGTATTTCTGGCAGCAGTAATAGAATTTTTTATTTGGCCAAGAATTTGCTCTTCTCCTACTACCATGGAGTCTAATCCTGAAGTTAATTTTAACAAATGATGAAATGCTTTGTCGTTTTCATCGATTTCTAAATTTTCATCAAATATTTCTTCATCTAATCCTGCCAATGATGCCCAAGTTTTTTTGAATTTTTCTTGATCAAAATTTCTTGATTTTCCAAATAATTCTATCCTGTTACAAGTTTGAATTATTACACATTCATCTAATCCGGAATGTTCTTTGAATTGAGAATATGCTCCCTCAACATCTCTTAAAGTAAATTTTTCTAAAATGTGAATTGGAGAATTACGAAAAGTAACACGTGCATTAATGATATTTTGACTCATTTCCAATCCTTCAATATCGCAATGATGCGGTTTTCAGCTTTTTTGGGTTTTCCGTCTTTTATTAACTGTTTAATCTCGTTATCAACCATGATATTTTTCAGGAATGCCTTTCTCCTAACTTGAGTATCAATTTTACTTTTTGCTAGAGTTCTTGCGATCTGCTGAATCTTGATTTGATCAATGTCTTCTTTTGTAATTATGTCTTTGAAAATTTTCTCTGATTGAATTCTAATCTTCTTGGACATAGATGGGCTGCGACCACCAGTAAAAATTGCAATCTGAATCATGTTTTCAAAATCAATTATTGCAGGATTTGAAAAGTCACTTTCTTCTGGATTATCAGAACTATATACAACGATTCTATTTTTTTTTGCAACGTCAATAATTTTTTGATTAAGATTTTTGTCATTAGTAGTTGTAATTATCATATCTGGTGTGAAATTTGAAATAAATTTTGTATTTTGAATTTTTTGTTTTTTCAATATTATTTTTTTTGTTTTTGCTAGTTTGTTAATTTGTGAATTAACCAAATCACTGATTACTATTATTTTGCATTCTTGTTTTAGAAGCGAATTAATTCTTTTTTGTGCTTCATTTCCACCACCAATGACGATAATTGTTTTACCATGAAGATTCAGATCAACTATCATCGATCAAAGGGACTTGAGTTTCTATTTATGTATTAAAAATCTGCGCGTAAAATTCGAGCTACATTTTTAATTGAATAGACAAGTTATTGACTTAATGGCATCTATTGGTGAATTGGATAAAGAACTACTTAATGAAATTCAATGGACTTTTCCCCTTGTAACAAGACCATTTGATGCAATTGCTAAAAAATTTGATGTTACGCCAGAAATAATCAAAGAACATTTGAACAGTCTAAAAAAAGCAGGAGTCCTAAGACAACTTAGTGCCATTTTTGATACCAGAAAACTTGGGTATACAAGTTCACTAGTTGCAATGGAAATTGAATCAGATAAACTAGAATATGTTGCAAGTCAAATTAATCGTCATCCTGGTGTAAGTCATAATTATGAACGTGATCATCAGTTTAATCTTTGGTTTACCCTGGCAGTTCCACCTGGTTCAGATTTGAAGACAGAGATTGACAAGTTCAATGTGTTAAAAGGAATTAAAAAAGTAAGAATGCTTCCTACTTTACAGCTATTCAAAATTGGTGTAAAGCTTGACATGGTAGATGGAAAAAAACATGAGGTTGCTCCATCAGAGGAAAAAAAAGAGATTAAAAATGTAAAATTTGAACCTACTGAACAAGACAAAGACTTTATCCGTGAATTACAAAAAGACATGGAAATTATCGATGAACCATTTGTAAAGGCAGCAAACAATCTTGGAATTACAGAAAATGAATTATTTGAAAAGATGAAACAATACGAAGACAATGGTGTAATGAGAAGATTTGCTGCAATCTTACGTCATAGGCAAGTTGGATTTACCGCCAATGGGATGATAGTTTGGAAAGTTCCTGAGGATAAAATATCTGAAGTGGGTGCAAAGCTAGGGGCATTTCCTCAGGTTAGTCATTGTTATGAAAGACCCACATATTCTGATTGGCCTTACAATGTATTTTCAATGATTCATTGTAAAACTCATGATGAGGCAAATGAAATGGCAAAGACAATTCAAAATCAAATCCATGTTGATGATTACAAAATTCTTTTTAGTTCTCGTGAATTCAAAAAAACTCGTGTAGAATATTTCGTAGAAAACTCCTTTAGTTTCGAAGAGACTATACCTGCTTCCTAAAACTCATTTTCATCATGTCCAACTATGTGAATCGTACAAAAATACTCATCATTCATGTTGCAATAAAATTCTGATTTTTCTCTACAAGTTTTGCAGGGGGGCTTTTCATCATGTTCTGATAGTCTTGTGTGGTAATTTTTGCTTCTATTTGTGGTGTTTGAATTTTTGTAAATTCTAGTAAATTTCGAAAAATATTCTGCTTCAATAGGTGAAAGGTCTTGATTTCCATTGATTTTTTTGATTATTTTCTCCCACTTTCTATATTCTCCAATCTGAGCAAGTTTCATCCTCTCTATGATGTCTAGAGTTTTTTTACCATCAATTGAGGGTTTCATAAAAATTAGTTTGTTTGGGGTGTGGCTTTTAATTCGTACTCGGGCCAAGTATTGTATAGTTCTTCAATTTCTTGCATATCTGATGAATTGATATAATTTCCATCAGAAATAACTGCAAAGGATTCAACTTCTTCTTCACTAACAACAGTGGGTAAAACAGATGCAATTGGATTTTTAGTTAAAATAAATTTGATTGCAAATTCTGTGATAGTCATTCCATTTCGTTCTGCAATGGGTCTGAACTGCTCAACTTTTTTCAAAGCTTCTTGTCTCCATTGCATTTTTCTGTCTTTTCTGTGATCATTGCTTGGGATCACTGTTTCAGCTTTTACCTTACCTGTCAAAATTCCTGAGGCATCTGGAACTCTAACTAGTATCCCTACATTTTGTTCGGATGCTTTTTTGATTAGGTCATTTCCTGGTGTCTGTTCTAAAATATTGTATACCGTTTGCACTGATGATACGTTATCTTTATCCATTGCTTCTAATCCTTCTTGCGTCCATCCTATTGCAGGACCCAAGGCAATCTGAGCTGTTTTCATTTTTCCTTCTTGTATTAATTTATCAAATGTTTCAAAAGGCTCATTATTTCTAATTTGATCAATTTTGGGATTATGCATTCCAAAGGAATCTATGTAATTTGTTTGTAATCTCTCCAAGCTTGCATCTAGTGCTTTTTCTGTAAATTTTTTATCAAAATGCTGTGGTAACTCGGTATGACCAATTTGCTCCACATTAGAAAAATCATATCCATATTTTGAGGAAATGACAATTTCATCTCTCATTCCCTTGAATACTTCACCGATTAGTTTCTCGCTTTTTCCTTTACCATACATGTCGGCAGTCTCAAAGAAATTGATTCCAACGTCGTATGCTTTTTTGAGCATTCTTTTGGCTTCATCGTCTTCAATCTTTTTGCCCCACCAATCAAGACCAATGGTCCAGGCCCCAAATCCAATTTCGGATACCTTGATTCCGCTTTTTCCTAAAGTTTTGTATTTCATTTTTTCTCTTTGATTCTTGTTTTGATTATCTCAAAACTATCATAATCTCTAAAATTTCTTCATTTATGTTTATCCAAGATTTACCAATATGATAATTTGAATTTAATAAAATGCCCTTTTTTTGAGAAACTGCTAACCTAGGCTGGATATTAAAGGCACAATGTCCTTTTTCACACATACAATCATCGGGATATCGTTTTTGACATAGGATGATACCTGGGTTTCTCTCAAATCCATGATGAGGTCTTGGAAATCTCGAATATTGTCTACCTCAAATGCTAACATGAAATCTTCATCGTGAATTCCAAAAGAGTATGATGTGTTTAATACAACTTGTGGGTATTTCTTGCTAACTTCAATATGTTCATCCATTATTTCCTGACGCTTTTCTTTTGGCAATAGATACCATTCTCTTGTCTTTGTAAATGGATAAACAATCACGTGTTTTTTTTGGTCAATCCCTGTAACAAATCCATGCGATTTTCCTTCTTTTACATATATTGATGGCCTTGTACATGAAAGATATGTTCTTGAAGGTATGATGTATTTCCCAAACACTGTTTGGTATAATTTCTCAATAGCTACTTGAATCTCGTCAATAGTCTTTGCTGCAAACCAAAATAAAAAATCTGCATCATCTCTTAATCCTAAATTTGAATATGATCTAAACATTATTCCTGAATTTTTGATTATATTCTCAACTTCTTTTGCTGATTCTTCTTTGGCTAGGTCTGCCATCCATCTCCATTTAGGATCAACTTTGAAAAATGAGAAGTTGAAATAGTATGTTTCATTATCTTCTGACATAGTTTTCCCATCTTGGAACCCTATTTAAACAAAAAACTAGATTCTCTAATGTTGAATTTCTATGATTTTTTGTTTTGATTTGTGTCCTGATTTTATTTGAATACTAGATATTGGAATTTGAAAATGCTTGGATAGTTTTTTTATGATTTCTTTGTTTGCCTCTCCTTTCACGGGCTTTGATTCAATTCCAATTGTAATTTGATTTTCTGATATTTCCAACAAGTCTTTGTGAAACTTTACTGTTATTTCGTATAACACAAAAAATATGAAAAATTATTCTGCTTAAACTTGTTGGAACGACTGGTATCTTTTATTGAGCCTTTTGCTCGAGGGCCCATTCGTAACCTTCTGCTTCTAATTTATCTGCAAGAGATGCATCACCTGTTTTGAGAACTTGTCCTCTTGCAAAGACATGAACGAAATCAAGTTTGTTTAAGAATTTTAGAATTCTTGCATAGTGAGTAATAATGATAATTGTTGCATCTTTATCGGCGACCTCACTAATTGCTTTTGCAACTGATTGAACTGCATCTATATCTAAACCAGAATCAGGTTCGTCTAAAATTGAAATTTTTGGTTTTAGAACTGCCATTTGTAATACCTCTGCACGTTTTTTCTCTCCTCCTGAAAATCCTTCATTAAGATATCTTGAGAGGAATTCTTCTTTTAGTCCAACTTTATTCAAATTCTCTTTGAGATATTTTTGAAATTCTCTAACTGTGATGAAAACTTCTCTATCGTCTCCTTGAAGTGCTTTACTAAGTGAATTGTAAGCTGTTCTAAGAAAGTGAGAAAATCCTACACCCGAAACTTCTGTGGGGTATTGAAATCCAAGGAACAATCCTTTTTTTGCACGTTCATCTGCAGATAATCCTAAGATACTTTCACCATCAAGAAGAATGTCTCCTTGTGTAACTTCGTATTTTGGATGTGCAAGTAAAGTGTAAGCTAGTGTACTTTTTCCAGAACCATTTGGTCCCATAATGGCATGTACTTCGCCAGGACCTGTTTTCAAATTTACTCCTTTTAGAATTTCTTTTCCTTCTCTTTTTACATGAAGGTCTTTGATTTCAAGTACTGCCATGAAACGATTTGTTTTGTTTCTATATATAACACCGACGAAATTTAGCTAATCCTAAGGTGATTTTTAATAAAATGAAAAGAGGGGGGAATTAATTTCTGGCCAGAGATGGTCTCAAAGCAATTTTGAGTTGGTAACTTGTTAGAATCTCTTTACATCTATTTCTGATAGTAACTTCTGTAACACCTGCAATACTTGAAACATCTCTTTGTAAGATGCTTTGACCAAGTAGGACTGATGCAACATACAGATATGCTGCTGCTATTCCGTTTGGTGCTTTTCCGTCAGTAATGCTACTATCTTTGGTTTTTTCGGCAATTTCCAAGGCTAATCTTTCAACTCTAACCTCGGTTTGGGTCATATTTGCAATCTTTGAGATGTATTTGTCCATGGTGACTATAGGGGCTGTATTTTGACCCATTTCCATTACCATGGTTCTGTAGTATTTTGCTGCAAGTTTTGTTTTTGTTTTAACATCTTTTGGTACACATATTCCTCGAACAATTTCTTCAAGTGATCTAACTACGTGACATTGTTTGCATGCCATGTAAATTGTAGCTGCAGTAATGCTTGCTACAGATTTTCCTTTCACATCAATATGTCCGTCCAAGTTTCTGTATATTATTGAGGCTGTTTCCAAAACATTTTTTGAAAGAGACAAGCCGTTGCATGTTTCACCCATCTTGGCCAAAACATTAGCTAATCTTCTTTCTCTTGGTGAGGAAACACGAACTCTTTGTTGCCATTTTCTGAGATTGTGCATTTGATTTGCAACTTCGTGGTTAATTGATTTTCCACTAAAGTCTTTTGAACTAATTGAAATCTCAGTTGCTATTCCCAAATCATGTTGAGAATAAGATGTTTGTCCTGTTGCTCTTGCAAGCTTCATTTTGTCTTCGAGATTCGAACTTTTGGTTTCTGGACCAGAATCTGCTATTTGGTCTGCGACTACTACGCCACAGCCAGAACAGATTATTTCGCCATTCTGAATATCATCTACTAATGATGATTTACATTCAGGACAGCTTTGTGGTTCTAGTATGTTCATTTTTTTCTTCTCCTAAATTTTTCTTTTTTAGCGGGAGAAAAGTCAACGGCGAAAACAGCTTTACCGATATATTTTTTGATGTTGTTTGTCAATGGTGTAGCTGATGCAATTGGTCTTTTTACTGGACCAATGAGTTCCATTACTTTTGCAACCTTTGTTCCTTTTTCGTCACAAAGAATCACTCCTTCAGATAATTCATCTGATAGTTGAATGATCACTCTGCCACTACCGGCAAGGTGCATTATTTCGCCTACCTCCTGCAATTAAAATAAATAATGTTCATATTCTTTTCATAGACTTCTGTCAACAATACTTTAGCTAAGAGCTAGATTAGATCTTATTTGGATTGCTTGGTCCTTTTCAAAAGTAATTTTTGCGAAATTTTGTTAAGAATAATTGTCTTAGAGGATCCTTTTGGTAAAACAATGTATCCAGATCTCACAAATGGTCTTTTTGGATATCTTACTTTTTCTTCAGTTTCTGTAATTTCAAAACCTGCAGCTTGTGCTGCATCTGTTAATTCTTTTAATGAAGGATCAAAAACACATTTTTCTTTTTCTAATCTTCTTCCTTTAGCTCTTGGCAATGTTTTGTTAAAATAATCCAGCCAGATTACGATATGTTCGTAATCTTTCATTTTATCACTTTACTAAAACTGCACTAACTGTTCCGGATTGTCCAGGTCTTGAAACAACTCTGCACTTTCCTTCTTGTGTTTCTAGTATTGCACCTTTTGTAATGATGCCTCTTCTTTTGTAATCGTTATTTGTTGCATTTTCTAAAACTTTGATAATTTTTGTTTTCTTTACTTTTGCATCTCCAGTAGATAGGTTAACAAAATCAATTGCTTTCAAAGCTGTTTTGGTATTTTTACCACGTACACTTCTTGTTACTGTAATTTGTGCGCCATTAATTGGTTCATTAGGAAATCTATCTGTTTCATATTTTCTCCTAATTCTTAATGGAGTTCTTCTTCCACCAGTGATTTTACTTGTTGCAAGGTTTTCTACGGATTTTCTCACGGAAGATCTTGAAATTACTCTAATTTATACAAAACGCCATATTTTGGTCGTAAAACAAAATCTTCTATACGAGTTCTTGAATAACTTGAGATTCAGAACCTGACTTTGTTTGAGTTGCAGTTTTTCTAATTTTTGAAAACAGTCTTTGTTTAAGATTTTCCACATCTCCTTGAATTCCAAAATATTTTTGGAATTTTTCAGTTGTCGTGTAAATTTTTAATCTTCCAACATTTTGATGATTGATAAAATCCAACTGTCTTAATTCTTTGAGATGAGAATAAACTCCAGATCCTCTTGTTTCTACTAATTGCTTAGAGGAGATTGGTTGCATGTATGCAATGTAAGATAAGGTCTTTAGAGTGGCTTTTGGAAGTACGGGCTTTGAGGCATATTTTTTGACAGTTGAGCTGTATTCTGGCTTTAACTGAAATACATAGGATCCATCAGGTAAGGTGACTATTTCGATTGCTTTGAAGACTGATTTTGACTTTTTCATGAGATTGTTGAGAATATTATGTGTTTTAGTTCGAGATTCGGTCCCAGATGCTCTGATTAACTCTTCAATCTTCAAAGGTCTGCCTGCAGAGTATAGAGCTGCCTCAATTCTTGCAGTTGCTATGTTTTCATCTTCTATTTTGACCAATTATCTTACATCCCTAATCAAATCTACTTTAAGAAATCTATTCTCCATTTTTGATCATTTTGTTGAATCTTGTTTTATGATGGTAATTTTGATATCGTCTTCAACTTGCTCAATGTCAATTTTTTCATCTCTTGCCAAGAACAAAATTGCAAAGAAGCATCGTATTGAATCAACCATGTCTAATTCTGAGATGATATTTTGAAGCATTCCAAACCCTTGATTGGCAATTTTTCTAATTATTAGATCCTCATATTTTCCAATAATGTTTTCAAGAGATATGAAATATTCTTGAAAATCAGGAGGTTCAATTGGTTCTATGTCGAGTTGTTTGCCTCTTCTCGACTGGGGATTTGCAATTGAACCAATTAGATTTTGTAGCAGACCTAAAAGATCATCTAAAGAAACTGGATATGTTGATTCATGTCGGTAAGGAATATCAATTAATTCAATGTCAACGTCTGTTCTTTGACGGTTTGGCTTCTTTTCCATAGCTGCTTTTTGTAAAGCAAAAATACTCTCAACTTTCATTCTGTAAATTAATGATGATGATAATGCTGCCATACCTGCGACTCTTAGGTCCTTTTTCTCAGCTTTTTCAAGAATTCTTATCAATAAATTAAGAATTTCTATAAGATCTATTTCCCAAACATCTTTTTTCACAACTGAATTAGGATTAAAAAGAATACTTACTGGCTCTTGTGAAATACTATTTGGTGGGCCTTCCTCATTCACAGAAGAATTGTCTTTTTATTCCATAATATCTAGGCGCTCTATTTTTTTCTCATTTCCAGTCAACTCTTATATTGTTAAGTCTGAAATTCTCATCAATGAAATCTGCTAGAATTCCTGGTCCAAATGAGCCACTAGAGGTTATAGATCTTGAAACACCACAACCTCAAGATAATCAGGTTGTAGTTAAGGTAAAAGCAGTGGGTGTCTGTCATAGTGATTTGCACCTTTGGGAAGGTGGATATGACTTGGGTGATGGTCAATTTATGAAAGTAACTGATAGAGGTGTAAAATATCCTGTAACTCCTGGACATGAAATTGTGGGTACTGTGGAGGAGATGGGAAGTAATGTTAAAGATTATTCAAAAGGTGATGAGGTTCTAGTTTATCCTTGGATAGGATGCGGAGAATGTCCTGCATGTAAGGTTGGAAATGAAAATCTTTGTGATGCTCCAAAATCTCTTGGGGTTTTTCAAGATGGGGGCTATTCTGACTTTGCTTTAGTACCTCATTACAAATATCTTGCAAAATTATCTGGAGTTGATCCAGAGTCTGCAACATCATTGGCTTGTTCTGCTTTAACAGCTTACAATGCAATTAAAAAAGCAAATGCTAATTCTCCAGAATTTCTAGTGATTATAGGAGCTGGTGGCCTAGGACTAATGGGCGTACAAATAGCACATGCAATAACTAGTGCAAAAATCATCTGTGTTGATTTGGATGATAAAAAACTAGAAACAGCAAAAGAAATGGGTGCAGATTTTGTTATAAATTCAAAAGATACAGAAACCTCTCAAAAAATAATTTCAATATGTAATGAAAAAGGAGCCGATAGTGTAGTTGACTTTGTCAATGCTCCTCCAACTGCAAAATTAGGAATATCTGTTTTAAGAAAAAGAGGCAATCTTGTTTTAGTTGGGTTGTTTGGTGGCTCTTTGGAATTATCCCTGGTGACAATTCCACTAAAGTCAATTACCATTCAAGGTGCATATACTGGAAATTATAATGATATGGTAGAACTTTTAGACCTTACACGAAAGGGAACAATTAATCCAAAAATTACGAAACGGTATCCATTATCTGAAGCCAATACAGCCTTGGAGGATCTTAAAGCAAGAAAAATTCTTGGACGTGCAGTTATCAATCCATAAACAAATCTCACTCTTCTAATATCCAGCCTGTTTTAATTTGTGGTTTATCTTCTTCTTCACCCACACCTGTTGCATACCTCCACACAAAAGATGCATCTGTATTCATTTTATTTTTAATTTTTAGTAACGATTCGATTTCAGAATTCAGATTGCTATCTGCTGTTTTATTTTCTTTACAAAATTTGCATTTCTGATCAAGCGTTATGGGATTTATTTCAATCAACGGATATGTTTTACACGCAAGAGGTCTGTCTTCATACACATTACATGGAAATCCTCCATGGGGTGATTTTTTACCCGTCTCAATGTCTAGAAAAGGACAAGTGTTTCCATTTTTTTCAATTCCCATCATTTGATAAGCCAAAATTTCTATAGATTCAGGATTTCTTTTTTGGGATATTCCAATTCTTGGTAAAATCGAAATATCTAATTCCATTTTTTTTGCCAATTGTTCCATTTCTTCTTTTTCTTCTGGCAGTATCAAAACACCAATTTTCCCAAACTCTTTCCTGGGATAGTATTCTCGTTCTACACAACACTGCGAACATTCTTCAATGCATCTAAATTCCATGATTAATTTTCTCCTACTTTACATAAAATAGATTTATTGTTTTTTAATGACTTTTTTTGAATTTCCCAAAACCCCCACAGTTATATGGTGAAAACAGTGAAACATAGTATGGGAAAGCGCCAGGTAAAAAATGAGAGTGCATTAAAAGAAATTCGTATTCCTGAAGAGGGAGAACTTTTTGGCAGAGTGTTAAAAATGCTCGGAGGAGAAAATGTAATGATAAAGTGTACTGACGGTGTTACCCGGAGAGGCAGAATTAGAGGGAAGTTAAAGAGAAGAGTTTGGATTCGAGATAATGATATTGTAATTATTGCTCCATGGGATTTCAAAGAAAATGAAAGGGGAGACATAGTTTGGAGATTTACCTTACCTCAAGTTCAATGGCTCAAAGATAATGACCACATTCCAAAGGATTTCTAAGTTCTTCACTTTTTGCCATAAAAATGAGATTTTTCTAAAAATAGTCTGATAAAATAGGTGATCATTCTTTAGACTTATCTTAATATACGGAGTATCTTGTCAGAAAAGCAAATGGAACAAGGCACAGTAAAGTGGTTCAACCGCACTAAAGGCTTTGGTTTTATCGAAAGAGAATCTGGCGATGATTTGTTTGTTCACAAAACAGACGTTGAAGGATTCATCAATGAAGGCGATAAAGTCGAGTTCGAAGTAGGCGAAGGTCAAAAAGGACCAGCTGCACAAAAAGTCAAAAAATCAGCATAGATAAGAAGTTTTTATTAATTTAAGATTTTATCTTATTTTCTTAAACTAGCTATTTTTCATTTTTTTCAAATTCTATTAGTAAAAATGCATTTTTTTATAAAAAATTAAATCATATCTCGTAAAAAGCCTGTAAATTCATCACTTGGCACTACTGTCCTAATTTCAAGAAATCCTAGATGTTCTAGCCCTTCACGTTTATCATAATATTTGTAAAGTCCTTCTTTTATTGGATAAATTGTTATGATGTCTTGCTGTCCTGGCTCTAGTAGG
>Ga0209271_10000516_pt1 | contig 13144 bp, 17 predicted proteins | sample tdAd002_FD_187123 | JGI IMG/M metagenome (GOLD analysis project Ga0209271, IMG submission 187123) | Marine sediment microbial communities from the Atlantic coast under amendment with organic carbon and nitrate - tdAd00.2 (SPAdes)... | ecosystem: Environmental > Aquatic > Marine > Coastal >... | reverse complement strand
AAAGGTAGGGCAGTGGTAAGTGTACCAGTGGTATCCCATTCACCTTAAGGTCTTGATCCGCTTTTTCTGTCGGAACAACGGCAAGAAGATTCGTGCCATTCGCGTTGAGAACCTCACCAATGTCGCGTTCACCTTCTGATACCTTGTCACCGGGCGAGACAGGCTCACTACTTTCGAAGCGCATCATGCGGCGCTTGGTCGCACCGCGAAAATGCGTCCGCGCGACGATTTCCTGACCCGGGTAGCAACCTTTGTCGACACTAACTGCACCCAGGAGATCCAGGTTGAGCATGTGCGCGGTAAAGTGTTCCGATTGAGCCGCGCCGATGAACGGATAGCCATTCGTAATGAGGAACTTCGGGTCAACGGTGCCGCCTTCTTCAATTGCGAATTCAACCTTGGACCGAAATCGGAATACGGTCAGTCGTCGGACCATGTCCTCGGCAAGGTCGGCCGCGACCGACATCGCGTATCCGGACTCGGTTGGATGCACGGTCCCGAACCAGATGACTCTCCCTTTCGGGTTGCAAAAGGCTGCAAAGATCTCCGCTTCCGTCTCGAGCAACCGGAGGTTGTTGGTCAACTGGCTCTGCAGAAACTCGAACGCATCTGATCCGGATACCGAAATGGTCTTGTAAGGTAACTCTGACATCTCAATCCTGTGTCTGGCATACTTTCGCCATGCCTGACGAGGATACAGAAAAAAAGGACCTCGAGAAGGAGCCTGAGCTCGAAAAGCCGAAGGAAATTGGTGGCCGTGAAGGCCCCGATCCGACGCGCTACGGGGACTGGGAAAAGGCCGGTCGCTGCATCGATTTTTAGTTTGAAAACAAACAGAATTACAACAGGTTATGAGCAATACTGAAAGGCCTTTATCACCTCATCTTTCGGTCTATCGCTGGCCTATAACGATGACGCTTTCGATCCTTCACCGGGCCACCGGTGTAGCGATGGCGGTCGGACTCGTAGTCCTGGCCATGTGGCTGGTTAGCGCAGCTTCCGGCGCGGTCGATTACGACCAATTTGTGACGCTGATGTCAACGCTCGTCGGACGAGTCCTCCTGATTGGCTGGAGCTTCGCATTCTTCTTTCACCTGGCCAATGGCATACGGCATCTTGTGTGGGACACCGGGCGCGGTTTCGAGAAGCGCCAGGCAAATGCCTCTGCCTGGTTTGTGCTGGTCACGGCCATCGTTGCAACGGCATTATTCTGGATGGTTGCGTCATGAGTCTTCGCGCGCCGCTGGGCCGCGTACTCGGTCTTGGTACTGCCAAAGACGGTACCGATCATTGGTGGGGGCAACGCATCTCAGGCATTGCGCTCGTACTGCTCGGTCTCTGGTTTATCGCGGCGCTGGTCATAATGCCGTCGCTTGAGCATGGCAGCGTTGTCGAGTTCATTGGCCGACCGCTCAACAGCGTGTTGTTGTCCCTGCTGTGCCTGACTGCGGCGTACCACTCCTTGCTCGGCGTGCAGGTGGTTATTGAAGACTACGTGCATGCCCACGGCAGCAAGATCGTGTCGCTGATCCTGTCGAGATTCGCGCATGTGTTCGTGACTGTCATATCGATATACGCAATTCTAAGGATCGGATTAGGCGCATGAGCGACTACGAGTTCATCGATCACAGTTACGACGTCGTGGTCATTGGTGCTGGCGGCGCAGGCTTGCGCGCAACGTTTGGCCTTGCAGAAGCCGGATTCGATACGGCGTGTATCACCAAGGTGTTCCCGACACGCAGCCACACGGTCGCGGCGCAGGGCGGTATCAGTGCCGCGCTGGGCAACATGGGTGAGGACGACTGGCGCTGGCACATGTACGACACGGTTAAGGGTTCCGACTGGCTTGGTGATCAGGATGCGATCGAGTACATGTGCAAAGAAGCACCGGATGCCGTCATAGAGCTTGAACACTACGGTGTGCCGTTTTCACGTACCGAAGAAGGCAAGATTTACCAGCGCCCGTTCGGCGGTATGACGACCCGCTTTGGCGAAGGCACCGCCCAGCGCACCTGTGCGGCGGCGGATCGTACGGGTCACGCCATGCTGCACACCCTGTATCAGCAGTCGTTGAAGCACGATGCGGAGTTCTACATAGAGTACTTCGCCGTTGACCTGATCATGGAAGACGGCGCATGCCGCGGTGTCGTTGCAATCGATCTCGCAACGGGCAGGTTGCATCGTTTTCGTTCGCACCAGGTCATCCTGGCGACAGGCGGTTACGGTCGCTCGTATTTTTCGTGTACGTCGGCACACACCTGCACCGGTGATGGCAGTGCCATGGTCTTGCGGGCCGGGTTGCCGGTTCAGGATATGGAGTTCGTGCAATTTCACCCAACCGGAATCTACGGCGCGGGCTGCCTGATTACCGAAGGCGTACGCGGCGAGGGCGGATACCTGACGAACTCGGATGGTGAGCGTTTCATGGAGCGTTATGCGCCAAACGCCAAAGACCTCGCGTCGCGCGATGTCGTTAGCCGCTCAATGACGATCGAAATTCGTGAAGGGCGTGGCGTCGGCAGCGAAAACGATCATATTCACTTGCATCTCGAACACCTGGGTCCAGAGGTTATTGAAGAGCGTCTTCCCGGCATCGCCGAGTCGGCGAGAATTTTTGCCGGCGTCGATGTTACGAAAGAGCCCATTCCGGTATTGCCGACCGTGCATTACAACATGGGCGGCGTTCCCGCGAACTTCAACGGCCAGGTGGTTACAAGCAGTGCGGGCGACAGCGAGACCGTGGTTCCGGGACTGATGGCCGTCGGTGAAGCGGCATGCGTGTCCGTGCACGGTGCCAATCGCCTCGGATCGAATTCACTCCTGGATCTTGTTGTATTTGGCCGTGCCGCAGCACACTTCTGCGAAAAAACAATGACGCCGGGGACTCGGCACAAAGAGCTTGGCGCCGACGCGGGCCAGAACAGCGTCGATCGCGTTCATCGGCTGCGTAATGCGAAAGGCGGCCGGCCGACAGCCGAGATACGGCTCGAGATGCAAAAGATCATGCAGAATCATGCGGCGGTATTCCGTACCGGTGAGACTCTGCAGGAAGGTGCTGACCTGCTTGGACGGACGTTCGAAACGCTCGGCGACGTCGCTGTCTCGGATCGATCCCTGATCTGGAATACCGACATGATCGAAACCATGGAACTCGAGAACCTCATGCTCAATGCGACGGCTACCATTCGATCGGCGGTCAACCGTTTGGAGAGCCGCGGCGCGCATGCACGCGAGGATTATCCTGATCGTGATGACGACAACTGGATGAAACACACGCTGGCCTGGGTTGATGACAATGGCCAGGTCGAATTTGAGTATCGGCCGGTTCACATGGAAACCCTGACCGATGAGGTCGAGGTTGTGCCACCCAAAGCGCGCGTGTACTAGGAGTATTGTTTTGGCAGAGTTTCGCCTTCCAAAAAATTCACGAATTCGGAAAGGGCAGCATTTCGCGGCACCCGACGGAGTAAGTAACGTGCGCCGATTCGCGGTGTATCGCTACGATCCCGACAGCGGCGAGAACCCGCGTGTCGACACCTTCGAAGTGGATCTCGACAGCTGTGGGCCTATGGTTCTGGATGCACTGATAAAGATCAAGAACGAGGTGGATCCGACACTGACATTCCGACGTTCGTGTCGCGAAGGTATCTGCGGTTCCTGTGCGATGAATATTGATGGCGGCAATACGCTGGCTTGCACGCGGGCGATTGACAGCACCAAGGGCGACGTAAAGATCTATCCACTACCGCACATGCCGGTCGTCAAAGACCTTGTTCCCGACCTGACCAACTTCTACGCGCAATACGCGTCAATTAAGCCCTGGCTGCAGACGCGTACGCCGCCTCCGCCGGACCAGGAGCGCCTGCAAAGCAAGGAAGACCAGGAACTCATCAACGAACCGGCCGCCTGCATCCTGTGCGCTTGTTGCTCGACAAGTTGTCCGAGTTACTGGTGGAACAGCGACCGCTATCTCGGACCGGCCGCATTGCTCGCCGCGTACCGCTGGCTCGTTGATAGTCGTGACGATGCGACCGGAGAGCGCCTCGATGAACTCGAAGATCCTTTCCGGCTTTATCGCTGCCATACGATCATGAATTGCACGCAGACCTGCCCGAAGGACCTGAACCCGGCGCAAGCCATCGCCGAGACCAAGAAAATGCTGGTCGAGAGGCGTTATTGACGCAGCTCAAATGGCAGTGCAGGAGGGGGATGCGGGAGCTGGACGAGCTTCTCCTGATCTACCTGGAGCAACGCTACGAGCAGGCACCCGAATCGGATAAGCAGGCATTCCACGCACTTTTGCAACTTCCCGATCCTGACCTCGTCGGCTACTTGTTGAACAAACAGACGCCTGCCACCGAACTGCAACGTGTCGTCGAACACATTCTCAAGCGAACTGACACCTGACCCGCTGCTGCGACGCATCGTCATGGCCACGGGCATTGCTGCCGCGATTGGCGGCATTATTGCCGTTGTCAGCCTGCCTTTCGCATTGGGCTGGCGTGCTCTCGGGGCAGGCTTATGGGCACTTGCCTGTTGCTATGAGCTACGGGCAATTACATGTGCTCATAGAAACTGCCACCTCGTGCGTATTGAGCAGGATGGAAACATACTGGTGACGATGACAGACGGTAGTTGTATGCCGGCAACATTGAGTGCAGGAAGTGTTGTTATCGCCTCATTTGCATGGCTGAGATTCACAGCAGAAAACGGCCGCCGTCATGTTGAGCTTTTTCGGCGTGAAAGTCCGGGAAACAAGGACTGGCGGCGCTTGCAGGTTATTTGGCGACACTTGGGAGCAGGGCGCTGAAGCTGCTACCATGCCCCAGCCTCGACCTAAGTCACAAATTGCATATCATGACCGTTGTTTTTAGAGAACTTTCAAGAGCCCGGCCGGTCTATCCGGGTGTCGGTGGATTACGTACATATGTCGAATGAATCGACCGACAAAGAACTGGTCAAACGAGTCCAGAAAGGTGACAAAGGCGCGTTTGATTTACTGGTGCTCAAGTACGAGCAGAAGATCGTAAACCTGGTGATGCGATATGTGCGCGATCCGGAACTTGCATTGGATATCAGTCAGGAAGCCTTTATCAAGGCTTACCGGGCTTTGCCGCGGTTTCGAGGCGATAGCGCTTTCTACACCTGGCTGTATCGGATCGCTGTGAATACCGCCAAGAACTATCTGGCAGCGCAACGGCGGCGACCGATGGACATCGAGCTCGATATGCAGGACCCGGATCAATACGGGCTGCACGCGAAGCTCAAGGAAACAGACACTCCGGAGGGTCTTACGATCTCTCAGGAGTTGCAGGAAGTACTGGAGCGTGCCATTGAAGCTCTGCCCGATGATCTCCGTACGGCGATTATCTTGCGCGAGCTGGATGGTATGAGTTATGAAGAGATCGCGCAGACAATGGATTGTCCCGTTGGCACCGTGCGATCGAGAATTTTCAGGGCCCGAGACGCTATCGGAAAGAAAGTCGGGAACCTGGTGCGATAAATAGGCGGGAACCTATGAACGATGCAATAAAAACGCAAATATCCGCATTCGTGGACGGCGAATTGCCGCAAAACGAGGCGGAATTGCTGCTGCGCAGGCTTTGCCAGGATGTTGAACTCCGGAACCAGGCTGCTGAGTACCTGGCGATGGGTCGAGCAATGCGTGGCGAACGAGCGATCGCTGGCATGTCGATGTTGCGCGAGCGCGTGTCGGCCGCTATTGACGACAAGGAGTTGCAGGAAGAATTTGCCGACGCCGAGGCGACTACACCGCGCTTCATGCGGCCGCTCGCCGGTGTGGCCATTGCTGCTTCGGTCGCGCTGGCTGCATTGATCGGGTTGCAGCAAATGTCTGGCGCTCCGGAAGCGGAGGTAGTGCAGGGCAGCGAGGCTGTCGCAGGTGCGACGGATGACAGCTATACCGTTCCCGAGCCCGAATACGATTTGTTGCGTGACTATTACGACAGCCACGACGCATCGTCATCTCACATTGGTTTCGACAGCATCACTCCACGACTCATCACCTACTACGAGATTAGAGACGGAGCGATCGTAGAGATCGAAGCTCCCGAAGCTGCCACTGACAGCGACGAGCAGGAAGTCGAGAACACAGAAACCCAACCAACGGACACACTGTAATCTCAATGACGACGCGACGAAGACAGCTAATTGCAACGGCGTTCGTTGCGCTGGGCGGCCTCGTCGCGGCTGCACCTGGTTTGGCGGCAGAAGAAATTGCGCCCGATGATTGGCTTGTGAAGATGGCCAGCGCCGTGCAGACCACAAACTACGAAGGTACTGTTAGTCGTTTCCAGAACGGTAAATCGGAGACGCTCACGGTTGTCCATGTTGTGAGCGACGGAGTCATTCGCGAGAAAGTGGTCTTTCAGGAGGGCGACGGCCTGGAGATCATTCGCAATGGCAACGAGGTGCAGTGCATTTTGCCGGACGAAGGAACCGTAAGAGTTGAGGAATGGAACGACCAGAGCACACTTTTTTCCTCACTGCCGTCGACAGACATACAGTTTGGCAACGAGTACGACGTCTCGGTCGTCCGCGAAGAACGTGTTGCTGGTCGTAAAGCCATCCTGCTCGCTATTCGGCCGCACGACGAGTACCGCTACGGGCACCGTATCTGGCTTGATATCGAAACCGGATTCCCGCTCGAGACTCAACTGATGGCAGATAATGGCGAAATGATAGAGCAGGTCAAATTTGCGAACATTACGCTGGACCAGGAAATCCATGCCAGTGCATTGGCGCCGTCGACGAGCATTGAGAATTTTCGCTGGTTCACACAGCCGCAGCGTAAGATCAGCCATGTTGTTGACAGTCCGTGGAATAGTCCTGAGTTGCCGTCCGGGTTTCGAGTCATGTCGACGCATGAAGAAGATTTGCCCGGACGAGATGTGCCAGTTTTCCATATCCTCTACAGCGATGGCCTTGCCAATGTGTCGGTTTTTGTTGAGCCAGCCAATGACAAGAAATTCGCGCGCCGTTCTCGCGTCGGCGCGTCAAACTCCTACAGCGTGGAGAACGGTGGCTACCAGGTGACAGCCGTCGGAGAGGTGCCGGCTGCGACTGTCGAGAAGATCGCAACCTCGATGCAACCTAATTGATCCAGGCCTGCCAGGCCTCCTACAATCATCTGAATGGATAACCCCAAGGGCAGAGTCTTGTCACTCGTTGGCAGTGCCAACGATGCGCGTGCGGTCGTTGCCGTCGATAGCGCCCAGGCATGCCCGCGTTGCGCGGCTGGGAAAGGCTGCGGCGCAGGAATCTTTTCGGCTGGCGATAGTGAACGCCAGGTGGAGGTGACAGTGCCTGAAGGTCTTAGTCCGACAGTTGACGACATCGTCGAGATTTCGCTGGCCCCCGACAATCTGTTGCGGGCTGCGCTGATTGTCTACGGAATTCCAATGCTTGGTGCCCTTGCCGGTGCCGCGATGGCGTATGCTGCCTCACTGGGCGATGCGGGCGCCGCAATGGCGGCGTTGCTGGGCCTCGGCCTCGGGCTGGTCATCAGTCGCTGGCGGGTGCGACAGGCGAGTTGCCTGCGACGCTTCACACCAACAATTGCGAGACTTTGTTGAAGACCATCGACATATACAGCCGGCAGGGATGCCACCTTTGCGAGGTAATGATCGAGGAGCTACTGCCGCTCGTGCGTGGCCGTTTCGAGATCGTTGTCCACGATATTGACACTCGCGAGGACTGGAAAAAGGCGTATGACACGCAGATCCCGGTCATCGAATATGACGGCGAGCTGATCTGTCAGTATCATCTCGACCGCCAAGCGCTCACACGGATTCCGGGCTTCAATGAACCACATACGTAATTTCTCGATCATTGCACATATAGACCACGGCAAGTCCACACTCGCCGACCGGTTTATTCAGCACTGTGGCGGGCTGGCGGATCGCGAGATGGCCGAACAGGTGCTTGATTCCATGGACCTGGAGCGCGAGCGCGGCATCACGATCAAAGCGCAGAGCGTATCGCTGAATTACAAGGCCGAGAATGGTGAGGTCTACGAACTCAATTTCATCGATACGCCGGGACACGTCGATTTCTCGTACGAAGTGTCGCGTTCACTGGCGGCGTGCGAAGGTGCGCTGCTCGTTGTCGATGCGGCACAGGGCGTCGAGGCGCAAAGTGTCGCGAACTGCACAACGGCTATCGACCAGGGACTCGAGGTTCTGCCTGTACTGAACAAGATTGATCTGCCGGCCGCCGAGCCGGACCGGGTCAAGGCGGAAATCGAAGACATTATTGGTGTCGATGCTCAGCATGCTGTCGAAGTTAGCGCCAAGACAGGGGCCGGCGTGCCAGATCTTCTCGAAGCGATCGTGCGAGGTATTCCGCCACCCGAGGGAGACGATGACGCACCATTGCAGGCGTTGATCATCGATTCATGGTTCGATAATTACGTCGGCGTCGTATCGCTTGTGCGCGTCGTTAACGGCAACCTGCCAAAGCGCAGCAAAATTACGATCATGTCGACTGGCGATACCTACAATGCCGACCGTGTTGGCTGTTACACGCCGAAGATGAGCGACCGCGACGCATTGCATACCGGGCAGGTGGGATTCGTGATCGCGGGTATCAAGGATATTTATGGTGCGCCGGTCGGGGATACGATCACGCTTGCGCGTAGCCCATGCGAAAGTCCCTTGCCCGGATTCAAGCAGGTGCAGCCACGTGTGTTCGCCGGGCTGTTTCCAATTCAGTCCGAGGACTACGAGAACTTCCGTGAGGCGCTGCAAAAGCTGCGTCTCAACGATGCCTCTATGCATTTCGAGCCCGAGACATCAGCGGCACTTGGCTTTGGGTTTCGGTGTGGTTTCCTCGGCATGTTGCACATGGAGATCGTGCAGGAACGACTCGAGCGCGAGTACAACCTGGAGCTGATAACCACAGCGCCAACCGTCATTTTCGAGGTCGTCAATAATTCTGGCGAGCTTGTGTATGTTGATAATCCGTCGAAGCTGCCACCGGTGAACGAAATCAGTGAAATTCGTGAGCCCATCATTACAGCGAATATCCTCGTGCCGGATAATCATGTCGGGTCTGTGATCAAACTGTGCATCGAGAAGCGGGGTGTGCAAAAGCAGATACGGTATCTCGGTAAGCAGGTATCGCTTGAGTACCAAATACCACTTGCCGAAGTCGTTCTCGATTTTTTTGATCGCTTAAAATCGGTAAGCCGTGGCTATGCGTCCTTTGACTATCATTTCGAGCGATTTGAACCGGCCAACCTGGTTCGACTGGATGTGTTGATTAACAGAGACCGGGTAGATGCACTCTCAATCATCGTTCACAGGGACAATGCTCAGACGCGCGGGCGTGACCTTGTCGAACGAATGCGGGAACTTATTCCACGGCAGATGTTCGATGTGGCCATACAGGCGGCTGTTGGTAGCCAGATAATTTCCCGGAGTACGGTCAAGGCATTGCGTAAGAATGTAACGGCGAAGTGCTATGGGGGCGACGTGTCGCGCAAGCGCAAACTCCTTGAGAAACAAAAGGCCGGCAAGCGCCGAATGAAACAGGTAGGATCCGTTGAGATTCCGCAGGAGGCGTTCCTGGCTGTCCTGCGAGCAGAGAAGTGAGAGTATAAATTTGAGTATAAACCTGGCATTGATATTAACGGCTCTGACGGTGCTTACCGGCATCGTCGTAGCTCTGGATAAGTTCGTCTGGGGTCGTGACGAGGAAGCGAGTGGCAGACCAGCCGGGATGGATATACTCGTTGAGTACTCACGATCGTTTTTCCCTGTACTGCTATTTGTTCTTGTGATCAGGTCGTTTATTTTCGAGCCCTTCCGGATTCCGTCCGGTTCGATGATGCCAACTTTGTTGCAGGGTGATTTCATCTTCGTCAAAAAGTACTCGTATGGTCTTCGTCTGCCGGTGACGGAAACGAAGATTCTTGAAACAGGCTCACCGGAGCGCGGCGACGTAGTGGTTTTCCGCTTGCCGTCGGATCCGAGCATCAATTACATCAAGCGCGTTGTAGGTCTCCCAGGTGACCAGGTGGTCTACGAGCGTCACCGATTGCTGATCAATGGTCAGGAGGTCGCTCTCGAGCAGCATCCTGACGCGACGTCTCAGGACCCGAGGTTTGTTGAGCAACTCGGCGATCGCGAGCACGATATTTTGATCACAAATGCGGCTTACATGGTGCGAGACGGGGTGTATACGGTTCCTGAAGGCCACTATTTCATGATGGGTGACAATCGTGACAATAGCCGTGACAGCCGCTTTATCAGCTCGATCCCGGAGACTCACCTCGTTGGCGAGGCGGTGCGGATCTGGATGCACATGGACGGTGCAACATGGCCGCGCTGGGAGCGGATTGGCAGCAAGATTCAATAATGTGGTGCAAGTCACTGAATCTACCACTAAATTTACGCTAAATTTGGTGTGATTTCGGCGATAAATGGCGCCCCATGAGGGGTGAGTGAATTATGGTCCACAGCAGAAAAGCACGATTTGGAATGGCCAGGCGTCAGGCGGGTGCTACGTTGCTTGGGTACATCATCCTGGTGTTGTTCGGTGGTGTGTTCGTCTTTGGAGCGCTTCGCCTGGCACCGGTGTACCTGAACTACATGAAGGTTGTTGGCGTCGTTGATGGTGTTTATGACGAATTCGATCGCCAGGCTCCTACGCGTGCCGCGATTCGCAGTTCGATCTCGCGCCGTTTCGATGTTGAGAGCGTGTCGATCATCACTTTCCGCGATGTAACGGTCACCCAGGTCGATGGCGGGTTCGAAGTTGCTGCGGTTTACGACCACCCGGCGCCATTCGTTGGTAACATCTCGTTTCTAGTGCACTTTGACAAATCGCGTGTTGTGCGCCGCTAGGGTAAATCCCGGCCGTGGCGCGCTCGCGTCACACAACATTGAATGAGCGATGGTGGTTAACAAAACCGCGACCTGGCTAAAGAACGCCCTCGATTACGAATTTGCGGATGCGCAGCTCCTTGAGCTTGCGCTGACCCACCGTAGTGCGCCGGGTGACAATAACGAGCGTCTCGAGTTTCTGGGCGACGCCGTCCTCGACTTCGTAATATCGGAGGTCGTGTTCAGAACACATCCGCTTGCACCCGAAGGAGATCTGAGTCGCCTCCGGGCGTCGCTGGTCAATGATGTGACGCTTGCCGAGATTGCCGCGCAACTCGGTATTGGTGAGCATCTCCACCTTGGTGGCGGTGAGCGCAAGACTGGCGGGCACCGGCGAGATTCAATACTGGCGGATGCACTGGAGGCAATCTTCGGCGCTGTCTATCTCGACGCGGGATTCGATGCGGCCCGCCATGTCATTGAGAAAACCTTCGGTCAGCGCCTGCGCGAATTTCCGGATGTCGCAGAATTGCGCGATCCCAAAACACGACTGCAGGAATGGATGCAGGCGCGACAAATGGGTTTGCCTGACTACGAATTGTTGAACGTGACGGGCAAGGCGCACAGACAGACCTTTGAAGTCAGTTGCGGTGTCAACGATACGGTGACCAATGGTCATGGCACGACACGCAGGAACGCCGAGCAAAGCGCTGCTGAAGACATGCTTGTACAACTCCAATCAGGTGAATCTAAATGAGTGACATGCGCTGCGGATTCGTGGCAGTTGTTGGCCGTCCTAACGTGGGCAAGTCAACGTTGATCAACGCCCTGATGGGTACGAAGGTGAGTATTGTCACTGCAAAGCCGCAGACAACAAGGCACCGTATTCTGGCGGTACATACGACGACCGATACACAGATCATTTTTGTTGACACGCCGGGACTGCATCGCAAGGCAGGCAAGGCGATGAATCGCATGATGAATCGCACGGCAGCCAGTGCACTTGCTGATGCAGACCTCGTGTTGTTTATGAGTGAGGCGGGGCGTTGGACAGAGGAGGACGGCGATGTGTTGCAACGAATTCAGTCGGTATCCGCGCCTGTCATCGCGGTTCTCAATAAAGTCGATCTGGTCAAGCCAAAAGAGAAGTTGCTCGAAATCATCAGCGAGACGACAGACCGACACGAATATGCTGACATCATTCCGGTATCCGCGAAAAAGCATGACAACCTGGCGACCTTACTGTCCCTGATACCAGGCTATCTGCCGGAGTCGCCGCAATTATTTCCAGAAGACATGCAAACCGATCGGAGTGTCGAGTTCCACGCCGCTGAAACCATTCGGGAAAAACTGACGTTGTCGCTGCACCAGGAAATTCCGTATGGCTTGACGGTACAGATAGAGCGTTTCGAAACTGAAGAAAAGAGAACGACGATTAACGCCATCATCTGGGTAGAGCGAGATAGTCAGAAGGGCATCGTGGTGGGCAAGGGGGGCAGCGTGCTCAAGCGGGTCGGCAGGGAGGCGCGCCTCGAGCTTAAGAAACGACTGCAACGACCTGTGCACCTGGAGTTGTGGGTCAAGGTCAAGGACAACTGGGCAGACAGCGAGAAAGATTTGCTAAGTCTCGGCTACGAGTCCACGTAGCAGAGTCGCGCGGGATTCATGTCATCACAACGGCGAATTCAGCAACAGGCCGCCTTTATTTTGCATCATCGGCCGTTTCGCGATTCGAGCCAGATTCTGGACGTGCTGAGTCGCGATCACGGCAAACTTGCGGTCGTCGCGAGAGGCAGTCGCGGGGCGCGGTCTCGTCTCAAAGGCGTATTGCGTCCGTTCATGCCATTGTCGATGTCGTGGGTCATCAAGTCGGATCTTGGGACGCTGACAGGCGCCGAAGTACGCGGAGCGCCGCTGAGCCTGTCCGGAGATGCGCTGCTGTCGGGCTACTACGTCAACGAACTCATCCTGCATCTCCTGCATCGTCATGATCCGCAACCCGAAATCTTTGACGCCTATGGTCAGACCATTCATGCGCTTGCAGGAGCGGGAACCGATGTCGCGCCCGTGCTGCGTCAGTTCGAAATGGAATTGTTGCGGTTCTCAGGTTATGCCCTGAACCTCGGTCATGAATCCGGGACGACGCAGCCGCTCGATCCCGAGCAACACTACGAGTACCGCATGGAACAGGGCGCTGTCCCCGTCAGTCGTGACGATGGGCCCCTGGTATTCAGCGGTGCGATGCTGACGGCGATAGTCGGGCAACAATTCAGTGAGCCTGGTGTCCTGCGTGCGGC
>Ga0209271_10000515_pt1 | contig 13146 bp, 17 predicted proteins | sample tdAd002_FD_187123 | JGI IMG/M metagenome (GOLD analysis project Ga0209271, IMG submission 187123) | Marine sediment microbial communities from the Atlantic coast under amendment with organic carbon and nitrate - tdAd00.2 (SPAdes)... | ecosystem: Environmental > Aquatic > Marine > Coastal >... | reverse complement strand
TTTTTAGAATGAGAAAAGAGTTTGCAGCCCTGTAAGCACCTTGACAATAAGTTACAATTTCAGTGTTTTTTGGAATGTCATATAATTTTGATAATTCAGAATCATCTTTGAAGGTTCCATCTTCCTTCAAGTTAAGATTCCAATCAATGTTGATAGAATTTGGAATATGGCCATGTTGAGCAGCTCTCACTATAGTGCCATCATATTCTCCTTCAGATCTTGCATCAAGTATTGAGAGTTTATCTAAATTATCACGAATGTTTTCAAATCCTGAAATAATTGAGGAATTAATTTTACCTGTAAAATTAGTTGGTTTAAAGCTGTTTTGTGTGGTTTCAACTTTCATGTTATCTTGTCGCCATTTTTTCATTCCACCATCTAACATCACAGTATCTGGATGAGAAAAATACATCAACATCCAAACACCTCTTGCAGCTAACATGCCAGATACTTCATCGTAAAAAATTACTTTTTTTTCTTCAGTTACACCAGTAAATGAAAGAAGCATTTGGGTTTGCTTGTTAAAATTTTCAATTCCTTCTTTTGAGGTATCAATCCAATGAAATGCAAAAAGATCCAAGTTTACAGCTCCTGGAATATGGCCTTCTGAGTATTCTTTGAAGGAACGAGTATCAATTATCAGATTTTTTGGATTATTTAAAATCGAATCAAGTTCTATTGTTGAAATTATCATACTATCTGGAATATTTTTTAATGTAAATTGATTTGGATTGGAAAATAAAAAGAAGAAAAGAAAAGTGAGTTTTCTATTCGTTTACGTATGCTCTTTCTCCGTGCTGAGCCAAATCAAGACCAATCTCCTCTTCTTTAGGAGTGACTCTGATTCCGCCAGGCCAAACGGCATCCATTACTTTTAGGATTACAATGGTAACACCAAATGCATAACCTACTGAGATAGCTGCGGCTATGATGCTAATTGCTTGTTGTTCCATACCTTCAGCTGTACCGGTCCATGCACCAGTTCCATCACCGCCAGTATCCCATATGTGGGGACTAGCTAATGTACCAGTTAAGATTGCACCTGTAAGACCACCCATTCCATGGACTCCCCATACATCTAATGCGTCGTCCCATTTTCGTGCGTTCTTGAATGCGATACATCCATAACAGATTGTACCAGCTGCAATACCGATAATTATAGCTGCCATAGGACCAACCCAACCAGAAGCTGGTGTGATTGCTACTAATCCTGCTACTGCACCTGAAGCTGCTCCTACAATACTTGGTTTTCCTGTATGTGCCCATGACACTAGTATCCAAGTAACTGCAGCCATACCTGTTGCTGTATTTGTAACAGTCCATGCGCTTACTGTAATGCCATCTACCATTACTTCGCTTCCTGTGTTGAAACCAAACCATCCAAACCAAAGTATTCCTGCTCCCAGGACTACCATTGGGATATTGTGTGGTTCCATTGGTACTTTGCCATATCCAAGTCTTCTTCCAAGGACCAAAGCACCTGCTAAGGCAGCGAATCCTGAAGAAATGTGTACTACAGTACCACCAGCAAAGTCTAATGCATAGTCTGGATATAGTTCTGGATCAAGATCCAGTCCTCCACCTCCTATGAAACCACCTCCCCAGACCCAATGTGCAATTGGATCGTAAACAAAGGTTCCCCATAAGAGTACGAATACGACCAATGCGCTAAACTTCATTCTGTCAATTAGACCACCAATAATTAGTACTGGGGTGATAATTGCAAATGTAGCTTGGAACATTGCAAATAGTTGATGTGGAACGGTACCAGGCCAATCTTGACTACACTCGTCTGCATCGACCATTGCATTCATTTGGTAAGCTGCTGACCAGGTATCTCCACATGGTCCCGCTTCACCTAATGGTGCAAACGGCGATACCATGTTGAATCCTGCATAATCAAGGCTTCCCATGAACATATTGGCATCCTCATTTGCGTTTGGAGCAAATGCCAAGGAGTATCCCCAGAGAACCCATTGTACTGACATTAGACCCATAACAACTATGGTCATACCAAGTACATTGACGATATTCTTTGATCTGGCTAAACCGCCATAAAAGAATCCGACTCCTGGAGACATGAGTAGTACCATTGATGTAGCTGCAAGCATCCATGCTGTATCACCTGTATCAATTCTACAGGGTAACATGTTGCCTTCGCCGTCATCAAACCAACATTCGTTAGGATTACCAGTGTAAATTCCACTGGTTCCTGCGACATATCCATCCATACCATCGTCAACTTGTTGTGCAAATGCTTGTGACATTGCACCAGTTGACGTAATGGCTACTGCGGCCACAAGTAATAGAGCATACTTGTGGTTCCTAGAATTCATTGTTTTTATCGAAATTGAAAATTATTTAAGGGTTGAGACCACAAAATTGGTAAAATTGTAAATTGATATATTTTAGTATATTCTGATACTATCATAGAAATTGAAAATTATGTTATGGGGAAAATAAATGAAGGTAAAATCAAGCACAAAATTATCAATCTTCGACACATTCAAGACTAAAGACAATAGTCTTACAGGAGAGGCTAGGCGACAAAGATCAATCATACAAATTTTATCAAGCAAAGCCAATCCCGCAGAGAGAACTAGAACAGGTATTTCTCAAAAAATAGCTAAAGGTCAAGGAAATGTTTGGAAGAATATTTACTCTGGAATTTTTAGGGATCTTGATGAGATTTTGCTCCCTATGGGAATTGCCGAAGAAGATGGAAGATTACCTCTAAAACGTGGTCCTAAGGCACTACAGGAAAAAGGAATTCCATTTTATCATCTGACCAGAAAAGGTGTTTTGATTGCTTTGTCTATAAAGGAAGTTGAAAATAAAGAAAGATTACTAAAGGATTTTTTCTCAAAGTCTGATCCCAAAGAAAAAGAATTTGAAAAAATATTAACCAGTCTTTCAAATTCAAGTCCAAATTTTACATATTCGATATTTCAAAAATATGTAAAGGCATTTTGTGATGATAAAATTAAAGATCTTCTTCCATTTGATTTCTCGAAACTCCAAAATTTATCTGATGAATCTTTGATTATTCAAAAAGAGATTCTAGGGGCCTTTTTGAAACTATCAAAACAGGATAAGGAGGATGCTATCAGATTCCTCAATGAAATTACCTGAAAAATTTGATTATTTAGGAACAAATCGCCAAACATTAAAATCAGTTATACAATAAGGTTTATCGAAATGGGCTCCAAGAATGTCTATGCTTCAGTCAAATCATACAGCAAAAGAGGACAATTACTAAAAAAAGCTGATTTTCAAACACTGTCTGAATCAAGAGATTTAGAAGAATTAATGACCAGAATTAAAAATACAATTTATGGAGATTCAGTTTCAGATGTCCAAAAACCATATACTTCACAGAAAATTGAAAATGCATTAAGAGGGCATTTAGCAGATGTCCATTATTCAATTGCCAAAACATCTGGAGATAAAAGCATCTTTAATGCATATTACATGAAATTTATTATTTCAAATCTCAAGTCAGTACTAAAGGGTAAGGTTTTAGGAAAATCTCAAGAAGAAATTGAAGCCCATGTTAATCTTCATGCAGAAGAACTAATCAAACAAAGAGATATTGTTGTTAAAGCACTTGTTGCAAAAGATCTGGAGGAAACAGTTGCAAGTTTAAGCTCCGGAAAGTTTGGAGAAGAAATCGCCAAGGCTGCGGCTTTATACAATGATAAAAAGAATATTCAAATTTTTGACCTCTACTTTGATAAAATTTTGTATCAGCAATTAGGACGTGCAATTAAAAATAGTAGAGAAACCGAAGTTACAAAATTAATTGGAATGGATATTGATTTTTATAATTTGTTAAGTGTAATTCGAGGAAAATTCTGGGGACTAGAAGAAGATCAAGTTAATGATTTGATTGTTTCAGCTACTCCTAGTGCATCAAAAGAATTACTTGGAAGGATGATAAGTGCAGCAACAATAAGAGATGCATTTAATGAATTATCTGGCACTAGATACAAAAGTCTAATTCCAGAAGCTGAAAATGAATTAGATGCAATTGCCGAATTTGAAAGAGCCTTTGAATTAGAAATCTATCAATCCTCATTGAGGTCTTTCACAAAGATGTTCAGTTTTGCAACTATAATTGGCATAACCAAATTGACAGCATATGAGGTAAGAAATTTGGCAGCAATTGCTTATGCCGTAGAGCAAAAAATCCCCACAGAAATTACAATGTCTAAACTAATTCTAGAAGAAGATTAAGCCTGAAAATGGTAAACTTTCCTTCTAAAAAAAAGAAAATCCCTACTGAAGTTATAATTAATACAATATGGATAAGCACATTTTTGGCAATGATTTTTACAATTCCTGCTTTGGGTATCTTTCTTGGGATTTATTATAGCACGGGAAATCTTGTACTAGGAGCAGTGTTAGGGTTTAGTACCCATTTTGTTGCTCTGGCTTTTTCTGGCAGAATATCAAAATTTCTCACCAAAATTATGAATTAACCTATAAGGATGGTCCTTTCTAGTTGATTTACTATGATGGGGGATAGAGATTATAGAACCACAATTAAAAATGCCATTGACTCAATCGGCCGAGAATTAGAAATACCAATTGATTCTGATGATTTTAAAACTATCAATCTAATTGAGGTAGTAAAATGTTTACGACGATCATATTATGATAGAACAGATCCAAAGGAGATTGAACGAAGGGGATTCAATGATCTTCTTAGTGGATTACTTCGAAAATTAGAATATGGTTGTGAACCCAAAGAATTTTCCATTGATGATATAAAATTAAAGGGTCATGCAGACATGATAGTTGATGATAATGTAATCTTATTTAGAGCAAGTCAGACAACTCCAGATTCCCCACATGCAGAGGATTTACTTTACCTTAATGCCTGTTTATGGATTTATGATAAAACTGATGGCATGGTAATTTACATTACAAGTGACAGAGAAGAATTTACTTTTTCGTTGACTCGGGATAAAAAAATGTTTGAAGAAGTGATTAGAAGAGTTCGAGTATTAAGCGATCTTCTTAATGAACAAAAAACTCCAATTCTAGAACCATCTCAGAATTGTTTGGATTGTCAATATTATCAAAGATGTTTTATCAGTAAGACAAATTCAAAGCAGCTTTCACTAGCAGAAATGCTAGGTATGTCAAAAGAAAATTAAATTAAAAATATTGTAAAGGAAATTTTCCTTTGTTTAATCTAGTGGTTCTGGATGTCCTTTTCCACGTAATGCAAAGCACACAACTGCTAATGCAATTGCTACGCCTGCTGCTGCACCAAATGCTGCCATTCCTGCTTCTGCCATTTGATAAAAAACAACTGTTCGGGCTTTTATAACTTTGTCAATATATTTGGTCTAAAAACAAACTATCATAATTTCCAAATATTATGATACTATAGTAAATTTGACTAATTTACTTTCTTGATTCAAAGTGAACTTCATTTTCTTGACCACTAGTCATTGAACTAAGGTTAAAGATTACATCCCCTTCTGCTCTCCAACTTTGATTACTACTTTCAAGAATGGACATCAACTCTGGAGAATTTCCCGGATAATCAAGAACTATCTTATCTTTCAATACAACAGAATTATTGCTAAGTAGAGTATAGTAATTGGATCCATCTACCATTCCTTCTGGCCTAGATCCAATTTGACCAGAAGCAATTTTGTATTCTTCTGAGTCATCTGATGCATATAGTGAATATTGTAAAAGTTGAGCAATCACAGAACGAGGGTTTGGATTGCTGAGCTTGAATTGTATTTCTAAAACAGCTGCTCTATCTGAAACTTGTAGAATTGAAACTTCTTCTAATTCAATAGTGATTGGCTCCACTTGGTTTGCAAGTTCTTGAGTAGAGCCTTCATCAGAAGTATCACTAGTAGAGGTCATCATAAAAATAACACCTAAAATTCCCACCATAATTACAATTGCTGCAACGACAAATATCTTAGGATTCAATAAAATTACTATCCCCCATGATATCTTAAATGTTGAGATAGTTATTATACCATTATAAAGAAAAATTATTGTGCAGTATTTTCAGGCAGTACAACAAGGGAAAATTAGAGCTAGTAAATCACAAATGAAATTATTTGAAATTGCTGGATTTGGAATGCTCACGTTAACTACAAAAAAAATTGATGGAAAATTCTTTCCTGTTGGTGAGGAAGACTTTACAGCAGTATTCCAATCTGAAGATGGATTTGTTGCAGTAATTGTTGATAAGGATGGATATACAAAGGCTCAATCAAAAGCAGTAGAAAAAAAAGAAGCATTAGAAATTTTTAAAAAATTAAGAGATTCAGGAGTTTTAGAATATCCAAAACCAGGTATTAAAATTTGGACAGAAGACCGCCCTACGATTCAGCATGAATTAGAAGAATAATTATTTTGAGGGTAGAACTATTTTTGTTCCTACATCTGAGCCTTTTATGGCCTTTTCAATAATTTTAGTATCTGCTTTTAAAATTCTGGTTTTGATTTTTGATCTTTCAATAATTTTTAAAGCAACAATATCCATCAAATCATATCCTCCTGCAATAGAGTCTTCATGAACTAGCATATTTTTGAGATTTTTTAATTCAATTTGTTTGAATTGTTTTGCTCGTTTGTACTTGTTAGGATCCCTATCATAAACTCCATCAACATCTGTGGCATTAAGAAATTGTTCTGCTTTGATTTTTTCAGCAATTAATGCAGCTGTTCCATTTGTACTCTGACCTGGATGTAAACCTCCTGTTACAACAATTAAACCATCATCAACTGCATGTTTTACTTCTTGCAAAGTTGTAGGTGGATGTGAGTAGGCCTTGTTTTTTAGAGCATAAATCAAAAGTTTAGCATTTAATCTAGAAATTTCTATTCCAAGTTCATCCAAAGTAGATTCATCAGCTCCTGAAGACCTTGCATGAGAAATGTAATGGCGTGCAATATTTCCACCACCGGCAACTACAATTGGTTGGCATATTTTGCTAATCTTTACCAAAAATGAAGCATAGTCTTTTAGCACTTTTACATTATCTATGCCAAAAATACGCCCTGAAAGTTTGATTACAATTCTTTTTTTCATTATTTGAGGTCACCCAAGATTGATTTTGCGGCAATTTCAACTTTTTTTCTGTTTTTTTGAGGGGTGTAGACTCTCAAAATATTCATGAATCCTGATATTGCAGAGACCACAGGAATTTCTGAGATAGGCAGTTCTTGAGCCTGAGATTTTCCATTTTCCTTTGCAATTAGGATGATTTGTTTTGATTCTTTTTTTGAGGGAGCAAGAGGAATTGAAGGGGTAACAGAACTATCAACAAAAATTTCATTTTCATCCACTTTAGATTTTTTGGAAAGAGAAGATCTAATCTCATTTGTCTTAGTTTTTTCTAATAACATTTTACTCGTTAAAATTCGCTCATAAACGCATTTTAATAATTTTCTATTTTGATAGTCTTCTGCAAATTTTCTTGCTCTTTTTAGTTTTGAGGATTTTGAAGAAAGAAGTATGGATAAAACATATTCATCTGTGAGTTTGACAAATTCATCCATGTTAAAAGATGTAAAACCAAACTCATCATCAGATAATCTTAATGCTTCTAACAGCATCACTTCAGCAGATCTTACAGTTTTATGAAAATAAACTGCCTTGAACATTTGATATCTAGAATGCATCATTGACTCAAAAGAGTAAAGTGCTGATCTTTCTAAAGCAAGTTTTTTCTTGTGAACATCTAGTGATTGTGTTAATCTTTTGTGATCAATTTTTGCATGCTCTGCTCCGGTAAAATATCCATCACGCAACAAATAATCCATCATGTCAGCACTTAGAGCACCTGAGACAATTTCATTTAGGTATTGATATTTTGAATCTCCAAAAGCTACCTTAGCAATTGATCTTTTGTCATATCCATTTTTTGATAAGCTATCACCAATTTCGGATTTAAGAATAAGATTTTTTCCAAAATCTTCATGAGAAATTTTTTTTTGTTGTATTATTTCTTCAAAAAGATGTGAAAATGGTCCATGACCTATATCATGTAAAAGTCCTGCTAGTCTAAGAGTTTCTATATCATCGGATTTTAGAATTTCTTTTTCTTTTAATGCCTGTCCAGCCTGACTTGCAATATGCATTACACCTAAAGAATGCTCAAATCTTGTATGTTGAGCTGCTGGATATGTAAGGTGAGCTCCAGAAAGTTGTCTAATTCTTCTTAATCTCTGAAATATGGGATTATCAATTATTTCTAGTTCATGATCATAAACACGAATAAAATCGTGAATTGGATCGATAATGTCTGAATAAATTTTTTTCATATTCCTATTTTTTTAGAAAAATTTTTCAAAATTTCCTGATGTACCTCTTCTTTTGATTGAGAGGCATCGATTATTTTCCATCTTTTTTTCTTTGCAGTATCTCGATAAATTTTTGAGATTTTCTTTAGAAATTCCTTGTTTTTCTCAAACTTGTCTCTTTTTGCTTTTTTTCGTTGAAAGGATTCTTTTTGGGATACATCTAATAAAATGACAAGATCAGCCTTTGGAAGACCAGCATCCAGGTTTTCTAACCAACTTTGTTTCATTCCATTTGCCAGTCCATAAACTAGATTTGATTGATAATATCTATTCATTATTAGAACGGAATTTTTTGATTGTGCTTGTAAAATTTGGTTTAATTTTTCCCATCTATTTGCTGCCAAAAGGCAATGAATTGTTTGAGGAGGGAAATTTCTCTTTCCACTAAGATATTTTGCAATTTCCTTTCCTATAGGAGTGGTATAATCAGGAAAGCTGAAGGTTGCAGTCTTAATTTTTCGTTTTTTCAGTGCTTTTGATAATAATTCAGTTTGGGTTTTTTTTCCCGCTTGATCACCACCTTCAATTACAACAATCATAACTTAACAACTTAAAGAAATTAATTGATTAAAAATCTATCAATATTTCCAACAAATTGGAAAATAAAGAAATTTCTAAAAATTTTTAAACAAATTGATGATATTTCAATTTAGATTTGAATAAAATTTTCATACTTTTGTTGTTTTTACTTGTTTTAGTTCCTACTTCTGCTTTTGGAGTAGCAGATCTTGAAAATAAAAATATTATAGCAGAATCTGAAGATGGAGAAATTATTTTATCTTTAGAATTTGGTGAGAGTCTAATTTCTAGATTTGATAGAATAATTCCTACTCTTCAATCAGGTTTGCTTGTAGTTGGTGATAGCATAATTGAGATTAAAGATGCAAGAACCAAAATCATGGGCGATTCGTTTGTAATTCACTCTGAAAATATTTTAATTTATGCAAAAGGATTAGAAAATGAAAAATTTTTAATCAATAGTTATTTGCTTGGAAGTAATCAATTAGACTCCATAAGATTAGAAACGGTTCCAAGTGAAGACCTTACTCTTGATTTAGAAGATAACTTAACACCTTTAGAATTGATTGTTTTGGTTCAACAAGACTTCAAAACTTTTTGGAATGACACCTATGATATTGAGATAAAGGTATTTGATAAAGCAATAAATCCAAATCCACAATTTTATCAAAGTCTTGGTGCAGTAGATCAAGCTGAGGTTAAGGTAACTTTGAAAGATAATCAAGGTATAGAATTAACGAAATTTTCAGGACAAACAAATGCTAAAGGCTTTTGGGATGGGGATTACTTTGTGTTGCAAAATCTAGTATCAGGTGGAGAGTATTTGGTAGAAGTAGATGTTACATATTTAGAATCAAATAATTTTCAATCATTTGAAACTTTTATTATTTCAGATTTCAGAGGCAATTCTAATTGATTGTGAAAAATATTTTTAGTTTTACAAAAATTATTGAGTAATTTGAGTTCATTTCATTAAAAAAATTTAGAATATTCCTATCAAGGTTTATAACCAAAAATTTGCCATGTATTTCAAATTGGGATTGGTTAAGTCTATGGCAAAAGAAATGATGAAAGAAATCGGAAACAAATCAAGAGAATTCTATGAATTTGTTTTACCTCCTGTGGATATCCACTTGGATGAAGAAAAGTTAACATTATTGATTGACGTTCCTGGATTTGATAAAAAAGACATTAAGATATCACTTAATGGGAATATTTTATCTATTCAAGCATCTAAGCAAACCTCTGAGGAAGAAGAGCAAAATATGATTTGTAATCAGAGACCCAGTATTATTGATAAAAAAATAAGATTACCAGTTGATGTTAAAGATGATGAAGATACGGTGAGCTCTGCCAAATATTCACAAGGAGTATTATCAATTACTATTCCTGTTCAAAAACATGGAAAAGATATCAAAATAGAATAATTATTTTTTCCTAAATATAGTAAAAATCCCCATAATTACTAGAGAGCCTATCATTCCACTAATACCAATTGATTCATTTGAAGAATACAAAACTGCAGATCCCACAAAGATTGCAGCTGAGAGGATACTGCCAGAAAGAAGGATGTTTGATTTGGGTTTTGCATTTAGTTGAATAGATCTGTTATCCTCAATGAATTTTTTTAGTTCTGGTGCAATTGAAATAGTTGCATCAATGGATTTTGCAAATCTTTGAAAGGAATATTTCAATTCTTCAATATACGCATCCTTGATTAGACTTTCTTCTTCTAAAATTTCTCTTAGTACCTTAACAAATTTAAAATCAACTTTATGTTGTTTGTAAATTCCTTCAATTATTGATGCCATTCTCATGTACAAAGCTAAATTTTTAGGAAGAACAAAGGGAAATTTACTCATTGTTTTATTGGCAAGTTCCATTAAACTTTGTACTTCCATTTCATCAGGTTTTCTCCCATGCATGGCACGTACAGTAAGCTCTATTCCTTTTTCGATTACTGAGCGATTAAAATTAGGAGTGAGCATTCCAAGGTCATCCATTGCATTGACTGTTCGTGGAGGATCTTTCTCAACTAAAGCCAGATAAAGTCGAATTAGTCGTAATCTTGTTTCATTATCTAGCTTACCTACCATTCCATAATCATAAAGGATGATTTTTCCCTCATCAGTAACTGAAATGTTTCCAGGATGAGGATCGGCATGAAATAAGGAATGGCGTAATAACATTGTGAAAAATACCTTATGAACATCAATTACTAGTTGCTTTCTGTCGATTCCTTTTTCATCTAGGGCCTCAACATTGGTAACTTTGATTCCTGGAAGATATTCCATAGTTAATACATTTTTTGAGGAATAATCATCATATACTGAAGGGACAACTACTTTGTTGCTTTTTTTCATGTCATGTTTAATTTGTTTTAGATTTGATGATTCATTTGTATAATCCATCTCTTCATGAATTGTTTCAATAAATTGAGAAAGCATTGCTTTGGCAGAAAAACGCAAATTTGGGTCCACAAATCTTAAAGCGAGTGGAAGAATTTTTTTTAAAACTTCAAGGTCTTCTGAAACTACTTTTTCTATTCCAGGTCTTTTTACTTTAACAACAATTTGCTGACCAGATATAGATCCCCGATAAACTTGACCTAAAGATGCACCAGAGAGTGGTTCAGGATCTATTTTATCAAATTTTTCATTAATTGGTCCAAGATCATTTTCAATTATTGGTTTTACTTGTTCAAATGGAGCTGATGGTACTTTGTCTTGCAGTTTAGCTAGTTCTTCTAAATATGGTTGAGGTAAAATATCAGCCCTTGATGAAAGCCACTGTCCAAGTTTTATGTAAACTGGACCTAAAGTGATGAAAGTGTTTAAAACTTTACGAGCATTTTTGCGATATCGTTCTGTATCAATATCTTTTCCTTCTTGTTTAACCCATGTCCTTCTATCTTTACGTAATGCTAGAATTGATGGAAGAAGTTTGATTAGAACTTTAATGGTTCGCTTGGTTGCCATGAAAATTACTCCAAATAATTTTTAATTTTCTTTGTTGCGATATATCCAAGATATCCTGTAATTATAGAAGACATTAACCCAGTTGAAACTTTTGATTTTTTGGATTTATTATTGATTAATGATTTTTTAACCTGTAATCCTCCGAAAATTGCACATACCATTCCAGCTAAAACCTCTGGCGCATCATAAAATAGATGTCCTAATGGATCTTTTCGAGGATCAATCTTATCAGTATGAATTAAAAATTTATCATCATATTCTCTAATGTGTAAGTTACCATATCGATATTGTTTTTTGGCACCATTTTTTTGTCCAAGGAATGTCTCTTCTGCTCCTTCTAGCATGAATTCTCGTAATTCCTTTGGGACAACAATCTCATCCCCAGGCATGATCGCAAGATCCACTAATTGCTTATAATCTTAGTTATAGAGATTAGCCACAGCTTGAATAAGGTAAATAAAATTGGAGATAAAAAAGACAAGTTATTTTTTTATGGGAATAGTGATTTTCATGATAGGAATATTTATCGTAATTTATGATTACCCTCAGATTAAATATTTTGATAATTTTGAATTTGATTCATATCTTTTACTTGACGAGGACAAAAAGAATATTCATCAAAGACTAAAGATAGAATTTTCAATAGGAATAACATTCTTGTTATCTGGAATTGGTTTGATTATCTTTTCATTGATTAAGAAAACAAAAGAAAGAAAATAAATTCTCTCACTAATTCATTGGTAAATCAAATTAATGCCGCGTAACTTTTAAACATATAATTTTTGTAGACATATTGAATTATGGATTATCATATTATGGATTATAAAACAGTCATTAAAAGAATTGAAACTTACATGAGTAAGTTTGATGGAGATTATTCAGATTGGTATGTTGGAATAGCAAAGGATCTTGATGAGGAGTTATTCAAATTACATCGAGTTGAAGAAAATGGAATTTGGATTTCATTTGGAGCAGACACAGATGAAATTGCTAAAAAAGTAGAAGAATATTTACTTGATAAAAAAACTGATGGAAATCCAGTAAAACTAGAAGAAGACGTTAGAGTTGTGTACGTCTATAAGAAAAATGCCCAAACAAAACCATAAAGATGTTAGAAGGATATTGAAAATTAAATTTTGTTTTGAATAATTTACTTTGGAAATTTTTATGAATTAATTTTTATTTTGTTTGTAATAATAAACAGAAAATTATTTTTTGCCGTCTATGAGTTTATCTTTATTAAATAGAAGAAAGCTAATCGAAAAAACTACAAGCATTGCAATTCCAGTCACAAATGCATAAT
>Ga0209271_10000514_pt1 | contig 13173 bp, 11 predicted proteins | sample tdAd002_FD_187123 | JGI IMG/M metagenome (GOLD analysis project Ga0209271, IMG submission 187123) | Marine sediment microbial communities from the Atlantic coast under amendment with organic carbon and nitrate - tdAd00.2 (SPAdes)... | ecosystem: Environmental > Aquatic > Marine > Coastal >... | reverse complement strand
AGAGATGGAGTTGGGGCGCTTGACTATCTGTTCGGCACCGGGGCCTATGCCGGCCGTGACATGAGTGTGATGCCCCAGGTTGTCCTGCTCGATCTGAAGCTCCCTAAAATAGACGGTTTGGAAGTGTTGAGGCGTCTGCGCGATGATGAGCGGACCAAACTGCTCCCTGTAGTTATTCTCACTTCATCCAAGGAGGAGCTGGACTTGACTACAAGTTACAGTTTGGGAGCCAACAGCTATATTCGCAAACCAGTAGACTTTGTCCAATTTACCGAAGCCATCAAGCAGCTGGGTCTTTACTGGCTGGTTTTGAACGAATCTCCACCCATAGGAGGAGTTAGAAATGGATAAACCGATCCGTGTATTGATCGTCGATGATTCTGAAGACGACGGCTTGCTGCTCCTGAGGCAATTGAAAAATGGAGGATATAGCCCGACTTATGAGCAAGTAGATACTGCTGAAGCCATGAATGAAGCCCTTGATAGACAGACATGGGATATCATACTATGTGACTATTCCATGCCCGGTTTTAGCGCTACTGCCGCGTTTGATCTCTATAATGAGAAGGGGTTCGACTTGCCATTCATAATTGTATCAGGCACTATCGCCGATGAAACTGCTGTTGCGGCTATGAGGGCCGGTGCACACGATTACCTCATGAAAGATAATCTGGCGAGGCTAAGCCCTGCCGTTGACCGGGAATTGCGCGAAGTTAAAATTAGGCGGGAACGCATAGAAGCCTCTGCCCAATTGAGAAAGAGTGAAAAGAAATATCGCGCTCTTTTTGAAGATTCCAGAGATGCGATTTATATTAGCGCGACAGAAGGTGAGTTAATCGATTTCAACCAGTCGACACTGAATCTCTTCGGCTATTCCAGAGAAGAAATGATGGGGATGAGTCCAAAGAGTGTCTTTGTAAACGCTGATGAGTATAACAAATTTCAGGAGGAAATAGCCCAAAAAGGATCTGTTAGGGAGTTTGGGGCAAAGCTTCGCAAGAAGGATGGCGCTGAAATGGATTGTCTGATTACTTCCACCGTTCGGCTGGCAAAAGATAAAACCATACTGGGATACCAGGGCATTATTCGAGATATCAGTGAGCTGGTGTCAGGCCGTACACAACTTGAAAAAACCCTAAAGGAGTTGAGAGAAGCATTAGGGGGAACCATAGAAGCCATGGCGCTGACAGTCGAGACCAGAGACCCTTATACTGCCGGCCACCAGCGGCGTGTCAGCAATCTTGCCCGTGCCATAGCAACAGAAATTGGGATTTCAGAAGATCAGATTCAAGGGATTCGCCTGGCGGGAGTAATCCATGACATCGGTAAAATATCCGTGCCGGGAGAGATTCTCAGTAAACCTGGTAAGATAAGTAGTAACGAATTTGGCATAATTAAAGAACATCCCCAGGTGGGTCATAATATATTGAATACGGTAGATTTCCCATGGCCGATTGCACAAATTGTGCTGCAACATCACGAAAGGATGGATGGCTCCGGATATCCTAATGGTATTTCAGGTGATAATATTTTGTTCGAAGCGAGAATACTGGCAGTAGCTGACGTGGTCGAGGCTATGGCCTCTCACCGTCCTTACAGGGCATCTCTTGGAATCGATATTGCATTAAGGGAGATTTTAAAGAATCGCGGTTCCTTTTATGATCCACAGGTGGTTGATGCTTGCTTGAAGCTATTTAACGAGAAAGGTTATCGTTTATAGTTACGGTGCTCCGGTTTGAATCTCTTCGAGGGTCTTTTGATAAACGGCGCTAAGTGGACCGCCAAGAGAGACTGCCTTCCTGGCTGCTTCAAGTGCCTCCTGTTTTCGTCCTTGATCCCAAAGAATTTGTGCTAGATTATTAAAAGCCGGACCGGCTTTGGGATGCAAACGTATGGTTTCTCTGAAGGCCGACTCGGCATCTTTTATTTCTCCGAGCTCATAATGGCAGTTGCCAAGACCCATAAGGGCAGCCAAATTTTCGGGCCAGCGTGTCAACGCTGTTGTATATCCATGGATCGCAGCTCGGAATTGGCGGGCCTTTTCAAGCCCCAACACTGCTTCCAAAAAAAGATCTTCCTTGGCCGTGGCGGGAAGTTGCTTTGGCTGTAAAATTAAAAGCCCCCAATAATTGCTGCGAGCCCAGGTATTTTCAAAAACCCTGGAAGATATGATTTTGCGGGCGGTGGTGCCGGAGCGAAGAATAACACTTTTCTCCGTTAAATCATAGCCGACGACCACCGAATAGTGCCAGCGAGGATACCAGGAAAGTCCGAGGTTTTGCAAAATAATCACTGGATTACCGGCAGCCACTTCCGAGAATATGACGTTTATTCCAGTCGATTCATAAGCTATTCTACCGTGACGACGGGCTGCGCTGATTAGAGCGGTCTGCAGGCTTCCTTTGCGTGCGGGTGTAAAGACCTCATCTGTCAGGTCTTCAGGGGAAATAGGTAACCTACTCCAGTTAAGTGCCATAGCAAGCGCCGCAGGTCCGCACTGATAGGCCTTTTGGGGGAAAAACGGCACTGCCTTAAGTTCAAAGCGGGGTGGCAGGTTCCCCGCTTTTTGTAGCATTTCCCATTTTTCAAGACCGGCACAGCCTGTAAACAGGCAGCCGGTGGACCATAGCAGCAACATACTGCCGTAAAATCGCAATCGTATATGGCGGATTGCCATATTATTTTGCCTGGGAGGATTTAACAAACGGGAAAACGTCAGTATATCCCATAATATCTGTAAAAAGTAGTACCAAAAAGATGATCAAAACAGTACCAAGTACAACGCCGAAATCACTGCCCCCTGCCGGAAGCTGCTCCATTTTATCTGCAATTCGCATGACTTCAGCATCAGAAAGGCTGTCAACACGAGCTTTAGCTTCGAGTGGATTAATGCCCTGTGCTATCATTGTTGCCCGCACTTCCTTATGTTCAAGAAACTTGATAAGATTTGTGCGCGCATTTTGTGCATGTGTAATTGTAAATACAGTTTCTGTCCCGACCATTGCTGCACTAACCGTTTGAATGGGCATGGTCATAAACACCATGGTCAATGCCATAAAGAAACTTACATACTTTGCAAAACACCTAATCCGATGCATTATACACCTCCAGTAATTATAAAATTTAAACCAAATAAAATAGCCAACTTTCCACTATCATCCATATTACCTTTTATAATTACTTGATTTTCAAAAAGCAAGAGCAAGTTTTAATCATTGTTATTTGAACCAGATTTTATCCTTTTTATCTGAATGGTCTCTGTTTCGAAGGTTTCGCTGCTTTTGCTGACGCAGTTTTTTAAACGCCATCAGTTCCTGAAACCGTTCATGCATGAGCAGGTGAGTTTCATGGAAGGTGAGTTCTCCGCTTTTAACCCCCTGGTGAATTCGTTTGTTCTGACTAATCTGTCTTTTGCCGATCCTGCCATCCATAGATAAATCTGCAAAAACAAGTCCGATAACTGCCATTACCGCCAACATGATTACTGTTTTTTTCATTTGTATTTCTCTTTTCGTGTTTTTTTTCTTTAAGACGGCTGAGGCTATCGATTTGTTTACAAAATAATAGGGGATAAAAGATTCGTATCAATTAAGTTGATTGAAAAACCGGAAAGGTTTTGATTACAGATCATGGCTCTCACTTTGAACGGTGAATCAGGAACCTGTGAACGCATACAATAAAAGTGTGTATGGATATTGACTTAAATTTCTATTTTGCTTATAGAATATCATTTGAAATTATAACGCCGAAGACAGGAGTAAAACATGGTCAGAACAGAAATATCACTTTTTCTGAAAAATGCTCCCGGAGAGCTTGGGAGACTGGCATCGCTGTTTTCAAATGAAAACATTAATATCGATGCTCTTACAATACAGGATGCATCCAGCTATGTGAAGAATCTTTTTGAGGCCAGGGGGAAATCATTAAAGCGAATCGCTTCGGTCGCAAGTTATAACTCAATGCGAAAAGACTCGGCAGAGTTTGCCCTGATCCGACTGCTGGTTGACCAGACCGACAAAGCTATCGATCTGCTGTCAAAAAATGATTATCTTTTTGATATCATGCCGGTCATGGCTCTTGAACTTGAAAACAGACCGGGTTCACTGGCTGCCATCGCAAATAAATTCGGAGAGGAAGGCATCAACATCAACTATGTTTACGGAACGGTTTCGTCACCGGATGAAAAATGCCTTTTTGTCTTTTGTCCGGAAGATATCGACCAGGCAGCTAAGATTTTCACCTAAATTGGGTTAGGGTCGACGCTTATCCTTTAATATATGGTTGGAGATGACCACCCTCTGTATCTCCGAAGTCCCTTCGTAAATTGTAAAAACCCTGGCGTCTCTGTAAAATCGCTCAACCGGATAGTCCTTAATGAATCCGTATCCGCCATGCATCTGCAGGGCTTTTGCAGTGACCCGGTTAACCATCTCAGAAGCAAAAAGCTTGGCTATTGAAGCCTGGACCGTATGTTTTTCACCCCTATCCTTCATTGCGGCCGCGGAAAGCATCAACTGCCGGGCCGCCTCTATTTCCATAGCCATATCTGCAATCATCCAGCGCAGGCCCTGAAATTTGGAAATCGGCTGGCCGAACTGTTCTCTTTTCTTAGCATACTTTACGGCGGTATCGAATGCTGCCTGGGCAACACCAACCGACTGAGCCGCAATTCCGATACGTCCGCCGTCCAGTGCTTTCATGGCGATCTTAAAGCCGTCCCCTTCATTCCCCAGCATGTTTGCAGAAGGTACGCGACAGTCATCGAAGATAAGATCCGTTGTGTCGGAAGCACGAAGTCCCATTTTATCTTCTTCGTTTCCCACAATGAATCCGGGCGTATCTTTTTCAACCAAAAATGCGCTGATACCGTTGTGACGTTTAGTTTCATCTGTTATGGCTGTTATAATAGTCAATTCGGAATTGTTGCCCGATGTAATAAATCGTTTTGTGCCGTTTAAAATATACTCATCACCGTTACGTACAGCAGTGGTCGACTGCCTGACAGGATCGGAACCTGCATGTGGTTCGGTCATGGCAAATGCACCGATGATATCTCCTTTTGCCAGTGGTTTTAAAAATTTCTCTTTCTGATCCTCTGTTCCAAACCGGTATATGCTTTCACAGACGATGGAATTGTGGACCGACATAACAACGGCAGTCGAAGCGCAGGAGTAAGCAATCTCTGAAAGGGCCAGCACATAGCTTACGGTGTCGGCACCGGAACCTTCATACTCAAATGGGACCATCATTCCCATAAGCCCCAGTTCTCCCATCTTTTTGAGATTTTCAGACGGGAATTCCTTGGTCCGATCCCGTTCCGCTGCTGTAATAGCCACAACTTTCCTTGAAAATTCCCTGGCCATGGTCTGAATCATGATCTGCTCATCAGTTAACGCAAAAGACATTTATTACTCCCTCTAAATTCCTACGATCCGTAAATTACAACCAGAAGCTCTGCTTTTTCTTTACCTACGTTTTTTAACTGGTGCCGTATCCCCGAGTTAAAGTGAAGAGATTCTCCTACATTGAGCACATTGACATGGTCTCCGACGGTCAATTCAATCTTTCCTGACAGCACATAGACGAATTCTTCGCCCTCGTGTTGATATCCAACGCCTTTGTGATCCTGCATGGCGTCGATGGTAACTTTAAAAGCTTTCAGGTGTTTGCTCTCGGCGCCCGGTGTAAGGGTGGTATAGGCGTAATTTTCAGTACGCTTGGTATAGGCTCTAATCCGACTCCTTAGACTCGATTCCTGTTCCCTGAGGAAAAAACCCGAATCGATCTCCAAAGCCTTTGCGAGCTGCAAAAGGGTTCCCACCGGAGGAATCTTCTTGCCTGCTTCTATCTCTTTAAGATAATCGATGGAAAAACCGGTTTCATTGGCCACACGGTCAAGGGACATTTTCTTTTTTAATCTTTCTTTTCTTATCTTTTTTCCTACCGGCACAAGGGCATCGGCTTTCTTTTTTGCCATAACGCCTCCTTATTTGTACTCATAAAAGCCCCGACCTGTCTTTCTGCCCAGCCGACCGGCTTCAACATATTTCCGAAGCAGAGGGCAGGGGCGGTATTTTGAATCTTTGAATCCATCAGAAAGAGTATCCATAATGGCAAGGCATGTATCGAGTCCGATGAGATCGGCCAAGGCCAGAGGTCCCATGGGATGATTCGCGCCAAGTTTCATTACCGTGTCGATATCTTCCCGGGTTCCAACTCCGTGATACAGACAGTAAACTGCCTCGTTGATCATGGGCATGAGGATTCTGTTGGCGATAAAGCCGGGGTAATCGTTTGCTTCTGCAGGTGTTTTCCCGAATTTAGCCGCCAGGTCACAGGTCGTTTTGAACGTGTTATCTGAAGTTGCAAGACCCCGGATTACCTCAACCAGCTTCATTACCGGAACGGGATTCATAAAATGCATTCCGATAATTTTCTCAGGTCGTTTTGTACGGGCTGCAATCCGGCCAATTGGAATGGAAGATGTATTGGTTGCCAGAATCACATGAGGTTCACAGGTTTGATCCAGGTCTTTAAATATCTGGAACTTGATCGGTTCATGCTCAGTGACGGCCTCGACTATAAAATCGACCGGCGCCATATCTTTGATGTCAATGGTAGTTTTAATCCACTTTAAAACCGTATTCATCTCTTCAACTGTCATTCTGGCCTTGTCAACACTGCGCTGTAAATTCTTTTTGATGGTTTCAAGACCTTGTTCAATAAATTCGGTTTTTATGTCACTCATGATCACTTCAAAGCCGCTCATGGCCGCAACCTGTGCTATTCCATTTCCCATCTGGCCGGCGCCGATAACGCCGAAAGTTGTTATGTCCATATTTATCTCCTTTAATGCCGGTTATCAGTTAATCGTTATCGGTTATTCGCAAACAAATAACATATAACAAATAACCAGTAACATTTTTTCATTTATCGTTTTACAACCATAGCGACAGCTTCACCGCCGCCAAGGCACAGCGAAGCAACCCCTATTTTTTTGTCCTCACGAATCATTTCATGTAAAAGAGTAATAAGCACCCGGCATCCGCTGGCTCCGATAGGATGTCCCAGTGCAACGCTCCCGCCGTTTACGTTAACTTTGGCAGGATCAATATCAAGTTCCCGCAGCACCGCCACAGTGGAACCGCTGAACGCTTCGTTGATCTCGAAAAGATCCACGTCTTCTTTGGAAATTCCTTCTTTTTTAAGGCATTTGGGGATCGCCCAGATCGGCCCTACCAGCAGGTATTTCACGTCCAAACCGTATGATGCCTGGGCACCGACAGTTGCCAAGATTTTACAACCCATTTCTTTTGCTTTGTCCTTGGACATTACTACAACCGCTGCAGCACCATCACTGATGATGGATGCATTGCCTGCGGTACCCTTTCCGTTCTTGTTAAATGCCGGCTTCATCTTTGACAGGGCTTCATAACCGGTCTCCCGGGGGCATTCATCCTGGTCAAAAATAACAGGATTGCCTTTTCGCTTGGGAATTTCAACCGGTACAATTTCATCTTTGAACCGGCCTGCACTGATGGCTTTAAGCGTGCGGCGATAGGATTCGGCTGCATATCGATCCTGGTCTTCGCGGCTAACGTTGTATTTTTCCGAACACAGCTCATTGGAAATGCCCATATGAAAATCGTTAACGATATCCCAGAGTCCGTCATGAACCATGTGGTCTTCAAGTTTGCCCGGCCCCATGCGATATCCAAAACGGCCCTTTTCAAGATAATACGGAGCCATGCTCATGTTTTCCATACCCCCCGCAACCACAACATCCGCATCACCCACCTGAATAGCCTGAGCAGCCAGCATTACCGATTTTAAGGATGAACCGCAAACCTTATTGACCGTAAGGCCTTCAACTTCCCAGGGCATACCAGCCTTGATTGCGGCTTGCTTGGCCGGATTTTGGCCGTAGCCGCAAGGGAGAACTATCCCTATGATCACTTCATTCACATCGTCCTTGCTTATACCGGCCCGTTCAACCGCAGCTTCAATCACAACAGCACCCAGTTGGGTTGCGCCAATACTTCCCAGTGAACCGTTGAAGTTTCCAATTGGCGTTCGTACTGCACTTACGATTACTGCTTCTTTCATTTCGTTTTTCCTCCAATTTCTAAATTAAATGTAAGACTTTAGCTTTTTAAAAATATCACCGCTTCATGTACAATTATATTTTTACTGAAAAAACTCTTGGATAACGCTGTTCATAGGAGAAAGAACCATTTATTAAGTGGAAAATCTACATGTTGCGCCGATACTGTCCCCCCACATCATACAGCGCATGGGCAATCTGGCCCAGGGTGCATACCTTAACTGTCTCCATAAGTTCGGCAAAGATATTGTCTCCGGACAGCACTGCTTTTTGGAGATATTTCAGTGCTTTAGATTCTTTTTTTTCATTCCGCTTTTTAAAGATTGCGAGACGCGTTAGCTGTGATTCCTTTTCAGCTTCGGTCGCCCTGGACAGCTCGATACACTCGGCCAGTTGCTCCAGGTCGGCATCAGAATCCCTGAAGGTATTAACGCCAATTATTGGAAGTTTCCCCGTATGCTTTAAATTTTCATAGTAAATCGATTCTTCCTGAATCTTGCTTCGCTGGTAACCGGTCTCCATGGCCCCCAATACTCCGCCGCGTTCGGCAATTCTGTCGAATTCCGCAAGGACCGCTTCCTCCACCAGCCGCGTTAGTTCCTCAACAACAAAGCTGCCCTGGCTCACATTCTCATTATTGGCAAGACCCCACTCCCGGTTAATGATGAGCTGGATGGCTAAAGCCCGCCGGACTGACTCATTGCTCGGGGTGGTAATGGCTTCATCAAAGGCGTTTGTGTGAAGGCTGTTGCAGTTGTCATAAATCGCGCAAAGAGCCTGGAGTGTTGTCCTGATATCGTTAAACTGGATATCCTGGCTGTGTAAAGAGCGTCCTGATGTCTGGACATGGTATTTTAGCATTTGGGAGCGGACAGACCCGCCGTATTTATTTTTGATGGTGATGGACCAGATCCGTCTGGCCACCCTGCCGATAACCGTATACTCCGGATCCATGCCGTTGGAAAAGAAGAAGGAGAGACTGGGTGCAAAACTGTCGATAGGCATGCCCCGGGAGAGATAATATTCTACGTAGGTAAAGCCGTTGGCCAGTGTAAGGGCCAGTTGCGTGATCGGGTTGGCGCCGGCCTCGGCAATGTGGTATCCTGAAATTGAAACCGAATAGAAATTACGGACATCGTTTTTTATGAAATATTCCTGGATATCTCCCATCATTTTCAGTGCAAATTCAATGGAGAATATACAGGTATTCTGTCCCTGATCCTCTTTTAGAATGTCCGCCTGAATCGTACCGCGTACATTGGAGAGTGTTTTGGAGCGAAGTTCATTGTACTCTTTTTGTGTTGGCTCTCTTCCCTGTTCGGTACGAAATGCGTTAACTTGCTGGTCTACGGCCGTGTTTAAAAACATGGCAAGCATTATGGGCGCAGGTCCGTTTATTGTCATGGAAACGGACGTATTGGGCGCACACAGGTTGAATCCATCATAGAGTATTTTGACATCGTCCAGGGTGCATATGCTCACGCCGGATGTGCCTACCTTGCCATAAATATCTGGTCGCCGGTCAGGGTCGTATCCGTATAAAGTTACAGAGTCGAAGGCCGTAGAGAGACGTTTGGCCTCATAGTCGGCGGAAAGGAGCTTAAATCTGCTGTTAGTCCTTAAAGGGTCGCCTTCACCGGCGAACATGCGGGTCGGATCTTCGTCAACCCGTTTTAAAGGAAAAACACCGGCGGTAAACGGAAAGCGTCCGGATACATTTTCTTGTCTCAGCCAAGAGTAAATTTCACCGGGATCCTTGAATTTGGGGAGGACAATCTTCGGGATTCTGGTATGTGCCAGCGATTCTGTGTAAAGTGGAACCCTGATTTCGCGGTTCCGAACCCGGTATGTGAGTTCATCTTTGCTGTAGATTTTTTTGATCTCTTCCCAGTCGTCAAGCAAACGGGTTGTCTCCGGATCCAAAGATTTTTCGGCTATTTCAATTTCCGTTTTAAGACGGGAAAGAACCTCTGGTGTATCTCCTTTTATATCATCACCGCTTATGGCTTTTGCGGCTTCTTTGAGATGCCAGGTTTTTCGCACCGCATCTGCCTGCTCTTTTGTTCGCCGGTGATAGGTGCTGACCGTTTCCGCAATTTCAGCAAGGTAACGGGTGCGTTCCGGCGGAATAATGATTGTTTTGGATGTCGATGTACGTGTTTCAATTCTGGGCAAGGTCGATTTAAAGGTTGTGCCTGTTTTTTCCGCCAGTCCGTCCATGGTGGCATGATACAGGGCCGTAACACCATCGTCATTAAATTTTGAAGCAATGGTTCCATAGACAGGCATTTCTTCGGGTGATCTGTCCCATGCCTTGTGGTTGCGTTGTACCTGCTTGCGTACATCACGTACAGCGTCTTCACCGCCCCTTTTCTCATATTTGTTTACTACAACGAGATCGGCAAAATCGAGCATGTCTATCTTTTCGAGCTGGGTTGCTGCACCGAATTCACTGGTCATGACATAAATAGATAAATCGACCAGGTTGATAATATTTGAGTCACCTTGCCCAATACCGGCCGTTTCTGCAATAACAAGATCAAAGCCGGCTGCCTTTACAACTTCTAAAGCTTCGACCAGCGCATTGGGAATTTCTGTCTGTGATCGGCGGGTCGCCAGGCTGCGCATGTAAACCCTGGAGCTTCCGATAGAATTCATTCGTATCCTGTCCCCCAGGAGCGCACCGCCGGTTTTGCGCCTCGAAGGATCACTGCTGATGATTGCCAGCTTAATATCTTTATGATCGTGTAAAATTCGCAAAATCAGTTCATCTGTAAGAGACGACTTCCCGGATCCCCCGGTTCCTGTAATACCGATAATCGGCGTTTTCCGATTACCTATTTTTTTTAAAAGGTGTGATCTGAGTGCGGCAAGATGCCCGTCCTCCTGAGCCTTGGCCAGCTCGACGGCGGTTATAAGGTTTGCAACCAAGGATTTATTGTCCGTTGAGAGGCTGTCAAAGTCAAAACTTGTCTCTTTGATAGTAGAAAAATCAATGCTTTTAATCATATGATTGATCATACCCTGGAGTCCCATTTTTGCGCCATCCTGAGGGGAATATATCTTGGTCACGCCGTATGCTTCCAGTTCTTTGATCTCTTCGGGTACGATGACGCCTCCTCCTCCTCCGAAAACCTTAATATGTAAGACACCCGCCTCTTTCAAAAGGTCCACAATATATTTAAAGAATTCCACATGACCACCCTGATAACTCGATACGGCCACCCCTTGAACATCTTCCTGGATTGCGGCATCAACAATTTCCTTTGCAGAGCGGTTATGACCAAGATGTATGACTTCTACGCCGGTATCCTGGAGTATGCGGCGCATGATATTTATGGATGCGTCATGACCGTCAAAAAGTGATGTTGCAGTAACAACTCTAATATGGTGTTTGGGCTTGTAAACTTCAACTTCAACGCTCATTCCCCCTCCTAATAAATTGAAGATTTACGGTTGTTTTTTTCAATCCAACTCTATTTAGACATTCCTAAGATAAATTCGGTTTGAAGCTCAATATAATCATCAATACTGTAATGGCGTGCAAGAAACCATCGTCGAAAAGTCCACATATGGCCAAGCACAGAAATATTGTGGGCGGCGAGTTCCATGGAACGCTCACTTAAGCTAGGCAAATCACCGGATGAAATCAGATGCGCAAGTACTTGCATGAAAATACCTGTAATACGCACTTCGTTTTCAAGTACTTTTTTACGCCATTGCGGCGGCAGAGATTGGGTTTCCTGGTATATTAGCAGAATATGATCGCTCATGCGATTACAGACTAAAAAATACTCACGGATCACCTCGGCCAGGGGATTACAGCCTCCTGATGCTCTATTCATTGCTTCCGACACACCTTGCTCGATCTCAGCATGGATTGCGTCGCAAACCAGGTAAAGGATATCTTCTTTGGAAGCGATATATTCGTATAATGAACCGATGGAAAAACCTGCGGCGCTGGCGATCTGCCTTGTTGTGGTCTTGTGAAAGCCATGATTGATGAAGAGCTGGACAGCAGCATCAACAATTTGACGATGCCTCTGCTCCACAAGATCAGGATTCTTTATCTGAGTAGGTATGCCTTTTGTAGCGCGCATTTTTTTCATTATACTCCACAAGAAGATTATTTAAGAGACCAGAACTCTTGGTTTAGATTCTGACTGAGCGCTCGTTCAGAATTAATACCATGTGTCTGTTTTTTATGTCAAGATTTTTCTACATAAATGGTGGTTTCGGCCATGATAATCCTGAGCATGAGAAAGATATTGACAAATAAGGGGGGCGGAGGTAAAAAAATATGAATTGTGACTGAGCGCTCGTTCACAATGGTATGCAAGGTGAGTGCTTTCCATCTAAGCAAAATTGATGAAGAATTTGTCTGGATTTTTTAAACATTTAGGAATAGTATAAAATTAAAAAAGGAGTGTATACCATGGAGAAAGAGCTGGTTTTAGTAGACAAAAAAGACATGATCGGGTTGATTACCTTAAATAGGCCCGAAGAGATGAACACTTTCAATGTTCCCTTTGCCGGAGCTTTGAATGAGGCACTTCGGAATCTTGATCAAGATGACGAGGTTCGTGTTGTGGTGATACGGGCGGCAGGCAAACATTTTTCAACCGGTATCTCCCTTCCGGAGTTTCAGGGAAAAAGCCCCAAGGAACTCCGTGAGTTTTTGGGACTGATGGATGAGTTTTACCACACAATCCCTCGGATGAAAAAACCGGTTATTGCCTCTGTCAAAGGGTATGCTCTGGCAAACGGTGCAGGACTTGTTTTTGCCTGTGATCTGGCTGTAGCCTCAGAGGATGCCAAGTTAGGGACGACGGCCATTAACGTGGGCTTGATCTGCTTGGGGCCGGCCGTACCTCTGGTGCGTCAGGTCGGCCGCAAGAAAGCCCTTGGAATGATCCTGACCGGAGACATTATCTCAGCTCATGATGCGGAACGAATCGGTCTAATAAACAAGATAGTATCCCCCGACGAACTAGAAGCCGCTACTATCGAACTTGCCGCCAAACTGGCCAAAAAAAGTCCCCTTGCAGTGCAGATCGGAAAGACCGGTG